>Ga0065711_1029383_pt1 | contig 36439 bp, 19 predicted proteins | sample Hoacrofraction12_FD_59098 | JGI IMG/M metagenome (GOLD analysis project Ga0065711, IMG submission 59098) | Hoatzin crop microbial communities from Cojedes, Venezuela - Epithelial fraction 12 v2 (version 2) | ecosystem: Host-associated > Birds > Digestive system > Esophagus > Crop | place... | reverse complement strand
TTTTTTTTTTTTTTTTTTTTTTTTTTTTTTTTTTTTTTCCAAAAAAAACTATTACAACTTCACATTAACTGGAAGATGGGCACTTAAGGCCCACACTCGGGTTCTTGAGGTGAGAATGTCAGCCTTCCTGATTTGTAAATGTCAGTGGCTAGAAATAATATTTCTCTGTCTTTGTGAATTACTACTGGACTGAAAAGTAGTTCATTGACCTCATCTAGTACAAGTGCTTCATATTGCCTCTTTCAGATATGAAAGCTAACTTTTCATATAAAATGTCTCTTTTTTGTGCATCCTTATTATCATTATGGCTATTACCATACAGTAATGGAAATATTTCACTCTTAGGATCTCTTTTATTCCTACTGCACTTGAAAAATTCTCTTTTTTATTGTTCTGAGCCCTACAAGCATCATAAATTTTCTTTGAGGTCTTATGAATTTTTTTTACATTTTAGCTTCTATTCCAGACAAACCAGAATACTCATAATTAGGATATTCTGTTAATGTACTGTTAGTGCCTGCTGTACTTGGTTAAGATCAACTACTGTTTCCTGCAAACACTGGGAATGTCTCATGGACTGAACCATTCCAGATATATAGCTTTCAAGCTTCTCAATTGCTAATATGAACTTTGAACAAATATTGTAACGTACAAAAAGTAGAGGTTTTGACTGTGATACTTCTATAGTGCAAAATGTGTTCTAAAATTAGAGAACGACATGGATATTCTATGGTTAGCTATCCTCTTTATATTTCTCTTTTTGACCAATCTTTCATGTTGTATCTGGCAATTTTTTCCTACTTAAAACAACAAAGACAAAAGATTTAAGTAATTAACATCTAATGATAGGGTACAATGGGCTTGGGTTACTGGAAACAGCCTTTTGTAAAGCTATCTGGAAAACTATAATAGACCTACTCATGGTATTTTGCAGAAAACAGCCTCAGTTTCTGTCCCAGAAGCAATCTTGATTAAATAGGAAATATCTCCAGATCCGTACATGATCCTTGCTCCTCGTCACCCTTACTTTCCTTGAACCTCATGTAAAAATAATAAAAAGAAAAGGAAATGTTGGCATTAGTTGGCAGCCCAAAAGCAGAAACAATGCTGAACATTGCAAGAACATTGTGCTGATTAACATGTTGAAGATACAGCAATTTGCACAAAAATTTGACCCCTCCTCTTATTCTTATCACAATATCTTTCCCTAAAATTGCAGTGCAGCAAACCAAAGCCTATCCTGTGTTACCAGTTCTTGAGCCTGGGCATTTAAGGCATTTGGAATCCTTTTATTTTGCTGTGGTAATTTCTTATGCTTCTTTCTTTGTCCCAACAAAAAACATTAATCTTTTTGACAGAAACAGGAGAAGGTAAAATATGAAAGTACTGAAAAACCCTATCCCTAATGCTCAAACATGCACAAATCCATATAAATAGTAGTCTGAATAAGCATTAATTATACCTCTTTGAAATATATGCATGGCATATCTCTTCTTTCCCTGTGTGCACACATGTGCATATTTATATCTATCTGAAGGTATTTGTATGTATACACACAAAAATATGTACACACATACAAATAAGCACAGATTGAATGTGCATCAATCTGATATCTCCCTCCTTCTCTCCCTCTTTCTGCATGAACTATTGGGAAACTTTAACATTTCTTGACTGAAAATGCCACAATTTATTTCTTACTTAAATGTACATTCAGATACGAGTAGACACACATCTCTTTTCCTGAATGAGCGTCTATCAGTTGTGCTTCTCGTATTGCTCAGGTAAGACAATAAAACCTGGGTGTCTTCCAAATAGTCCAGGTCCACATGAAGGGCTGTCTGTGGGACTGCAAGCATGTGATCTATGTTGGCAAAGATACAAGTGAGAGGATTTGAAATGTGCAGTGAGATAGTAGGTACAGGAGGTATCAGTCATTTTACCTTACAGAGTCTTTCCTGATACTTTTCCTCTTTACATTCTCAACCTTAATATGGTTTGAACTTTTGTGGAAAAAACTATGCAAAGTGGGGTCTTGTAGCACAGGTCATGTGATAAATGGGATGCCTCTCAGGAACATAAATCTGTGCTGGTGCATCCTGATGCAGAATTGGAGTTGACGCTAGCATGTCATTTTTCCAAATGGTTCAGAGTCCTTTGGGCTTGCCGTGAAGGTAAGGATTTATCTTCTAATCTCAGAACCACTTTTCTCTGTGTGGATTAGCCATGAGCAGGAAAGTCATTAACATTTATGAACTGGGGATTAATAACACTCCAGAGCATATTACGTGGTCTGTTTATCCCCTGCCCAGCCCCTTAACCTGTGTCTGAGACAGGTAGGAAAAGAATTGGTAGCACAAACCCCTACTCACTTGGAAACTTCACTGCATCACAAAATAGCTGAAACTGGCAGGGATCTGTAGAAATTGCCCAGTCCAACTCCCTGATCAAACAAGGGTCACTTACAGCAAGTTTATTAGAACCATTTCCAGAGGTATTTTGCATATGTCAATGGATGTAGACTATGCAACCTCTCTGGGCAGCTTATTATCACATTTGATCACCCTCACAATTAAAAAGTTTCTTCTTGTGTTTAAATGGAATTTTCTCTATTTCCATTTTTGCCCGTTGCCTATCATGTGCAAACTTGCTGAGGGTTCATTGACCCATCAGTCAATTAGTTAATACAGATTTTAAACAATATTGACTGTCATTATAGACCCTTGGGATACACCACTAGTAACTGGCCTCCATGGACTTTGCTGATTACAAACCCTTTAAGAACAGCAGTTAGGCTGTTTTCAGACCACCTCACTGACTGTTTAACCAGCCCATATTTCATTAGCTTGTCAGTGGGAGACAATGTCACAAACCTTGTTTACAGTCAAGAGAAACAAGATCCACAGCTCTTCCCTCATTCCTCCGGCTAGTCTTTTCATCACAGAAGGTTATCAGGTTTATTAGGCATTATTTCCTCTTTGTAAATCCATACTGATGACTCTCAATCTCCTTTTTGTCCTTTATTTGTTTAGTTTCCATGATTATTTGCTCCATCATCTCACCAAGGATACACCTAACTTTGAGCACCCTACAGTCCCCAAATTCTCCTGGTTTCTCTTCTTGAAGACAGGAGTGATGTTTTCCTCCTCAGGAACCTCCCCCAGTTACCATGACTTTTCAAAGACTATTTGGGAATGGTCTCACAATGACATTGACCAGGACCCTTAACATTTGTGGGTGCATCCCGCTAAGTATCACGCTTTTGCGTATGTCCAGTCTAATTAAATGTTGTCTAACCTGATCCTCTTCCACAAAGAGTAAATATTCCTTGTCTAGACTTTCACACCACTCCTGGGGATTCTTCAAGGGCCTTGGGATCCCTAATGTTAGATCTCACCAAGAAAGACCAAAACAAACAAAGTGTTGAGTACCTCAGCCTTTACATGTTGCAAGTCCCCTGCCTCATTCAGAAGCAGGCCTAAACTTTCTGTAAGTTTTCTTTTTGTTGGTGAAAAAGGTCTTCTTGTTGCCTTTCATGTCTCTTACCAGAGTTCAAGTGGGCTTTCCTAACATCACCACTACACCCTCAGTCTCTATATTCCTCCCAGGTCATTTCACACTGCATCAACCTCTCATACACTTGCTTTTCGTATCTGAGTGTCCTGGGTTTGGCCAGGATAGGATTAATTTTCACAAGAAGCCAGGAGGGGACATAGCCAGACTGGCTGACTCAAACTGGCCAAACAAAAGGGGTATTCGATACCATGTTGTATCATGCTTGGTGCTGAGTGGGGGAGCTGGCGGGGGAAGGTTAGTCTTGGCTTGGGAGTGTGCTGGGCATCAGGTGGTGAGAGGGTTGCGCTGCATATTCCCCTGTTCTTATCAGTATTATTGTTGTTACTGTTCACTTGCCTTGCTGTTCTGTTAAGCTGCCTTTATCCTGCCCCATGAGTTTTGCCGTTTTTAATTTTGATTCTCCTCCCCACCCCAGTGGGGGGAGAGGTGGTAAAGAGACTGCTTGGTCCTTTGTTGCTGACCGGGGCCAAACCATGACACTGAGATTTGTCAGAATGTTCTTGTCCATCCATGTAGGCCTCCTGCTGCCTTTTCTTGATTTCCTGCTAGTTGTGATAGATTATTCTAGTACTTGGAGGAGGTGGTCATTGAAAATCAACCAGCTCTCCTGGACCCATCTTTTCTCTAGGGCTGTATCCCATGGGATTCTTCCAAGCAGGTCCCTGAACAGGTCAAAGTGTGCTGTCCTGAAGTCCAGGATTGCCATCCTGCTGTTTGCTCTCTTACTTCCTCTCATGGTCCTGAATTCCACCATCGCACAGTCACTGCAGTCTGCAATCTGACCCCAGCCTTTGCTTGTTTAAACATAGCACTATTCCTCATCTAGTGTCTACCTCTCTCTAACTGAAGAGTTAGTCTTAGAAACAATGAATGATGGGTACTGAGCTTTCTCTCGTATATTAATTCTGGACCTCTTCTGAGATATTTTAACACAAATTACTATAAGCGTGATACATAGGACATGGAGGTCAACAAGAAAATTTTCTGAGTTTATGGTTTTTTCAGAATTTCTGCTCTACTGTTTACATTTGATGACCATTTTTTCAACACAAAAACCAGAGGACATCAAATTTAATCAGTAAAAGGCGGATACAAATCTAACAAATGAAGGGTATTCTGCTGATTGTAAAGATTAAAAGTTTGATGATTTGTTGAACTCCTTGCTGCAGGAGCAATTGTACAGGTTCATAATAAGCCCTGCATGATAGAAAAAGCCATCAAGGCTAACACATAAAAAAGCCACTCCTTACCTTAGAAACCTCTTCACTGCAAATTTCAGTCAGCATTGGAGACTGAAAGAGTATTCTGACAGAATGCCACTGTATGTTTACCTTACCTGGGCATCTACCAATTGGCAGTATTACAGTGAGGATACTCGTTTTGGTGGATTCCAAAGTGCCACAATATTGTCACACAGAGTCATGATGTAAGTTTCCAAGGTGCTTGGGGCAAAAGATCTGAAATGACTGGGAGATTTGCTGTTGTTTTTGATGGAGTAGGGATTCAGCTCTCACAAATTCATTTTAGGAATCTCTCATACTTTGATGTTATAAACCAAAGATCTGTGCATCAATCCGTTATGGCACTGTGGGCCAAATTTGTGAAGAGTTTCATAGTTGTTAGAAGGACCTATTTTTCTACAAAGAATGGAATTTGGGAATGCATTTTGGACAATTTTCCCATTACTAAATTCTGAATTTCTCAACAGAATGGAAAGGTAAAAAGTGCTACTCCTTACAACAAAGGTCAAGAGTAAGTATGATGCAAAAAACTTAATCTTGGCATTGATGTAGGTATAAAATAAAGAAATAGTCCCATCCAGAAGTGGTTTTCCTGTTAGCATTTCTTTTCTATAAGATTTTTTGTAGGTCCAGATTAATTTCTGATGCAAGTCTATGAAAAACTGTGCATCAACAGAAGGGTTAGATCTGTTGGGTAATCTTTTTTCATCCCACTCAATGATAAGTCCAGCACTATACTCACTGTTTCTCTTGGTCATTTAATACACAGTGTTGGATTTCCTCTTTGTATTTTCATTCTTCCTTTGTGTAGGCATTTGGTTTTCTCTTCTTTTTCCTTTTTGCTAGTTTCCTCAGGAGATGAGGCCAAGGTGTTATAGGCATCTTCACCAAGAAAGGCTTCAAAAAGCAGCTATTTTAAAAAAAAAAAACAACAACTTAAAAAAGTATGTTTCTCCTTGTATTGAACAATATTTCACAGACAAGAATTTCTGTTGTATTTTTGGACAAATTATTGGAATTATTAGTAGCCAGAAGACAACATGTAATTATAGTGTTGTGAATCACAAGTAGATTGAGGAAGAGAAAGAAGAGAAAGAAAGGGCAGAAGAGAGAAGAAAAGAGAGAAAGGACAATGAAAACAAACAAAACAGACTGTATCTTTCACTGTTGTGAATTATATATATGCTTTTATTAACAAATATAGACTCGTTTCTGGTCCTGTTTGAATCGTATAGAATCATAGAATCATGGGTTGGAAAAGACCTCTAAGATCATTGAGTTTACTGTGTGAATCCGAGATCATTACAGAGCAGTTATGTATTATTACACCAAAGGTCAGAATCAGGATCATGTGGGACGGGTGAATGACAAGTCCTTTTGCACTCTGAGACACTTTCTTGTTCTGCCTGCTCTGTTGGCTGAGGATAGGAGTGGAATTTTCATTGTATTTAATAGGTACTAAGTGGTAAAACTAACTCTAGCTCAGGTTTCTGAAACTGGAACAGTTACCTGGCAGTTCATGTGTTTGTCATCTGGCATGATGCTTTTAATGACAGAGTAACAGCCGTCTGGTTTCTGTTATACAGCACCAAGCAGACTGTGGGGTGTAGTCTAGAACAACAGCACTGGGTACTCAGGAATACAAGTAACCTAAAGCTTGTTGAATTTTAAGAAGAAGTATAACCAGAAAAGACCCAAAATAAAATATATAGAACCCTTCCTGTCCTATATTCTCATTAAGACAAAATCTTTCTCACTTTTATTCTTCTTTGCATTTCCATGCTGAAGAAACAGAATATATAACTAGTAGCAGAATGGTGAGATTCCTCTCACCAGAACTTCATCCTATTCCAAGACTCATGAGATGAATACCCTGGTGGCACCTATTTTTCTCCACAGATCACAGAGATAGTCTAGATATCTTCTTAGAACTGTTCATGCCTAACGGTAGATGACATGAACCTCACTTCATGTATCTACAAAATTGTCCATTCATGTTTTGACCAATCTACTTTTAAAAGCAGAGCCTGGCTGCAGATGTATTTTCTATTTCACAGGAAACTGCATTATTTCGATAGTTTTCACTCTTTTTAACTGGATAATAATAATAGAACAAATGTGATATTTAGTTGGGAATGAGAGTCTGAAATAACGTAATAATGGTTTTTGTTTGAAACCTGATTTTTCAGAGAAAGTGAAATGAATCATTGCAGTTCTCGTGTTTGACTTCATACACTCTAAGCAGCTTTAAAGGATACAAAAAAGGTTGTACTGAAGTGGAAGCATCTGAACACTCTTCTCCATTACAAGTTCATCAGAACAATCTTCTCAGATCTATTCATAATGAAATTTTATTAGAATTGATAGATTTTCACACAAGAATGCAATTTCTACAAGAATTTTCTGAAAGAAAGATGAAAAGGTTGGTAGAGGGTGTCCTGCTAGCTTCATTTAAAAATATCTGTATTATATTAAAAGAAGAAAAAAAAAGCAACCCCACCAAAAAGATAGCTGAGCTGTTCAGTTGGATTCTCTCTAGAGGCTTATCTTCTGTGGTTCTTCCACAGAAAGATTTATTTACTTTTTTTCATTCAAGGATCTTTAATTCACATGCAAACATAATCTCAAAACAGCTCCAAATGGTAGTCTAATACAGCTTTTCTTATTTTCCCACTGATAGGCCAATATATAGAAATTTCCAGTGATTTAAAAATATGAAACTTGAGTTTGATGCAGAATCCAGAATGGAGTATTGCCACATTAGACACCATTAGGCACCTCTCCCGCTCTTTTTTAAAAGTGAAATAAAAGAACATTCATCTTTTGTGGATAAATGTTACAGCTCACCCATGTGCAGTATGAAGGGAGAGGTTTCTCTATCATGTGGAAGAGTCAAAGAAATAGTTATGAGGAAAAAAAAAACAGTGAAGCATCCCACATTTTCTGCTCCCACATAAATAATGCAACCCAAGGACAATTAGCACTTGGAGAATGGTTTCTTGTCATATCAGGTACCACTTCAGAAGCCAAATGATATAGACAAGTCCCTATTACAATGGAAAACACAGTGGGACAAAGGAAAATATTTCTCTTCACTAGGTAAAATCCTTTATTTAAAGGCCAGCTACAAAAGAGATGATGATCTTTGCTCCTGGACACCTACTAGCCTTTAATGGGAAAGTTCCTCTGAAAACATACACATGCACTTACAACTTGGGCTCTAATGAGGGCTTTGCTGTTTGATGACGACACATCTGGCATGCTTTCAGAGCTCTGCAGTTCCAATTATAAAGCTGTCCAGCAGGAAAACCCATTACAGATCTGAGCTGTCAGACCTTCGAAATGAGGTTGAAGGAAAAAAAAAAAATAGAAGAGGCAAAGGAAAGGGGTTAAAGATGAGGAAAAAAAGAGAGAAAAGAAAGGAAAGTAAGGCTTGTTTTGGGAAAAAAAAAAAAAGAAAAAAAATTAAAAGGTAAAATGCTTTTAAAGAAAAGTTGTTCGTAGAGCCCCATACAATGTGACAGAGCTAATTTGTGCCTTCAAAGATCTAAAGAGCCTGCTAGCTGCAGGTGGCAAAGAGGTCGCTTCTGGCATGGACTGTGGGCACCAGCTAATATAGCACTGAAAAATTCTGTCCCCCATGGAAAAGTTAATGAGATCAACTCTTTTAGGATCCCCTAAAAGGATTCCTTCAACCTCACCCTACCCTCATTCTTGTAGCCAAACAAAAAGTATCTAGTGGAGTTTAATTGGCCAACCAATGCTTTCATAGCTGGGATTTTTTCCTTGCCCTTGAGGCTCCTCAGTGTAGCAGAATTAGGCCAGCTTGTTGAAACAAGAAGGCCAATTTTCATCTTTTTTGTTGTTTGTTTTGGAGGGGGTGTGTGCATTTTAATTGCTATTGAAAGTCTAGTTTAGGTAATAAATTTCCATAAATAGCAAAACTTTTAAATCTGTCAGCTTTCTCAGTGTGAAGTACCACTATTCCTAGAAAGATTCAAAGATTGTCCAAGGCATCTCTAAGCAAAGTAGTCACAGAAGGAGATGTGACACATCTCTTTCATGATGTGGTATGATCTAATCTATGTATGTAAGAGACACAGCTTCAGTGTTATAGGACCCAACTATTATGTCCACAATGCATTGAACATGCAAGTTATGGAGTCAAAACAACAGATGGAGCTGTCCCAAGATACCCTTTTTGTAGTACATGTGTCAAGCCATAGTCTTGGCACAGAAAAACTGTACAAAATAACTGTTTAGCAGATTTATTCCACGTTCCAGAGGCCATGATACTGGTCTCTGCCACAGAATGACATAAGATCAGATACATTAAGCTAGAAATAGTCTACCTAACCATAAATATTGGTCTCACGTAGAACTGCTATCTCAGTAGTATCCTTTAACACACTGATTACTGGGACAGTTGGTCTTTTCACTACTGATTTGCGTCTGTATCTTGAGATCAAAGCATATTAACTGACTAATAATGTCTGAACACAGGACATGCATGGAAAGGATGGGTTGCAGGGCATTTTCACCTTTTCTCTTCAGCCAGTCTGTGTTCTCAGAGCTTGGTTTGTGAGAATAAAAGACTCTTGGATCTTCCCTAACATGGGAGCTGCAGACCTTGGCCTCATTCTGTGTCTGCATGGAGTCCGTATGTAAAATGGAAAGTCTGGGTTAGAACTCAGCCTTTCCTAGCAGAGGACTATAGGTGTCTTCGTGTGAGTCTCAGGAATGGACGCAGGTTCTCTAATGCACCAGCCTCATGATGATAACACAATCTTTTCAAGTAATCCGTCCAGATGAAATGCTCAGCTCTCTCGATTCTCTGTAGCTCCTTGCACAGACTCTGCTTTTCCCTGGCCTTTATGAGTCATTTCCTTCCCTGTTCTGTACATCCTCCAGACAGACAATTCTTTTACCCCTTAACCCACCTATATACTCATTTATCCAAGCCACTTGGCCCTCTGTCAATGGGGCTAAGGGAAATCACCCATCAGTGTGGAAGCCCTGGGAGTTTAATCTCTCTTCTTTTTCACCTCTTAGGATAACGTGAAAACATTTGCCTTCAGAAAACATGTTTATGCAGTATCAGCATCAAAAAGCCATTTTCTTGTTTTCCCTAATGACTTTATCAGACATAGAGCAACACAGTGAAAGATGTTGTTGTTATTCCTTTTCCTTTCCTTGATCTTTATGTTTTCATGGAAACATCATTAGTGAGGATAATAGTTGTGCCAGAATAAATTCAACACATGGACCTGATGCTCCCACTCTAACATATCAAAAAGATGATTTTTTTTACCTTTTTAAGTTCCCTGGCATTCATCAAGAGCCCTTTCAGAAGCAGAAATCCTGGGTTAGCCTTCTGCTATCTTTTAGAGGGGAGAATGAGAGGGGAGACTTCCCCTTTACCTTTCCATGTAGTGGGATTGGTATTTGCATGAGCTAGTGGCATTGGAAACATCAGAGACTTAAATTCAGTTTCTTGCTCTTTCTCCAACCTGCTTTGTGAGATCCTTTCTCCCTTGAGAAGGAGGAAACTTGGAATATGCCAGCTATGCTACCACTATGACGAAATATGATCTCCCTCCAAGTGTTGGCAGAAACCTCTACTATAACCAAAAATTACATAAATATACAGCCAAAAACCAAACCAAACAAATTGAAAAAAACCTAAACTTCATTGTTTGTCTCATTAACCATCCTGTTTAACCTGGTCCTTTTATTAGCAATGCTTTTTGCACTCAGAGGTGGTGACTGCAGTACATCAATAGAAGCCCCAGCTTTTCTAAAGTAACAAAATCCATAGCTAGGAATGCTTTGCTGAGAGGTGCCACTGCCTTGCCTATGCTACCTAGCAGCTGCTGAAGAAAGCATGACTTCAGTCTCACTGAACAGTCATTTTCCAGGGAATTATATACCAGGTTTGTCCTTCGGCATCTCCTTTTCTCTGTGACGTGTTAGCAAGGAATGCCTACAGGAGAATCGATATCCAAAGCAGACAACTGAGCTCAGCTGTAAGGCAGAGACAGCCCATGTCCTCAAGAGCTGAGAGACCCATTACACAGTGGAGAAAGAGAGTGAATAAGGACATAATATTACACATAGAGCAGACTCAGGAAGAAGAACTCACTTGCCTGACTCGCAGTGCAACATTGATTTTGTATATAGCACTTAGGACATGTCTCCAGAGAACAAGCTTCCATTAGTTTGTATTCAGAAGCTGTGTAACTTAAATTTTGTGTGAAAGAGTTCAGATAGATAAGCTTTACTTTTCAGGGCTTGCTAGCTTGCATTCAGTGTTAGGTTGTGGCTCAGCAGAGTGGGTTTATTCCTTATTGGATTGTCACACAAGCAGGAAGCAGATACAAGTCTCTGCCATCAGCTGTTGCATCATCTTCCCAGTCACAGGCTCTTTCTGGTCTCCAACGGCACCCACTCAGACATACTCCTTGATTCTATGCTGGTGAACATGTATGTATGGAATGGGAATTGCTGGTTGTTCGAGCTTGCTGCAGTAGGTCTCTGTTTCCTTAACTGTACAGGCTAGTTTGCAGAGAATTCTGTATTTCTGGGAGTGTTATTCGCTCAAAGGAGAAGGCTAGAAAGGCACATTATTTTTTGAACACTTTCTCAGCTGGTCTCTTAAGAAGAGACTCCTGCGAGTCTTCCCCTCAGCAGTGAGCCTTTCTCTCTGTATATCACTGGAGTCCCCAGTTCACAGTTCATCTAGAAGAGAATGAACTACTCAGCTTCTCTTCATAGCTCTCAGGTCCCAGCTGAGACCTATTCATGAGATGCTCTACAGTACAAATCAAGGGACCCTTAGGGCACTGTATAAATTCATAACAAGAAATAATCCATTCTCAGTGTTGCATGCAACAGCACTTTAAAAAAAAAGAAAACACTGCAGAAAACACTGGGGGAAGGCAGAGCCACAGGGAGACCGCAGAATGGTGTTACAGAAACACCAAATCCTCCCATCAAAGGTGCTGTCAGGGTGCCTGAGCACAAGGCAGCAGAGGCAGGAGCTGGGCAGTCCCTTTCTCAGAAGGGGAACAGAGGAGGCACTGTGGGGCAGTGGGTGGGATCCATGCCCTTCGTCTGACAATGTGCCTGTGTAAGGAGTGGGATTGTCCTAGGTTTTCTTTAGAGATAAGGGTGGGACTTGAGAGTCCAGCCCAGATGTGGACCGTGTTTCAGAGGTTTCTCTCTCTCTCTGTGTTAGTTCTGGGGGAGAATAGGGTAGTTAATAATCTAGAGAAGGTAAATAACTAAAATAAAACAGGATGATGTAGGCCAAAGGGCATTACCCAAAATTGAAAACTATGGTAACACTCAAATTATGCCACAGTTTATCAGCCTCTGTAGTAGACCATAATTTGTTTTTTGGTTACAACTCTTTGCTTCCTCCTGTCTTTGTCCTCTTCTGTGTTGTAACAGGGAAATAATAAAACCCAGTGATGTAACTGGATTTTTGGACATAGCAAGGTGACTGGAAAGCCACGTTGTGTAAAGGAATCCTGTAGCAGTTTAAGACAGCTAGAGCTAGGTTTATGCCTCCTGTGGACACCCACCTCAGATACTAGAAACGATTTTCACTGAGAAATGGTTAAGAAATGCTGTTCTCTCCACTACGTGGGGGTCATTAAGCAGTACTCGTATGCTGAATTTTTCTGGAATAAACAGGACTGTCTCAGAGGCTTTTCTAACCTGCTGCTACAGCCAAAAGACTTTTGTGATACCCCACACACCAGTGAATCTGTCTGAGACAGAAAACCTCCAGTTCCTTGCTTTTTCACCAATGCTTACTGCACCACTTTCAATGTGTCCACTATTAATGTGTTACATCTCTGACGACAGCAGGTAGAAAAACTGGTCATGGATGAAGGTTGTGTACTAACAAGTGCTAGTCTGTATTTCAAAATATGGAAGATTTTTTTGAGTGTGTGTGCTTGAAATGTCTCACAGCTTGGGTTTATTAAGCAGTCTGTGTCCAAATTTGCTCAACTGTCTTTATCTGGACTGAATTTTGACAGTTTAATGACAGGACTACCTCATGAGGTTTGCAAGAGTTTTAAAATTCTTTTAGAAATGTAAGCACTAAGAATTATTTTCCTTGTGTGTTACCATTATTTATCTTTTCAGTTCTAACAGAAGAGATGTGGGGAAAAAAAAAAATGAAAAGTTGACCTAACATTTTTGAACCACCCAAAAATCTCAAAACTAATTGGCTCTAAAAGACAAAAAAACCCAGGTAAACATGGAGACTGGAACACCAGACGGTAACTTTCAAGTTATTATGAGATTGAATTAAAAAAAACCAAAAAAACACTTTTTTTTTCCTTATTTAAAAAGAGATAACTGTACAGTTTTTTGCTTTTTTGCACAGTAGTTAAGTATTTAAGTTAATAATAAAAACATAAAGAGATGTTGCCCAGATTCCACGAGCTGCAGATTCATCAAGACTAAAAATGTGAGAACTGGAAACAGCAATGGAGGACATATTCATTACCACTCTAAAAGCTGTTGTAGCTCCTAGGAGATAAGGAGCTTTAGGTGTAAGCAAACAACAAGAAGGGCTTCTTCAACTACATCAGCAGCAAAAGGAAGGCTAGGGACAATGTGGGGCTGCTGCTGAATGAGGCGGGTGTCCTGGTGACGGAGGACGCAGAGAAGGCAGAGCTACTGAATGCCTGCTTTGCTTCAGTCTTCAGTGCCAAGGCAGGCCCTCATGAATCCCAGGCCCCAGAGGTAAGAGAAGAAGCCCACAGAGAGGATGACTTTACCTTGGTCAAGGAGGACTATGTGAGGGATCGCTTAAGCGATCTAAACGCCCACAAATCCATGGGCCCCAATGGAATGCACCCACGAGTACTGAGGTAGCTAGCGGATGTCATTGCTGAGCCACTCTTCATCACTTTTGAGAGGTCCTGGAGGACAGTAGAAGTGCCTGAGGACTGGAGAAAGGCCAGTGTCATTCCAGTCTTCAAAAAGGGCAAGAAGGAGGACCCAGGGAACTACAGACTGGTCAGCCTCACCTCCATCCCAGGAAAGGACATGGAACAGCTTATGCTGGAGGTCATCATCAAGCAAGTGGAGGAGAAGAAGGTTGTCAGGAGTAGTCAACATAGATTCACCAAGGGGAAATCATGCCTGAACAATCTGATAGCTTTCTACGATGGCATGACTGGCTGGGTAGATGAAGGGAGAGCCGTGGACGTTGTCTACTTCGACTTCAGCAAGGCTTTTTTACAGTGTCTCCCATAACATCCTCCTAGGGAAGCTCAGGAAGTATGGGCTGGATGAGTGGTCGGTGAGGTAGACTGAGAACTGGCTGAATGGCAGAATCAGAGGGTTGTCATCAACAGCGCTGAGTCTAGTTGAAGGCCGGTAACTAATGGTGTCTCCCAGGGGTCAGTACTGGGCCCAGTCTTGTTTAACTTCTTCATCAATGACCTGGATGAAGAGTTAGAATGTAGCCTCAGTAAGTTTGCTGATGACACCAAACTGAGAGGAGTGGTAGATACACCAAAAGGCTGTGCTACCATTCAGCGTGATCTGGACAGGATGGAAAGTTTGTCAGAGAGGAATCTGATGAGGTTCAACACAGGCAAGTGCAAGTTCCTGCACCTGGGGAGGAACAACCCCATGCATCGGTACAGGCTTGGGGTGGACCTGCTGGAGAGCAGCTCTGTGGAGGGAGACCTGGGTGTCCTAGTGGACGACAGGTTAACCACGAGCCAGCAGTGTGCCCTGGCTGCCAAGAAGGCCAATGGGATCCTGGGGTGCATCAAGACGAGTGTGGCCAGTATGTCGAGGGAGGTTCTCCTTCCCCTCTACACTGCCCTAGTGAGTTCCCATCTGGAGTACTGTGTCCAGTTCTGGGCTCCCCACTTCCAGAAGGATGAGGAGCTACTGGAGAGTGTCAAGCAGAGGGCTACGAGGATGATGAGGGGACTGGAACATCTCTCCTATGAGGAAAGGCTGAGGGAGCTGGGCTTGTTCAGTCTGAAGAAGAGAAGGCTGCGAGAGGACCAAATAAATGCTTATAAATATCTCAAGGGTGGGTGTCAGGAGGATGGGGCCAAACTGTTTTCAGTGGTGCCCAATGACAGGACAAGGGGCAATGGGCATAAACTGAAGCCGTGGAAGATCCATCTGCACATGAGGAAGAACTTCTTCCCTCTGCGGTTGACGGAGCCCTGGAACAGGCTGCCCAGGGAGGTTGTGGATTCTCCTTCTCTGGAGATATTCAAGACCCACCTGGACGCCTTCCTGTGCAGCCTGCTGTGGGTGACCGTGCTTTGGCAGGAGGGTTGGACTAGATGACCCACAGAGGTCCCTTCTAACCTCGAACATTCTGTGATTCTCTGTGATTCTGTGAAGCAGATTACAGGGGGTGCTGGCAAGATAGTTACGGGAATTAACACTGAAGACTTCAGTGAAAGCCTACTGAAATCAGTGGAATAACTGCAGTTAACTTCAGTGGGCTTCAAATTAGGCTTTGAGTTCAAGTGCTTTGACAGGGCTGCAAGGAAAGGATGAAAAAGAGCAGAATAATAAGGAATAAAGCAGTACTGGGGTGAATGAAGTAGACTCCAAAGCAAGAAATATCAAGGAAGCTGTGCTGCGGCAGGCAGCAGGGCTGTGAGGTAATTGCCGAACTGTGTGTGAATTCACACAACATCCATTCACACCATTTCTCAGACGCTCCCTTTCCTGAGCAGTAAATTCACTCAGTATTTTTTTTTTTAATATATATTAATTTATTTTTAGGAAAAGAAAAGCATGCTGTTGAATATTGGTGGCTGCAGGATGCTGAGTGGGAAGGTAATGATTTATAATACATTATAGGAGTGGGCATGAAAAAACTCTGCAGAAAGATTCTATTGCGCTGCAGCCTCTGGTCTCTGCATAACTTAAGCAACAAGGTGCCTCTTGCAGACTGCATGGTTTTAACCTGAAGCTATTACCAGCATTTGAGATAACATATTGTTTAATCCTTCTAACTTCAACATGAATCATTCAAAGGAATGAGAGGAGGAGGGGAAAGACTGAGGGGAGGGAAAGAGAAGGATTCTCGTAAGAATTATTAGAAGTGTGAGCTGCAGGATCTGATGATAAGGCAGAAAGAGCTGCTGAGCCATCTGTGTAGGGAAGGTACGATGTTATGAGACAGCTCTTGGGGATCTGTGAGCACATCTACCAGGCTGGGAGATGAGGACCCTACAGTGGCTTGCCCCTGGGCTTTGCTCTCTGTCAAGAGGTATTTGAAGCCCTGCCAAATGACATCTCTTTTGAAGCCATTTGTTTTCCTTCAGCAATGACCACTGCTGATGTCACTGGAGCACTGGAGTCTTTTCCCCATGGTGGGTCCACCCCCATGCTGAATCTCGTTACTGCCAGTCAGGGCCACAACAGAGCAGAGCATGCGTCTCATCTCTCATACCCTGCCTCTGGGATTAGAAAACCTTTGGGGCCTTGTAGTGCCCTTCAGGACTGAGCTGAGATGTCATGGATCGAAGTCAGGCAAACTCTTGGAGCAGGCTATTTACATGCAATATCCACAGACTTTCTTAGAGCAGTATAGGGCCAAAAATAAAAGTCGGTTGCCTTAGTCAAAACTGTATGTCCAGCATTCTGGGAAGCTCTCTGTGTGAACAGCACTGTCTCTCTTCCTTTTCTTGGGCTCACTTTCACAGCCTCTTGACTTATTTCTTGCTATTTCAAGAGCGCTATAGAGTGCAACTCTTGGTACTCTTCTTACCTACAGGGAAACCTCCATCTTACATATTCCTAACCTGTCAAATACTCTGGTTTCAGGGTTTTGACACAATCCAGCTGTTATACTGCAAAGAACAGCTTGTTTCATCTTTTTGCTGAGCCTGAAGGATATTTTTTGGCCAAAATATTAGCTTTAATACATCAATACATTTAATGAGATTTATACTGCATCCGAAATTCTCCCGTGGTGGCCTTTCAGCCTTTCAGTCAGGTGTTGGCAGCCTTGCGCTCTTGACTGTTTGTTTGAAATTCAAGCTTGTAAAGACTATTTCTACCCATTAAGGTGACTTGAATGAAATATTCCCTTGGAGTTGATTTGTGTATAACCAAGAAAATACTTTTTTTTCCTGAAGACAGGAGAAAAAAGCAGCAGTAATCAGTTGGGTATCAGACATATAGTCTCTCTCTTTTCTCGGTCCTAATAGAGGCGTGAGAATGGAAAAAAATCTGCATTTTTTTCATCTGGAATTGCGGTGATTTTACTTAATTGACCCCTTGATCCTAAATTGCCATGCAGAGGAGCCCTTGAAACCAAGAGATCTCTATTTTCTTTGTGACCTGTGTGCATAAAACTTACATATAAGATGTTTCTTCTCTTGGCAACTTTGCAATCTTCTCTTCACAATGTGGGGCAGAGTTGCATCCTGTTATGCAGCTAAGAATTGGGCCTGAGAGTTCATAAATGCTGCAGCCGTTGTTTGTTGTTGTAGGTAACTGCCCTGATACAGCTGAAGCACTTAAAAGCAGATTTATCCAGTGCAGGAGATTACATGTGGCCAAGGGTTCACATCAGCAGCTTAAATGCAGGTAGCTAGAGGCAGGGTAGAGGGTGTCTGAGGGGTGTGTTTGGCCTGGACATTATACACATTGGAAATCCATAGAATTTTGGAAATGGTTACTGAAGGCCTCGCAGTATACCCTAGGGGATCTAAAATAGCAGTAGGCGCCTGTGTTTGGAAAACTGAACTGACCCCCGGGTTCTGCATGCTTGTTGTGGTCATTGGAAATCTGGTTAACACAGGATTATTTGTCTGACCAAATTTTTGTTTGTCTGGTATGAGCTGAATCATTCTCTAGGCTCCATTAACTGTAAGGACTACAACAGAAGCATGGTCACTCAGCTCGAATATAATCTCCATTTTTTAACTTCTAAATCTGGGTGTCTGAATACTAAGCATAACTGTATATACTCTCTTGAACTGAACAAAATATTGCTTTGGGTAGCCAATCCCAAGTAGATGTATTTTTCTGGGTTAGAAGGAAAAATACACAATTCCATGCTGGTTTCCCATCTTCCTTTCTGTCATTATTTCTTCTTCCATTTCTGTAATGATATTTTTAAGGAAAAAAAAGCATAAAACTTTGGAACACAGGTTCGTTTTACTTCTAGTATGACTATTATTATTACTACCAGTAGTATTATTTAGCATTTTATAGGTCTTTTTTTTTTGTACGTTTCCTAGAGAACTTCAGAAAACAAGGAAATGTTCTTATCCTGGCATTTCTGAGACACTGAAACACATAGAATAATGAAATAATTTGCCAACTCTTAAAATGTGGTGTGGTTGGAAATAAATCACGGGTCAGATGAGAAATGGTTCACTGGTCAACATGGTAGACCAGCTGTTTCCATGGTAAGGTTGCCAAATGTCTGGGTAAGTGTCTCATTTTGTATTGGCAATTGTTCTTTAAGCCAAGAATCTCTGATTCAGATGAGAAGAAAGAACATGGGGCTATGGGGGAAGGTAAAGTGTCGTATTAACAGGTAGGAAGAGAAAAGAAACTGTATCTAAGGAAAAGACAAAAGCATTTGGAGAAATTTAGTCAGATACAAACAAATTTCAGAAACACCATTCTAGATGATGTCAGCTCTTTTTAGAAAGGGGAACTCAGTCTCATTTTTTGGAGGATGGGGAAAAATATTCACACGTGACTCTTCAACCCATTGACAGACACGTAAACATCCTTTTTCATTATGCTGAAACAAGGATTTTCTCTAAGCATATTTCAATCCCTAAATCTGTGGTTCCTTTTTTCAATTCTCAACATACTTAACAAAAAGTAAAAAGGACTACAGGCTGGTCAGCCTCACCTCCATCCCAGGAAAGGTCATGGAACAGCTTATGCTGGAGGTCATCATCAAGCAAGTGGAGGAAAAGAAGGTTGTCAGGAGTAGTCAGCATGGATTCACCAAGGGGAAATCATGCCTGAACAATCTGATAGCTTTCTAAGATGGCATGACTGGCTGGATAGATGAAGGGACAGCCGTGGACGTTGTCTACTTCGACTTCAGCAAGGCTTTTTTACAGTGTCTCCCATAACATCCTCCTAGGGAAGCTCAGGAAGTGTGGGCTGGATGAGTGGTCGGTGAGGTGGATTGAGAACTGGCTGAATGGCAGAATCAGAGGGTTGTCATCAGCGGCGCTGAGTCTAGTTGAAGGCCGGTAACTAATGGTGTCTCCCAGGGGTCAGTACTGGGCCCAGTCTTGTTTAACTTCTTCATCATCAATGACCTGGATGAAGAGTTAGAATGTAGCCTCAGTAAGTTTGTTGATGACACCAAACTGGGAGGAGTGGTAGATACACCAGAAGGCTGTGCTACCATTCAGCGTGATCTGGACAGGCTGGAGAGTTGGTCAGAGAGGAACCTGATGAGGTTCAACACAGGCAAGTGCAAGTTCCTGCACCTGGGGAGGAACAACCCCATGCATGGAGGAACACCCCAACAGGCTTGGGGTGGACCTGCTGGAGAGCAGCTCTGTGGAGAGAGACCTGGGTGTCCTAGTGGACAACAGGTTAACCACGAGCCAGCAGTGTGTCCTGGCTGCCAAGAAAGTTAATGGGATCCTGGGGTGCATTAGGAGAAGTGTGGCCAGTATGTCGAGGGAAGTTCTTCCCCTCTACACTGCCCTAGTGAGTTCCCATCTGGAGTACTGCGTCCAGTTCTGGGCTCCCCACTTCAAGAAAGATGAGGAGCTACTGGAGAGAGTCAAGCAGAGGGCTACGAGGATGATGAGGGGACTGGAGCATCTCTCCTATGAGGAAAGGCTGAGGGAGCTGGGCTTGTTCAGTCTGAAGAAGAGAAGGCTACGAGGGGACCAAATAAATGTTTATAAATATCTCAAGGGTGGGTGTCAGGAGGATGGGGCCAAACTGTTTTCAGTGGTGCCCAATGACAGGACAAGGGGCAATGGGCGTAAACTGAAGCAGAGGAAGTTCCATCTGCACATGAGGAAGAACTTCTTCCCTCTGCGGTTGACGGAGCCCTGGAACAGGCTGCCCAGGGAGGTTGTGGATTCTCCTTCTCTGGAGATATTCAAGACCCACCTGGACAAGGTCCTGTGCAGCCTGCTGTGGGCGACCCTGCTTCGGCAGGGTGGTTGGACTAGATGACCCACGGAGGTCCCTTCCAACCCCGAACATTCTGTGATTCTGTGATTCTGTGAAAAAATGAAAAGAAAAACCTTTAGACGTTGCCAGCTCCATTGCTATGAGTCAGAAATACTTACAAGAATTACAGTGTGGTAATAAGGTTTTGTACTAATGGTGCATCTTTTAATAACTGCTATGTACACTTCCAGTTGTAAGTGATAAGTGAAGCTATATTGTTAATGACAAAATGCCTCACCTTTCCCCTCCCCCTCCCCTGATACTTCATATCTCTCTGAATTCCTCAGCTGACAGTTGGAGAGGAAGCAGAGTTAATTCTGAAGTGTCTGCCTGAGACCAGATGCCGTTCTATGCGGCTCATATCTGCCAGGTGATCACAAGCTTGAGCTCCTGCTCTGCTGGGTCCCTCTGGACTGTGGTATTGGGTGCTCACACTGGAGTGTGGTGAGGATGCCCAAATCAAAAACAGTGAAATTCTTCCTTTCGTGTCAGCGACTGACAGCAGCAGGGAAGAAGAAAGATGTAATAATAATAGTCTTGTTTCAGAGGTAAAGAGAGCTGTGAAGGGACGGGAGGATTAGAGGGTGGTTCTTAGGCAAAATGGCTTCAGCTTTCTGCTCTGCCTTTCTGTGCGATGTTGGTCAAGATACTTGATTTTTCAGTGCCCCCTCTAAAGTAAGGCTAAAGTGTTTCCTCTTCTCACGTGAAAGATTCAGAAAGAAAAGGAATGGGGATACAAGCATTCAGTGAATGTCAGGTCACTACTTACTGTGCTGGAGACATAATGTTTTGAAACTTTGCTGCCTTTGAGCTTTTTAAGAAGAGATTAGACAGTGTCAGTGCCAGACTGCATTGCTCGCCCTTCCTTGGGTGCAGTTAGGTCTGTGTCCTGTAATTCTGTAGCTGTAGCTACATCTTTGTTTAACCTTTATCTTCCCCTCTTAGCACCCTTTTTTTTTCCTTTCATTCTTCCCCCCCAGTCCGCGCCCTGGGAGGAAGGAGATTTAATTTCCATGGAGCTTCACAGAGGAGCAGAGAAAGAACTAGCTCAGATTACAAGCTTCTTTGGTCTCTTCATCTGGAGGTATCCCTCTCCAGCAGTACAGTCAGTACTGAGACAGGGTATCTGTGGTTTCAGTCTATGACTGCATCCCCTCTCCCAGCACAATCTATGGTGTGCACTTGTACAATCTGTGCCACCCTGATTTGCTTCCTGATCTCTCTTGACTAGAGCAATATTTTTATGGAAGGCTAAGAGGTCAAAGAGATGTTGGAGTGTTGTCTGGGAACCTCACTTAACAGTGTCCTCTAAGGTGGGGCTCTGGTCTGTTTCAGCACGGTCCACAGTCCCATAGAACTTGGTCTACAGCATGACAAACTGCATGAGTGGCAAAGGTGGAATGGATTCACTTAGGAAGAATAAGAACAGAAATATAAATGCAAATAAGAAATGATTTGGCTTCTACACAGAGTTTATGGTGATAAGCAAATGAATGAAACCTTCTGGAAAGATTTTTCATGGGTATCAAGTGGAGGTGCCACCCATATTTGTACCAGTTGAGCAGTTCATCTTGTCACAATGCTTTACAATCAAAGAAAATGAAAGCTTTAATACCCCCTTGCCCTCTTAAAATTTAAGTGATATATAGAGTTGGTCAGAAATAAAATTTTTAGAAAGTCTTCCACATTTTTTTTTTTTTAGTTTTAATTTAGAACAAATGTAGTCTGGAATTTTATGCAAAAAAAGAATATTTGCAGAGAGAAATGTCAGAAACACAGTAAACACAGCTATCACTACCACCTGGAACTGTTTAGAAAAATTTCCATGGAGAAATTTGTCAAAATTAGCACATTCCAGAAACATTTTGGTTTTGCTTAAATGCCATCTTCAAGCAGAAAAAAAGATATGTAAAAATAGTTGGAGCAGTTGTATGGCTTATTTTATTTTATTTCTTTTTCAGTAAACCCATTTGCTTGGAATTTTAAAACTAGAGATAGAAGAAAATCACTAGACAATGTAAGTGTGGATAATAATCCTACCGTGGGAGAGAAATGGAAAATTTTAATAATGTGAGGTGCTTATGATCTCTGCCTCCTAAGATTATGTGGTAACAATATATTTTGATGCAGAAACAATTGCAAAGTCTTTACTGTAAAAAATGTCATGGAGTAGAAACAATGCCCTGTGATACAAGTATAGACCTGAAAAATCCATTTAGAAATGCCTCCCTGCAAACTTCCATAAATATACTTGCTTCAAATCTATCAAAATATTTTGTTTAAATATATATCTATACATCATTCTGATAGTGTGGACATTTATGCATTTCATATGAAATAAAGTAATTTTCTTTGGGCAACTATATTTTTAAATGTTGAACTTAATTATTCTATTCATTTGTTCGAACGGAACAAACTTGAAGTTTCTCCTAATGTACTTCAAGAGAAAATTTTCGATAGTATTTCATGCACTTGTACACGTACACGCATAGAGCACACACACTCACACACAGAATGTTTCTGTTGAAATAATGTTTCTGATGGAAATCAGTTTTAAACATTTTTTTCTGACCAGTTCTACTGAAGAGCTAAAAGGTCAGAAATATGAGAAGACGATAAGCATATAGTGCTCTTTCTCCAGAATATTCATCAAGGATTTCTTGTTTCACACTGTTCCTGTTCCAAAGGCAGTATCTTTGGGCATAATAACTCTCAATGAATTTTTATCTCAATCCGTCTCTTTTTTAAATCCATATGAAATATAGCATACACTACATCCTGTGGCAAAGAGTTCCAAGAAGTACTTCCTTTTGTTCATTTATAAATTCCCATCTGCCAGTTTCATTTCATGCCTTAGTTTGTATTTTGAAAAATCCGGTGAACATTGTTTTCATAGACCCTTATCATAGCTTCTCTAAGTCATCTCTTTTTTTAGGCTTTGGAGTTTCATGCATGGATGTCATTTTATACCTGTGATCTTTCTTGTTACCTTTCATCAATATATTCTCCAGTTCTCTTAATTGTTTGAAGAGATGAGGAAAAGTAGAACTACACAAAACATCATGTGCAGGGACACTGCAGACTTGCAGTGCTTTTCTCTCTCTTGCATTCCTCAACTGCGCGTGAGCTGGTATTATCTTAGCATTATCTTATATCATCCCGAGATCTCATTTTTAAACAGTTCTGGGACCATCATGGCATAAATAAAGTGAAGATTTCTGTTCCCATGTGGAACCTGGGACTGGGTTGTTTATGTGAGGAAAAAGAAAAACAAGGGACAAGAAGTTCTATGTTATAGTAACACCTCCAGATAATAACCCTAGGCAAGAGGTTCAGGGTGAAGACTCTCGTCGAAAGTTGTTATCTACAAGAAAAGCTGAGTGAGCTGAAAGATGGTGAAGAGCCTAAAGCCAAGGGTATAAAATGTCAGAGAACAAAAAATCGGGAAAGGTTAAAAAAGGAAACAAAGAAATATTAGCATTGTTTGGAACCAAATGTCTAGAAAGCAGTCTGTTAACAGACAGCACTACAGTGAAAAAACATTCAACAGAAAGTTTCCCTATCCGGGGAAAAAGAAGAAACTGAGGCAAAAAATGTGCCCAGAGCTAGACACTGTCATCTTTGCTGCAGAAATGGCAGTTAATTTAATAACTTTCAAGCCTGTGTCTTGGTATTACAAGCTTTAAGAGATCCAGCTGAAAACAACTGCTATTAATAACCTCCCTGCTTTGCAATATGAAAGCATCAGGTACAACAGTTAGACACCTATAATCCCCCCATGTTAGATAGCAGCAGAACAGCACTCAGCCAACCATGGAGGAGAATCCTATAAAAATACCCAAATCCATCTCTCCATGATGGATGGTCTTTGTACAAGCACTAAAGTATATTCCCTTTAGTACCACTGTCTATTGATGCTGAGCTACTAAGTAATCAGAGGGAAACTGGGAAGCTATCACCATGATAAAAAATAAAATGGATTGGGGATAAAGCTGGAATTTCATCAAAACCATCATGATCAGAACAATATTGCCTGAGAAATGGGGAGCTTTATATATGTCAACATGTCAGTGTTTGGACAGGAAACCAAAGCCTTGGAGATTGGTATCAGAAGAGGGATCTCTTTCTTCCATAAGCACCATGCATGCACCAACATGAAATACAAATGCAATCTTGCTGACTAGAATTCATGACAAGTAGCTCCTATGAGAATAGTCTGAAACCAGTAAGACTGCTCAGATACTCCTAGAAGACTTCTCCTATATTCACTAAGCATTTACTCAGCCTTTACCCATTCTGCCAATTCATAGGACATTACATAGAATGTAATACATTCTGCCAATTCATAGGACTCTTTTCTGAGCAATTCAGGATTTATTTCTGAGTTTCGAATTGAGCCCATTCCTGCATACCTTGTGTGCACAAATGAGAAGGCATCATTAATACTGAGAGAAAGACTCACAGGATTAAAGGCAACAGATAGCATCAAGCCCTACACAAGCATTAAGACTAAAATCCTGAGAGCATTAGTGGGATCTAAAGCTGATTGAAAGAAGAATTAAAAAACAAACAAAGAAAAGATTGGGAAAGGTGTGTTGACACAGTGATTTTGATCAAGAAAACTGTCAGCAAAATCACATACAAAACAGTTGACTAGCTGGGATTTGACTGCAGGATGCCACCATATTTCTCAACAATATGGGCACAGGAGCAAATGTCTGAGCTAAAAATCAACCATTGTGGAGGAATAAGAGCATGGTGTCAGGAAAGAAAGGTGGACTGAAAACTGTTTCCTTTCTGACGGAGCACTGAACAGGCTGCCCAGGGAGGTTGTGGAGTCTCATTCTCTGGAGATATTCAAGACCCACCTGGACAAGGTCCTACGCAGCCTGCTGCAGGTGACCCTGCTTCGGCAGGGGGGTTGAACTAGATGACCCACAGAGGTCCCTTCCAACCCCTACTATTCTGTGATTCTGTGATTCTGTGATCTGTGATTCTGTGATTCTGTGATTCAAAGCAGGGAAGAATCATAAAGTCACAGAATACGTGAGACAGGAAGGCATCTCTGGAGTTCCTCTAGTTCAACCCCCAGCTCGGAGCAGGGTCACCTTGAGCAGGTTGCTCAGGACCGTGTCCATCTGGGATTTGAGCATCTTCTAGGATGGATACTCTACAGCCTCTCTGGGCAACTTGTTGCAGCGTTTGGCCACCCTCACAGCTAAAAAGTTTCTTCTCGTGTTTAAATAGAATTTCTTGTGTTTCCTTTTGTACCTGTTGCCTCCTGTCCTGTCACTGGGCCTTCTTTGGTACCCCTCCCAAGGTATTTATTCACATCGATATAAGATGCCCTGAGTTTTCCCTCCTCCAGACTGAACAGTCCCTGCTCTCTCAGCTTCTCTTCATATGACAAATGCTCCAGACTCCTCATCATCTTTGAGGCCCTTTGCTGGGCTTGCTCCAGTATCTCCATGTGTCTGTACCAGGGAGCCCAGAACTGGACCCAGCACACCAGATACGAGCTTTCTTTCTTTGTCTGCACTAGAACCACATTAGGTGTGTAAACAGGATACAAACTGTGGAGCAAGATTTCATAGGCTTTCATCAGAATGATTTAAAATAATTCATTAGGACCACTATGAAGAGGTTGGCGGAAAGAAAGTCAAAGCTGTGTGAGCAGCTCTTACATCAACAAGGAGAAATAATGTCCACTTGCTATTAAAAGGGTTTTGGAAAGAAGTTGATTGAAAACACAAGATTTCTCAGGCTTTCAGTTTTTTGAAGTCTTCAGAAGGACGTTCATGAGCAGGAAGCCTAGCGTTCAGCTACTTGGATCTTGATCATTTGCTACAGAGAGCTCCAGTGCCTTTCATGAGAGTATTGTCTGGCTAAACTCTGAATAAGATTGTTACAGGGTAGCCTTAGCACCTTTAGCAGTTTAAAAAACTTTTGGGGATGGGGAAGATATCTTTAGCCTGAAATGCATCTCAGTCTCTGAGATTAATAGATTTTTTTGTTCACAAAATGCTTTAAAATCTCTAGGTTTGAGTTATCTGCAGCTGGGGAGTGGCAAGTACTTTTCTTGCCTGAAGACCATTTCAGACTCTTTGCTTGTGCACAAATAATTCAGTGTTTGGGAAAGTAAAAACTTGACATGGAGATCGTCTGCAGCAAGAAGCAAGAAACCAGCTTCTTAGGGAAAGGAATAAAAGGTCTAGAAACAGCAAAAATGGAAATATAGAAGCCACAGGGCCGGATAGCCTGTGTCTCCTAGATGTTTTCATGACTCTAAGGATGAGACACATATTTGCATAGGACAAATACCAAGAATATATAATATAATAATTTCATAAGTATTGGACAACTACCATCTTTGAGGGTTTAAGAAAGAACATTTTCCTGGGGGCAGGTTATTCAGTAACCTGTAACAGCCTCTTTTATCTGGGTTTGGTTTTATTTTTATTTGTTTGTTTTTTCTTTTCCTGTTTTGTTTCTTTGAGGAAGGCAAGCTTCTTTTTACGGGAGACAGGACACTGAACCCATTAACTCTTGTTCTGACCCAATAGAATGAGTTATGTGTTTCTTTATTAAACTTTGTGTATTTTTGTTCATATGGATCATTGGAATAAAGCAAATATATGGAAAAGAAAGTACAATCAGCTGTGCTCTGAAGGTAGAACAGGACATATTTTCAGAGTTGGATTCAGGTCACCTAGCCTTTTCACATATAAACGCCATCTCAAAGACGGCTCACCTAGTTCTGCCAGTACTCAGTAGAGCAATGTAGGCAGTGATCTGTAGGTTCAGTCTTGGACAGTGATGTCAACCTAGGTTAAATCCTCTGATGCTCTTGCCCTTTTGCTTCCATTGATATCATCACTCTTAAGTGATTAGCACAGACCAAATCGCTAATGGCATGAAATCCACCCCAAAATTTGCAGAAGTATATAACAAAGAATGACTTCATATTGGAGGGTGACAAGAAATCTAGCTACTTTCTGGAAGACCTGTGAGTGAGAGCAAAGGGAAATAAGCACCATGGAGGAAGAAGCAATTACTATGTTAGAGGACACAAGAGTATCTGGAGGTAAACTGGCAATGAGTAAATGTGGGATGGAAAGAGAAAGAAAATTCCTAACCTAAAAAAAGGTTATTTTTAACTGGTGTTCAGAACATGGATCTTCCAGCTTTTCCAGCATTATTTCTCTAATGAAATCAATTTTCAGAGGTAGTACGTGTACTTTGTGACCAGACAGTCCCTACTTTCCTGTGGCACTGATAGTGCAAGCAGAATTGAGTTCATATAAATTTATTTCAATGTGTTTCACACATCTTACGGGAATTAATTCTTTTTTTCCTCATCAGTGTGAATATTCATTACATATTGCTTTTATTTCACTGTTTAAATGTTTATATATCTGTAACAAATTCAGGAAGAGTACCATGTTGCATTAACTGAAGTAAAAATTTTCACTGAGTTTTTGAAGAGTTTAAATTAAATTAAGGAGAACTTTAACATTCAAAATCCTCATTGTGTACAAGCCATTGGGGCTGCCAAGCCATTTGAAAGCTCCACCTCTCCTAATAGAAGGATCTGGATAACTGTCCTACTCTGTGCTATCTGACCATTGCCTTTGAGGGATTCCAGGCCTGCAGGGGGAAGATTTAACGAAAATAAGAAAATCGGGTGGCAGATTAATGTCTAAAAAGTTTTGGGCTTGACTGACTCAAGGCATCATGGATTATATCTTAATGCGACTCTAGAGAAGTAAACTCTGTCAGGCAAAATTTGTGTTGAACTTCAATATGATAGAAATAAGGTGGGGTGTTTCACATGTTTCAGATTAAGGATAAATTTAAGCTTGTTTGTACATATCCACGTAGAGATCATACACAATAAGATCATGATTTGGAGGTTGATTTCTGTAATGTTTTCATTTGCTATTAGTTTTAGACCAGAGTTCAGATGCTCAGTACACAACCCCTTTTCACTGCAGAAATCATAGCAAGATCAGTCAGTGAAACTATCACGTAAAGGAAATCAGGATAGAGATTTTTCAGAATTTGTGGGCTTGTATACTAGTCTCCAATTTCTGGAACATAGACTGCACTTCTCTCCTTCAGAGCTGAAGATAAAAACCTGTGAGTGATCCTGTGGTGCTAAAATATGAGGGAGACAAGGAGCAGATAAGAATCTTGGTAGATACGACAGACAAATATAAATAGTAACCCTGGATAAAATTTCAAGCAATACTCTGATTGATAAACATATGGGCAAATGAAAACGTAAATAAGCCACAGAGAAATGTATGTTCAGGAAGAAAGATTTCTGTAATACTTACCTGTATTGCATTGACTTCAAGTAGCCCTTAAGTGGAACTGACGGTATTACAAACACAATAAGCACTTCTAGACAAACTGGAATAACAATCACTTCAGCAGCCTGGAAGCATTCACAATTCTGCTGTTGTCAACTCTTTCAGTGGCTTTAATTTTCAATGGTAAGCACAACTCCTATATAGTGTTGTCAAAACCGCAATGAAGTTATGTCATTGAATATTAAAGCGCTGGCCTGCAGAATGCCAAACACACAAATTTGAATTTCATGCTCTCTACTAAACATCAAGACAAATATATCTAATTTCATAAAAACATCACCAGCCCAGAAAGGCTGACAATCAGGCCCAGTGTTACCACTTTGTCAGCTGAAACAGGAGTTTCTGCTGTAAATAAGCTCTTCCCAGGAGGTCAGAGGAGGGGGTTAGGACTTATGGGTGCAGCTCGAGATCAAAGCATAACAAGGTTGGAGCACTAAGGGTACAGTTCAGTGAACAGAAAATGCAGGTTTGTGTACAACCAAGGAACCAACTTTCCTTGGTTGGAAGAGGTTGGGAGGAGGTTCAAGAAATACCCAAGGAAATTGGGATATTTACCCCAAAAGATAGGAGTTTCATTTGCTGTGGAGTTTTCCTGATTCCAGCCCTGACTTGTGAGCTGTGACAGTGACTTGTACAACAGCAAGAGCAACACACTTGTGCTCCTCACCAAAATCCAGAGGGCTGCTGCCTCCCTCATCTTTTCTTGCAGTGCTACCTTAGGCTCCAAGAAGTGCTCAGGGCCTCTGTCTCTCCCTGTCTTCCCATGTCTTCATGAGACTAGAGATAGTTTGAGGTAATATGGAACCTGTAGTCTCTCTGTTAAATCTGCTTAGGTCTGATACGTGTTTTCCCCTTTGGGACAGTTTTTTTCCTGTGTGCTGGAATACAAACAGTAGTGAAAGGTGGTGACAACTGGAAAGACTTGGGAGGCCTTATGAACATGAACTTCATGATGATCTCTAGATTAGTGAGATACTTTCCTTTTGAAGTGTTTTCTAAAAATGATTGGTTTGACCTTGAAAGTAAAATTTTGTACTGGCTTCCATTGGATGAAATACATCTATGCGAGGAATAGATGCCCAGAGCTTACCAATTATACTCAGATGCTCAAAATAGTCTGGACACTGATGTTCTGGACAGAATGAGTTCCACACTGAAGTATTCCTGGCAGGCAACAGAACAGAGAAAATTATTTGCTCAGTCTTATTTAGTCTACAGTTTATAGATAGCACTGTGAAAAGAAGTGTTCACTGTGCTGGGTTTGTGCTCTGTGACCTCTCCAGTCTGAGACTGACTGAAATCCACCAAACTCTTTCCACCTAAGTATTCTAAAGCTTCAAAAATTAAAAATCACTAATTACCTTGGTTGTAGTTTTAATGCCTAACAAATAACCAACAATTATAATAATTAATGGGATTTTTTTTTGTTGTTCCATGGAGCACTATAAGCATATTAGAAATACCACATTTCTTCCAAAGTTCCCTTGGTTTCAAGATATTTTCTTCTGATTATTTTATTTCCTTGGAGGGGCATCTCTATGCTCATAGATATATTTTGGATGCTCTGTTTTACCAGTGCTTATGCCCTCTGAGGTCATACATTATTAATAACACTAATTATTACAAGTATTTATTATTAGATGAAGAATAAGAGAGTTTCCAGCAATTCACAAAGCACAGAAGAGGATGTAAGCCTTATCCTACAGGGGTTGTGGTTGAATTTCTGACCTCTGTGTGATGAGAAGCCCCTGACAGAGACGAATTGTACTTAGCAAGAGCAGCTGCTAAATGGACACAGAAAATAAATAAAGACCTCATACATTGTTGGACTTCTTACTCAAAAGGTCACACGAGGAGGGCTGATAAAAAAACAGTACAGTAGGTGGTATAATAATCCGGAATACAGATCAGTATCTGGAGAGGCTGATTAGCATCTGATAATTTCATGAGGTATACTTTAACTTTCCATAAGAGATGTCCTTCATCTCTTTTGGAGCACAGAGAGATTCCTGGTCACTAAGATGAAGGTGTACTGAATTAATAACCATAGCTCATAGTGTGCACTGTTGTGCAAGTTTTCTGAGCCATAGTGAAGATAACGGAGAGAAGCTATATCTGCAGATGCAGAATCAGAGCTCACAAGCCAGTTAGAGAGACTGAGTTCAGATATCCAACAGCTTAAAATAATGACCGAAGACAATGCAAGGTCACAGCATAGTCTGACTGCCACAACAGAGTGTCTTGGTCAAAAAGAAAATTTCATATCTTAGACTTGCTACAAAGCCTTTTTTGTTACGTGGGATAATGAAACACCAGTAATGGAGGACGGTGCTTTGAGAAAAATTGTCTTCAGAGAGTTTCATGTTAAGGAGGGAGCATGTTCTCTGGAAGGCTGGCTTACCACAGGTCCTATATGTTTTCAAGGAATAGAGATGGACAAGTGGTTTTTTTCCCGTGGACACATGTTTTTTTTCCTGTAACTTATAATAAGTGGAAGCCTCTAATTCATCTACATGCTGAAAAGATAACTTAAGCAGATCTTGATATACCTGTAAGTCTTTATTTTTCTAATTCTCCCTTCTATTTGTTAAGCAGGTATCTGTAACTCTGATCAGATAATTTAAAAGAAAACTTATTGATCTTCCCAAAGAACTGGAAAGCAACAGGTAGTTGATCTAGATCAAATATTATGTCTTCAGCTTTGTCTAAAGCCAGAGAAACACAAAATACCCCTTGGAAATTACAGAACACTTGAAGTACACCTAAGCAAATCATGTGAGATGCGAGACAGAACGTATACAAAACCGTGTCTGCAACTTTGACAGTAACATTAGTGAATTACAGAAGCTTTTAGGTATTATTATTCCCTTCAAGAGACGAGTGTGCTTCCTCTGTGCTTTTCTTTCTGACACATGCCTTCTCACCCAAATGCACAGCAACTGATTTTTATATCTGAAACATATTCTATGGAATAAAGAACAACAGATGTACAATTGGTAACTGATCCAATCCAAAAGATTGCTTCTGAACAACATCTGACTCAGGAACAGCTTTATTTCCTTTTTATTTTTAATTAAGTTAATCCAGAAACAGAGGGTTGTTTTTTTCTCACGTGGACCTACCCCCGCTGCCCTGTATGCTGAAGGATGAGCCCTACTTTTGATTCCAAATGACTTAATGCTGGCAGAGAATGTATTAGATACAATCAGAAAAATAGCATTGCAAAGCGTCTTATGAAGGTGTGTAATCAATGTAGCTCTTTCCCCAAGGCAGGATCAACTACTTCTGCCATTTGCAAGAGAAGATTGCCTATCTCTTGTTCTCAGTAATGACCAGTGATGTATTGCAGACCATGTACTTATATGTATTACACCAGGATTCGGAGAGTACAGGTCAGATTAAAGTCTCACTTCCTGGCACTGTGCAAACTTATAAGAAAAAGCAATTCCAGTTCCAAACAGTTTCAGTCTGAGTAGACAACGCAATGAAGGGGAAGAGAAATAATATGTCATCCTGTTTATTTTATATGGAATTTCTAACTAATCTATCTTTTCTTAAGGCCAATAGTAAATCTCCACCTAACCACTACTGGAGTTAACAAAAGGCACTACAGATTGCACAAAGAATATGCAGAGAAGAAAAGTCCATGTGTGGGACTCCTGTATAACCCAGATCTCTCACATCACAAAATGATGACAAAAACTTCTATACCTGGTGTGAAAATTTTGTCTCACTGCAAGTTTACAAAAGGAAATTACGTCTTTAACAATAAAAAATAATTAAAAAAAAATCATAGCACATGGTGGAGTTTTCCCAACACAGCATGCAGCTGTGGAGCCAAACAAGCTTATCCACATTCCCTGAGCGATGGTTTATGTTTTGACATTGACTAACTCATCCATGCTCAGGGCACAAGCACTCAGACAATCTCCATCACCAGTTTCCCATTAGAAATCCTGATCTCTGCTGAAACAAGCTCAATTGCCTTCATTATTTCCCAGCTGACAGACGGCTTGAGAGGGAGGATATTACAAGCGTCAGTCTCTTTGCCTCCAGACAGCCCATGGATGACACAAGAAGGAGAGAAACAAACAAATAAAAAATATCTCTGTTTATGTGGTGACTTTTTACTGTGTTTGTAGTACCACTATGCTTCATTCCTTCTCCCAAAACTAGTTTACCAGGACTATATTCTTGGAAATCCTTCAGCAAAAGTATTTTGTCTACCCTCTTTCTCTGAAATTTTATTAGGCTCTTGTTATATTGCTGAAAGAAGGAGATGACAATCCATCTTGAAGAGCTACTTTGTTATTAGAAGGAATTATAAAGCTCTTCAAATTAATAATTGTGTAGATGTTAACAGACAATTTTGAGAAGGGTGGTGTTTTCTTACTAAACAAGACAAAGACCAATAAGGTCAGTCTTAATGTAGACTTTTCCATAAATATCTTCAGAGGGATTATTTTATTTGTATTAATACTTGCATTATGTTGGCAATGAGAGGTCATGATCAAGGTCTGTAAGTCAATGAGAATGGTCATAACTGTATTAACTGCAGCAGAGATATTGTGCTTTGTGCTGAAAGTTAGTCATAAACATAGTGAAAGATAGTCTCTGTTCTGAGGAATTTGCTTTTCAAGAGCAGAAAATCGACAAAATTGAGAAAATCATGAAAAGCAAAAAGAAAGTGTGTTTTCCCCTCAATAAAACCAGCATGAGTCATTTGAGCGTAAGAGCTGAATCTGAACATATGAGTAACAGTTTCCTTGTTCTCTGTTCTTGTCCCTGTATGTTTGTGGGTATATCCTGTAATTTTCTGTGTGGAGGTGCTCCAGGACTCAGTCAACAGCGTTAGAAGACTCTGTGGTTATGTCAATACAAGTAAATTAAATATTTATTCATCTGTTCCTTGATGCTGAGTCTGAATGTCATGAAATGGCCCTCATCCATACTATTGCATTTTCCTAGCTTTTAAAACAAGATTTTAACTGCCTATTAAGAAAGATCTCTGAGCCATACTAGATGACCAAACAATGCCAAAGAATGGCTTTGGAAACTGATAATTGTCAGAAGCCAAAAACATATCAGGAACTGTTCTAACTATTTAGTAGGATCAGTAACCATGTTCTGGTGCCTGTGAACGTTCCTAGACAGTGTTCTATTCATTAACCTAGCCATTCCCTATCTGTCCCCTCAGGGGAGCTGCATGAAGGCCAGTGAAAAATTGTCAGCACAGAGATGAGTTTTATTAAATGCAGAAGAGTAAGACCATCTGAGAAGAAGGATAATAAAAGATTGGTAGTGTGGGGAAGTAACTAAGGTAGTTACCACCAAAGAGATTTTGTAGCCTCTGGAGTATGAAAATATTAGTATGGACCACATTAAAAATTAAAACACTTTCCTTTAGCTGTTGATGTTCACATTTTGGCGAGAATTTTCATAGAAAAAGTAATCTTTTTTGAACATATTAAAAAATCTCTAATAACAGGGAACAGAATCAAAATATCAACATTTTGGCATTAAAAGAAAGAGGAGAGAAAAGAAGTTCAGAATCATTGATAAAAGAAATGATGCAAAATAAAATAAGTGAAGGAAAACTGAGGATGGGTGCAATGGCTCAAGAAATCTAGTAAGAACCTGCTAAAGGATGGAGGAGAGGGAGGTGTATCTTTCTTTATTGTGTATTTCTGTAGAGTGCAGTAAAAGAAAATTCTACCATCTGTCATCTTCAAGAAATTGGCATGCTATGACATTGGATAGGTTTGTTCATACTGCCAATCTGCTGCTCATTCATTTCTGCTGAACATTTTTTTTCTCCACTTCTCCCACATAATTTTTATTTTTATCATTATTATTATTTGAAAGTTGGATCATATTCTATTATTTTTCTATAGCTTGAATTCTTCAAACTAAATTAAACTAAAATAATAATGATAATAAAAAAGAACAATCTACCAAAAATCCTAGACTGTCTTCATTACCCAGCTTGATCTTCTTTTTTTGGTTTTTCCAGGTGTCATTCCAGGTGTTAATGTGATACATTTTCAAGTGATTAGGCTTCCCTTATCCACTGTTTGGGATACAATATTAAATGAAATGTGTCATAATGAACATTAATGTAATATTAAATTTTACTTATATTAAAATCCACAAGGCTATATATATGAAATTTATATAAGTAGATTATATCTCCTATTAGGGAAAGTATGTATCTTCAGGATAGAGTAGGAAAATGTCTCTATCAGAAGTTACGATTGAAAATCCAAAAGACAGGATTCCCTTACTATATGTCATGGAAAGCCCTAAATGTGGGATTTACTTAATCCACCTGGCCCAGATGGGTGATGTGTGGTTATCAGTTCTCACCTGATCTCCCATCTTGGGAGATCCCTACCTCCACTGCATGCTCGAAAGGGATGACACTAAAAAAAGAAGAGCTTATTGTTTCATACTGACAACCAGGAGGACTTAGACAACCATTTCAGGGCAGAGGTCCACCTCTTAGACTGCAAATGTTAGAGTAGACAAATTTATTCCTAAATCACATCAGGAGTGCCAAATTCCTAAATCTGCTAGGTCAGGAATTTCAAAGGGGAAATCATTAATATTGTGGCCTTGTATTGCAAGATGTAGATTCAATATTTACTTCATTTCCTTCAAAAAAGTGTAGCAGGTTGTGAACAGAAAAAGAGGTCCTGAGAAGGGTAAAAAGAAAAAAAAAAAAGGCTTTGGATTCCTGCAGCTACAAAAATTTTTCTTAGAATTGATCACCTACTTCGTATTCTAGATTTCCAAAGGTTAACACAGTTTCATATTTCAATTACAATTTCATTGAAAAATAGACTTTAGGAATGTCCACATGTGTTTCAGCAGAAATTTTAGAATAAATGCTTAGCTTCAAGGTGAACCAAGTTGTTGTTCTATAGAAAAAACATAAAGGAGTAGAAAAAGATGTAAATTCTGAATTGCTGAGTTAAGCAGGTCCATATGATACATAAACCTATTCGAAGTAGATTACTGAAAGAGGATTTCCTTGGTGTTTCAGTAAAGCAGGTTTTCAGCATTATTAAGTTTATTTATGGGCCACGTCTCTTATTGGTGCAAATTGCGATAATTACATCAACTTTGGTGAACTGAAATTTTTATAATTATGTAATTAAATGAGGATCTAATATTTTGCAGGGATGGGTGTTTTTTCAGATCAGGGAATATTTTGTGTGGTTTTCTCTTTAAGTGGAGGGAAAGGATGAGGATTTGGAGTTAGCAAGGAAGGCAAAGAAAAGCTAGAGAAAGGTTTGTTAAACTGAAGCAGCAGACAGACTTGCAGGGAAAAACTCAAGACCTGAAACATTCAGAGTGGTGATGACTCAGGGGAGTTACACTCTATGTGAAGCAGTGAGTCTCACAGCACAGTTTGGCCCACGGCCTGGAAAAGAGTCTTCTTGCTGTCTGTCAATGTTAAAACAAATATTTTTCAAACTTAGGACTCTTTTTATAGTGTCTTCCACCTGGGGTTCTGTAACATCAAGGTGTAAAAGAAATCAAACTTTAGCCAGATAGTTTATAGTTCAGAGGAAAGTGCTTCTAGCCTGGTGACACACGCTATATAATCAATAAATAACAATATTTACAACGTCTGTGAAAGGAATTGCCTTGGTAATTAAGATGTAAGTACACACATTTCTCATAGGTCAGGTTTAACAGATCGATTGTATGAGCATTCATGATTGAATGTAGGGTCTTTTTGGGGCGTGAGGAGGAGGTATAACAGTGCCATTTGTGGAATTTCCACAATATAAATGTAAAATTATACTATACTATACTATACTATACTATACTATACTATACTATACTATAATATAATATAATATAATATAATATAATATAACATATAATATTAACATCTACACAATTATTAATTTGAAGAGCTTTATAATATATTATATTATATTATATTAACATCTACACAATTATTAATTTGAAGAGCTTTATAAGAAACAGAATAGAAAAAATAACAGGACTTCTTTGGTCCCTGGTAGCCTTTTTTATATTTCCACAATATAA
>Ga0065711_1003909_pt1 | contig 36440 bp, 28 predicted proteins | sample Hoacrofraction12_FD_59098 | JGI IMG/M metagenome (GOLD analysis project Ga0065711, IMG submission 59098) | Hoatzin crop microbial communities from Cojedes, Venezuela - Epithelial fraction 12 v2 (version 2) | ecosystem: Host-associated > Birds > Digestive system > Esophagus > Crop | place... | reverse complement strand
AAAAAAAAAAAAAAAAAAAAAAAAGATAGCCTTTCCTTTGTGTATAGTAGGCACAAAAGATGCAAAAGCCCAAAGGGGAGACCCAGAAAACACCACCAAGACACATGAACAGCTGGAGTCTGAACTGCACGGGCCTGCAGTAGAAAAGCTGACTCAGATAACAGCGCAGGGAAAGCACGCAAGGGTCTTGTGTGAAAGCAAAAGACACAACCCAGGGCAGAGGGAGAAATGAGACACAATCCGCTGCTCCAAGCCATGCCACGAACAGCTCTCTGGGGCTGAACGAGAAGTTGCTGTTTGCCTGGTTTGCCCCTGATGAAAACACAGTCTTGATCTAGAAGGATGGGCCTCCCCGCTCTTGTCCAGAGCCCTTGGTCATCTCAAAGGCTGAGTCAGTTATAATGGGGGCTTTCCCTGTTCTGGCAGTCACATCTGTCTGGATCACATTCCCTACCCTCGCGTGTGTTCAGCTCCATGACATTCAACTTTTGGGTGGCCTTTGGGAACGACTGAAGTAAATACAACTAAGTAAAAAGCCACAGGAAATTCCCTAAATGGAGACTTGTATGAAATAACTGAGGAAAAGAAAACCTCTATGCATTACACTAAACACTGTAAGCAGCCTAATAAAGGAGCAAGAAGCTGCTTGGGCAATGCAGCGTTGCACGTTTGCTCAGAACATGGACCAGGAGAGCCCAAGGGTGTGGTTTGCATAGCTTTCCAGGCTGAGTTTTATGAAACAAGGAGTTCACAAACAAGCAGGCAAAGACATGGTGAAGCATAACATTGATGAAACATACTGGACAGCAAAGTCCTCCCCAGTGCTCTGTGAGGAAGGAAACAAAGATACACCAAAATACAGCCAAATTAAAATGACTCCACCAGTCATAATACCATGAAGACAATACGAGTCATAAGCTGAAAGGCAAGGGAGACTACAGAGACTGAAATACTAAGCGGTACAGTCAGTGCAGATGCTGCTACGTGAGCCTAAAATACAAGTTCATCCATACAGCTGCGATGCAAAAGCTGCAGGACATGAATATACTGCAGACACACCTGCTACAAGAAACTGAAAGAGGGGGTGACCTCCACAATCCCCACATCATCTCTGCAAGAGAAAACATCAAATATTTGAAGGAGTGGGATGTCTTTCAAGCACACTACAACCACTACTGGAGGAGAAGAGAGCAATACACTACAATAGCAATATATACTGGGAATGCACTGCATTAAGAGAAAACCATAATGAAAGCAACAGACATTTCTGATCCAGAAATGTCCCCATCACAGGATAAGGTGCAAGGCGAAGGAGCCTAGCGAAAGAACAAAACATTTGCATGCCACTGAACAAATTCACCCCTGGTCAAAAGAGCTCACATCCAAACAGAAGTGACTGAGGAAATACTAATTCCTTTGGCAAAAGCAAAAGGCATCAGCAAACTCTACTCTGGAAGCAGCAGACACACAAAACACACGCTTCAGAGACAGGGAAGCAGCAGCCTTACCGTAATCCTGGCACTGGCAGTCAGAGGTGCGGGGACAGGAATGCTCCCTGGGATCCAGTCTGCAGGAGATCTCTGGTGTCATGAGCAAGTTGCACAAACAGTGCTCCAAGAGATTAGGATCCTCTCCGATGCTGCTACGCTATAGGTTTGAACTCCCCACACATGGTTTAAGATCTGGCGTACAAGGACTAGCTCCTCTCTGACTGCTGGGAATGGCCAGGAGGAGAGAGCTAAAACCGAGATGAAACAGATAGAGGATTATACAGAAGCGTTCTAGCATCTTCAGGTTACAACCCCATCCCACAATGCAGAAGCAGCACAGCTGACATCCAAAGATACTAGAGAGACTCAGAGATTATTAGGACTTGTGAATGATCTAATAAAACATCTTCCTAGTCCTTCTGTCCCCCAAAGGCAATGCCTGGACAAACACATATTGCAGCTGCATTAAGACAACACAGCTGCTCTATAAAACAAGCAGCTTTTTCAGAAATGCCATGATGTGAATGAAGGTGAAAGCAAATCGCATGGTGGCAGGGAACGGGGGCCTAAGTCACCTCTCATACAAAAGGAACAGCTAATACCTGCAGTCACAATAATCCCTGGAACAAGTCTGTCTTGCTGTAGAGCCTGCATACAAAAAGAGACGCAATATATATTCAAAGTCAGTAAGGCTTCAGGAAGGAAACCTCAAACAACTGCCGAGTTGCTTTTTTAAAGCCACAACATGCAGTCCAAAATATCTCCCGTGCCTCCCACCAAATCTGAAGTACCGGTGCTTTGCCATGCTCTGCAGAAAGGAGGGCTGTGTTCGCAGGTGCTTCTCTCCCAGAGCGTTCTCCCAGCATCAGCACAGGGTGCTGAGATCTTTACCCCAAAATAAATTCAGACAGCTGCCCAAAGACATGAAAAGCATCAAAACAACTTAGCCACTTTGCCAACTTCAAAGCCAGGCATGAATAGCCTCCAGGAGCTACACAAGACCAAGATTTCCTCAGCAGGATCTCCCACCCATCATCCCGCCAGGATGGGCAGACACCAGAGTCAGCGCCGTGCTGCTGCCTCCGCTGCTGGGCTCCGGAGAAGGGCTGAGCACGGAGCTCGGTGCTGGCAATGCAGGCACAGGACTGGGGTCGTAATGCAGAGGGGCTCTCCGGATTAGGTCAGGGCCTTTCTGGTGTGGCTGGAAAGCCATTAAGCTATGGGAGATAGTGCCAGAGGCTGCTGATCTTCCTCCTGCCCCCAACTTTACCTGCAGTGTTCCTGAGAGCTCCTTTTCTGCAAATTAAGTTGAATAGGGGTAGGGATGTCAGGGGTCTGGCAAGTGTCAAACGCATGCAGAAATGCTGATCAGAGAGGCATACATAAAATACATGCCATCCTTGAGAGACCTTACAGCAAAGTAGGAAGGAGCCTGGCATTGAGAACAGCAGCTTATCATTAACCTCTCCTCTTCAGCCTTCCAGAGAAGCAGCTGATAGGGCTGCGGAAGGCACTGCAGAAAACGCGGTGAAGCCATTTGGCAGCAGGTTAATCCCAACAGCACTCGTTCAGACAGCAGGCTCCAGTTTACTCACTGTGCTTTTGTACCATTTACCTGGGAAAGGAAACAAAGCCAGATCATTAGCACCGGGCCACAGTAGCAGCAAAACCAGAATCAGCAATTCAAATAGCTATGAATTAGCTAAAGAAAAGCTGCAGGAAAAGAAGAAGGAAGCAAGTGACTGCCAGAGGGAGAAACATTCCTGCTTGGGTGATGCTAGATGTCTACATCCAGCATCTCTCACTCCTGTGTGACTCCAGCTAGCAGCGTGGGGAAGAGTAACAAGAGATAAAGACAGCACATAGGTGAACATCAGTGGTACTGGAATAAGCAACCTAAGAGTCCCAGAATTACAGTCTGTCCGATTCTGGGAAAAACGACCCTTTTCCCTGGGACCAGCCACCCATGGGAAGCAAGCTTAGAGTGAACACACAAATTTCCACACCTGAAATACTCCCAAACTACTATTACATTCCCCTCCATGAACATAAGACAAAAGAAACGAATAGAGGAAGCTGAAACACAGGCGGTAAGAGTCAAGCAGCGGGAAAGGGAGGAAGGAGAACAGGTTGACAAGTCTCCCACAAATGCTGGCAGACACTCTTACCCTCTTCACAGCCCACAGGTCTCGCATGTGGCAATTTTCTGCCACCACGGGAAAGCTGCTCCTGCCCCAACATCACACCACCTGCAAGAGAAATGCTCTCACTGCATTTTGAGGCAACCGCCGCAGATGACAAGACACACGCTGTGGAGCACAAGCGGAGCACCTCGCACAGATGGAGCGCATGGGATTCAGCCTGCTGCCTGCCATGCCACAGGAAAGCAATGGAGCTGTGACAGATGGCAGAGGGCATTGGGATAAACTGGGACAGCGGGGGGACCAGGAGACTGCAGAGTCTCCATATTTGAGGATCCTGAGAACAAGACGAGACCTGTCTGTCAGGGATAGTGAGGCAGCGGTGCTCTGGTTGGGGTGGGAGACCGACCAAAATCAGCCCAGCCTGAGTGGCTGACGCCTCACCTGAGATGACAAGATCTTCCTCAGAACCACGAAGGCAGCAGAGCTGTGACACCCTGGCGTAAGGTGCACCCACGTACCCCCTAAGACCTTCTCACCCATGCAGAGGAGCAAGACATGATGATGTGGGGGTTTCTGCCAGCTGTCGTGAGCCCAGCTGCTTGCAGAGAGCAGCAGCAGCAGGAACCGAGGGAAGTGTCCCCGCAGGAAGCTGCAGGCTCAAGCAGGGAGGAAGAAACCCCATGACTGCTCCCACACCCCAGCTATGACTGAACACAGATGTACCTGTTTAGCAACACAATTCAATGTTTCAGACCCCGGCTTTCCATCACTGGTACTGGGACAGTGGCGGGGATGATTATTCCCATTTGGCAAGCGCTGACAGTGTGCTCGCTGAAGCCAGAGCCACGTGAAGGCAATGAGAGAGGGGCTGCCTGCACGGGCTGGAGTGGTTATTGATTTGCTACGTGACCTTGGCCAAGTCACTTAACCTCAGTTTCCTCATCTGTACATTGGGAATTATGGGACTTGCAGAGTGCCACAAATTCATCAGGGGGAACTACTTAAGAGCCCTATTATGATTTAATGGGATTTCCCACTTCAAAATTACTCCTAGGAGGATTGAAGCAGCTGGACTGGGATATTCATAACTCTGACTCCTACTATAAGTGCAGAGCTTTTTTTTTTCCTAGTGTTTTTTCCCCCTAAAAAACCCCATGTAAATCTTCTAGCTCAGAAGCACACAGTCTAAGTGTGCCCAGGTTCAAAGCTCTTTTCCAACACTGATTTAAATGACTTTGGCCTCATCAGTCTTGCTTGCTAAGAAGCCCCTCTTCTTGCCCAAATCATACAATTTCAAACATACGGAGTTTCACACCGTCAGGTGTTGTGGTAAGATGCTCAGCTGGGTTCTCATGGTGTGAAATCTGCTCAAATTAAGCTGCAAACTGTCATGTAATGACTTCCTGGAAGAAGTGAAAATCCAGAAGATCATCTTTAAAAGCTAAAGGCACTAACAATGCCCTGGTTCTCTCAGGAAGGCCAGGTCCAAGGTCCAGCTTCACCTGTGGTGCAAGTAAGTGTGATCCTGCCATCCACAGCAAGGTTTAAATCACTTCATACCCACCACAGAACCAGCCCAGCCTCCGAGCTGCATTACATGCCACTGCCTGACATAAAACAGGCACTGAAATTTCCTAAGAACAACCCGTGCATCAATTTGCAAAGAAATTCAAGTCACCTTTAGGATGAAGCAGGCTATGTGGTAAAAAACTGAAAACAAAAAGGCTTCTCTATGGTGCATACTTTCCCAGGGAAGCTAAGATAAAAATATATAGTGTTTGTGCCTTAGTACATCTAGTGCTTTATAAGCATACTCACAGACCAATATACACAGCCACATCACTTCAAGACCACAGGACTAAATCTAAAGTGCTTTCCTACACTAACTTGCTCTCCTATGGGGAACTTAAACACTTCCAAGACTGAGAAATATCTGCTCCTGCCCTGTCACACTCTCTTGCTTCTTCCTCACCCTTCCCCTCATCACCCACACAGTCACTTGGTATTTATTCTCTTCTATTTTATTTGGATTTCCTCTAAGCAGAGTCATTAATCTTCCCTACAGATGCACAGCTCTGACAGCTAGGGTCTTGACACCTCCAGTACCAGTGAAGGACATTCTCATACACTCTTTTTTTTTTTTGCCCCCCTTTCTCTTTCTAAAGAAACCCTTCATACCTCACCAGCCACAGGGTTTTGATTAGAAGGTCATATGAACAGGAGACAAGGGGGCTGTGGAGGAGGAAGGCAAGGGAAGAGGATGCAACTCCCACAAGGAACTCCCAAAGTCCCACTGAAAAGGTCAGCATGCTTTTGAGTCATCTGCACTGCTCCCCGACACGAAAAAATATACTCAGCCCAGTGCAGAGATACTTGATAAAGAGTCTAATGAAGTGGAAAGAGTGTTGTAGGAAAAGAATAGTCCTCTCTCATCCTGACATCCCATGATGCTCCATCTAGTTGCTATGGAGACTTAAAAAGAGAAGGGGTTTTGTTGTCTTGAAAGGCCTTCTCCCTTCCCAGTAACCTTGACCTTTTCCAGGTTTGTGTGTTTGTGCGTGTATGTGTATGTATTTAGAAAAAAAAGAGATAAGGAATTCCATTTCTTCTTATCTGGTCATGGCTCACTGGCTGGCACTGATGCAAGTGGGGGGCCGTCAGCTTGTGTCAGCGTGTAGATTTGGAGAGGATAAGAGCAAGAAAATACAGAGGGGAGCAGTTAATTAAGGCTGATATTGCAAAGGACATTGTTTGCTTAATAATGAATTCCATATGCTTCAGAAACACAAGTGCAATTAAAGGTGTGTGAGATGAAGGGCAGGAGAGGAACAATGGGTCATATATTACCATACAAAATGGCCCCACTGGCCCTCCAAAGCTAGGGTTTCAAACAAAAAAAAACCCACCGTGTGTTACCACCAGAGATTATTTCTCATAAACAAGGCAGAGGTGTTGCTGCCAGTTCCCACAGGTGAAGAAGGGCTACCAGTAGTTGACAGCCATTAGAGAGTGATGTGAGAGTCATTTAGACAGGTTGAAGGTAGTTTGCTTACATGATACCCAAAGCAAGATGAATATGGAGTTAAGCAGACAGGCTAATGCAGAATAATGCTGCATACAAGAAGTTCATGTTCATTCCCTCCCCATTATCTGAAGAAGCTACCTACTTTCCATTTTCAGCCAGCAAACTAACAGCAATGCTCAGAGGTGTGGTTATCACTAAGAACCCACCATTTGCATCCTCCATTGTCCCTCACAATGCCTAGTCCCTGTCTATGTCCCACAGAGACACCCACAACCCTCCCGATCTCCTTCCCAAGGCAGAGGGGGAAAGCTGGTACCGGAGTTTGTGCCCTTCAGCTCAGTTCTTCTCCTGGCTCAAAGGTCACTACAAATCCTGCTTCTTGCTCTCTATTTGCAGGCATAAGCTTCTCTGTCCCATCGTGTCGTGAGACAGACAAGCAAGTGAGGAATGATGATAGAAAATCGTGTTATTTTGTGGGATAAAAGCCACAAAGCTTGGCTTAGAGAACTTTGATATCAAGAGTGGAATGAAGACGTGAACTATCCCCTGCCATAACCTCTACAACAGAAAACAAGCCAATGTATTCTATGGGAGAACACAACTTCCTCCAGGAGTAAGACCTGATGAGGATAATTTGTGTCAGAGAGGACAATCAAAATTCAACACCACTTTGCACCTGGTTTGCTCAAGATGTAAACTAATGAGAATCTAATGTCTAGGACGTCTTTGAACTCCTCTCAATTACCAGCAACAGAAGAATCCCAGGGTCAGATTTCTAAATCCTTTAGGGATTTAGCCTCTCTGTCCCTGAGGAGATTTTGGAGAAGGTTTATGGTCACCACTAACCCTGTGTCTGTGCACCCCCTAAATTAACACAGCACTGACCCAAGCAAGACAAGAAATTAGTCTAAATGAACTCCCTGATAAGTAACCTCAGCAGCTGTGTTCTCCACCCTCCGAGCCTGGGTAAGTTTTCTCAGATTCTGACTGATTTGAAGCAACTCTGCTCCACTTGCTGGTCCTGACAGCTTGCCATATCACCACTCCAAGTGAGAAGAGAGTACAGAAAAAAAAAATCATAAAATATTTATTGGAAAATATTTCTCTTTTAGCTGAGAGTGCTGTTGATGCGATCGCCTTTTCATTTTCTGCAAGACTACGTGTGTGCGTGTCTCTCCACCCAACCCACCTCTCAAGCTTATGATCTGAGCAGTCGCCTGGGCTTGTTTGTCCATTCCTAGCCTGCCAAACCGTTTTCAATAATAAGATCCATCTCCTACTCCTCAAGGCTGCATTGTCTTCATATCCTTGGAGATCAGATGTCTGTTCTCCCTTTTATCACTTGAGCTGCACGTGTTTTGATTGTAAACACCCTGATAACACTCTTGTTAGCCCCTCACAAGTGAAATAATAAAGGACAGATAACATTTCTAGCTGCGACACTTATACTGTCATCCTACACTGAGATAACAAGGAGCAGACAGCCTGTGAGTCTGTCTTACTCCGATAAGGATCTTGTCACCATAGATACAAAAGAGATAAACTTTCTAAAATAATATCCTTGTTCATGTCACTTTGCTCAAGTTGGATAATAGATAGTGCAACTGCTCTGCCTCTCCCCCACCACGTGTATTTACAGTTCCTACCATCCCCACCACCAGTGAAACAAGCCCTCGACGTGTTACAAGAGAGGAATTTACATTTCTCACCCAGGTGAGAGCAGCTGACAGATACCATCTCGCAGGATCACGTTTAGGGAGCATCCAGCGAGAAAATCAGGTGTGATCACCAGCACACTGCCTGGCAGACCGGAGAACACACCTAACACTTCAGATAGAAGAGTGCTACCCGTCGCAGCCCAGGCAAAAACAAGCTATCCGTATGCACAGACCCGCTGCACCTCCCTGTTTGCAAAAACCCACCCAGCATCAGTGCAGTCCATCGCAGCAGCAGAAGCAGGATGCCACTTACTGGAGGGAGCACTGCAGCAGGTGCCAACGTTCAGAGCCTGTCTTTATCCATGGTAACTACAAGAGATGCTTGACATTTCTGTGTTGAAGCATTTCTTAAATGAAAAATGGCTTTGCAATCAAGATGAATACGTGTGCAGAAAAATCTCCAATTGGGTTTAAAGTTGCCAGACTCAGAAATTGGAAGCTGAGTGTTTCTCTAATAAAGTAAAATAAACCACAATAAATTTAGAACAGTTATTCAGGAAATACACCTAGCAATTCAAATATACTGTAGCTCTTGGGAGTTGCTTTTTTTATTTGGTTAGGTTTTACAAAGTACTTTTAAATACTTAATAAAGTGTTCTGAAGAACAAAAACATCCAAAGGAAATATTTCTAAATTGACTTTTTCTCAAAAAAAACAAAGGTGAAGTGCCTGTTGGTAGCCTACCACATCTAGCTGTCTCACTGAAAATGGCAACAGCCAACGCCAAAGCAGCTGACATTTTAGCAGTGACTGGTCTGTATGGTCTCTCCATCATAGAAAATATAAGAATTTATTCTCCTCATGGTAAGTATTGACCCTGGCTTTGCTTCACTGAATATTTACCTCTTGGGTCAATAAATCATCATGTTCATCTCAATAGAAGTCAGTATCTGCTTATTATTATATTAACCTTTACAAGGCAGATAACAGTTGGTTTTCCCCTGTAATAAGATATTACACAAATTGGATAACTAAGAAAGATTTCTTTGTGATAGTATTTTTTTACTACCAACATTTTTGCTCAATTTGAGGCATGTGAAACAACACACATTTAATACACCACACAGAGCTGCCTTTGTCCTGCAGCCAGCTTCCAGAGAGCACATTAAGATCTCTAGGACAAGCCCTGGGACCTGTGGAAGATACACAAGCATGGTGCCCATCTTCTGGCCAACGTGATAAAATTGCAGCATCATTTGGCAGCTGCATGTGGTCAAGCTTTCATCCTGGCCAGATATTAGCATGAGGCTTTGCGAAATCATACATCATAGAAGACACGGACAACCAGCCAAAATTTGGGAAGAAAACAGATATGTGAGTTTGTGGGGAAGAATAGCTAGGCAGAAGGACAGATGGAAAGCATGAAGATGAAGGCAGAAGGAAAGAAGCCTGACACACAGGAAAAAAAATCAATCTTCATTATGGAGAGAAAAGGCCATGTGCTGAAATTGAGCCCAGCCTCCATTCACCAACACTCAGGAACAGTGGGGAAAAAGAAGCAGGAGATACCTGGTGATGCAGCACTTGCTCCCCTCCTGTCACCAGCCTTTGTAGAATAGAGACAGCATGGCACTTCTTCAGAAGTGCAGAAGACAGCCTTGACATCCTGGCAAATTCATCCGTTCAATAAAAATAAATTACTTCCAAGGCTGCATGTGAGATATGGCTACACATATGGCTGGCACATTTTCCTACATATTGCCTGAACTGCCACTATCTACCTCACTGATTTGTAAAGCAATTTAAGATACAGATCCTTAGCTATTAAAGTTACAATATAAAATACAATTGTCCTTTATATCTTAAGCTCAAAAGCTACTTTGAATATGATATATACTTCACTGAAATTTAGATTTTAACTGTGCTTCCTTCACACGAAACTGTTGCCCATGGATGCCATCCAGACTTCCCATATAGAGGAAAATAAGTGCTGCCCATACATTTATCATATGTTTCATTAGAATAGAATAGAACATGTTTCATTAACTTGGTACTTCAGGCAGATTTTCCCAGTGAGGGGAGATTGGCCTTGGGTAGCGGCTGAGACAAGAGACAGCTGAAGGGGAGGGGGAAAGATCAAGCGATATGAAAAAGACTGAAAGAGAGGATATTGGGACAGAGGGCAGAGCAGAGAAGAAACAGTACAAAGTTGTACCCATAAGCAGTATAAAACACCACTGGAGTCTGCTGATTGACCATGGATCCAAATGTGATCCCAAACATCCCCCTGTTTATAAACACTGACTTCCAAAAGCTTCTGAGCTGCTGAACGAAAACAAACTCCAGCCATGACATGCGATAAACGGGAATCAAGCCAAACACTGCAGTGGCAACAAAGCCTGCGATAGCACATACAGAGCCCCAGGGACAGACACCACGGACAACATGAGGAACGCACACTCATCCGTGGTACAAAAACCTACGGCCAAGCAAAGGAGGAAGAGCTCCACCAGGTTTTCTGGCAGCGTGGAGAACCAAGATGAGCTTTACAACAATACACAAACAGCCTTGAAAGACTCCGGGTTTTTCCGAAGAGGGTTGTCACCTTCAAAATACAACAGAACTGCAATGCCAGGCACTTGGGCTAAATGGCTGCTGCCCACCATAACATCCCAGGTTAATCCAGACAGATGCTGAGGCCCTATCAGCAAATGGTAACTCCAGGGAAAAGCTAGCCAAGAAGTAACTATTCCTCCTCTCTCATGATAGGCAAAAGCCTGGCTTTGGAGAAATTCCACTTCACACAAGGTACTTGACTTCTCCTGCTAGGAAAACTCTTCCAGAGCAAAGTGTGTCTAGTTGCCTTCACCAGGGAAAGGATGGGCCACGGCCAGCTCAAGTAGCCTGAGAATAACTTCTCCATCACCCACAGAGTAGCTGCTCTGAAATTCCAGGAGGAACAACGCGGAGGATGAAGGATACCTATGTTCAAGGGCATGTTTCATCCTAATGGTGCTTCACTGCAGAGACAAGGATGAGGATCCCAAGCCTCATCCCAGGGACAGGAGGCTTCCTTGTGTAACGGGAAGGTAGTGGCAGAGCAGCACATGCTCTGTGGCACAAACACCGCATGGGATGACGGGCTTACACCCAGTCCAAAAACTTCTGGATTTTTTCACTTTGTTTTTCATGTGATGGAATTGTAGGTTTTCCTGCTGTGCTCTGAAAAGGGCAGAAAGAATAACCTTTGCAATTAGTACTTGGCAGAACAAGCTCCTGTCCACAATAAATTAGCGGAACCAATTAGGGAAGAGTGAAAAATAATCAGATGCCAGAAGGTAAATCCTGGCTCTACCAGCGTATGAGCAGAGGTCGTTCCAGAGCACGGTCACTCTGGGACATCCTGCTGGGTCCAAGGAGGCACAGGCAAAGGCTTCCTCTTCATGCCCAAGCCTTGTCCCAGTCAAGGCAGGGCAGGAAAGTCAAAGCACACTTCTTTTTGAAACCTGTCTTACAAAATTTATTGCCTTGCTCTCACTCCACCCATGGTAACCACACCTCAAAGGGACATGTAATGGCATGGGGCGGTCAGAGACCACTTCCCTCAAGAAATTAAGGTCTCAGCTGGAATAAGATGGATGGACAGCACTGTGTTATAACCTTTTCTGTTAGCTCTGTTTGCTCAAAGGCCTTCAATTCCTCCACATCACATCTCGTGTCTGTAGGACACAGAGGATCTCCACCCACCACTCCACCTGGACAGCCCATTCCCTGTGATCAGGACATTGAGGAGCAGTGCTGCCTACCCCCGTCAAACCTCAGTTGCTGCTTATGACCATGGAGGAGCAGACTTACCTGATCAAGACACAGAGCTATAGCCGCTGCCACTTACTGAGACTAAAGAGACCACTGTGATGAGGACACACGTGATAAAAGCTTCCCAAGGTTGAGTTGTCCTCAGCAGGTTATGCAAGAGCAATGATTGCCTGAAATAATAACAACACTGATTTTTCAACCTCAGTCAACATCCTCTGGCCCTCCACCCAACTGCAATAGAAAACTTTATTTCAGCTTCAGAAAGATATTCGATCCTGCATCCCACTCTGATGCTCCATTGAAATTGGCTTGGACATGAGAGATGGCATGTGCTTGAGAAAGAGAGTAAGGAACCATAAACCAGGCAAAATGATAAACAGCAGCTTGTCAAGATGGGGAGATGTGCCTGGTGGGGTTCAGCAGAGATCACTGTTAGACCTGTCTTTTGTCACCTCTTCATTAACGAGCGGGAAAAAGAAGTAAAGAGCAAATAATAGAATTGGCAGACCACGCTATATTAGAAGGTGTTGCCATCACCAGGGAAGGACAGGAACATAAAACAAATTAGGAGACAGGTTAGAAATCAGGGTAGAAAATAAAGAACAGCAGATAAAAATGTCTGTCCAGACAGATTTACAGAGGGGATCAAAACCATTCAAGCAACCAGAAATTCTGTTCTGTAAAGGGTTTTGGTATTTCAAATTTGTAGGTGCTGTTAAACAAAACCATCCTCGAAAGAAAGTGAATGCCCATGGTTCCATGTGTCAGGCAATTATTAACTTTTTGCTGGGTTTTTTCCTGTCTGAAAAGCAAATTCTCAAAAAGTCAGAAGCTGATGAACATTTCAGACAATGGATACCTGAAGAGCTGCCACCATGGACATCCCCACAGTCACCCCTAGGTGAGTCATCCTGTGGGAATCCAGTCCCATGTCTCACTATCCAAAAAGCCTGGGGATGGGTGGTTGGTCTGATTTCATAGCCTCAGAGCACATCCAACTTCCACCTCCCAGGCTTTTTGTTTTCCTCAGCAGTCCTTTTTGCTTTAATACAATTATATAAACACTAAATTCCCAGAATCAGTGCTGTAAGAAAATATTAATTCTCATAAGAGCCCCAGCATCCCTCTCCAGTCAGCAGAACAGGAAGCTCAAAGGAGCCAGGCAATGTATTCAAGCACCCAGAAAAAATGTCAAAAATTCTTAAGCAGACTCTGTAACTGCATGCAAAAAAAGCACTGCAGGAGCAGGTCAATGAGCAGCTGTTTGGAAGTGTTGTTTTTAAAGCCACACTTAAACCGCAACCCCGTGAGCTGGATTGGTAGTTCACTCAGGTATCTCCTGCAATTCATCTGGATGTGGACACAATAGAAAGAACAAGATTTAAACAAGACAGATGTGCACACAAACAGCCAACAGGAGTAGGAGAGCTAAAGAAATATACAGTTCTGGTACTTCAGTGTGTGCGTATATATATATATTTATTTTCTTTGAAGTATATATACAATATTAGATGGATATGGAGATGCTCAGATATCTTTGAAGGCGACATGATGAGCTCTCAGTATGAAAGATGACCCTACCCAGAAATTTTTCCCATTCTTCCTTGCTTTCTCCTAGTGGATTAGAGAGACAACGCATGGACTACAAATGAATATCCAGCCAGCGCTGGCCTTTTCCCAAGCCTTAAATTGTTTATAGCCCATTCGATCTCCACTTACAGCCTTGGATCTGCTAATCGAATTGCATCTTCCTTCTACGGACTTTTTTTTCCTTTTAAACATCGTCTTATCTAATCTGCACCATTTGCATTTTGTGGTACAGGAACCCAGTAAATCAGATTTAATACAGAAAAGAGCTCTTATCTCAAACTCAGCATTTTTTTCTTTGAGCACGTGTATGTGTGCTCAAAGTAGGGATTTGTGAAAATTGTATGGGATCATGTTTTCTTCTCAAGATTATGGAAAAATCTGGTGCTACACTGTGGCTGAGGTGGAGTTCCCGTATTTCTGCCACCAAGCCTTCTTCTCCACTTCCTAACCCATGGAGCAGAGATGCTGCTGTGACCTTTTTCCTCAGTGAGGTAGTAGACTGCCTGGGACAGGCATGGTTTGTGTGATGACACATGGACAGCTCTGAGCAAGAAGGAGGACCAAAGCTCAGTCACGATTTCTAGAATAGGCTTATAAGACACAACAGTGGCATGGTGAGAAACCCAGAAGAGCTCTGCACGTCTCTCTGGACCTGAACAGCTAGTGCAGCATGATGGGTACTGTGCCAGAGCACTGGCAAGTGGCATGATGGACCACTCAGGAGTACTTCACTGCTTCCCACTTTGCTGTGCTCAAGCACTTTGATTTCCCAAGAGGCCAAAGACAGACACACTGTCCTTTAGGTCATTGGAAAGGAGGCAGCCTTGCAGGCTGCAGCAACTCACTGTTTCCTGATTTATAAATATTTTTCTCCTTCTAAGGCTTATTCATGCATCAGAGAACATCCATTTTCCCCTCTGTGCAATTACTGAGCATAAACCTTGGCTTTTAATTGCAAGATTAAAGATCCCATTACAAAAAGAAATTCTTAGAGACTTGCTAGTGAAAGTTTTTAGGAGGGGACTGTGATCTTACTTGCAAAGACCTACAACAGACCCTTTTAACTTGGCACATAAAACTGGACACACATTTGCTCTCATTCTCCAGAGAGTCCTTCCTTCAAGCCTGCAATTTCTGTTTAAATTTCTGTTTAAATTTGATGTCTAGTTTCTCTAGATCACAGCTACTGATGCAGAAGTGTAGGTGAAGTCTGCATGTTGTTCTCCAGCCCACCTCTGAAAGCAACCAGGTCATCTCAACTTCTTTTGCCAGCCCACTTCCAAGCTATGGTAGTCATCAACTATGAGATGGAAGATTCAGAGTTGTTTTGTCCAATACTCACACAGCAATCCTTTGAAGGAATCACCCAAAATTGTATCAAAAAGCTGCTGTTTAGTCCTGGCATGACTAGACTGGGGCTACTTTTTGTCCTAGAGGGACAATCCCTGCAGGGTTTGAATTAAGATTAGGGGCCCCACAGCTTTTGCCTCTTGGATGTACCCTGAACAGAGAATCCCAGCCACCCCCTGCCATGAATCTCTGAGTGGTTAGCAAGTTAGAGTCAAGATGAGGCCAAAATACAGATAACTGGATCTGCTCAGTGTTATTTTACCCAAATCAACAAACAGAAAAAGGGGAAAAACCCCACACATGACTTAACCACAGACTCACTCACTCCTCTGTCACTGCTAAAATAATGACATTCCAAAGACATCACAACCTTCTCCTGCTAGACCAGCTGAGTCCCATGATGGTGATGGACAGGTGTCCTCCTTTTCCTGGGAGAGCTGATTCTGAGCTTCAATTAAAGCAGATTTCAATAGACTTGAAGCCAACAGGCTTCACAATTATTCCCTTTCTCTTTCTGTGTGTGTTTGGTCACTGAGCCTTGTTTCTCTCCACAGGAGAGTCTGCTCGCTAAACCTGCTTGCTTATTTAAAACTCAGCAGCCTCAGCCCACTCCCATTTTGCCACCTGAGACCGAAAACCTGGAGTCCTCGAGTCATTAAAAGCAAGATGCAATTAGCGCCAACACTGACTGGCTCACTCCCTCCTATTTCGTGCCCAAGTCTGAAGCTCCTTCCTTTGTGAGCTCTAATGCGTGTTTAATGTGCAACTTAATTATTTGATTACAATGGCATAATTATGTAATTGTAATGTATTGTGCAAGTTGGCTGGAAGGAGACGGGAGACATTTGCTGAATGACGTGGGATAAACAGAATAACAACAACATCAAGGAAACAGAATAAATCTAATGAGATGATAATTTGGAGGAATAGTTACGAAAATGGGCACTTTGGAAAATGAAAAGTAGCTAGACTTTTTTTTAATCTTTTTAATTAATTTATTCTTCCCTCCCGCCCCTTTAGGGTGAGAAATTTCCTTCTCATTGCCAAAGCGCAATTGAGCACGGCTGTGCTGGAAAAGCACAACCAGGCAGGCTGTCCTGCCCCTGCTGCACTCCTCTGGCTGTCACTGCTTCTAGAAGGACAACTGAAGACGTGCCCAAATTGTTCTGAGATGGCCCTCAAAAAGTGGTAACACTGCAAATGCATACATGCTTTACTGGATTACAGGCATATAGGCACAGCTCAACCAGGACCACGTGCAAGCCAACAAAGCTGAATAACCTCCCACTTGCCATGGAAATATGAGTAGATGCACAGAGTTGTCCACGGCAATTTATCGCAGAGCAGTAACTTAAGCACTGAAGTCTTTAGCACATGGAGGACACGAAGATGATGCGAGACAGCCAGCATTGCTTTACCAAGGACAAGTCCTGCCTGACCAACCTATTGGCTTTTTGCGATGGAGTGACTACCTCAGTGGACAAGGGAAAAGCAATTGATGTCATCTATCCGGATTTCTGTAAAGCCTTTGACACAGTCCCCCACAACATCCTTCTCTCTAAATTAGGGAGATACAGATTTGATGGGTGGCCTGTTTGGTGGATAAGGAATTGGTTGGATGGTTGCATCCAGAGGGTAGTGGTCAACAGCTCAATGTTCAAATGGAGATCAGTGACAAGTGGTGTCCCTCAGGGGTCTGTACTGGGACTGGTGCTGTTCAATATTTTCATCAATGACACAGCATGATCAAGCACACCCTCAGCAAGTTTGAGATGACACCAAGCTGAGTGGTGCCGCTGACATGCCAGAAGGATGGAATGTCCTCCAAAGGGACCTGGGCAAGCTGGAGAATTGGGCCTGTGCGAACCTCATGAGGTTCAACAAGGCCAAGTTCAAGGTCCTACACCTACATTGGGGCAACCTCCAATATATACAGGCTGGGGGATGATGTGATTGAGAGCAGCCCTGCAGAGAAGGACTTGGGGGTATTGATGACATGAGTCAACAATACACGCTTGCAGCCCAGAAGGCGAACTGTATCCTGGGGTGCATCAGAACAAGTGTGGCCAGCAGGTCTAGGGAGGTGATTCTGCCACTCTGCTCTGGCGAGACCTCACCTGGAGTCCTGCATCCAGCTCTGGAGCCTGAAGGACATGGAACTGTTGGAGCAGGTCCAGAGGAGGCTAAAACAATGATCCGAGGGCTGGAACACCTCTGCTGTGAGGAAAGGCTGAGCGAACTGGGGCCGTTCAACCTGGAGAAGAGAAGGCTGCAGGGAGACCTTCTTGCAGCCTTTCAAGTACTTAAAGGGGGCCTATAGGAAAGATGGGGAAAATCTTTTTCACAAGGCCTGTTGTTACAGGACAAGAAGTAATGGTTTTAAACTAAGGGAGGGTAGGTTTAGACTGGATATAAGGAAGAAATTTTTTACTGTGAAGGTGGTGAAACATTGCAACAGGTTGCCCAGAGAGGTGGTGGAGGCCCCATCCCTGAAAACATTCAAGGTCAGGTTGGATGGGGCCCTGAGTACCTGGATCCAGTTCAAGATGACTCTCCTCCCTGCTCATTTGCAGAGGGGTTGGACTAGATGACCTCCAAAGGCCCCTTCCAACCCAAAGCATTCTATGATTCTGTAATAAGTACCTGGATGAGCCCTCTGGGCCATCTCAGGGTGACACACTTGCTCTCCAACATCGGGACTTGAGATCAGAATGCTCATGTCTTTGGGCTGAACTCAAAACTAAGGGGAAAAACACTGGACGAGTATGATCAAGGTAAACAACACACAGGGGAGCTCATTGCAAGAGTTGAAAACCACATCTTGGAGGCAAATTCGGAGTCCAGCCTTGTAAGCGCTCTAGTTTCTCCTGCTCTCCTTCAAGAGACTTTAATGACTCCCTTTCCCCCAGCAGCAAGCACATTCTCCAGGAGACCACATCAATAAATAAGAGTATCAGGAGCCTAGACAACCAGCTCAGCCTACTCACTCAACTTCTAATGAGGTACAGTCCACCTGCAACATCCCAGGTTTCTGTGGGAGACACAAGCCCATGGCAAGTATTTTAGGGAGACCTCTGAACCTGTTTCTCATCACTAATTAATTGATAGCTAGCAGAAGGCTTGTACCAGTAAAAATTTCTATAGCAAGGGTTTCTCCAGTCAGAGCTCAGCTCCTACAGCGCTGGCAGGTAGACACGAGCCAACCCCAGAAGAGAGATCTGTACCCATGACTCCTGGCAGTTGCACACACAGCACTCACGCTGTCAGACTGTTTTACAGGTGACACATTTATACACAACTGGGGTTACATTCGTGGCTATTTCAGCCAAGTTTCTCTTCAGCGAAACAGCCTTCCCAAGCCAAACTTTGGTAAACGTGGGATTCTGACCCGTTTCAACAGCAAGCTGCAGTCTGATCTTGTCGAAGCACAAACTCCAGCGTAAGTAATACTGAAACTGTTCTGATATTAGCAAAGCAAACAGAGACAATGGCAACCTGCTGCCTGTCTATCTGCCAGCTATACAAATAAGATTAGCCAAGGAACAAACTCCGTGACATGGAAGTGGTCCCTCAGTCAGCCAACACCAGTAAAAGCAAGCTCTTGTAATGATGCCAGGCAGGGAGAGATGTGGAACGTAATCAAATAACCGTAGGTATATGCAGATTCAATTTGCCAAAAGTTGTGTCACTAACTCCTGCATAAGACCTGGTTTCAGTCCAAGGGGTCCGTTTCTCCCTGGGGTCTTCTAGGTATACTTCTATCAGGGTTAAATGCATGCTATATATAGTTGCAGTATAATAAACCTTCACTCCCCAGTTTGCGCATGGAAAGAGCTGCAGGAGCTACTGGGAGGCTCCATCCCTTCCCAGAAACATATTTTGGAACGAGGCGCTTTTCTGAATCTGAATCAAACACCACAACCCTCTAAAACTCTGCCATCTCTTAACTGTCAGTGAGACAATGAAATATTTTCCACCAAAGCAAGAAGCCAGCAGTCTGAGACAATACTTCAGGATAAAAATGTTTGTTTAAAAAGCATTAAACTCCACCAAACAATGACATCTGAAGTCAGAGTAAAAACATTTGTTTTAAAAGCAGAAAAACAATAAAGATCTTTATGCACTCTCAGCTTCCAAAAAAAAGAAAAGGGGAAAAAAAAAAGAGCATTTAGTGGAATCCTAACAAAGCAGATTCGGCATACCGCATACATTCCATTACGTTATTTTAGAATAAAAATTACAAGAAAACTTTCTGTGCTGAAGATTTCTTGCTGTTTGGTGGATGACAAGGTGAAAGAGGCTGCAGACCGGCTTGTGCCATCCAGGATTTCCACAGTTTTTCTCTTGAAAACAATCAGGGCTATCAGCTTTAAAACCTACCACTGATTCCTCTGCCATTCCAGAAGAATTCATTAACATTTTGCTCCCAGACGAGAGAAAGAGAGGCCTTCTCCTGTGGATCTGGGCAGCTGCTGGGTCCCCCAGCAGCATCCATCACCCAGCATGTGAGGTCTAAAATTCCTCTCCTTGCACCAGAGTATTTGTATGCATTTCTAAGTTTGAGAATTATTATGTTGTGCAAAGGCTTGTCTAACTCTTCAGGGAGGTCACACAGACATGTTATATATTCAGCAGACGTGCAATAAACACAATTTAGCACCATCTACCCACCTCCAAATACTCTGGCTCTTACTCACAGGAAAAGAAAAAGAAAACAAAATTTTAATAATGCATCAGCAATGGTTTTGATTGTTATTGGATTTGCAGATTTGCTTGGGGTGGTGTGACATTCATTGCCCATATACACACCCAAAGCAAGCCGCCATCCTGACAGTGATGGACAGATTGATGCGGAAGAGAAGAGCACAGCACTCCACAGGGGAGAAGACTGAGTGTGACCTCCCTGCAAGGATGATGCCAGGCTGAGGGCTGGAAGGCTGCCTGCAGCCTCGCTGCTTAACCCCAGCCCATCCCTGATCTCCCATCACAGCTGCCGCCCATGCTGGCCCACACAAAGACAAAACTTGGGATGCACGGAGATTTAGAGACTTGCTTTTTCAAAGGAGCGAGCCTCGCGCTCAGGCACTGACATGATCGCTTACACTTTCCCTGTAGTGAGGGCTGTAGCCCTCCATCAGGAAAGAAAACCTGGATTAATGCTGCTAATTAAAAGGGACAGAGAACATGGTGGTTAGGACCAAATGTCTTGTCTTTGGTGGAGAAAATTCTTACAGCATATCCCAGTAATCTAATTAAGATCATATAACACAGTATGAACTACAGTTTAAAGACTCGTACATCAACACTTGGCATAGCTCTGTATTGTCTTATATGTCTTCACTTCCTCCACACTTACCTAAAAACCACTAAAGCTGGCACAGGACCTGCTGCAGGTTTTGGACCAGGCCTTGATCACAGTGGACGTGAGCAGTGCCGGAAGATCTGCAAGGCAAAGGGACGGAGATTCAATGCATTAGTTTTGGCTGAAGAGTTAACGGACCCTGAGGCCAGGGAAGACCACTGAGATTACAGACTCTGACACCCTGGGAACACAAGATGGGTAGTCTTTCCCATAAGGCTGACTGGGCTGGAGCAGAACTTTCAGAAAAAGCATCCATCACTGCAGAAGCTCCACTGCCTCTCTTGGGAAATGGTCCAAAACTTTACAAAGCCTGTAAAGAAAGTTCCTCCTGGACAATTAAACACAAAGGTACCACCTCTGGCTGAGAATGCCTCCCTGACATCAATGCCAGTGCTGGACCGGGACACTAGGAGAAGCACCACTGTACTTTTACCACATTTTCTATAACTTCTCACAAAGTACCTGCTACTGTGCGCTGCTTCCTAGTGTCAGAGAGGATATTGGACGGATGACTCCCTGCTCGCGTATCACCCTCCGATAGAAGTTACGGTCTTGTTTCTGGGATGGATTTTCTGTTTGTTCTTTGCAGCTTAGACTAATGAGACCTCTGTTCTCAGAAAAAAAACAAAATAACCCCCTCTCCTGCTCATAGACCCCAATCCAGTTGTCGTAGCCCATGTGTGGCTAGGAATCATTGACCTTTTTCCATTTCTCTAGTAATGAAAGTGTTGCTTTCTGGTCCTGACCAGTTGCATCCCACCCTCTTCTCCCTCCTCCCCACTACTAGATAAGCCACTTGGCCTCTCCTCTGCCCAACCCACAGGTGAATAATTGAAAAAAACCCCAACCTGTTTCTTCTAGACAACCAGCTTTCCCTGTAAGCATTAAATATCAATTATACGAGAAGCCATGCAGTGCTTTAATTATAGTAATGGAAAATCACCCCATTAATCAAGTTTCTAATCAGCTAGCTTCTTGTCATAAGGTAGCAACTGGTATTTTATTGATTAACCCTTAACAAGCCACATAGATAAATCAATTCTACATTTTTTTTCCATATATCCTGTTTTATAACAGCAAAAAGTCTCCCTTTCTCAGGGACTTGCCGGAGTGAAATATAAGCTCCTTGCTGCTTCCTTTTGGTAGTGCTGCTGCTTCCCTCTGAGGCTTTTTCATCGTAGCCAGAAAGCAGGCTCCTTGCTCTCGCACCCACCATCCCAGCCCAGGCTCCATGGAAAGGACTCTGCCATCTTTCAAAGCTGTGATTTAGGAGGCTGGGTCCACTTCAGATCAAAAAGAGCTGCAAAAATAAGGGGTGATACAAGAAACAGAGCTTTTGCTTTGAAAAAAGCTCAGCTCACTTAGTCTGGCAAACAAAAGCCAAGAAGGGACGTGACTGTGGTTTAGAAATACATGGAGAACTGGAGGGGGAAAAAAGGGAAGGAGGAAACTAGAATGAAAAAGAGCCATTTCAGTCGAAGAACAGATGAGAACAAAGCAGCTGTGAATTAGTAGGAGCTGGAGTTTAGAAATACATGCTAAGAAGTTCAGAGCAGAGAGACTTTTTAACAGGCTTCCCTTGGGAGTCACTGGGCAAAACCTAAACAAGGTTTGCGCATAACTTGAGCTGTGCATGGGAGAGGCATTATTGCAATGAGCTTGCAATGGTTAGGCATGAACGCAGGGCTCCAAGGAGCCTGTCCTGTTTGCAGAGAGGGTTTTCTGGGATCCACATCCAGGCTAGACGTGAAGCCACTTGATTAATTATTGCCTCTGCTGACTTCTCCCACCTACTGCTCAGCTCAACACCAATTATTCAGGATCAGCTCATAATAACCTATTGAAGAGGTACAGCTTTTCATTTGCATAAGAAGTTTCAGCCAACACAGTCTGCTGAGACAGAAAATATACACTGAATATTTAGCAAGTCTGATGGCATTTTAAAAGCATGTGATAGTACACAGTTGATGACATCATGTGTTTCTCATGTTTCCTGAAGCTGAAGACTAATGTGGCACAGAACCCAAAACTGATTGGAGCAGCGTTAAAAAAAAAGGTGCAGAGTGTTTCTAGATTTAGATGCAACTCCCAGAGAACCCTATCTAGCATTATAAAAGTTTGTACAGAACTGCTAAATTATACCCAAAACCCTTGAGCAGGAATACACATTAGAGACAAGTATCTCGCTCCTCCTCCTTGGAAAGGTGCAACAAACTAGTATGTTAAGGTCCAAATTTGGCTTGACCCACAAATCCTCAGTTGGATCAAGCCACATATAATCCACAGCCTGCTGCTCCAGCCTGGCAGGTGGCTGTGCTGTAGCTTTAGGAGTTTGCCCAGGTTTCAGAGAGACGTGTTCCTGTCTGGGTTTGGCTACTGAGTACCCATGAACAGAAAGGTTTGTGGACCTGTGCATTTTTTGCTGTTGTGACCTCTCCTCCCACAAAATGCTAAATATCCCTAAAGCTGTGGTGCATCAATATAAGCGGAGACAAAAGTCCCCACGTGCCCTTTCCTCTATCCCAGTGCTCTTTTCTTGGCTCTTACTCTACACATCTTACAGCTGCTAGAGCAATCCCTAGCCCATTAAAGGATGCTACACGGGGGCTTCACTGGCCCCTAGGAAGGACGGTCAGCAGCACGCATCTGGCTTAGCGTGATGTGGCATTACACAATCCCTTTTCAACTCTCAAATCTCCCAACGCTATTTATTCCTTCCTTGCATTTGGTGCCACAGTAATACCACGTATTACCCCAGCACTAGCAGTAACACCCGGGAACAAAACGAAGTCTGCAGTTGCACAAAAACTCGTTTGCCTCTGCTACATTTCTAGCAGGTGCAGTCATCCCTCTCTCCCACACTTGCTCCCATCGAACAGCTACAGCAGAAGTGTTTGCATCATGGGCAAACGGCAGCATGCCATGAACTCATGCAGAAGAGGCCTGAGCTAGCACAGCAGCCGAGGCGGGGAATCGCTGAGCATGCCCTCCAGTGCTGCTGTGCAGACAGACAGGAGGCCAGCGGAAAGGGTACGGGATGCAAACAGCTTCTGCTGCCAAAGGGACGCCCCTCACACCCATCCTGACTGCGTTGAGACCAGTGTGTCAGACGTGTCTGACAAACCACACGTATGAAGGAGAGGCACCTGCACTGAACAGTCGCGTCCAAGGGGCCTTGGGAAAATCCAGCCGGCGATGGATTTAACGCTGGTGCTGACCCTGCTGGCAGCCTGCTCGGTATTTTCTCAGGGCGGTGCGTGCTGGGGATGCTGGGCACTGAAGAGCTCTGCTTGGAGGAAACCTGAGATCAACGGCAGGCTGAGAAATACAACAAACCTCTGCCTGTCTCCAGCATCCCAGCCCGTTGCTGATTTCCTCAGAACCATCTTCTCACCTCTGTGTATGTACAGTCGGGTCAGGAAAAGGTTTTGCTCCTTGCTGTTTGGACCAAAGCTGTCAGAAGGCATGTTAACATTGAAAAAATCATCTCCATGCTAGTACGTGCCCAGGACAACAGCCCTGGCCTCTAATTTTATTTTTAACTGACTTAAAATAGGAAATCTTTCCCTGCAAATAGCTGTTAGCTTACAGACAACAAGGACAGTAAATCTACCCCTGCTTTTACTAAAATCCTACCACATGCTACAAAGCTTCCCCATGCACACACTCCCACCTTGTGCACCCAGCATCTTTCAACATACCTCACTCACTGGTTAGAAAAACCACAAAACCATCCCAGGGCAAATTTTCCCCCGAAGAATGTGAGTGCCTGAGTCTGTGAAGAATAATAAATAGCTCCCTTGTGCCGTTTCCACCACCCATCCTCCCTCGGGAAACCGTGTTCAGCTTCAGAAATGCTTTTACTTGTGTGGCCTGGGACAGCATCACCCAGCAGGGCATTAAACAGGGGGGCAGGTCTACAGGCAGATGCTGGGGAGGACAATAGCGAGCAGGAGGGAAAAGGGCTACGAAAGCTGCAAACTTTGCCAGGCATCACTCAGAGATGGATAAAGGGAGAGTAACGAGCTGGCTGAAACCGTCAGTGCAGTGAGAGCCGCTTGATTTATTCTCCGCCACGGCAATTATTTATTCATAAATAAAAAAGGAATGAGAGCGGACGCCTGCTCAGAGGTGGCATTTGTGGGAGGAAGGAAAGTACAAGGACCCCACCCAGGGAGGGCTGTCTAACACTTCTACTTCCCCCACCCGCAATCATAACCTCCGATTTAATTATCTTAATGGGAATAAAAAGGCAGCAGGGAGAACAGTCACTGTTTTCTCAGTCGAAGACCTCTCCTGACACCCATCAGCAGCACTCTGGCTCGCTGTGCCTGCTCCCCTGGACATCCCCCTGCTCCCCTTCCCTTAGGAAAAAGTCATATCCTGACGGTCCCGCTATTCTCCCCCCACCAGCAGAAAGCCTGGCACGTGCAATGCTGCTCAGCCCCACGCTGCCAATGGGGCTGATGGAAGGATGCTTCCCTTTGCATCCCCTTCACGGAGATGCTCCCCAGCAGCATTCAGCCATGCCCTCAAGTGGGACCCCACCAGTGGGGGTGCTCCTGGTAAGGCTAGACTAGCAAGGACAGGCTTGCATGTCAAAGAATGAATGAAAATGCCCAAGGAAACAAGACGAGAACTGTTAAATGAAACAGCTTACTACCGCCAAGATCAACGCTATTGAATAACACCTTTTCAGGCCAAGCCTTGTGGGTCTCAGAGACCGCCTGAACAAGTCAGGCAGAATTTGGGCAGATGTTCAGTGCCGATGAACCCAAACACAGCCCCCTGAACTGCCAGGTTTTGCTCTGGGATCTCCTGCTGGCTCTTTCATGCTCAGGAATCTCATTTTCCAGCATGTCAACAAGGCCAGGAGGGCTAAAAATGTATGTTTGGTTTTTAGTGACAGCTGAACTACATGAATTCTGGCTCTGGGGCTCTAGGAAAACACAGTAAATACCATCAAGACTTGCAATAAACCTACTCTGCTTGGCAACAGAAGGCTTTTCTCACCCACCGCTCCTCCAGGCTCCTTCACTTTCTCTCACCCCTGCCCAGCAGCTTCATCTTTGCTATCAGGAGCCACTCCGCATCAGCCTGGCTCCATGCTGCTATACAAATGAGTCTGTCAAATGTAAGTGGATTTTGCCTTCTCAGAGGGGGAAAATGCAGAGGTGAGAGAGACATCCTGGGTCAGCAATCCTAGGTCCTTGCCGCAGCAAGTGACACCTTGTGTAAGCCCATATAGATNTTAACTAAAGGCCACCCAGACTGCTGCACCAGACACTCAGCACCTTCCTTGTTCNGGCTGGAACAAGCNTCAGGGCAGATTCTTCCATATCTCAGCAGCAAGGAAGAGGTTAATCCATCCCAGCAGCAACAGGACAGTTAAACGCATTCCCCATCCTGCTCTCCTGTGCCTCCTGGCAGTGCTTGTATTTTTTCGATGCTGCCTCTGCTCGTCAGCTTTCCTAGCTCCTGCCATTACAAAGTGTGTGATTTAGAGATTGTGCACCTCTAAATATTAAATGGGGGAAATAAATAATAAATAGAATGAAAAATATTATTTATCCCTAAATGGGGACATCACTCGCACAAAAAAATAAGAGGTAAGGGCAGCCTGTCCCCTTGGCTGTAAAACACCATATCAGGCAAGGTACCAGCCTCACCTCCACTCTGTTGCCACAGAGTCCTCCACAGAACTCATCAGCAATTAAAACAAGAAACACAGCACACGATGAGAGAAGGGTTTTCTCTCCAAAACCATTGAGATGCCCAACCCCCTAACTCCTGAGCCCCAAAACTCCTCTCACCCAAGGCTGCTCCCCAGATTTAGTCCTTGTGCAAGGAGGAGCCAGGCAAGATGGGATTCTCAGCTCTCCACCCACAAAAGGACAACCCACACTGGCTAAAGGAGCAGGAGTTCTGTTGTTATGTTCTTAGGATGGCACTGGATGCCTTTGAGTTATGCAGGCAGTGACTGCTAGAATGCTCAGGAGACCTGAGGATGTACCGGAATGCAGGCACGTAAGTTATCAGGATCTCCTTCTTGGCACTCTGGAAGCCCCAGCCACATCACCTCTCACGCCATCATCACTGAAGAGAACACCTCGCTCCCAAACATCAGAGAGTCTCACACATGCAAGCAGTGAAACACAGTTTTCAGTCCGTTTTGAAGCATGCTAGAGAGATGAGAGCATGCAGCCTCTCCATGCCTAGAAGGGTATCTCTCAAAAGCTCCTGCAAATGGCTCCCCAAACTTTAGTGACAGCATAATGGCACACTATCTCCTAGAACTTCACTTGGACGATTTAGGGGACAATACAAAAAGCAAAGAGACTGTAATATTCGTATTGACATTTCCCCAAAATGCCTCTTTTCTTGACAAAGCCGTTGTCTTATGAATATGGAAAGCTTGCCTGAAGGCTTTGCTTAAATGCAATGTGTTAGTATTTAATCAGAAGAGGTGGAGCGGTAGCGACCCCTACACAACAATGGCCCGGCGCTTTTTAGGATGTGCAAGACGTTTTCCATTTTCCTGGACAATTCTGTTTACAATCCCTCCTCTAAAAGGGCTTATAAAAGATTCACTCTGCTTCTGTATTTGAAACAAGATTTAGTCAGAAAACAGGATTTTGTCTCCTATTCATTCCCCGTGGGACTTTCTAATGAAAACCATTTTTCGTCTAAACTTTTCCACAAGAAACAAAAAGAAAGAATTTTTTTTTTCTTCTTAGGTAAAAAAAAAGAAAAAAGTGAAAACTAAAATACTTCAGCCACAGCCCAAAATATTGGGAATTGAAATGACTGCTGGAGTGCCTAAGGAGAGCTGCAGTGAAAGAGCCAGAGGAGAGAAGCACAGTGTTTTAGGGACCGAGTGATGGGCTACCAAAAATGGTGCAAAGTGTTGGCTGGGAAACCTGTTTCTGTGGATTTCTACAAAGTCAAGAATTTCAAAAGCTGTTAGTGCTTTTGGGTGCGCATCTCCTCAGAGGAAAGAAGCTGGATTTTCTGAAGGTATGTACTTGGAATCTGAAAAAGCAAAACAGCTGACAACCAATAACTTGAGTTGGAAGATGAGCAAATGCTCGGGCCAAACTTTGAGAAAATGAACATGCCTATTCTTTTCCTTCCTTTTTTTCCTCCAGGGGTGCAATCCATGGAAGCCTGGGGGATTTTTGCCCCAGACTTCAGCAGACACAAGACTTTGTCTGTGCAGTTTCTCTTCGCAGTTCACCGATCTGTTTCGACATCCATGATGGACACCTGGTACCACAGCTGCCAGGTCCATCGTTGACAGCCATGAGGAGGATATTCCCCCCTGGCTCCTTTGCTTAGCTCTTCGGACACAGATAGTGGCAATCAATTGGTTTCTTTTAATGCTGCTTCAGAGAAGAGTCTGATTTTGACAGATTTATATTTAGACTTTTTTTTTTTTAGGACTTCTGTTTACCTTCTGAATAAAGCTCCAAGTTCAGCCACGGAGGCAACCATCGAACCATGGAAAACAACAAAAAGTAACGGATGTGTTAAAAAAAAAATCCATAGTATCTGTAATACCTCAATTAAGGGAGCATAACTATTGAAGCCTGAAGTATCTTGAGAATCTAAGCCATCAATTCTGACAGCAGAATATGCCACTACTAAAGCTGGGAAAAAATCTTTGCCTTTTAGCTCATGAGCAGGGAATATCTCTCTCCCTTGAAAGACAAAAAAAACAAAACAACCCAACCCAAAACAACAGTATTATTTTAAGTTCTGTTGAAATCCACAATTTCGGTTTTATGTTCCACTTTTCAGGTTTCTACTGGCAAGGCTAGTTTTTCCCAATCCCATACATATTTTGGTTTTGTAATATGGCTGGAAAGGTTTAGAAGAAAAGTTTGTTCCGATTTCACATGCTGGCAGATTGACAGGGATTCAAGCATCTTGAGTATAAAAGAGGTAAGGAAACTTCTGGTCATGGTCCAAATTTCAGAGAGTAGGGCAAGAAATTCTGTTCACAGATGACACTGTGAACTAGAAAACACCTTCAAAGATGGTCAAACACTTGCTCAAAGAGGCTGGGAACAGGAGTTCTGTGCAATAGCTGCAGTTCAGAGAGCATTTTGCTGTCAGGTGCTCTTTCACTCCAGTTTTTCCCTCTGAGAAGAAGCAGAACAGATAGCATTGGTATTTAGAAAGCTTCTTTTTCTCCACCCACAAGTTCCACGGACAAGTCCCCTCCAGAAGCTAAATCCTTCCATTTGATATCTTTCCAGGTCACCGTCCAATCTGTCACATCCCTGGTGTGACCTGGCTTTTGAGGGAGCCAGGAAGCAATGGGGAAGCTCTGCTTTAATACCTGCAAAGGCCAATACAGCAGACCGTGATCCTCAAGGCGGCATCACTGCAAAGTGGCAACTGAAAGGCACAGCTGCTTCCTCGGCCACCGGAGACTTTTGTCCCTGTGATTTCATGCAGGAGGATGGGTTTTCTTTTTCCCAGGCACGAGAAGCAGTTCAGCAGGATGCGGTGGGTGGCCACTCTGCAGGGCGGGAGAGAAAGCCCATGCTTGCTTGCCAGCTCTAAAGAGAGGACAAAAACGGATCCTCCTGAGAAAGGGCACCACATGTCACCGAGAGCACAGAAATGCTTTCAGCCTCCCAGCATTACAAGCACTTGCCAAGATTGCCCAAACCCGGCTGAGCCCTGCCAGGTTCCCCACAGTTTGCACCTCCTGCTCTGGGCCACGACTTCAGCCCAGGGAAGGACCTCTCTTGTCCTACGGCTGTGCTGGACCTGGAGGGACCTTTCCCCAGGTCATGCTGTACTGTTGCTCTTCCTGAGGGAAAGCGAGGCCTCGGCAGCAGGCCCCACAGCAGGGAGGGATTTTGCCTCTTCCCATGCTGGGTTGGATATTGGGACCATCCACCCAAGCACAAGGCACAAGCTGGACCTGCCCAAGGCCCATATGTCAGAAATGGGAAGGTCAGTCCAACCAGCTCACCATGGAAATTGTTACCATCTGCCTCCCAGGCACTAATCACATACTCTTCCAGTACAAGCCCCAGGGCTCCCTGCAGACAGCATCTGCCAGCCAAGGACACAGGCTCCATTGCTTCGTTGCAGAGACTTCATATTTAGGTGAATAGAAAGGTTGCAACCAAACAACCAGCAAGAATTTACATCAGCAGATGTTTCTTCTACAGTCCACTCTTAATGCAATGATGGGCACTGTGTCCTCTCTCATAGGGAGCAATAACAGCAACCAACCCCTTGGCATCCCCCAAGGGACTTCATCTGGGCCACCAGCCCTGCCAAGTCCCCAGCACAAGGGGACAAATCCCTCATCCCATTGGCACAGCCTCATAATAGGGTGCTAGGCACTTCCAGAGCAGTGCTGAGACCTCTCAGCACCAGCCAGGCATCCCACCTACCCCAGCTTTGCAGCAGCAGTGGGTTTTGCTCAATGAGGCTCCCTCCATCTGAGCACGTCGGGAAGCACCTGGCCTCCAGCCACATGGGTTAGTGCTCTGTGATGGAGGATGAACTCACCACCCGAAGCACAGCTTCATTTTATTGCAATAAAGAAGAATCAAGTAATGACAAGCCGAGGGGTGAGCGATGGGGTAATGGGCGAACTGCCATAGAGCAAAGAGAAAGGAGACCCTCTCCTCCTGGTCTTTGCCTCCCTCCGCTCCCCAGCCTGTGGAAGTGCCAGACACCGCTGAGAAAGCTGTCGGACGAAGCTGTCACCGAGGACTAATTCATAAGCACTTCACAATTTATGCTCAGCCTATCAGCCCAGTTGCTTCCTCCAGCTGCGGCAATTACTGACAGTAACCTCGCTGCGCACCCCGGCTCTGCCTGCTCTCTACCTGGTCAGCCAGAAAGCACCACTCCTTTAAACTCCTCACATTATCAATACTGCATTAACAGCAGACACTTTAATGTTGGTACGATCACCACTAAGGACTATTGCCAAGCATAGTGCATTTGCTTTTATGGCTAGGAAAAAACGGTCCTGCCTGCACAGATGCATCCCCCCCTGCACCTGCGGCACGGCTCTGCTCCGAGGGGGAGCTTGCAACAGGATGGGTGAAACCCTGAGGTTTGCTGGCAAACAAGATGAAGTGGTGTCCCAAGGCAACTGTGGCCTCGGGAAGGCGTTTGCAGCCATCTCACTCAGACTCTTAGCTAAAACCAATGCACACCTGGCCGCCCAGCGCTCTGCTGTGGGTGACCCATCAATATAAACAAAGCAGTATTGTCAATTCAGGAGGGCACGGCTTCTTTCAAGCACTCTGTCAAATTAGCCATTAACAGCAAAGCTGACTTGGTTCTACAATTCCTTGGCCAAGCTGATTTTCATGGTACTGCAGGCTTGGCCCAGTCAACATCCCAGGCAAGCTCAACCCTAAATCAGAGCCACCTCCTGCCCATCTCAAAACCAGGACCCTTTATCAGAGCAAAAAGCATCCCAATATGTTGCAAAGCAGTATGTGCACAAACACAGGAGTGCCAGCAGAGTTCAGGGTAAAAATACAGTTCCACCCCCTCTGAGATTGTTTTAGCTGGAATGCTTCTTGAACCAGAAACCACAGAAGTAATTTGCCAGTGAGAAATCCAGACCTTCAGGTGCATTCCGGGTATCCATCCTAATTCAATTTTCCTGAAGAAGCAGAGTGTACCAGGACAATCAGAAAAGCAATATGTAGTTTTCATCAGATGCCTCACAGCAGACCTAACCGAAGAACCACAAATGAGATATCCTCCCCCAAATCAAAATGAGCTTTTAGCAAAGCTCACCTCAACAAGACAGATTAATAAATACACAGCTGGTTCATGCCAAAATCCTCAGATCCAAATTCCCTGAGACATGGGGGAGAATGGGATGAGAATCCACTTTGTAACTGCTGTGACTCACACCAGTCTCTACAAAGAGACAAGCCAAGCGCACCAGACTTCAAAGGGCTTGAAATTGGGTTTGACCCTCTCTCTTCCTTATCATTTGTGTGCGTTTCTGATTTCACTCATGCTGTGGCATCTAGGGTGCCCAGCTGGATGAACAGGAGGCTGACGAGCTCAGACTATTGCTAATTTACTGTGATAATCACAGTAGGCATGGCCTACCAATGAGAGGAAACACAGAGAAACCAGCATCATCTGGCATGCAACCTTTGCACAACTGTGATGGAATCCTCTCCTCTTGCCTCCAGTGTTCCCCTCTGAACAGGGGATAACGGCGCTGCCTGACTTCCACAGACCCTGGGAGGAAGGGGAAACATGCTCAAGTCGGAGAGCTGCTCACGCAGTGGAAAATAGGAACCGGGCAGACATACAAGAGCGAGAGGACTTTCACCCGAGAAGCACATTAAATATAAAAGAGAAGTCACCATCGATGTTAATATATAGCATCAGGATTTATTCCCCCCTCCTGTTCTCAGTATCATGAGACAACATTAATTAAATGTGTTTCTGACCCTGCTGGGCTTCTTTAAATATTTGCCATTCTCCACAAGCACTGTTTGGTTAATGAAATGAAATTAATGAGCTCATTAGATTGTGCCGTAATCTTTCAGATGTGAGCCTGGCACTCAGAATCACTGTTCCCTTTCTCTGCTCTCACGGTTTAACTCAACGCATTCAGCTCCAGAAGCAACAGACACACAGTGGAGTAATCAATTAATGGGGCAGCCAGGCACAAGAAGGGGAAGGAGGAAAGACCAAGGCCAACAAGATGCAGCTCGCTAACTTTCCCACGGGAGCTGATCCCGCGGAGCCCGTGACTCTGGGCGGGCGCTGGCACATAGCTTTGTTTGGCAAATGCTTCACCAAGGTGAAGATCGGCTAGAGAAATCTGATGTGGCAGGAGCCAAATCCATGGCTACCTTCACTCCGATTTGTATGTGAAAGCCAAGAGACCTTGGAAAAGAAGAGCTCGGGTTTAAAACTCCCAGACATGCCTCTTAACAGCAGGATCCAGCTGAAACAGAAGGGGTCTCACTCAAAACTAGCGGAGACCACAGGGTTGTCCTCCCACCATTCAGACCACTGTGATCTCTAAACCCCCTCCTCAAGCATCCTAGCAAGGAAAGCGCACGTGGCCCACATCCCTCCATGCAGGCAACTGCCCACAGTCACTTTGATAATCACTCACCCTAACTGCACCCCACGCTGACACCAACAACCCTCAGGCAACCAGTCTTCCCCACATCTTCCCCCTGCCCGGAACAGTACTCACAGCTTGGTGCCCACCAGTGAAATAACACCATGAGAGCAGCAAGCAAGGCTCTTTGCCTTTGGGCTGCACCACCTTGTCAAGCGAGCACAATTTCCACCTTTTTTGAGCAGAAAGGATTCTCCCCAGAGCAGTGCTCAGTTTTTCTATTGTCTTGTGAAGCTTCATCAAAGAATTAACTCAGATCAAAGAGTCTCTACAGCAGCACAAAATCCTCTGATGGGGAGGAAAAGAAGGGGGGATGGACAATAACATGAAAAACGCTTCAGTAAATCTCTTTCCAAGAAAGAAAATAGGTGTACTTCTGCATGCATATAAGCCCCACAGTTCAGAGATTGTGTTAGCTATGGTGACTCCTAATAGCACCGGAGGAATTCAGGGTAGGAAATGTATGCAAATCGAATTCTCTCTGCAGCTGCATTCGCCAACAGATTGGATCGCAAAGCTTTATCAAGCTCTCAATCCCTGGGCTTTTGTAATTTACCTTTTAGCCCAGAAGTCACACGACGGTGAACCGGGCTTGCTGGGGAAAAACAAGGGGATGATGAGCACAAACAGGGGGAAAGAGAGAGGAAGGCATTCAGGCAGTAAGACACTGAAAAATCTTAAGGTCAAAACCAAAAAGTGATACCCCAGTTCTCCACAAAAGCCTCAGGGAAAGCAATGTCACAGTCACTGTAGTAGAGCACATTAAAAAAAAAACCAGCACTGAAAAAATCACACGTCTTTCCACAGGTGGCAGGACCAAAGCTGGAAAACCCAAACTAGCTCTATTCCCACACTCCTCCATTGCACCACCCCCCTGTGTGCAAAAGATGACCTCAGAGGACTCCTAAACTCTGTCCCCTCTGCGTCTTAAAGGATTATCATGTTAGCTTGGAAAAAGCCAGCATCACTTCTGCCTGCTTCCCCCAGCTCTGAAAACTTGTATCACCACAATCAAAATGCCAAGCTCCAAACAAAAATATCTTAGGGTTAGCCAGGTCTTTTACAACCCTGCCACGTCTGTGGTCCAGGCGCCTAACAACCCATTCGGTGAGGTTTGACTTTCCTCCCATTTGAAGGATTTGAACGTCACTGCCTTTGGTGACTGATGATTAAAGCAGAGGGAAAAAGCACAGCTATAATTTATCCATGACCCTGGGGGGGCTGCAAGTAATACAGGCTCATTGACAACAGGGCCCCTGGCCAGAAAGTGGAGGAGCAGATATCAAGGGCAGTAGGGAGAATAAATAAGGAGGCCAGGCTGACCGCTTGCCATCCAGTTTGCCTGCAGAGGGGAGCTGTAGGCATCTCAGCAGGTAGGACTGCAGAGGGAGAGATGACTTTAGGCAGCCAGTACCACACGGGAGAAGATATACAGAGGAGGATGAGCAGACACCTGAAGATAGCAGGGACGGAGCACTACCACAACTCTTCAAATAGCAAGGGTATGCTGGATCTCCAATGGGTTTTCCACCAACAGTTGCTGCAAACTCAGCAGCAAAGGTATGGCAGACTCAACAGGAAGCACATGGACAGCTGATGGTTTAGCTGAGCAAGGCCATTGAGCTGGTATTTACTGAGAAGGAGTTACTCAAAAGCAAAAGCAAGTTGGCTATTCCATACTCAGGGCATCACAAATGGCACTGGTCATCACGTTCATATGCATAACCCTGTGTTTAACAACTGAACCCTGCCTTGAATCTTCCTCCGGAGGCAGTCACAGCTCTACCTGCAAAAATGAGGTACCCACATGCTCACAGAGCCAACTTTGCTCTTTGCAAGCTGTGCAGCAAACGAGGCAGAGCATGGCAAAGCAGCGCACATGCAAGGCAGGGCATGGCAAAGTACCCCAGCAAACTGGCTTACGCACATGAAAAGGGTTCAATGGCATGAACCCATTCTCCACAAGTGATCACCAGCCCTTACACTTTCCCCTAGCTTGGGGTCCCTCACTATGCGTACAGAGCAGCCATGACCCGTGTCTTCATTCTGGCTTAGCCCAGACTCCAGCTGGCAGAAGCAATGCTGCTTCCACAGTGTTGGTTTATGTAAAGTGCGTGAGCAATCTTCAGTTTTGTTTAAATCAGATCTCAAATCTCGGCTCAAATCATGCAGCCCGTTTACATTCCAGTCAGAAATACATCAGGCACACACATATTCAGGATAAATTTACCCTGACTTGGGTTCCAGTTGATGTGCGAGTGTGGAAGCAAAGGCTTCAACATAGGCTCTGCAAACCTGTCACACACAGCCCTGTCCCTCCTGAGAGCAGCCAGCCCCTGGTCCAGCACCCCTGTACCTTCAAGACAAGCACTTTATGTGCCATCAGATGCTTGCTCCAGCATCCAGCTGCTCCCATGCTTTAACCTGCACAAGACCAGCTCCTACAGCAAGAGGAAACAAATGCCCTTGTCCCTGGGCGTATCTCTTGGCAGACGACTTTGCCCTCACATCTTGTCCTTAGTTTTTTCCTATGGGCATGTGCACACAGACGGGGACGTGTGGCAGCCCATGCAGAAGACACCTTTGTGGCAGCTACAGAGCCAAAAGCCACGGGGCTGATTTGGTATACATTCTTATGAACACAACTGCATTTCTGAAGTGTATTTATATCTTATCTATGCTGTTTACCCATATGTTCAATAAATCATTATTCATTATCTGATAAGGTGCTTGCACTGAATTTCTAAGCCAGGCTTACAGTTAGCACAGAACAGGACATGCTGCGAATACAAATCAAAAAATAAATAGAGCAGCTGTCTCCGGTGAGGCTGCTCCACTACCACGGGACTCTGGTGACATCGCCAGCCATGAGACCAAAGCCTGGGTCACCAGGCCTGCTGAGCTGGATACAACAGGCTTGTGTTATGCGAAACAGCTTCCTTTTTAGTTAATTACATGTCTGAGATCCCTTCTGATGATAGAAGTGACATTACAAAGCAAGCCATGTTTCCTCTCTTCTGCACTGCATTCATCTCTGCCCTGCCTGGACCCCGGCGACAGCCAAGGAGAAACAGCTTCTGCTCTTCAGTATCCACAGGGTCCCTACAAAAGCCTCAGCCTGGGAGCAAGGAGGAAAAGGAGAGAACTTAGGTCTAAGACCTGCAGCTTGAATAGACAGGAAAACTCTTATTTGTGCTGTCTGTGGCCCAGGCATAAAATCAGAGAAGCAAGAGTAATGCAAATCCAAAGCCCTCCCTGGCTCCGTCCTCTCCTTTTGCCTGTTCCAGCATGAAATGGAGAGATGGGGAGCACCTAGAGATGATGCTCCATGGCACGTCCCAACCATTCCTCTCTCCCCTTTCGCGCTCCCTCCAACACTAGAAACCAAAACTGGCTCCATTTAGGCCAGGCAGAGTTTCACCGTGGCTTTCAATACAGCCATGGTCTCTTTCGCATCTCAGCTCCTGGTCCAAGGATTAGCTGTATCGGATGGATATTTCCATGGGGAATAGGGGGAGGAAGGTGGAGGGAGAGGGTAGGCAGTCAGGTTCAAGTCATGTGAAAACCAGCTACAGCACACCTTAAAAACAGACTACAAGGAAGTGTGACATCCAATTTCTTGGGAAGGGGAGGCAGAACAGTAATTAAATTTTCTGATCTTGTTAGCCAATTTCTCCAATCACTGCCCCTGAACTGGAGAAGGGAAGGGAGAGGGGAGGCGCTTGCGTCAGCGACGCTTGTGAGGGAAATTAGGTTTTCACGGATTATTGGGTTAGTTCCACTTCTCCCACTTTTTAATTTATTTGTCTGTATGTGCTGCCAAGCTGAAAGGCCGAGAATTCCCCCCCCCCCCC
>Ga0065711_1029382_pt1 | contig 36444 bp, 11 predicted proteins | sample Hoacrofraction12_FD_59098 | JGI IMG/M metagenome (GOLD analysis project Ga0065711, IMG submission 59098) | Hoatzin crop microbial communities from Cojedes, Venezuela - Epithelial fraction 12 v2 (version 2) | ecosystem: Host-associated > Birds > Digestive system > Esophagus > Crop | place... | reverse complement strand
GCCCTTCTTGTTATTTTTCGCATCCCTTGCCAAGTTCAGCTCCAGCTGTGCCTTGGCCTTCCTGACCCCATCCCTACACAACCGGGCAGCTTCCCTATACTCTTCCCAGGAAGCCAGTCCCTGCTTCCACATCCTGTGCAGTTCCCTCTTCTTCCTTAGTTTCACCAGCATCTCTTGCCTCAGCCATGCCGTTCTTTTCCCTTCTCTTGCCCGACTTCTTACACTTGGGGATCGAGAGCTCTTGCGCTCTGTGGAATACATCCTTAAAGACGTGCGAGCTCTGTTCTGTTCCCCTGTCCCTGAGGACTGTTTCCCAGGGAGTCCTTCTGACTATCTCCTTGAAGAGCTGGAAATTTGCCCTCCTAAAATTTAGTTTCCTGACTATGCTCTTCGTTATTCCCATTTCCCTCAGTAGCATTAGTTCCACCAGCATGTGGTCACTGCAGCCCAAGCTGCCTCCGATCTTGACATCCCCAATGAGTTCACTCGCATTAGTGACAAGCAGGTCTAGTATCACATCCCCTCGGGTAGGGGTGCTTATTACCTGGCTTAAGAAGTTGTCCTCAATGCATTCTAGGAACCTGCTGGATTGCCTACAGCTTGCGTGTTGCTTTTCCAGCAGATGTCGGGGTGGTTGAAGTCCTCCAGTAGGATGAGAGCCTGCAAGCGCTAAGCCTCCTGGAGATGGAGGAAGAACGCTTCGTCTGTCAGCTCCTCTTGATCTGGCAGCCTGTAGTAGACACCAGCCCCTAGGTTCCCTTTGTTGCCTCTCTCTCTGATTCTTACCCATAAGCTTTCGACCTGCTCGTGGTTATTCTTCAGGAACAGCTCTTCACTCTGTAATGTTTTCTTGATGTAAAGGGCAACACCCCCGCCCCTCCTTCCTCGCCTATCCCTTCTGAACAGCCTGTAGCCATCAAGAGCTCCATTCTGGTCGTGGGATTCATCCCACCAAGTTTCCGTGATGGCAATCAGGTCGTAGCTTTCCAGCAGCAGTATTGCTTCCAACTCCTCCTGTTCATTTCCCATGCTGCGTGCATTTGTATAGAGGCATTTCATCTGAGCTGCCAGCCTCATTACCTTCATAGCAGAGCACCCCTTTTTTCACTTGAGATGTTTCATGGGTATTTTCTTGCTGGCACCTGATATCTCAGGCGCCTCCAGATCCCTTCCACAAGACTTCCACATTGCTGCAGTGTCCCTCGCATGCTGCTGGGCATTGATAATGTTGGATATAAATAAATGTTGGAGATAAGTAATAATTTAATGTAAAACCATTTAGTCAGGCTTTTAAAATTTAAAGCTCAGTGAAATGCACTAAAACCAGCACACACAGAAGAACAAGAGGAATGCTGAGCATCTTCTCCCAAAGATACAAAATATGCTCCTGAAGTGTAAGAGTGTAAGATGCTCTACTGTGTAAGTACACCACTTGGAGCAAGAGATGGAAAAAAGCTATTTTCTCCTTTTGGAGCACTGTAGCATTCCTCCATTTTATCTCCACCTTTCTGAATGCTTTCAAGTGATCCATCTAAGGAAATCAATGGTTATTGACAAGCTCTGTAATTACATTTACAAGCCAAGATTCCTAGCCCTCTGCCACTTCTTTAAGAGATTACATACCTTCTAACCTGTTTTGCTAATGATCACCAGTGTGTGCATCTAAGCCTAAAATGAAATCACATCTCTAAACACTTGCTTGCATTTCTGCAAAAAAATACTGTGTCTTAGGATTCTTGCACTCTTACCCTGAAAGAAAAGCTGATTAATACCTCTGGGTGAAAAATGCAGCTGATTGTCGCAAACCCTCCTTCCAAATTCGTGATGAATTTGCCATGTGGGTTTGGCTAAGACGTAGGTGTTTGAAATTGCTTCACAAATCAGTCCTGGCAAGGGGTGGTCACTCTTTTTTTTGTTTAATATATCTGTCCGTGGTTGGAATAAATATCCAGGAGGAAGGAAAACAATATTCAGATAAAAAATTTTTCACATATTTTCTGCCACTCAGAATATTGACTGCAGCACCAGATCTGTATTTTTTTGGAGGTGCTACCTCAGCTGTCCTCGCTGGAGCCGTTTTGTGCTGTATGAAACACTTTAAATAGTTCCTTAGACAATGAAAAATAAGACACTAGTTGCATGATTAGGGCACTGAACCAGCAGCTGGGACAAAGATTCCAGTTTTTATTCCATTAAATATTTACATTGCGTAGATGAAACGAAACATCTTAGCACATACATGGCCAGTACATCAGGTTACACTCTGGTGGAGGTATGAGTGTGAAACCTCATGAGAAGAATCAGGAGCTGATACTTTCTACAGCTGCCAAAAGCTTTAGACTCTCTGCCTTTGGATAGCAGAATCATCACACACCAGTCATCAGCTTTGTCAATCTAGTTTACTGCGTTTTGTCAAATTAGATGATAAAATTTACCAGGAAGCAAAAATCTGACAAAAGAAATTTGGTCTCCATTAACTTTTAAAAACTCAGTTTGTATTTTTAGTAGCAAGGATTCAAACTACTGGATAACTTTTGTATTCATTCCTAGGAAAAAAAAAAAAAGTTTAAGCTCACAATATCAATGCTTGCTTTATTGACAAAGCTTCCAAAAACTCTTTCAAAATGTGCGCAAGAAAACTCTGTTGCTGCATGGTCCTCAAGTAAGGTGGCTTTGGTACTGATCACCGCCCTTCTGAAACCCAGTACCTTCACCTAAAACTAATAGAAATACAATAAACTCTAACTGGTTTCAGCTCTGAGTCAGTGGAAAGCGTGAAGCCCACGCAACAGATGATCAGAGAAGCACAAATATCCTGAATACCTGGTAGCATCTGCTACCAGAAATGGTTCCTGCACTACTTAGAAACTGCTACTAAAGCTCTTTCTGCTTAGTAACTCTTACTACCTAAGAGCATCTGTTGCTCAGTTTGCAGACTGCTGATTCCATTTGCCGCAAGAGAAGATATTGTATAGTAAGAAAAATAAATGATTACATGCTTTTGGGTTTCATTAGGTTTTCTTTGCTTTCCTGTGTGTAGGCTTTTGTAGAGTTCCAAGGAAAGATTGTTTTGGCTTTGTTTTTGTTTCTTAAAAAAGTATTATTTTAAACATACAGAATTATTTCAAACATATTAAATTTTCGAGAGAGAATTCAATATAGTTTCATGAAGTCGGAGGAATACAAAGCTAATTCCTGTCTGAAACTTTCCCATCATGACCAGTATGTGCTGCCAATAAATCACAGGTGTCCACAGTCCGTAAGCAGGTGAAAGAAATAAAACATGACATGTTTGATAGCTTAGAGATGTGCAAGCCTAAGTGTGTGTGCCCATACATTTGGCAAGTCTACTTGTTTTTTCAGAGATCTGCAAGACTGAAAAGAAATCCACCTGTGCCATAAACCCGAAAGAAACATGCTATCATAAAGGAGACTCCATGGACTCCGCAACTAAGCTCTCAGTCTTTCACGAATAAGTATTTTGTGCTCTCATCTCCTTCTGTTGGTGGATGAGACAAAGGAAATAGAGTGGTAAGGAGGGTTAACAGCCTGCTCCGATACTTGAACACAAGGTAAGTGAAGGCAGATGCAAAAGGGAATGGTGAGAAGTAGCGACTGCAAAAGAGAAATACGGGAGACCAAGGGTGAATGCTAACGCCTTTTGAAGTCAGTGGACATTTTACTGCTGACTACAGCAAGTGCTGGATTTAACCCCAAGTTTGCTAGTGGAATAAGTCCCTCCCTGAACATCATTAAAGCTGCTATGACAAGGTATATGTTTGTTCCTTGGTTTTAAACCATATTCTTCTCCTAGGCTTGTTGTCTCCCTCTTGTCTTTATTTTTCTCCACCCTCAGCATTACTAACCTGCCTCATGTGAAAACATCATGAAGACTGGTTTACTTGGCTTATTTTCGACATGGAAGGGTTTGCAAAGACTTCTTAGTGCAGCTCTTTTGAGATGGGATGCTTGCACTTCATGCCTGCATGCAAGAGAGGGCCTACAGGAAGGATAAAGAGGGACTTTTAACAAGGGTGTGTAGTGTTAGGACAAGGGGGAATGGCTTTAAACTAAAAGAGGGCAGATTTAGATTAGATGTTAGGAAGAAATTCTTAACCATGAGGGTGGTGAAACACCAGAACAGGTTGCCCAGAGAGGTGGTCAATGCCCCGTCCCTGGAGACATTCAAGGCCAGGCTGAATGGGGCTCTGAGCAACGTGGTCTAGTGGAAGATGTCCCTGTTCATGGCAGCGGGGTTGGAAATAGATGATCTTTAAGATCCCTTCCAACCCTTACCATTCTATAATTCTATGATTCTATGATAAGAGCCAGTGTATGCTCTGAGTGATTATGCCACTAACCCCTTACTTGTTTAATACATTATTCTTTCTTAAATGCTTCTGAGTTGTTGATGGGGTCCTGTCTGCTGTGGCAAGCAGCCTTCAGCTGTGCCTGGAGCCAGGCTTGTATACCTGGCTGCTATATGGAGCCTGAAGCTAATATTAAATGTAGCCTTGGAGGCTATGCCTTTAACAGAAAATTAAATGGTCCAGGGACAATTCTGGTGCATTAGCTGAACTTGCTCTTTCTATCTGCAACTGGATGGATATGTGCAAACTGTCTATTAAAAATTATTCCTGCCTAAGCTAAGCTTTGTACCAAGCCTGGATATTGATTGGGAGAACGTGATTTGGACAAGGTCAATATCATGTCAGAAATTGTGCTGAGAATTTAATGGGAAGGGCAAAGTTTGAAATGTGAGTCCTTGTGTCTTGTGCACTGCCCTGTTCACTTTACTGGTATAGGTATAACTAGAGCATCTCTCTCTTTCTGTCATATAGAATTACCTAGAAGAAATGGTCTTCTATAGCCTTGCATTGCTTGTAACATTATGAAGAACTAGAAATTTAACTGTCTTTTTCCCCAGGTCATCAGCCATTGCCACTGACTGGGTAAAAAACAGAAAGAAAGAAGCACAGCAAATTAACAGGTGAAAAAACCCCCTTTATTTAGAACACTAACCTAAAATATGCTTTGTTTCAGATTGATGAAGAAATAAGGTTTTGAATTAATGTATTTTATAAAAAAAGCCACAGCATTTTGAACAAGTAAAAATAATTTATTATTTCATGTAATGTCTTCAAATTTTTTGATATTAAGTCAGACAAGCAGAGCTGAATTTATAGACTACCTGGACTGTACTAAAACTGCAATTTTTTAGTGAAAAGTATTCAGGCCAAAATTATTCTCCATCTTATGTGCAAAATTATATTGCCTGAAAATTGGAAATGTCACTATTTCAATAACATTCTTCTTTATGTTTTTCTACCTGATCAATGGTGAAGACCATTTCAAATTCAAGTTAAATGTTAATACTTTTTCTTTTCGTGCTTTGGCTTTTCGAACATTTACAAAGTAACTATATTTCTTTACATTTCAATAATAAGTTGAGCCATTTCAAAAGAAAATAAAATCCTGTAAATATTTCACATTCTTGTATGGATTCATTTATTTTACACACTGCACACTGTGGGCAGGGTGAAGAAGAGGTGGGACACATCATTGTGAGCCTGTGTTTTGCTGGCTAGTTTCCATAGTAAGTATGTACTTCTGCCTTGGAAACTACACTTTGTCTCTGGTTAGGGGAAAATTCTCTTTTGCTGATCAGATAGGAGGCTTTGTGTCATGCTCTGTCTTCTCCTTTAGATGTATTGTCTCTTCTTGAAATGCTCCTTTCTGTTCACCTCTTTCATTTACTTCTTGAATGTTTTCCTGTTGCACCCCTATTTTAAGTGTAAGTTTGGACCAGATCACTAAGGTTTTGGCTCAGAGTTAATCTCTCAGGTTTTGGTTGAGATGTCTGAGGTTCTCTCCCAGCTCCCAGATGCTATTCTCTAGATTAGACTCTCACGATGTCCATCTTCTCCGGCTTGAGTTGCTTTGTTATTTACTAACACATCCCTCTGGTCAAGTATGCTGTACCCTATGGCAAAAGCAAACGAACAAACAAACAAAAAAGCTTTGAAATGAGTGAAGGAGAAGGCTGTTTTTTTCACTCATTCTCAAGGATGTTTCACCTCCCCTCTGAATGACTTTGGCTCATGGCCATGTCAGATTTAACACAGAAGCACAGAGGAGCTCAAAATGGGAAGTTAACCCTTGACTTTGGGAAAACTCTGACACAGATCTGAATTTCTAAGACTTTTTTTTTGTCACAGAAATCAGTAATGTTTCAGTCTAGATGTAAATCTTGGTAGCCAACAGCACACACTGACCTCCCTCTATTAGAAACACTAAATCACACCACTGTTATACCTACCATAATCACCTACTGGTCCCAGAGCTTCTCAAGAAGTTTATATGAATTAAACAACCGGACTTAGCCATTTTACTTTGTTTGTTTTTTTAAAAAAATTATTTATTTGCTCTTATGTTATTGCGTTCAGTTTTCCATCATGCATGTTGCAGGGCTATCTGTGCAATGAGTCAACACACAGCACATGGGGAAGGTGTATGCCAAATTTCAAAGTCAGATCTGTTGGGAACTTTGTTGTTTGCTATGTACGTGGACAGTAAATATGCCTGCTCCTTCGGTATTGAAATAACTTTAAGACTGTACCATCAATATTCATCCCATATCACACCAGTTAACAAGCTGTGAATAATTGGGAACTAAATATGAATGCATGAAGGACTATGATCATCTAGGTAGCTACTAGTAATGACGTGTTTGAACTAGTCACACACAAATTTAATTTTAATGTGCCTCATTTTTTTTTCGCCAGAAAGGTATCTCAATGTTAATTAAACAACTTAGCCCATATTATTTTTTTTTTTTGAAATGGTATTTGTTTTAAAAACCTTCCTTTAACTTTAATCACAAGCACAGATTTTTTAATCAATTAAAAGAATGCTTGATTTTGGTAGCTTCATACCCTGTATTTTAAATAACTCTTTAAATACCTTTTATATGTCTCTCAAAATAATCAAACTGATGCTTTGTATTTCAAAGAGTTACTCTGCTGCTTAGATAGCACTGTAAAAAGAACAAAGCATGAAAATTACTAAACAAACCTCAACCCCTCCAAAAGTTGCTTACCTGTGCCATTTCTTTGTATTTTCATTTCACAACAGCATCTTCTTTGGAATTAAAAAGTGAAAACATGGAAAGAGCATAGAAAGCTGATTCTTGCAGCTTTTTTAGATCCTTAAGGGGACTACAGATCTAAGCTGTGTACCCAAGAATTATCAGTTTCGACACAAGAAGGTCAGCCAGCTTAAACAGATGTCACAATTTTCCAGAGTCCTAACTAATGCTCAGTACAGTTCATAATATGACATGGCTGAAGCAGGCAGTTCTGTGCTTTGTGTTTGATTACTTCACACAACATTACCTTCAAAGAATGAGACCTTATGTACTTCTATATATCTTTCTCTAAATCTTGTCTTATATATATCTTTCTCTAAATAAATATTCAAAAGTAGAAGGGATTTATCACAGTTATTTAACTAGTTGCTATGTCTCTTGTTTAATTTGCTTCATATTTAAGCAAAATACAGGTCCCAGTTCTGGCCTTAAAGCAAGTATCACCACTTCTCACAGTTTTACCGTGAGTCATATAAGGTATTTTTAACATCACAACAGTTGAAATCAAAAGACTTTATAAGATCTGCAGCCTCTATTTATTTTTTTTCTTGTTTTTTTCTTTTCTTTAATGGTTGCTTGTAAATTACAATTTGGGAGATGAATCTTTCATTTGTTTTGGTTTGTATTTTATATGTTTTATATTTTATACTTTATATTGTATTTAATTTGATTATTTCATTTTATTTGATTTCATTGTTTTATTTTAATTTTTGCCTGGTCTTGCGGATTCCGGCTGCACTGGTTTCAAAGAAGTTACCCTAAAAAGACAGAGCTCTTCCAGTCAACTTCTCTGTCCAAATTTCTCTGTCCCAGCTTTGGAAAGCAGGAATACAGAGGGGTCTGCTTTCCCAAAATGTCATAGTGTTTGATTGCTTTCAAATGTGCTTTGAAAGAGCTCACACTGGTCCTTTTTTTAACAGTGTCAGTTGCTAAGACTTTGCTGTCAGAGTTGTTTAGTTCATACCCAACTAAATCCACAGCATTGACCCAGAGCTTACGGTACCTCTTTCTGCCATTACTGGTTTTAGTTGTGAATAATTGAGCCAGAACAAACGGGCAAGCTTCATAAATTTGAGGAATGTTGCCTTCCCAAGAAAAATGAAACTTTGCAAAAAGAGAGATTTCACTGGTGACTGAAAAAAGAGGAAGACTCCTTTTGAGGTTTTATTGACTGATTTTAAACTGATGAGTCAAGTGTGTAACTCTGGTAGTACTTTGTCAGGCTGCATTAAAGGAGATCAGATAGAGATCAACATCAAAGTTCCAGACCTGCAAGGAAGGACTCCTGGAAGATATGGATTTAGACTTAGGGAAAATGCTATCAGGATGCGCTAAGCTGCAGAAATACTCAAGGCAGAATGAAAATGTTAAAAGGAAACCAAGTTGCAGCTGCTCTTGACAGACTGACCAGCAGGAGAAGGAGATGGGAAGCAGGAGGTCACAGCAAAGTGAGGAATTTGGAAGAGATGCTGTAGAATAAACAACAACAAAATGCCAAAGAAAAAAAGGCGCTTGAGAAGTGGGAACATGTACAGACCCAAACAACATCCAGCATTTAGAAATAAATACAATCATTTTGCAAGAGTTTTCAGCCCAGAGTAGCAGGAACAAAGAACATCTCATGACTCATTGATCAGGAGAGCAGAGAGTGACAGGGTTTGCAGGGACAGGCAGTGCCTTTCAGCAGGCCAACATAGTCAGAAAAATAGACAAATTCTTATGCATGCGAGGCCTTCTTCCAGGGGACAGAGCAGACAGCAACATGGAGGAGCTCTGCATGGGAGTTGTCTGAAAAATGCTGAAGCAAAGGAAGATATTTTTTCATTAAAAAATAATGAAATGCTTATAAATTATAAAATAAACATAGATCACTTGAAAAAAAATGAATGGATAATGTAAATACATAGAGGAAAGACAAGTATAATTGAGAACGCATAGCATGAAACGAATTCTGAGTAACGGATTACGTGATCTGCAGTTTATGTTTTAACTGGAACTAATCAAGTCTGTTATAGTTACAGGAAAAAAAAGGCATTATTGTGTTTGGAAACACGTTTATTCTAGGTTTGATTCAGAGAGTGTACAGATTGAAGAAAACTAGAAAATATAATAATGTAAATATAAGAAACAATTATCCAGTCTCAGAAATAATGTGGAATAAATTTGCAGGGACTGCAGCAAAGGATGAGACATTGCAGAAAATCTTTAAGTCCATCAGTGTAGGATGGCACGGGAATTACAAAATACATCCACTACATCCAACTCATTTTAAATGACAATTTTCTATAGCTGATGATGTAGTACTTAGAGGCAGTGGATCACAGGCTCCTAATTATGACAACCTGACATTATCCGTGATTACGGAGAAGTGTAAAAGATGAAATGATATGTTGAGCCACGGATTGCTAGGTTATGGGATTGAAAGCTCATTCCCACAAACACGAAGGAGTCCGGAGGCACCAGGGCAGGCAGGGGAACCGCAGTAACCCGATCAAAGAAAGCGCCCCCTGCCCTGGCTCCTCCCAGGTTTGTCCCCAGACAATATCACCCCCAAGGTCTGGAGATGACTTCCATCATGAGTCAATGTGAGTAGCTTCTGGATCACGCTGCAGACAGCTGAGGTTCACTGCCTCGGGAAGGGGAACTCGCTATCAAATGGAGGGGAAGGGCATCTGGGGGTTGTGCAAGACTTATTATGGCAAGGCAAACTACATTTAAATACTGAATTACTATTCTCACTAACTTGAGGTTGTATTTTTGAGGAATCTAGCATCAAATTAAGTCACAGGCAAAATTAGACCTATATTTAACAAACAGTGTATTACAGAAAAGTCTATGATCTGGATGGTCTGCAGTTTTGTAGGAAGGACTTCAAAGCAGTAGGGAATCATGGATTCAAAAGTGGATTAAGCCATCCACATATATTTATTAAATTGTTTGGCAAAAAATAAAGTTATATTTACAGTGTTTCTAATTAAGTCTTTGAGATCTCAAATAGATCTGTAATTTGTTCTTACAAACTCAGCCTTTAAACATTGCAGTGAAAGGTTGTTTTGCAAAAAAAGCATAGCTTTTCCTGGTTTCTTTCCACCTGCAGCAGAAGACAGAGCAGGTCTTTCAGATGCATGCAAGGCCACTGATAAAAGGGCACAATGAACCTGTATTATTGCCAGCTTCGATGCCTACAGGGCAGAGCTGGCAAGCAGAGTTTTACTCTGAGGTGTCAGAAGGGCAATTTCTCCTTACTTCCATCAGCTACTTGAGCCATCAGCACTCCCTCTCCAAACCCTGAGGGACAGTGCCAGCAAATGAATGAAATCCAAGCTATGAAGGAGGAACCTGCAGAGAAAGCCCCTGAAAATAGATCAGAAACCTGATTTTGAAGAGCTGCTAAATATCAGAGAGGAGCAATGCCGAAGAGAGACAGAAGCGATTCTCAGAAGCTCAACTAGAACCAGTCCTTAGCGTCAGACTTAATGGTGACTTCTTGGCCTCTTTTGTAATAAACTGGAATCCTGAATAATTACCTGTGATAAAACAAAAGCAAAAGATGAGAGGAATGGAGTGAAATGACATTGTCCCTCAGAGCTGAGCTGTGGGAACAGATTTGAGATGGTAACACAGGAAAACCCTTTTGATGTTATAACTCCATCACAAAGTTTTTGTCTTAAGAAACCCTGACCCCAGACGGGCCATTTTTCTTATCCTAAAGGCGATGCAAATTGCTTCTTGCTAGGAACACTGGCATTTAATGTAATTTTGAAACAGACCTTCTAAATGGGAGAAGTGTGTCATCTCAGTCTCCTGGAAAACAAGGCATGGTAGCCAGTTTGACAAGTGGGCAGCTTGCCTGAGCCAGAATATTTCTGGCATCCTCCAAGGAAAAAAATGGGATAAAAAACTATGGCAAAAACATCTTAAGAGGAGCACCATAAGGGTGGTGGGAGAAGTTTTAACAGTGGGATAAGAAACTGGAATATTAAAGCAAGTGACATGAGCAGGTGGATGGAGGGAGAAGAGCCTCTGAGAGTTAAGATATGCAGTAAAGTGGAGGAAATCAATGCTCTGACTTTTTTTTCTGTGTGAAAGTGAAACAAAGCTGCTATAACGTAGTTGAACAGGCCATTGGTCTCTAGCTGCTCTGTGCTTTGCGTAAAACAAAGAGAAAAAACAATGAGAGGGCTTGGCTGTGTTATTTGACGTTGTAATAGCTTAGAAACTTCTTAGCCACATAAGACTGAACATTAATCTTATTTTCATCCCTCGCTGTCCTTCCTTGGGGTCTTTTGCCCCTTGCTGAGATTAAATAGACCATAAAACAGCATAGCCATATGAGGCCTCCTCTTCCCCCACTCCCCTCGAACAAGCCATTCTGAATTAAATGTCACCTACAGCCAAACCACAGCTACTTTGGATTGTGCGGAAAGAAACCCACCCGAGGTGAAGCCTTTGCAAACCCAAATCATCACCCCAAGCCTAGAACTATTTTCTCTCTCTGGCCATCCCTTCATGCTACTGCCATTCGGTCCCTCCCTCTCCACTTGAAAGGCTCTAACAAAAGGGTGGAAGAACCTGTCATTTCTAGAAAATCTGGCAGAAATGTTAAAAGGAGGGAATTCTGACAGCTCCAGTGCCTCCCATTTCCATCCCTCCCACTTTTGTTTCTTCTCCCAGCCTGTCAAATCACACAGGAGTCAACAACAGAGAGAAAGGAGTTTCCCACCCTCCATGACATCTTCCCTGTCACCTTTGCAGGAAGAGGTTATTAGAGTGAGAAACTGTGTAAACCCAAATCAACCAAACAAAGCTATAAAAAGACAACAGGGACAACAGAATGAGGAGAGGAAAGGGTAGGGAGAAGTTAAATAACCTATGTCCAAAAGAGAAAAGAAAATACATAAAATCACAACACAGAGAGAATAAAAAAAGACAAAATCAGGGAGGTGCTTAAAAGCCAGATGCTTCGCAAATCTGTAAAGGCATATAGAAATTCATCCTCTGTGTTTCGAATCTTTTTTCGTTTCACCCTGTTTTGAGGACTGTACTGAACATAATGATTTACTGAGTACCTCTGTCTTCATTTTTTTGAGCTGCAAAGTCAGAATTAGTGGTCGAGGGAGGACAGATAGCGAACTAATCTCAATGAATACTGTGCCTTGGTTTCAATGGATACAGCTATGATAATGAATAAAATGAATCTAAAATCTTGCATGTGGGTGGAGCAAGTGCTGGTATTGATATGATTAAACTCTCTACACCTCCCAACGCAGGATAGACATATCCAGATTTCTTACTTGGATCTGTCCCGGAGCTGGGCGTGGGCATTGTCTGTTGCCAGTTTGCAAGGGTCAAAACCAGTCAATTGTATCCTTACAATTAAATGGCGTAGATAGATATTTGTCAGTCTTTGAGCTTGTGCCAAGGTTGTGCTTTATTTACTAGTACGGAAATGTCTGATAAGAACAGCAATGAAGAACACAGTAGCAAGGGCAGGATGATTAATACACACCAAGGTATGGAAATGGAAATAATTAGGAAGCAAAACTCAGAGGGTTTAAAAGAAGTCAGGCTGACCTGATGTGCGTGAATTACAAAACAAGAAGTTGCAAAGCCTGTAGCATTAAATCTCCAAGGCATGGGTAGTTGAAGCTGTAGGGATTATTTTCAGAAAGCAGAAAGGAAAATAATACAACTCACTACAGACTTGTTAGTCGTACCTGAACAGTATAAAAGCTTTGAAACAAATCTCAAAGGAAAAGAAAATTTAAAAATACTCAGGAAAATGGATACAGAATAAAACACAGTTTGAGATGCCAAAGGTAAATCTTGCTGAAGTAATTTGGTTGTTTTTCATTTATAAAGAAGACCAAACCACACTGGTTTCCTCAGCAAAGGAGCATGAACTTCAGCAAAACCATATGGAAGTTGAAGTGTAAACCAGGAAGACGTTAAACTGTGAAGAGGGTAGAGAACTGTAGGGTTGCCCACAGACCAGGCAGCCAATGGACTGCAACAGGTACTGCTGAGAATGGAAGTTTTCAGCCTGAAGGAAGGCTGATATCAGATCCTTGTGAGCAATACTACTTAATACTTTTAAGAGCCATCCTGGCATAGAAAGTGATAGTACATTAATAAAGCTTGCTGATGACACAGAGAGGTTCAGAGCATCTGCAAGAAGCAACTGGATGAGTCTGAAAACAGGAGTAATAGAAATGCGATGAAATTCAATAGCACAGAGGGCAAATACACGCAGCTGGGGACCAATAACAAAAATTCTTCCATAAATGTAGTGTTCAGTTGGAAATTACTGGGGAGAAGAAAGATTTTGTTGGATATACTAGTTGATGACAAGGTTGTAAGTAGATATGGCCATGAAAATAAATGGTACTCAAACATTTGTTAGATAGGTAATGCCATTAAAAAAGGCACTGCTGAGATGAGGCACTGCTTCATAGTTCAAAATGAAGACATATACTTCCCAGTTAGAGGAGCAGTGTGAACATCTGAGGAAATGTAGGTCTAGGAAAAGCTTCCCTAGTAACTAAAACCAGTCACTAATCATCCTAAGACTTGCTAGTTCATTCTAAAACTATTTTAGCCAGAGTTAATCTTGTAAAAATGTTGCAGTGTTTACTACACAATAGAAGTGTCTAAATAAAATCTAACCATGGTTTCGTTTTGGGAAGCCTGGTTTCCTACAGCACAGAATATCCAACAGGTCTTGGGAGCCTCAAGTCTGGGCCTTGTCCCGCTTCTAGGTGTGCTGGATGACTTTGGAAAAGTTATTTCTTCTCTTTTGGTCCTGGTTTCCCATTTGTAAAGTGGAGATCATGATACTTTAGTACCTGCATATTTTGAGATTTTCTGCTAAAGAGTAGCCTCTCAGGTGTTACTACTTTTATCAGAAATGCAAGTATCTAAGTTATCTATAGATATATATCTATAGATATATAGACTATAACATTTAGAAGGCTTTGTTTTTTAAACTTATTCCTCATCTAGCAGTCAGGATACTTCCCTGTCACATGTCCATGTCCAGATCCATCCAGACAAGTAAAACAGGTCTATGGCTTGAGAATGGCCTGCAGTCCTCAAGCAACCTAGAGATTTCTCCCTCATGTGAATTTGTCCTCTGCTGATTAACCCTCTCCCAATTACCTCGCTCCCTCTCACAGTAGTAGAAGGTAGGGAACAACCCACATATGCAGTTTGGATATAACAACTCCATTTGGGAGGTGAAAAACATATATTCCATGAGTGTGAGCCATATGCTAGGTCTTGGCAGCAGAAAATGGTCCCTGGTCTGTTTTATTCGGTTATATAGATACAAGCACAGCGTCCAACAGCTGGCATCATAGGTAGCAAGGTCATGATGATGTACCTTAAATCCTCACCTGTGTTTCCTCACTTCACTTGAGGCTTGAGAGGTGGCAGATGTCATGCACTAGTGTGTACTGCTCAGCTATTACATATGCAGGAACCTAAATATCTTGATTGCATTATCATGTGCAAGATATGTCAAAAGAAACCTTTAAAAAGTATTGTAAACCAGGAAAAATGAGTGTGACCGATGTCAAAAATCTCCTCTTTCTTTAAGCAGGGGGCAGCTTTTAATGCCAGGCCTCAAGCAAAAGATTGCTTGCATAATTACCAAAGAAACTGAAAACAGCTGCCGTTATAGACTGAAAGTTGGAGGCAAACGGTGAACTGAGGCATGGAGAAGTTAAGTGGTTTGCCTTAGGCCACAAAGGGAAGTGGTGTCAGACCCAAGATTAGAAACCACAAATTTTTCTCATACATTTCTAAGCTCAGATCACTGAAGTGTGCCATCTGGACATGCGTAGATAACTATTTGGGTCTGTCTATCATTCCTATCTATCTCTGAAATACACTCCTATCCTCTTACAGTTTAACATAATTTCCAGGCAAATGCTGTTTTTTTTAAGTGTAGTTTCTTGCACCGCTAATATTTCAGAAAAAATAATTCAAGATTAAAGTGGTACCACAGCCACTGGAAACAATTATATTCCAGGAAGTAAGGATTCACTTACTTTGAATCATAAACCTAAATCTGTTTGGTGCAAAATGATTGAGACACACAACTCTTCAGCAAGTGATCTTCAGATATTTATTGAAGTAGCATTTTTTGAAAGACGCAAAGGAAGTGAAGTGAGATAGGAAACTTCTCTACTGCAGTAATTTAGCACAGAGCAGCCACAAAAAAACTCCCATTACGAATACAGTACATAACTGCAGCACAAAATAAACTCAGAAAGAACGCTACCTCAAAACACTCTCCAGAGTAACATAACATTTTTATCCCTATTTTCACTGTTGAGGGCTTTCTAACTCCAAAACAACACAACAAACTAACATGAAAAAGATCCCCTAAAGCAATCTTTAGACCCAGCGTCTTAAGCTTTTTGTTTAGTTTTGCTTGAGAGTGACATGTGTTGGCCTCTCAGACCCATAGGCACTGGCAGCCTTTTGTCATGCAACGTTTACCAGAACTCTTTCATTGCCAAAACCTCCTGACATGGTTTGTTCCTTATTTTTAAAGTCCTTACTTCATGGTTTACACAGAATCATAGACTAGCTTGGGTTGGAAGGGACCTTTAAAAGTCATCTAGTCCAAACCCCCTGCAATGAGCAGGGACATCTATCACTAGGTCAGGTTGCTCAGAGCCCTGTTCAACCTGACCTTGAATGTTTCTAGGGATGGGGCATCTACCACCTCTCTGGGCAATCTGTTTCAGCGCCTCACCATCCTCACTGTAAAAAATTTCTTCCTTATATCTAATCTAAATCTATCCTCTTTCAGTTTAAAACCATTACCCCTTGTCCTGTCACAACAGGTCTTGCTGATAAGTTTGTCCTCTTCTTTGCTATAGGCCTCCTTGCAGTACTTGAAGGCTGAAATAAGGTCTCCCCGTAGCCTTCTCTTTTGAAGCTGAACAGCCCCAGCTCTCTCAGCCTTTCCTCCTAGGAGAGGTGATCCATCCCTCTGATCATTTTTGTGGCGTCCTCTCGCCCCGCTCCACCAGGTCCATGTCTTTCCTCTGCTGGGGGCTTCAGAGCTGGATGCAGCACTCCAGGTGAGGTCTCACCAGAGCAGAGCAGAGTGGCAGAATCACCTCTCACGATTTGCTGGCTGTGCTTCTATTGATGCAGACCAGGACACGGTTTGGCCTCTGGTCTGCAAGTGCACATTGGTGGCTCATGTCCAGCTTTTCATCCACCCGTGCCCCAAGTTCTTTTCGGCAGGGTTGCTCTCAATCCCTTCATCCCCTAGCTAGTGGGGTTTTCTCTGACCCAGGTGCAGGACCTTGCACTTAGCTTTATTGAACTTCATGAGGTTCACACAGGCCCAGTTCTCAAGCTTGTTTGGGTCCCTCTGGATGGCATCCCATCCCTCAGGCGTGTCCACCACACCACTCAGATTGGTGTCTTCTTCAAACCTACTGAGGGTGCACTTGATCTTGCTGTCTAAGTATTTCATGAAGACATTAAACCGTACTGGTTCCCATATGGACCCCTGAGGGACACCACTTGTCACCAGTCTCCATCTGGACATTGAGCCATTGACCACTACCCTCTGGCTGCGACTTTCCAACCAATTCCTTAGCCACCAAACAGTCCACCCATCAAATCTATATTTCTCCAATTTAGAGAGAAGGATGTTGCGGGTTGCTGTGCCAAAGGCCTCACAGAAGTCCAGATAGATGACATTTGTAACTCTTCCCTTGTGCACTGATGCAGTCACTGCATCACAGGCCACTAGGTTGGTCAGGTAGGACTTACCCTTGGTGAAGCTATGTTCGCTGTCTCGAATCACCTCCCTGTCCTCCACGTGCCTTGGCATAGCTTGTAGGAGGACCTGTTCCATGATCTTCCCAGGCACAGAGGAGCAGCTGACAGGTCAGTAGTTGCAAGGATCCTCCTTTCTAGCCTTTTTAAAAATGGGTTCAGTGTTTCCATTTTTCTATTCAGCAGGGACTTCACCCAACTGCCACAACTTTTCAAACACCATGGAGAGTGGCTTGGCAACTACTCAACCAGTTCCCTCAGGACTCTGGGAGGCATCTTGTCAGGTCTGTTATACTTCTGTATGTTCAGGTTCCTCAGGTGGTCATGAACCTGATCTTCTCTTACCGTGGGGGAGGATTTGCTCCCCCAGTCCCCGTCTTGAGGTCCATCCACTCAAGAGAGGTGGGAAGAGAGGTTGCCAGTGGAGACTGAGACAAGTATTTGTTGAGTACCTCAGCCTTCTCCTCACCCCAGTTACCAGTTTGCCAGTCTTGCTCACCAGGGCACAGTATGCTTTCTTTGACCTTCTTTTTCTTCTGACATACCTGTAGAAGCCCTGCTTGTTATTCTTAGCATCCCTTGTCAAGTTCAGCTCTAGATGCACCTTGTCCTTTCTGACCCCACCCCTACACAACTGGGCAGCGGTCTCTATATACTTCCCAGGATACCTGTCCCTGCTTCCACTGCCTGTGCTGTACATGGTGCTATGGCATAGCAAAAACTTTTGAGCACAAATTAACTCTTATGGATAGGGGATTTTTAGATGTCCCACTTGGGTAACAGGTATAAGTTCGTACCTCCATGAAACTTCAGGGTCTGAAGCAAACACAAACAAGCTTTAGAATTAGCAAGTTAGGCATAAAAATAATTTGATTTTTGTAATTCAGTTTACTTCATGATGTAAATCTGCTACAAACCCTACTCTCTTCTAAAGGATCTTATACAGAACACAGGACTATACAGCTTGAATAAATGTATTTGGCACAACATAACTTAGATGTGATATATTGATGGCTGGTGTCAGGATCTCCCCACACTAGAGAAATAGCCAGTGACAGCCTGGCAAATGTAACAACATAACTGTCTCCTTGAAAAAAAGGCGAGGATGCAGCTGGAGAAAACAGTGAGTTTTTGCAGTTCTCTGAGTGATGAATTTTCGGATGTCTGCTCTGGGTAATAAAGGCATAGCAGCTCTACATGTATTGCTCATTTGGGCACACGTGCGCACACCTGCAAGCATATACACACACCATGCTTGATAAATGCAGGTATACAAGCCCCAGTTGCAGGATGTAATCTCAGTGCAGCAAATCGCTTAAACATTTACTCAAATCCCATTGCAGTATAAAGCTGTGGCTTAAGAATTTTCCAAAATTGTGGCTAGTAGCAAGCATCATTATCACCGTGGTCAGTCTTCCTATTGATTTCGATAAGCTTTAGGTGAGTCCCTTGATATCAATATTCTGGGTCTACCTCCAGAGATGGCATTGCAAAAACAAAGCATGAGAATTTCTTCTCTCCCACAATTCTCCAGAGATAAGTTCAGCCAATCACTGGATCAGAAACACCGACACACAATTTTCTTTTAATAAATTCATTGAACTAAGGCATTTTGTGAGCCAGAAACGCAGTGTGAAAAAGAAAAAAATAACAGCCCCATATTATTATATATATACTCCTCATCCTCCAAGCAGAACATTTTTCAAACTGTTAAAACATTTTATGAAATTGCTCTTATTGTTCCAACATTTCACAGCCTCACAAATGATTATTTTCTAGTGAGGGGAAAATAAGAAAAGGAAAAAACAAGCCAAACATTTTACTGTTTATACTTTACCTGGCTTGGTTAAAAATGGATTTACTTTGCATGTAGTTTGAGCACTTAAAATATTTTTAATGCTGTGAAGGTGCTCAGTGACAGAAAAATGATAAGTAGCTGCCTGTGTGTGACAACACTTTAATAATTCTTCTAGGTATTGCTACATGTCTTTATGCTATATTCTGTAGCAACAGTCCCTCTGAGAGTATTTACAGTGTAGGTACCTAAGTTAGGAGATTTGTATACTTTGTATCTTTTTATACTTACTGGGGTGAGAAAGCCTTCTCCAGAGAGCAGTTTAGAGGAGAAATGTAGTTTAAGTGCCCTGAATACGCTAGCAAAATCATTCACAGCAAAAACATTAGAGAATATTCTGAACTGCAGCAATTATTTGGAGGATTGGAGTGTGGAACTGAAGCACACAAAGGTGAGACAAAACTTTGTTCTTATTTTTGGACTAAATCTCTACTACTCTTGAGAATGTCATGCGGTCTTTAACGATTGTGTGGCACACTGACATTTGTAGGTTTTAAGGAAGTTCTTTTAAGGACTAAATATTGTCTGTGAAGTGTTATGTGAAGTTAAAAGTGCTGGAAAATAGTTAGGTTGATAAACCTCGTGATTCAAGTAAAACACCTCTATCTCAGAGCATCTGCTCCAGAATGACAAAGGGTAGAACTGAGGTTGCCTGAATCTCATTTCAACCTCTAGCTGCAATGTGAAGTTGAAGCTTAATCCGATGCTTCATCTTTCTTCAGAGAAAATATTTATCCATTGCCTGCTACCAAATGCATAATGCTACATTTTGAGGAACATGGCCCATTTTTTACAAGAAGAAAAAAAATGCTTTTGTCCAGCAGCATTTGTTTATGAGTGGTAGAACAGTTGTCAGCTTGGAAATTCAGAATATGTCACTCCAGCACAAATGGAAATCAAGACATTTCCTAAATGTGCATCTCAGGACTGTGAGGTCTTTGTGAGTATATATGGAGTTACTCAAGTCCAAAAAACTTAGCGCAAATGTTTTTCTACTGATATTCACATGAAGAAAATTAGAAAGTCATAAATCACAACAAGAAAAGTAGTGAGGGCGTGGAGAGTGTTTTGAATTCAGTATGTTTTGAGCAGAGTCCTAAGAGTCCCACTGTTATAAACATTTTGTAATGCTTAGTCCATGTCTCTATCAATTTTGCTTTGTACATAGAGGTTTACATGTGGCAATAGTTTACGTGCATTTTTGACATATAAATAAGCAAAATGGAGTGAGGTTGGGATGGAAGCTTCAACTGTAGTCTAGATGAAGAGCAACATCCATAAATCACACATTTAAGAAAAAAATACAACAGCCCAAACCAAAAAAACCCACCTGAGAAACCTACACAGTAGGAGGAATAAATGGACATGTTACTGCATGAAAAGCACATCAAAAGGCATTAGAAAATGTTGCTAAATCAAGTACATCTTCCTTTGAACCGTGTATCAACATCTGAAACAGCGTGATATAATAAATGACATGTATCATCTGCTGAATGAAACACATCATCTAGTAAAACAACAATCTATGAATACAAAATGTATCTCTTCTCCTTATAAATTAAATGCAGAGCATGCTAAAGCTGATGCAGCATTTACTGCATTACGCACAGTGAGGGCTGAACTCATTTTACCAGCTACTGAATCTGAAGCATGAAGTACCAAAAGTGATACAGTCCATCAGACACATCAGCTTTCTGGGAAATGCCAATCATAGGGACAGAGTGAAGCTGCTGTCAGAAAATGTTTAGGTCAACAACCACTCTCAGTAACAGCCATTTGCTACAGCTGATGGCAATGGTTCAGGAGCAGGGCATGACAGCCAACATCTCAGACATCTGGAGTTTGATATTCTTGGCTTTGTGAGTGTTTGCTATAGTGGGAGAGGAGTAGAAGGATCAATTTAAACATTCTATAGTTTACTGGAGTTAGGGAGAGCAGCCTATTGCATTTTTTAGCTCACTGAAGAGCAGAGGTGGGATGAACAACTATTTGATTTTCATTTTCTCAAAAAATAGAGGATCATTCAGTTGTACAAATAATATTTGTGCTACATATACAAACTTGGTCTCTTTTAACAGCTTTCGAAATTGATACATATGTATACATGTATATAAAATAGAGAAAAACAAACATATTTGGTTTTGTGTTCTCCAAATATCATGGAAAACTGTGATGTTTCACTCCATCAAATTGAATGCAAAACATTTTTTTACTTGGGTTTCTGGAAAGAAACCAGCAGCTGTGTAGCTGTTGCCAAGTAGGAAGTCACGTGCCTGTGATAAACAACGGTAGAGGCAGCCTGTCAAGCACACCCATCCTCTCACTTTCCATGCAATACACCCCAAAGAGAGAGAAAAAAGAAGATTCTGGGGCCAGTTTCATTCTTTATGACACTCAGTGCCCAGTTCTGTTCAATTTTCAGTTAATCGTGTATTTTTCCTTGTTGAAACACAACGTGTGTGTAAGACAGGTTGGTCATACGAACCAATTAACTCGGACTGCTTTTCCTCCCTCTGACAACAAATGCTGATTTAAGGAGCTAGTTAGGCGTAAGTCAGGGTCTATCAGGAAATCTCTGTGAAGTCATTGACTACTTGACTGATCGATAAAGCTGGAAAATATCATGGCTATCATTTGCTGAAAGACAAATTCCCTTGTCCCAAATTACAAAGAAGAGAGGCTCCAACAAAAGTGCAAGGTGTCTGTGTCATGAGCCTACACAGGTATTCCCCCAAGGCTTCTAATTAAGACTAATATTGTAGGTTTCATCAAAGTAAATTAAGAGTAATTTCAGTGAAGTGGGGGATGCTGAAGGGAAGTGATCACCTTGAATTAATTTACATTTAAAAAAAGACCTGAAGGAGGAAAACAAAGTTGTTTGGTTCCATTGAGCAAGATAGGCATGTTTTAAAGAAGCTTTGTTTTTTAGGAATTCACACAAGAGCCTAATCAGACTTTCATCATCTGTCACATTAACCTAAGATGCTCAGGATAAATGCCACCTTACCCTGTCTATACCTCAGACAAAATACAACTGGGAGGGAAGATGAACCTTTCAGAATCAGAGATTCCTTTAAGAGTCATGGCTCCAGCTGTGAACTGTGCAGTGTCTTATCCTTCCCAAAGCCTCAGCACTGGCCTGGCAGTGTTCAGAACAAGAAAAACCTCTCCGAGGCTGAAATATGTGACTGCAGGAGGCCTTCAGCGTCTCCGGTGGCTTGACAAACAAAGAATGAGTTACCTTGCCCTTGTGCTTTTGCTCTCTATTTCCCTATTTTTGTATTAGAAATTCACAAATAATGCAGATTCCAGTTGCTACTAATTTTCAGGCACAGGTTTTGGGCTTTGAAGCAGCTAGGCACCAAAGTCCCAGAGCAATAGCTAGCTGCTAAAATGTCTTTGAAATAACTAGAGTTCAGGCTCATTTTAGGCACACCCACTGTCCTGATGACTAGGGAAAAACAAAGCTGTGAAAGAGACTGAGATCCTCAAAGTCTCAGTCTGCCTAGTGGTCTTCTCCTCATGCATGGAAAATGCACCATGCACACAGCAAGCAGCTTCTCCCATGGCTTTAACTCTGCTGGTCAGTGAGTGGATGGAGGTGGGAGGACAGGAGACATAGGTCTGCCCCATTTCTCTATTCCTTTCATTATGAATGTGCAAAGTGGGTAGAAGGAGAGAAGGGATGGCTTTCCTTCAGGAAAGTGGAATACCACCTAGGTAAGGAGGAAGGTCTGGTGGTGGTTCCGTCTTCCTGACAGATGTCTGGGGAGTATACAGCGCTTTCCAGGGCTCAGCCCAGAGTACCACAAGCTGAAGAAAAGCAAAGGAATGAGGAAGATTATGTATTTCCTTTAACTGAGAGCTAGACACATCCTCGGCAACATAGAAACAGATTTACAACTTTTAACAAGCAGCACTCTCTAAGAATAAAATGACTTCAAACACAGCATTAAAGCTTTTCTCAGAAAAGCTCTAATGTAAATTTTATATGGAGCCCACTACTGTATGTGCATTTGTTATTTGAATTTGCTATTTTATTTAAAAATATAGTCTATTCAGGATGGCCTGGTTCTGGGGAGAAAGTGAATGGGATTAAATAGGAAATAGCTGTGGGTTCAGGATTCCTACCCACTCGGGAGGCTTCTGAAATGTTCTGTCATTTTCTGGAGATTTAGATATTAAAAGTGTCTGCCCCATCATAATCACTGAACATGCTTTAAAAAGCACATAAACACACGGCGGGGGGGGTTGTTACGGCTTATGGGAGAGAGATTCTTCTCAGCGTTGGTCTAATTTTGGTTTCATTATAGTCAAATGCTAAATGTCCCATGGACATCGGGAGAGTCAAACCTTTTTCAAAATACTGTTCTTTCTAAAAAAGCATAAAGCAGGCAATCTGCAACAAATACAGATTTCCAGTAAGCTAGGGTCAAGGTCTAGATTCAAACAAATAATATCATATCTCCAGTCAGAAGAATATTTTTTGGTGGCAACAAAAGGGACATAGGTTCAGATGGTCATTTTGCCCTCCAAAGACTGATCCAGGAAAATTTTTTCCTTTCAATAGCCCTAATATTGAAGAGATTGTGTTAGTTATTTATTGCCTTTCTTCCTCCCATTTCTCTCTTCCGGCATCCACACAGAGGACTTCTAAATCTCAGCATGAGACTGATAATATCTTCTCCTCTTTAATGTGTGTTTCTGTGGAAGGAAGAATCAGCAGCTATTAGCAGCTTGTGACTGAATGCTGTCTGAGGCTCCCTTTGTAGTACCTAATTGTGCTGGAAAACACAATTTAACAGATGACCATTGCAGAAACCATGCTGAATGTACAGAAGGGTCATCGTTCCTGTTGGCTGCAGGTGAAAGAGTGGTCAGGTTCAAGGCTCAGGGTTTCCTCATTGGCAGAGGTAGTTGCAAGCAGAGCCGATTGCTAGATCCCATGGCTTAGGTATCTCGTATTTAAAAGCCAATGCAACGTTAAATCAGTTTTTGGCTGAGATTAGGTTTCACTCCTATATCACATCCATTGCTCTAGGACATCTGCGTTTAATGTATTGCATCAAGCTTTTGGCACCACCGTACTGAAATTATGTTTTATGGCGCAAAAAACCCATTGGCTCCTCCAACCTCACGAGTAAAACAAAAGTATACACAGTAACTCCTGTGTTAAGCCTAATCAATGAATTCTGGTTGAGCTAGAGAAGATCTTTCAGAAAGATAGCAATGTTTGATTTTAAAGTCTTCAAAGGGAGTGAAAGCCAGCATTTCTTGGATGAAGTAATTCTGCTGGCTGATGAGCTTTATTGTTAAACTCATGCCCTATCTCATTTGACTCTGCCTTGCTTCCATTTCTAACCCTGGGATTTTGTTGTGCCTTGAGTCTTAGATTAAATTTGCACTTACAGAAAGTCATGTAGTCAGAGCTCTCACTTTAGCACTGGTGTTAGAAGCACAACTTTTGTTCAGACACTTAGGGTATCACTTACTTCTGCCATTGTAACCAAAGACTACCTGTCGGAAGGAAGTGTTGGAAAACCAAGTGTTTGGTCCTTTTCTGTTCCTCACTGGAGACTGAAAAACAGATACAGCATGAAGGGTGTCCTACTCAACCTCACACAGACAACGGACTCAGACCCAGCAGGCTCAGAAAGCAAAGCCAAAATTGCATACAAACAGACTGTAATTTGTGTTGGGAAAATCTGATATCTGACTAGACAAGGAACTAGAGGAAAATGTCCAGTTCCTTTATTTTTCTGAAAGTGAATAAAAGAATTAAAAATATGCCCCGGTTGTGCCTTTAACATTTGGGCTTTTTATTAATTACCTTTTCCTTAATAAACTAAAAGAGAATGCATTGATGTGGCAAATTTAATGACATGTAACTGAGCAAAGTAAATGCAATTATTTTGTTTCACCTCTTTACAATGTGTGTAAAATAAAAGAATAAACTTCATGGAGGTATGCACACTGGTGAAAATATGGACATTGCCCTGATGCAGATGACTTGGATGATTCTGGATTTAGGTACAGATGTGGGCAAATAAAGATGACATCAGTATTGTGTTGGTATCTGTAAAGCATTTAAAAGTGAAATTCAGCAAGTCCTGTGATAGAGTCCAAATTTACTGACAGAAATCAACAATTTCAACTTCGTTCAAGGAGCTTTGCACTTAATCACTAATATTTCTTAAGGTCACGAATGTTGCTTAGGGACTACCCTAAATACTTTGAAATCATCCATTTTCCTTCAGTACAACAGTCCCACTAAAGGTGTTATTGAGAACTACTGCATTTGAGAGTAATGGAAATGCTTGATTTGGATTTAAGAGACATTTCCAGATCTAAGAACTTGGAAATTCACTTACTACCATTTGAGACCCTTTCTCATGTGTAGAAAAATAAAATACACTTCTTCCTCATGAAGATAATAGATAGATGCTTTTGAGATGCTCATATATTATCATGGCCACCTATCTGGGAAGAGAGACAAAACTTGGAGTCATCTAGCACAGCAGTCTTCGGAAATGAAAGACATTTTGTCCTTGATTATTTGTGTTACATTGATGTCAGGATGTTGTGATAATGTACCCACTATGTGAAGAGCTGTAGGCAGTGTAATGGAAAACTGTCCACTCCTATCTAAGGTTTGTTTCCTGGATTTAAAGATGAAAGACAACTGGTGGATTTGGAAAACATGGAAAAATAAAAAACAACTGCAAAATAATCATATTTCACGTGGTAAGTAGAGATCACAGCCAAAGATGCAGAAAGCTATTTGGGAGCCCTTTGGGGTGTTTGTTCACCTTGGTCCCTGTCATGCCTCTGTGCTCCTTTCGGTAGGCCAGCCTCAGCAGAAGCAGAAGCACGATGGCTGTGTGAAGTCTGCATGGGCCTTGTTTGCTATGCTAAAATGCATACAGGTGTTTGCAGACAGATTGTTGCTTGCTCCGTGTGTGTTGTGGGTGACCACATGTTTGCAAGTCTTAGTCTGAAGGCGCTGCCATACGGATCCGATGGGCTCCATTGATGCCACAGACTCGGTGTGCTAACAAAGCTAAGCAGCTTTTAGATGAGACCTTTCTCATCTGCCTGCATGCCGTGGAGCAACAGCAGGTGTGTCTGCAGACTATGTGACCTCGCCGTATCATCAAACCTTTACAGCAGATATGAGTTTGCTCATGCTTATTTGGGAAGCAAAGCCCTAAGGGGAAAAAAAAAACTAGAGAGTCAGAAATGCAATTGCTGCTACTTGTGGAATAGAGATTATTTGAAGAGTCTTGTTTCATTTGGGAAAAAAAAATCCATGCCACAATGTTAATAGTAAGTAGTGCTTATTTTCACATAACTTTCAAGTAGGCTCTGTTTTTCATTCCGCTGAGCTGTGGATCCAGATGGCTTTGACATCCAAATGAAGTGCACAATGCACAATGCACAAAGGTTAGAGGACCTTTCCTAGCAAAATGCTCAAGAGCCCTTCAACTGCGGCTTGCTTGTCTTATATTTCTTACTTAATATACCCTGTCTTACTACTGTTTATATTCATCTGACTTTAGCATCACACAGGTTCTGTTTCTGCCCTTAAACATGGATTTAGTTGATAAATCTAAAGAACCAGCAATCTGGGAGAGTGAAAGTGCAACCACAAACTGCTGAGAGTAAATGGCAGTGTGTAGCACTTTGGGCTGGGGCAATGAGAGTTCACTGTAACAGAGCATGAATTGTTAGAAAGGTGTTGGCAGCTTACCATTGCTATGATAGCTGCTATAAAAGTATCTTTCTAGGTGCAAGAAACACTTAATGAAATGCCCTGACCTGTGTTATGTAGGAGGTTGGATTAGATAAATGTAACAATGCTTTCAGAATTAGTCCATGAACTATGGACATTGCCATGAAAAAGACTTATGAACATAAATGGAGAATGCTAACGTTTCCCTGAATGAAAAATAAAAAGCAGAATATACGTCTTTAACATGATACTCTGTTCTATTATCTAACTTCAGCAACTTCTATTGAATTCAATACATTTCTCAGTTTCAGTTTTCTACAAACCAGTCTTGGATTTGTGATGCAGTTCCCAATTTGGTGAAATAAAAATGGATTGGCCTGAATGAAAAACAGCGTATAAGACTATTAATAATCAGCAAACCTTATTTCAGTATCAGATTTACTGGGGCAAATTCCTATCTGTACTGCTCTCATTCATGGTAGCAATGCGAGGAGAAATGGGAGAAAATAGAAATAACTGCTGTAAGTTTGCAGTAGACACCACTTTTGAGAAGGTAATAGTTCAAACATTTTATATTTAAGGAGTCTGGTTTTACCAGTAACAAAGTTTTCCTGATTCTAATGAAGATCTTTGTTGAATACTAATATAACATTCTATGTTTCTTTATCTTTGCTGCGTTGATGCAAATGACTAGATTTAGGGAGAAGATGGAGTCTATCTGAAGGTTTCATTAACGTATGAATATTATCTGGAGAGTTTGTAGTTCTGTTCTAAAAGAAACCTTCAATACTTCGGATGCACAGGATGGCAATGAAATGAAATTCAATTCTCTGCTAACCAAGTAAGTATATCAATAATGTACTGTGTGATTATTTGGGATGTCATTATTTAAATGAATTTTATTAAGGTTTTATACTGCCATCTAGTATCTAAGCACCTCCCTCATGTATTCAGTGTTAATAGAGAAATGCCTTCTTGGGATTTTTGGAATATCAGTCTCTTGGTTTCTGGAGAGAGGAATCTCTAGATTCGATTCAAGTGGTTAAGTTGAGATCCAAGAATTTTTCTTGTCATCTAGATACCACTGCGATCTGCATTGATACAGTTTTGCTATAGGGGTTTTAAAAACCAAGGACTACATCCTTCCATGTTCTGTGCAAGTGGATTTGTTACATCTTGCAGGATCAAACCCTAATTTTATTTGATAGATTACATTGCTGGTGATTCTGATGGGTTTTGAAAGATTCCTAGGCATCACCAGCCTGTGAAAAGCTAAACGACAAACTGCATTTTTCCAAGGAATGGGTGTTAAAGCGGGTAAAATGTGGCACGGAGGTCAGTAAAGTGAAGGGGCCAGACTCTTCGAGCAGTGCAACTTCTTAATCCTTCACTCTCATAATAAGAAACACAAGTCTTCATTTTATTCCTAGTTTACATTCAGACCCCCTGAACTTAAAGCAAATAGCGAGTGGTGAAACTTTTCCTGCCATATTACACGGCTGGTTAATCCGTGCCTATTATATTGTAAAAAGCTCTACTGATGTGCCTCTTACAGTTTTAACCAATAACACACCTACCATCTGACATTGTGCAATTAGCCTGCACTTCTAGAGCCTGCCAGAAACAGCAATAATACTGCATCAGAGAAAGATCATTATCTAAGTCTCCTTGCAGACACTAAATATGTTCAATTCTGCTGCATTTTAAGCCCACAAAGGATAAAGGCACCAGTAACTGTATGGTGTTAAGGCATTCATTTGCATTGTTTCAGGGAAAGCTTGGCCTGTCAGGACTTCCCACTAACAGGCATAAAACAAGAATGAAAATAAATAGCCACAAATGTTTTGGGCTTTTTTCTCTTCAGAAGTTGTGAATTAGATCATTAGTTTGGGGAAAGTGAAACATCAGTATCAGCAGAACTTGGCTGGGTTCTTTCGGTGTAAGGATTATTCAGACCCTGGGCTGCATTTTTACTGCCTTTTGTCATATAAAAGAACACAAACTTTCCTTTAGTGCTCACATTGGCAGGAACTACGCTAACAGAAAGGGGAGTCCTGGGAGGAGGACTGTGCTCTCGGATGCTGCAGGGCTAGCTAGGGTGCTGCCCAGTTCCCAAGCCTGTTTTTAAGAGTATCCCGCTGTGGTCCAGAGGGCTTTGTCTTCATGTTCACTGCTGTGCAAATAGCAGTCTGAAACTTTCATTCCCCAGTTTATATGGCTCAGACACAGTACGTGCCAGCCTGAGGAGCTCAACGCTGTGAAAAAACCCCCTCTGTGTTTCTAGATCCTTATGTGCTCTGCAGTGGTGTGTGTTACCTTTGAAGGGCAATCACCTTGATTTCCATGATTGCAGAACACAAAAAAAAGAGAACAAAAAATCCCAGCAAAAAATACTGTGGACTAAAATGTCAACACATTTTCCAACTCGTTTAACAACCACCGCGGGCTGCTTTGCCTGAGAAAGTCCCTGCTGCACTCAGCCCGGGGAAATTCCCTGGGGGTCCTTGCTTCCCCTGTGATGGAAACTGGAGCCTCTTCAGATCATTTCTTTGCCATGTTGAGGGTAAAAAAAGGCAAAAACTAAGGATTATAGAGCCGTCTACAGCAACAGTTAATATAACTTGCATTAACAGTTAAAAATCTTGCAGGGGGAAATATAAGAAAATTACTGCTTTCCAAGAAGATTTGTTAATTATTATTAGGCAGTATACTTCTAAGGCACCAATGGGAACTTGGCACTCAATGAGTACCTATCAAACTATGTTAGAGAACATAATTTTTATGTTTAATATAAAAACTGCATGAATCATCTGTTCCTGTAATACTGGGTCATATTTCAGCTAGTGTGAATCAGTCAAACACCAGCCATAGAGCTGTTCAGTTTACATAGACCAGGATCTGGTTTAACATTTGCTACATGAAAAACAGAGCGGCATTTCCTTTCTTTTAACTTTTCACAGCAATTTGGAGTTCGTTCCCTTTTCTGTCACCCATCTGGCAGAACTGTAATTAACAGAATTTAGAGCCACGACACTGAACATGTTAGACAGTTGCACAATCAGGCAAATTTGCAATGTGATTAATAGATGTAGAGGACACGATATGTTTAAGATCACAGCGATTTGGATGCAGTAGCAATTCAGATAATTCAGGCTGTGCTGCTTTGTTTCTAAATAACACCCTGTTTTAAATAGGACATCCTCCTATGTGTTCTTTATGCTTAAATCTGAGGCTGTATTGGGACAGAAAATACAGTAATGTGATCAGCATCCAACAACATACACTCAGGAGCAAATTTTTAGTGTCCCGGTTGCTGAAAGCGTAGTCACGCTCTTGCAGATAAAATAGGAATAACTTGAGAAGTTATTAGAAGCTGAGTTAGCACCTATCAGTTGAAATGTGCTCCAGTGCGCTTACTGTTTGCTTGGTCTAACACAACCAAGTAGCTTTTAAGTCATCATCAGTTCCTGTACTTCACCTAGATGTGCAGTAACTAGCACCTGCTGAGTGGCACCTTTCTAATAGGGACAAAGCTGTCTTAAACCACTTCAATCCAAATTTAAGAGCTTGCTTTCCTGTCCTGAGCTGTCACAACTTTGTGACTCCAAAGACAGGCTGTTTTCCATTAAGAATTTAGGCCATATTAACTCAATCAGAGGTAAATACCTGTAATTTTGCAGCTCATTTCAGACTTTGTGACTTTGCCAGGTGTGAGATGAAGATATTTGTCTGAATATCATGGCTATTTACTTTTCATCTGTTGCAGTAATTCAACAATTGGACAAATCACTTTGCTATTTTCTCCCCATTTCATTTATTTATGTCAGGTCTGAAGCGAAAACATTAGGTACTGTCCTTGAGGTCTCAAACACAACAGCACATGAAGAGTAAGCTGTGCACAAATGCATTTGTTCACTTGCAAATTTATGCCTTTGTATGTAGGGCCCAATCCTCATTTGTGCATAATACATTATTTTAAATACTATTTTTCATTAGGTCAAAAGCTGCAGAATTCAACTTGTAAAGATGGATAGTGTATGGGCTTTGCAAGAAAAGCAAACAAAACCAAAATCTTGAACTATTTATTCTGAAGGAGACTACTAAAAAAAAAGGAGTTTGTCTGATTTATTCCATTTAATTCAAGGACTACAAATGAAGGACATAATTGAAGAGTTTAGCAGTTTTGGGCTTCCTGTACGGTTCGTGTAGAAAAACGTTCTTCCAATGACTGATTTGGGCCCTATGAAATCTGAGTAACTCTCTAATGAAGAACACCTCCTCTCTTTGAAACAAGAGGAATACCTAACGACTAAATTCCTGGCATATGGATATCTCCATTTACTTCTTAATCTAGAGGAATTTAGCAGTGTAATGGGCCGTTTTCAGACATTTATGTCAAAATATTTGTACCTGTATAAATGGGGAGCTCTAGTATCAAAATACAGAAATAGAAAATGATGAAATAAAATGCCTTTTAACAGAAATATTTAATTTGGGAAAGAACTAAATATGAATTGCCAACATCTCTGATTGGCTGCCAATGTGATGGAACTGCCTTGTTAATATATTTCTTGTGATGAACTTCTAAATGATTAGCTATAGAGACGCAGACAGATATGTAATGAACAGATGCATAAGATGAGCATAGCATAATTACAGAAAATCTCTCAACCCTCTCAAAAATACTAATCTTGTAAGTGGTTTCCTCTTAAAATAAAGTGTTTTGAGAATATATACATGTACTAGGTATGTGAATATATATATGCCAATACTATAAAGAGACCAAAATTTTTCTCGCCCCAGAATCTCAGCTTCAATTGGAAGTGTCTTCTTTCTGAACTATTTCTGCATTTTCATTTTACTAGTAGCTGAACGTCAGTTCGAGTTGGTCACGTATCTGGTGAAAAAACAGGAAGGAAATTGTTTCAGAAAGCCTGGGCTCCAGCGCTGCTCCGTGCTGAGCTGTGTCCCAGCGCCCTAAGCCTGGGAGTGGAGTGCTTGCTGCAGAGGATGGTGCAGTATTGGGCTCAAGCCTAGTGCAGAGAGCTTGAACAGTGATCTGTAAGAAAATCAGGTATTTTGACTGACTCATTTTGACAGCTTGCTGACAAAAAGTTATGAGCAAGGGGGCTTCATTCTTAGACTTAAATAAAAAAGCTTTCAAATGCTTTCTTCTACAAAAATAAATAATCGTTTATATATTATATTGATGTGCTTAAAATAAATTCTCATTGGCTTCCTTAACCATTTTAACACTTGTAGATCTAGTCTGGGTGTTTCCAGGCTGATGCTCAGTTTGGGGGCCTCCAGCATTACTTGCCCCTTCTGTCTTCAGCTGCGATTACATCCTGGACTCCTGCTGCCTCTCCCTATGTCCTCAGGAGGCTACAATTCAGCTGAGAAGGAACTCCAGTTCAAGTTCTAACAGGAAAAATACAGAAGAGAAAGAAGGGAAAGCAGCCATGCAGCAACATTTAACACCACCAGATACACCAGCACAATTAAAAGGCAACTGTGCTTCGGGAAGACCGAGTGTTTATTTCTGGGAAGGAAGGGATGATTTGTTCTAATTCAGTAAACTCAAAAAGTCACCATGAATGATTCCATCAGTTAAAAGCTGCACACACAGAAAACAAATCCAGTACAAAATCCTATGTAAGAGTACTTTTATGAGCAACAGTAAAACATTCACAGCTTATACCAAAGAAAAACTTCCAGGATTTTTGAGGAACAATCTCCCTGATCTCTGTCTCCCAAGGTGGACTGGGCTAGCAGAATTAAGAGAGTCACTCTGTGTCTGTGCGTGATGGATGGTGTCTGGGTTATACATCTGCTCGCAGCCCATTGTGCATTGGATGTTCCGCTCTTTTAAAAGGCTGCTGTGAAGTGGCGGAGAGGAAAGCTGCCTCTTGGCCTTGAGGGGGAAAGCTGAGCTCTTCAAGCAAAATAAGGGACAGGAGGAAGACATGGTCTCTGTTTGAGTGTGGGCTACCGGGAGAAAGAAGGTGCACACGATCAAGGAGACCTTAGTAGGGAAGGTGAAGATATAGGAGAAAAGGCTTCTTGGGGACCCAGAAGGGACACGCTGGGACCTGCTGCAGCTCAGCTGCTGAAGAGCCTGAAACAAAGCACCTCTTCTGCAGGGACAGAAGGGACAGGGAAAGTTTTATTTATAAACTGGAGTATTTCTGTTCTGTCTCAGTCCAGGTTTTCTTTATAGGAGAGAAGAAAGAAGTCATGCATTTAGTTTCTGTTGTAACAAAAACTCATTCCAGAGCTTACAGAGCCTGTTGGCTCTTTTGGGAAAGCACTCAAAGGAAAGAGTCAATCCTCAAAACTCTGGCTGAATCAATGTCCCAGCACAGAGTAAATTACTTTGCCACTTTTTTCCTTAGCACGTCCATCTGCAGAATGGAAATTTAACAGCTGTATAACGCTGCTGCAGAGTGAATTAATTGATGTTTGTACATTGCTTTGCAAGGTTAGCATTTTATTTTTACTTATTTGTTTATCCATCAATCCATTTTATTCTTTCATCCCAGTAATAATAGTCTACAAATAGTACATCTCTTCAAAGAGGACGAAATCAGGACATTGAGGATAAGAATGGTCTACTAACACGTATTAGCAATGGGAAGACTTTTTCCAGACATTTGCATAAACATGTTAAGGGAAAATAAAAAAAACATAGTTCAGATCTTAAACGTAAAGTCATGTTGACATCTTTTTATTTTCACTTAAACCTCTCAATTTAAGAAAAAGTGACAACGAATTAATAATACAAATTAAAAATACAGTAAAGAACAGAATACTGACCAGAAGCAAACTGTAATTGCACTGGTCATCCTTGGTTAATTTCTTCTAACTATCCTGTTTGCAGGTTCAGTGTCTTACCTGCGTTAGTTGTCTATGCCAATGGAAGCAGGCACTTTGAGGGGCCATTAAGCCCATTTCCTTTAGACATACAGTGTTTTGAGAGGTTCTTGAGACAGAGTTTTAGATCAAATGGATAAATAGTTCTTAGTGCTAATTAATAAGAGTGCATTTGAGCCACATAGAAACTGAACCTGGAGGCAAACTCAAAAAGAAAATGTTGTCTTTGAGCAGCCACAGCAGAGTCCCATGGTCGATGTCGGTCAGATGAATTGTCCTGCAGTCACACAGAAGCAGACACTACTTGTAAGCAACCTGAAACAACCCAAATTACCAACATGCTTAATAATGCATATAACTGTGTCTCAGGAGCATAGCAGTCTTCAGACTGCTGCTGGAATGAGCTAGCCTAAAAGCAGTACAGGAGCAAATATAGTGTAAATATAGGAATTAGATTTCTTACTCTTTTTCAGTCTTTTCATTACGCCTTTAGTTTTTCTTTAAACTTTCTATTACTTTTAAGGGCTTTCTTTGTTGTTCTTTGTTTATTTGTTTGCTTGTTTCTTTGGGGTGTTTTTTGCTGTATGGTTTCTAGAACTGTTCATTATATTTTAGTGGAGTTTGCAACTATCTCGACAGAATAAGTGTTACCCCTCTATATTTATTCTGTATTTCCTTCTATCAATTCATGGATTGCATTAATATTTAACTACAGTAACATAACCAAGGCTTCCACACAGATGACAGTGTGCTGTGCTCCCAGAGTTATTGTTTCCCACCATAGGATTCAATAGTTGTGTAGAAGCTTTATACTCTTTGTCACAGATCTGTGTTCTTGTTGTCTGTACTGTTTGCTTCTGCCCAATGGACCAAGCAATCTAGGTCACTTCTCTGTTTTCTGTGCACATGTAAAATGACCTGTAATTATTTCCTCCCCCCCCACCCAATATTAAATGGTTTGTAATTCAATTATTGTGTGTTAAAGCTTGCAATACATTGTTCTAATAACTGTAATACAATTACAATCCTGAGTCAAAAGCAATTAATACCTTTGTGACTGTCAGTGTTCCTTCTGTACCATGGTTGTAAGAACTTAGATCCAGATCCTTCAAGGGTCTGGCAAGAAAGGCATGCCTTCTGTTGGTTTCAATGAGGCTAAGACTGCTGAATACATCCCTGAACTGGAGATGTCAGCTTATTTATTCAAGTTTCAGTTCATAGCCCCAAAACAGATTTTAACAGTCTCATAGTTTTAGGAAGTGGACTATTTTAGACTCAACTTCTTCTGATTGTGGATAACACCTGGTGTTTTTTCAGGAGAACTACTGGATTGTAAGTCTTAATGTGAAAAGGGCTGTTGTTAGATTGTAGTGCTGTTTATTTTCATTCTTTCTGATCATTAGCATGCCATCTAATCCTGTGTCCCTATCATACTCCTTTGCGCTGACGTGGAGTGCTAGAGGCTGTGTTGTAACTGACAGTCCAGGAGCATCAGAAACTGGGCATCATTTTGTTCCCTCTGAAGCGGATGTCAAAAATCTGCAGGTAATCTCTGGCAATGGGTTCAGATTCTTTATTTTGTTCCCCACTGATTATACAGCATCAAAATCAATCATGTAACCCTGTTATTTTTAAAGTCAACTTCACACACAGTACCTAAACATGAAAACCAACATTGCTGCTTCCTTACGGTTGTGTTGGGGATTCCTGCTGAAACTCCGAACTGTCTTTGTTCAGCAAACATAACTACAAGATCTGACAGAAGCACTGCTGTGGATGATATGGGGGCCGGTTTCCTTTTAGATTTGATCTTAGGAAAATGATGCACACTATAACAATGCAAAAGTACCATTCTTCTGAGAACATTATGGTTCTTTACCTGGAAAATACATAAGTGTACCAGAAATTTCTAAGTTTTCACATTTCAGCATATAGGTCATGATGTATAACAGTAAAAATAAAAAGTGCAGGAAGAAATCAATTTTGTTATCATTTTAAATGTGTGATTCACTCTAAGTAAACATATGTTTCTCTTTCTCTTTTTTTTTTTTTGCACAGTAATAAAGTTTTAGGTAATAAAATGTGTTGCCTGAAGATAAGAAGTATTATCTCAAACACATTTCTGTCAATTAAACTGTCTTCTATTACTGCCATTGAAGCACTAGCGGACTTTCAATTTGACTGATTTTTAAGAACACTGAGGAACACAAGACATTGGAATTGGAACGCGCACTGCTAATTTATGATGTTTAACCATAATGGAGATAGCACATAATACTTGGGAAATTACTTTTTATTATGAATGAGTTCTTAGCATTAAACTTACACTTTTTAATAAAGCAATATCTGCCTCAGAACCTTCCATTTTAACTTGTAATACTGTTTGTGCTCTTAGTTAGTGTTTTGTCCTGGTAATTAAAAGTAAAACTTGCAACGAAATAAGGCTGAAGAACTATCCTCCCATACATTCTATTCTTTCTAATGAGCTCGCTGAGATAAACCTCAATCCTATACTTAAATGTCGATGCAGTAAAGATGCTTATGTTTTAAAGGTTATCATGAACTAGTACTTATTTAAATGCGCACTGTGGTGAATAAGCATCCTTACAAATGTGTAACTCATAGAATACATTTACCATAAAACAACAAGCCTATGAAAATTAAGTGCCATGGATTTTTGAACATTGTGCAATATGAACATTTCCAGACAGTATGAGTAACATACACACATTTTACCTCTGACATTAAATTCTCACAGAATCACAGAATCACAGAATCACAGAATCACAGAATCACAGAATGGTAGGGGTTGGAAGGGACCTCTGTGGGTCATCTAGTCCAACCCTCCTGCTGAAGCAGGATCACCTACACTAGGCTATAGAGGACCTTTGTACAGTCAAGTCTTGAATATCTCCAGAGAAGGAGACTCCACAACCTCCCTGGGCAGCCTGTTCCAGGGCTCCGTCACCCTCAGAGGGAAGAAGTTCTTCCTCATGTTCAGACGGAACTTCCTCTGCTTCAGTTTGTGCC
>Ga0065711_1004699_pt1 | contig 36452 bp, 23 predicted proteins | sample Hoacrofraction12_FD_59098 | JGI IMG/M metagenome (GOLD analysis project Ga0065711, IMG submission 59098) | Hoatzin crop microbial communities from Cojedes, Venezuela - Epithelial fraction 12 v2 (version 2) | ecosystem: Host-associated > Birds > Digestive system > Esophagus > Crop | place... | reverse complement strand
TGGAGTCTCCTTCTCTGGAGATATTCAAGACCCGCCTGGACAAGGTCCTGTGCAGCCTGCTGTAGGTGACCCTGCTTCGGCAGGAGGATTGGACTAGATGACCCACAGAGGTCCCTTCCAACCCCCTACCGTTCTGTGATTCTGTGTGATTGTGTGATATATGTATATGTATATATTCCAGAGAACCAACATGAAGCAAATACAGGTAGAAGCAAATAGGACACTAACACCGTCATGGAGCCCCCTGCTCCTATAAACAGCAAGGCTCAAGCTCTCTGTGGAAAAACTTTGTACACTTGTGCGCTTGTCTAGGACCAATCAGATTACATCTGCAAGCATGATATAGAACTTCTGCATGCTGTATGTAGGGATACAAAGAATAATTGATAGTCTCATCTGGAATGGAAATTTTAATTTTGGACCATCAAATCTAGTCATATATACAAAAACCCAACAAACAAAAACCCTAACCGTTAGCAGGAGACCCAAAGTGCTTTTAAACACAAAGTAAGGAGACCCTCACCTTGTACTGTATCTTGCTGTCGTCCTTTGGCTTAAACTTCACTTGTACATGAAAGAGGACGATACCCATTAAACAGCTTGTGGCCCTCACCCCTCTTGGTCACGGTGGGAGGAGAAGGGGACAGCCTAATCCCGTGTGATGGCCAGGGAGAAGCATATGCTGGCACTGTTGAGTTTTCTGTGCCTTGTGTTAAAGAAAAGAGTATGGTGTAAGCAAGCAGCTCTTGCTGTTAATCCTTTCTGAAGTAGCTGCTGGGGAAAGGTAGTTATGAAACAGTACTCAATGTGAAAAACACCAATTAAAACATTCATTTCAGCATTCCATCTGTGCATGGTTTTAGGTACACAGCTTGATCGACTGCCTTTACATCTATGTTGTAACCCACCAGGGTTTTGTGCTTTTAAAGAAGGACTGTGTTACTATAATTCCTCATCAGCGTGTTGTGAAGATGGCAGCATCTGATATAAATTCTCGTTAGTTTTCTGCAGTGCTGGGTGTCTTGAATTTCTCCATTTACTTTTGACTTTTCCCCTTTGTAACTGCAGCATTTCACATTGCAGTACTTCCTTTGCTCTCCAACATTCCAAAGCTCAAGAAAGGTATGATGAGACACACCAGCTATTTAAATAAAAAATAACACTGATCTGTGCAAGAATTCATATTATCTAAGTATCATTTAGATTTACCTCAAAGAATAATTCATCATCCTATCCAAGGCCAACACTATTCAGCAAATAAACAAGCCATTAGGAAGTGGAGGCTTCTTATCTTCAAGGAAATAATAATTGTAATAATTAGTCACTGTCTTAGGATTTGCATGTATTGCATTAATGGAATATTCCAAGAAATTCTGTTTTGTAAACAAGGCAGAACTATTTTGTGTCAGGCAACTTCTAGGAATAACAATAAAAATCAACCAGTAGTTCTCATTTTTCCTGAAATTTCTTAAAAGAGTTTCTTCAGAGAGAAGAATAGTTTCTACCTGCTTGTTTTAATACAAAGACCTAGGAACTTTTGTCATTACGTCATAAGACTGAGTTTTCAGCCTTTTCCCACTCTTGCACCTGCCTTCATCACAAAAAAACAGAAAAAGTAGAAACAAAAGAAAAAAATCACAAACCAACCAACAAACCCACAGCCAAATCAGGACAAAAGACCCCAGTGATTCCCCGCTGCTCAGTGCAAAACTAGCAATATGACATTTCAAATTGCTTGTCAAAAATAGTCATATCAAATCAGGAACTGTCACTTCTCTGCGCTCCATGGTACAGCCAGGAGGAAGTTACCATCTCTTTTTTTGTTTTGGTTTCGTAACCCAGCATGGGTAGGATCTACAGTGAAAAGAAATGAGAAGAATCCTCCTGACTCTTTCACCTTTGCAGCCATAGAGAGTTCTCTGTGTAAAAGGTTAATGGCTTAAAACTCCAAGCGCTCGTTGGTCAGATGCTGCGGCTTGGGCAAACAGTTGGGTGTAGCAGCTCCATTCGGACCCGTCAGGTACCAGCATGGAAAAGTTGCTGCTGCATTTTTCCTTCCTGTTAATAAGGAATGGGCATTGAAAAAGGGTTGGGTAGAGTGAAAAAGCCTTGCGCTTTTTGACTTGTCTGCTTTTTTTATGCTTTCTGGGGAGCCCAATAGACTGCAGCGTTCTCTAGATAGCGTAGGGGAAATCCCTGCATGAATTAATAACAACCACTGTAGTTCTTAGGAGGTTCCCAGTTCACTTATTTGGCTTTCCTTACTGGTCCACCCAGTTTGGGGCACACTGCTGCCTAAAGCTGCCCAGCTGCTACCCACGCCCAGCGTACACTGAGTGGGCTCCCTGCCGGGACGGAGCCAGCTCCCGCCTTCCCGCAGCCCATCGCGTGGGCTCGGCCCAGCCAACTCTGGCAGAGTGATGTCCCCCGGGGTCTCGCACCAAGGGGACTTCGGTCCTGATGAGCATTGACCACTAGTTTCGAGCCCCGGCAACGACGACCGCTCCTTTTGGAAGGGACAGAGCTGCACCACCCCTGCAGCGGGTGGTGCTTAGAGGAGCCCTTACTCACCCGGGAGGTGGCAAAGCCTGTGAGTGTGACCCCACGATGACGTTTCTGCCCGGCGCCCTGGGCAGGAGTAGCTGCTGATTTCCAGCTCACAGGCTCGTGGGTAGTCACGTACACCCCCGCTTACAGGCAAGGTCTTTCCTGGGGAGGGCAACGGCAGCCCGGTTTTTGCCCCGGTGTGCTTTGCTTTGTCTGGGTGAGTTTAATGGGCTCTTTGCACTTAACTGATCTCAGCGCAGTGTTCCGAACTCAGCTCATCCGCTGACAATAAAAAGATGTCATTCAGGAGGAAAGTATATCTAAATTATCCTGATTTAAAATCAACAGAGCAGCTGAACATGCAGGAGTAACGTGAGGGCCAGCAAGATCTAGGGGAGGAAGGGAAAGTCTTGCTGGATCCGAGCTTTCAGCCAAGCTCCTCTGAGAAGCGAATGGGTCACCTGCGTGCAGAGTTATCTAGCAGGCTTCTGTCCGGGTGTGAAGGAGCTGCGCCAGCCCCTGCATGCACTGGCATGGATTGGATTGTGCAATCGGCAGATGTTTCTTGAATGACGGCAGAAGAAACATGCTGTGACCACCACTGCCACAAGCCAAGCAAGAAACTTCAGCTGAAAAAATGCATATGGGCTTGCACTGGCAACTTCTTGTTGGGGAAACGTAATTAGTGTTTTACTGGTTGGGTTCTGCATGCCTGTGACCTTCCTGACTTCTCTCCCAGATCTCTTGGTGACCAAAGCTGGCACCGGTGCTGTGTTCACACACAGAGGTTAATGAGTAGAACCTATGTGGGAATGAGGGTGGGTGGAGGAGTCTGCTGTTGCTGCAGAACACTGAGCATTGTCAGAGCGCTGCCGTCGTCTGCTCACTCATCCTAGGGTGTGTATTGCAAAAAGCCTTGTTCCTCCCTCTTGCCATTATGCGGTCACTTCCCTGAGGGAGAAACCACGCTTCTCTTAACATTTGTAGACTGCCCAGAAATTCGGGGCTACCATGGTATGACGTCTTCTTCCAGCAGAAAGTATTGTGTGGGACTAGAGCTGAAAGAGAATTAATGACATCTACTTCAACTTCTCCCAGGAAAGGGAGACACCTGTTTCCATTTTATCCTTACAGATGTCTGTTTCCTGGTGGAACATGGTTGTCCGTGGAGAAAGCTGGATGAATTTTAAACTGAGAGGCTTCCAGTGGAATGTTACTCTTTTACGTACTCACGTGGATGATCACTGTAGAAGTGTCCTTATTAAAGCTAGACCAGAGAAGCTGTGTATACATTTGATAGATATAGTCTAAGATTTGAGGTCAGGGTTGCAACTGCGCCAAACCCCTTTGGGACGATTCTCATCGGAGACCCTCACTAGGATCTGTGATTGCTGTAAAATTGCCAACTGGTTAATCTCAGCTTGATCTAGAGGAAGAAAATACCAGTGGTTTGAGCATTGAGGGGGTAAACACTGGCTCCATCTTTAGCTGTCGTGGAGTCAGTGGCCGTGCAGCCTGCTTGTCCTTCTGGGGAGCTGTGCCCATGGGGCCACTCGGTGCTGGAGCCTATGGGTGGCTGATGCGTGTTACTTACGGAATCGTGTTCCTGGCAGAGGCGTTTGAAGTGATCAGGGGCTTTCGCAGATGTGTGATAATTACAGAAGTTGTTTACTGCCAGCACCGTATAATCACTGAGAATAGTGGTTGTTCTCCTTGCCACTCTGCTAACTCCTTAAGAATCAGAAAAATGTAAAAAATTTGCCTAATTTTCTTCTCCGATCCTCCCTTGGCAGTTCTTTCACACAATGGTCATGCAGGTGGGAGAGAGGAGACTGATGTGGGTGTCATCCAAGGGACTGCAATGTGTTTGCAAAAGGATAATGAGACGGCCTGCTTGGTGCTGCATCTTGCAAAGATGGAGAGTTCTTTCAAATGATTAGACCCTTTCACCTGTGAAAAGACAGGCATCATTAATACTCTTCTGGGACATTTTGAACAGTAAGTACCAGGATGAAAAGAAGTGTCAGGGTTCTATATGTTTCCTTGTTATTATGTGCTTTTACATAAATGAGAATACATTCAGATGGGCTAAAAAGGGATTCTTAATGGAGTAAAGTAGGTAATAGTGTAATTCTGAAAAAATGAGAAACTGGAGAAGATAAAAGGTTTCAGATTTGGACAATGTGGGAAATAGATGGAGCTGAAGCAAGCTGATGAATCCAGTTTTGGGCAGAAGAGGGTATCGTCACGTCTGATGTAAACACCACAGCCATCACACAGCATAAGATGGTACACCCGTCAGGCCTGCGCATCTGCCATTCTTGAATGCACTAAATGCTTAACTGGAATTTTATCTAATGAGACCGGTATGCAAATCTAACTACCAAACCTACTTTGCTAAATGCTGACTTGCAACTTGAAAAACACACCAACAGCACGACGGCATTTAACTCTTGTTTCCAGGTGACCAGCGCTGCTTATCTTCAGCACTGGTTACTTAGCGGTAGCGTCCAGCCCTTTGTTCCTTAATTAGCGCCAGCACAGTCCTCAGTTTTATTTTTCAAACGCAAAGCGCAAGTAAGGGGTGCTGATGTGCCGTCTCCCTCCGGCTCTGCAGTGCCAGCTCTTCCCTCCGCCGCCGTGGGAGGTACGTGTTGCATGGACCCCACGCAGCAGGAGGTCCGCAGCAGGGACCCCGCTGCCCTTCCTGAGCCTGGTACCCCCGGTCTGAGTAGCACTGGCAGAGCAGACGTGCACAGCCCCAAACCTGGGACCCCTTCCCCCTCTAGGAAGGCTGGGGGTGAAGCTGAGGCCATGAGATGGGGATTTTGGGGGTGCCAAGTTCGCTCTTCCCTTTGCTGTAGCTGCGCCCCTGCCTTGGGCTAACCCTGCCCTGGCAGCTGCCAGCTTCCCAGCGTGGCGGTGTGGACAGCAAGGCCACGGCCATGCTGCCGTCCCCAGCAGTGTCGTACCTTGGTTGTTGCCACGTCTATCACCCAAAAGAAGGTGAGCTGTGTACTATGGGGCTTTAAGGGGGCTGGGAGTGCAGATTGGACCATAGGCTGCCATTCTTGCAGACCAGAATGCTCTTGCTGTGCACCGAGGGGAGTGATAAAAGGGCTTGGCTGCTGGTCACCCTCTAATGTCTACCGTGATTCCTCCTTCTCCTCTGTGGGGCGAGGAACGAAGGAACGCAGAACCCCACAGCACGGAGCATCTGTGGCTATGCTGCCAGTCACCTGCTGGTGAAAACACAGCAATGGCTGGGGTAGTAGAGCAAGGGTAGCATGTGCACGCATACCCAGGGCTAATCCAGGCACTTTTATCTGCTCTTGGTTGTCTGGCTTGTTTACAGAGAAACTGATTTTCCACACAGCTGGTTGGAGGCACCTGCCCACTGCTTCAGGAAGACCGCGCTGTATAAATGCACGTTCAGAGGGTGAATTCTGATATAGCTTACAGTGGTGAAACTAACTTTTCACTGAGCTCTAAACAAAGCAGGGCTCAAAACAGAATTTTTAAAAAAAACCAGGCAAACCCTATCTGGCAAACAGGCTTTGATTTTAACCCCACTGCACGGAGAGCAAATCCTCCTGTGCAGCGCAGCGCAGGATTCACCTCTTTTTTGAAAGAATGTCCCAGGGGCTGTTGTTCTCTTTTACAGTCTGCAAACACCATTCTTGTTCTGCAAACTTTGAGTTCCTCTTGTAGGTCACGCCACCGAATCCCCCTCCTTGTGCAATGTGTCTTTCAAGATGGTTATTGTCTCCCTAGTTAAATTTTAACAACTGGGATGAGAAAAGACCTTTGTCCTAGAGATAATTCAGAGGCGTTATAAGGTTGTTACACTAGAATTAATGGATTTAATCTCACTTTTGAGGAAAGTAAGCCTCCTGAGTTAGCCTGCATAGTCAGTGTTTGAAAGAAAGAGTTCTACCATACTAATTGGTGCAAAGTTTTTATATTAATCATCTGGTAGTTCTTTCAATTGTATGTATTTTCATGCAAAAGACACATGTTGAGCCTTTATTCTGTAGAACACCTAAATGAAGCTATATGAATGCCTGTAATTCAGTGCAGGTCAAAACTGTGGGTGCTAGCATCTGAGCGTTCACAGTTTTCCCCTTCGTCACAGCAGTTAAATAAATACATAAATAAAATAAGATGTAGGCATAGGAATGCATTTTTTCTGCTTTTTAAATGTACTTGCCAGCGGATGAAGCTGGATGACCTGTCGTAGCCCAGTCGCTCATGAAGGTGCTTCGCACTGTGCAGCAGCTGAGCAGCCACTGATGCTTTCTGCATGGGTGGAAAGGGCAACGTGAGGCACAGGTCAGCGAGTAAATCACCATACAGGGTGCATAAATGAAACAGCTGGTAGGATGAAATGAAACACTTTAAATAAAGGGGAGATTCCTGTGCTTTTTGTCCACTGAAGTCCTACAAACCAAAATCTCCCTGGACGAAGGCTGCCTTCCAGATGCAGGGGAAACTTGCTGCCCTTCTCTGGCAGAGCGTGGCCAGCCTCTGGTGGTGCTGGGTGATGCAGCCTTGGCTCACCTTCCCAAAAATGAATGGCGTGTCCTCTGCAAGTAACAGAGCTAGGACGAGTCACTGCAGCTGGAGATCTGCCCTTGGCAACACACGCGGTAGCCAGCAGGACGGAGGAGGATCAAAGTCTTGAGTGAGGGGGAAGAAAAATATACAGCTTGGAAGAAAGGAAGTTGTCATTTATCACACGCACGTCACCCCGGTGAACTTTCTGAAGTACACGGTGTTTTAGACTTGTTCTCCTGTAATCTTTAGGAACATATTTATTCAGCAGTTCCCCACGATAAGCAGCTCTGTCCCTGCAGGGGAGCCCTGTCGGCACTGTGTGGGTCCAGGTGCCCTGAACGGTGCTGGGAAGTGGTGGGGGGGATGGAGACACCAGACTCTGGGTGTGAGTGGGGTTTGGGTGCGCCAGTGCCCATACCAGTATCTTCTCCACGTTCTGGAGTGCGCTGGCTTCTTCTCGGGTGCCCGTGCAGCTCCCTTGGCCTCTGCCCCCGCCATCCTCCACAGGAGGGATCCCGGCCCCGGCTGCGAGCCGCCATGGCATCTCCTGGGGGTTGAGGCACTCTGCTCCCTCTTTCTCCGCTGTTTCCTCTCATGGGGGCTGCTGGGGTGCGTTGATGCTCGTGGGGCTTGGGGCCAGTGGCTGCTCCCTTCGGTGCCCATGGCGAAAGCCATGTTGCCACCGTCCCTGCGCCATCCAGGCTGCTGCCGAGCCGCCCGTCGTGGCACCGGCCCTGCCTCACTGGCTGCTTTCCAGAGCCACAGGCCCACCTGGCAGCTACGTTCGTAATTAAACTGCACGAGGGGATGCCAACCTCCGAGTGCCATTTTACGTGGCCCTGGACGTAAAGGCCTGACAAGGCGGCTTTCGTGTGACAGAAAGTCTGGCCCGTCCCCAGGCACTGACTGCAGCGGTACGCAAACGTGGCTGCTACATTCCCAGTGCGTGGATTTGAGAAACAGACCAAGCGCTGCAGGGCCAGATGGAAAAGTGCTTGAAAAAAACCCCATCCAGCCCGAATGCGCAGCTCCCCTTCAAAAAGCGACCTCAGCCAGCTTCCCTGATGGAAGCTGGAGGGAGCAGAACGGCCTCAGGGCCAATGTCCTGTTCTCGTGGTCTTCGCTTCGCCAGCCACTTCCATTTATGCTGAAGCCTTTGCAGTGCTGGCTGCTGAGGGCGGTCGTGGCTGGGCGCGAGAGCCATGGTGGTCAGAGCCCAAGGTGTCCGTCACCAACAGTCCTTTGTGGGGGGACGTTTTCACCTCTCGGGAGCGGGGAGCAGGGGAGGTCAGGCAGCAGCCCCACAGCCGGATGCCCCATGCCAGGAGCGAGCCATGCACGGCTAAACACTAAACCTAGCTGGGAAAGCCTGAAAAAAACCCGTTATATCTGAGGGTCAAAAATTATAAGGGGATGCTATGTCCCTGTACCACTCGGTGATGTAGCTGACTCGGCGTGCTCTCCTTTTTTAGGCCGGGCCAGGGACAGGTCTGGATCTGCCTTTCCACTGAGACGCACGCGTATCTAATGGTTTATGGCTTCGCTGCCCATACACAAGCCCATTAGCTACGGGTGCTTCAGAACATCCTTGTGTGCTGTGGGGTGGCTGAAGAGCTGGGCAGCTCTCTGGCGGCATGAGCGCTGTGGGACAAGCTGGAGAGGCATCTGACTTGCAGGAGTTAGCCAGGGGAGCGATTAACTCAGCATGCTTGAAGGCATGGCGTGGGCACGCGGATTTGAGGAGGATTTATATGTGTTCATGTTGATTTTCTTCTTGCGTTTTTCAGCCTGGAGCGCATCCCAGCTGTCCTGAGCCCAGAGCACCATCAGCAGGCTGACACCAAGCTCTTTTCATCTAGAAAGAAATAGAGTTGCTCCAAGTCCCTGTCACCTCGGAGCTTCCTTCAGGGCAGAGGATCTGCCTGGTCTGTCAGCTAGGCAGTAGAGGTGCTTCCACATAGTTTGGAAAACAGAGATTTTTCTCCTCAGAGATCTTATAGCAAATGTTGGCTGTGGCAAGACTAGTTTACACTTTCCAGACCCTCCCGGTTCTAACTTTGTCTTGCAACAGAACCAAGAGCAGTATTACAAAAATGTCTACAGAGAGGCATTCTCTGTGTGTGCATGTGCCTGAGTACACCTGTAATTCCGTATTACATGCCAAAATAGTCAGAAAACTTTTTTGTGTGTGTGTGAGATAGATAGTGGGAAGTCATACTTCTCACTAGCAAAAAAACAAGATCTACTACGGCATGATCATGAAGAAAGAGATGTTTGACTTGTTGGTTACAGCTTCTTCATCTGTGAGGACATCTAATAAATTTTTTGGCCAGGAGTTACTACAAAGTCATATTTTCTGAAAATAGTAACTCTTGGTTCTTGCATTGAGGAGCATTTTATATCCGAATACCACAAGATGCTTTACGGAGGCGGGTCTCTGTTTGAAAGGAGAGGGAAGCCCTGGCTTGGTGACTCACCCCAGATGGTATTTGAAAGCAGCGGCAGAGCTGGGTTTGTTATTGACTTACTGGTTTGTTGCGCTATCATAGCACCCACATACAGACCAGGACTCCAACGCACCAGTTTATCAGAGCACAAACTTTACCTCTGCCTACGCACTCCCCTGGAGAGCTAAGAGAAAAGAGAGGTTGCCTGCTGCGGTGCCGTGGTGCCTAGAAAAGCAGCATCCGAGCAGTTTTAAACACACTTTGTAAAGTCTTTGCTTGACTTTGCTGGCACTGAATAGCCTTAATTGCAAGTATGCTGCATGGCGGAGGGGTGGCTCAGGAGGGCAGGACCTGCCCGGTGTCCTCTGGACCACAGCCTGGAGCTGGGATGAGCCTGATTCTGGAGCAACCTCTTGGAAAGTAATTTGCTTACACGGGGAGTCAGAGCAGCAGCTGGATGGCCCCACGTCAGCTCTGTCCTTTCACACACATCCTTCCTGCAGGCTGGGGCTGAGCCCTCCCTGTCACTGACAGGGACGTTGCTGTGTTCTGTACCCCGCCTTGCCACAGGGAAATCAGGAAGGTGAGAGTGTGGGAAAGAGATAAATATGGGGAGGTTTTACCTTTTACCGCAGCAGGATGGGTCATTTGCCCCACTGTGTCTGCTCTCTCACAGAAACCTTCGCAACAGAACAGGACAATATGCAAGGAGGATCAAAACAAGTGTGTGTGTGAGCTTTGAACACCACAAACCAGACAGAGAAGTAAGATTTGTTCTTCAGAACATGTTTCCCTATAGAAGGGGCAGTTTGCACTATCAGCCCACTGTTTAAACAGAAAAATTGAATGCTGCCTGATGGTGCTTCTCCTGATGGTCTCGTATGCCGCGCTAGCACACTGCTTCGCTCCCGTATGGAACAGATGCTGTTGTTATTGCTGCTCAGAGGCAGCATGGAGATTAACAATTTCCATGTACAGATACTTCTTCGGCATTACATAACCCGTGCATTTAACACACACTAAATTTTCATTGCGAATTGGCTGCTGTGGGGGTATTCACATTTTTTAAAAGCTGTTTCTTACCCAAGACATGCAGTGATACTACAGCCTTAGTCTGAGCCAATTATGAAAGCCATACTGAAAAATGAATTGAGCATGGGGCTGCGGGATCTCATAGTTTTAATAAAATAAGAAGTGAAATCCTGGGGCTCATCATCAGTTTTCCGAGCTAAACAGCGTGGAATGGTTATAAATTTTGTTCACTAGTGTAGGAGTAGCAATCTAAGGCTGGGATGTGCGTGGCACTGTCATGATGCTGAACAGACTCATATAAAGATGCTCAAAAGAACATATCAACTTGTTTGTAAGGCGCCTACCATTGTGAAACAACAATACCGAGATATAATATTCACTCTTCTGCATAGGATTAGGGAGAGAAAAGATTAAATCACACTTGAGATGTCTGTCTGTCTGCCTCAGAAAACTTCGTTTTCATGCTAAGTGTAGTTTTAAAATGTCATCCTGAAAGTGTGTGACATTTTAATGGGCTGATTGCCAAGATTCTCAAATCTGTTCATTTGCATATGAATTACAGTGTCAAATATTATGGAAAAAGTATATGAAACTAGAATTACTAGAGAATGCCTTGCACTCCCCTTGGTTAAACATATGTTGGGAAGGTTGTCTTTTAGAATTCACGTAATACAAAAGCAAATGAGATTAAAAAATGCTGTGGTATTCACATTTATACCAATAGCTGTTTGTGATTGCATGTGGTCTTTTTTACAGCTGTCTGTGAATAGCAGCCTGGATGTTGCCTGTTCTTTCAATAAGCTGCACAGCATGTTACAGCGTCGTGACAGTCACCAGTGCAGCCCTGAGGAATGGTTGCATTCCCTTCTCCACATTTCTGATGCAGCTCCAATGAAGTCAGAGGGATTTCACCAGCATCTTCCAATCACCTCTCTCCAGTAAAGAGTTTTCAGGTTGCTTTTAAAAATGATGGAGCCAAAACAAGCACCCAGGGCCATCAATTCTTAAATGCCCATGCACTCCAGCTAGAGAAATCTAAGGAGCCTGCACTGTGCAATTAGCTACTGTACGCAAGGGTCCATGAGTAGGCTTGCAGCAGTTAAGCACATGCATGAATACTTGCTGGATTGGGGGTTTATGGTTAGAGAAAATCCTTCCAACTGAAACAAAACTTCCTATCAGGATCTGACTCTTAAACAGTTTTAGCGGGAGGAGGGTGCAGTCAAGTCCCTACAACGGGTTTTCTTGTCTAATGTAACCAGCTCAATGCAGGACTTGGCGTATCCTAAGCAATTGTTCATAGCTCCTGCACAGCTCATCTGCTTTGGGAGCTGATTTGTGATGGAAATCCGCTTGAATGGAGATCATAAATTTGATTTACTTGTGAAAAAGAAGTGAAGAATTCCACAGCAGAACAATCTGGGTCACAATGTACTTTGGATTGTAAGATTTAGTACAGAAAAAAGTCCCAAACCACGTAATTCAGATCCAGCTTTCAAGCATCAGAAGTTTGAGGTTAGTCAAAACCAGGGTTTAGTTCATCTGTTCATGAAGATGTCTGTGCAGGTTGGAGCTGACCCTGTGCTTGGATCTTCCCATCTCTCTTGGGGTCCCCCAGGACTGTTCAAATCCAGGGATCAGATCCTTTTCCAGTTTGCAGCAGCAAGCCACAAACTACACACACAAAAAGCTGTTTAAAGGAGAAGGCAGCTTGTATGGAAAGAGGCACCAGCAGGGAGAACTAGCTGGGAGTGGGTCTTGGGTCTCTGGCAATGTTCAAGCAGGAACAGGGATGTTTCAAGGTAATATTGATCTCCCTGAGAGATTGGGGAGTAGCTGAAGCAACACAGTTCTGTGCAAAAGAAAGGGACCAAACATGGGAAATGGCACTGGGGGAGAAATGAGAGTTAAGCTCAGAATTAATGCGCAGAAACAACAGGAGAACACATCTGAATTTCCAGAGCAGGAGGCAGGGTTTGTTGTTCAGAGTTGAGCTTGGTACTAGACACTGCCAGAGAGGCTGAGCTTCCTAAGGTGTTTCCTGGGTCATGGTGGGCAAGACTGGCCCCGACTCGCTCATCTCTTTTTGAAAAACAAGCTAAGGCAACAACGCACGCGGCCTTGGGCTTCGCAGAGGCGTAGCACTAGTGTTACCCTTACTGCTAACACGCCTCGCAAAGCTGGCGGGGCAGCCTCGGGAGCTGGGCCAAGGAGGACCGGAGCAACGTGTGTGCTGCTTCGCTGGCTGCACGCCTGCGGCTGCCGCGGGGCTGCAGCCAGCGAGCCGGGGTGCATGCCAGTCACGGGTCGCAGCAGCCGTGCCACGACTGAAACTGATCCTGTCCGCTGAAACCCCCGGGGAGGGCAACCTTTCCCCGGCGGAAGAAACCAGGAGCAGGCAAACAGCCGGACCGTGGCTCGTCTCTCAGAGGCATGAGGAAGGGGGATTTCTTCCGGCCTCCCCTGTGGCGAGGCGGGGTGCAGCAGTCGATCACGGTATTGCCGGCTGCCCATGCGCACGACTGCGACGCCGGGCAGAGCTGGGCTCCCAACCTCTGCAGAGCCATCAAGGGAAGCGAATCTCTGTTGGTGTTGAGCTCATGGTGCAAGTATGCCACAAAAAAATGTTTCTAAAGCTTCTCCTCTTAAGGAGAACCAACCCTCCCCTCTTCTTCACAGCCCCTTACCTTGTATTCACTATGAAAGCACTCGTCTTCAGGAACAGAAACAGTTCTCACGTGAACGCATATGCAAAAGAAAACAAGTACAACACTCATTTCTGTAGAAGAATATATTATTTGGCAGATCAGTTTAAAAGTAAAAAAAAAAATCTGTACATCTTTGAAGGTTCTTCTTGTTTTCGCTTTTTGCATCCACGACGATAAAAATATGCTTGCTGAGTGGTTTCGGCTTTGTGCTCCCTCCTTTGCTCGTGCTGAAGGATCCCATCATGCCTAGCTGTACCAGGCCACAAAGCGAACCCGCAAACTCACTAAGGTTTCTTCTGATTTCTTCTAGTGTAGAAAAAAATTAATTGCATCCACTATGCTGGGCTTCTGCATGTACTGTGAGCACTATAAAATTCAGGGAATAATACAGAGAAATGTGTCATTGGGGCGTACTAGGCAAACAAAATATATGCCAGGACCCCTGTCAGAATATGAGCATCTGTAAGCTATGCTGTAATTAGCATACTGCTGTACACAGGTATAGAGTATCTTGACTAAGACAGCTTCTTCTTTTGTTTTTGGACACCATTGGGTCATTCTCCAGAAAAGGCTCTTTAGCTAAACTCCACTTCGTCTCTATAGACTGCGGTCAGTGTGGTCACCAAAATGGCAAATCTGCTGAAGATTTGAGCCGTGCTGCAACCTGTGCAACGTCCGCAGGGGAGGTCCTGCCGGCAGGGTGCGGTGGGCATGCCGGGGCGAGGGCAGCCCTTGGTGCCCGGCAGTGGCAGCGCCTGCGCGAGCAGGTTGCAGGCTGTAGACAAGGCGCCCAGGCGGGCAGGCAGGCAGGCAGGGCATCCCTGCCCGCCGCCCCTCCGTGTACATGGTCCCAGCTGGATTTTGACGTAGCCACCATGTCTGTTTGGCAAATGCAGTATTTCTCAAAACCAAAATAACCTTAGGGCTTATGTTTTACTCGAAGTCTTTTTCATCTCACTTTTCGGTACTGCTGGTGGTCAAACTTTCACTTTTCTTTTTCTGCAACTGCAATGAAGAGCAAAGCAGGATTAATACCCGTGACACACCGTGCTGCTTTCCACTGCTGCTGTGAGTTGAATGCTCGTCTCTCCACAAGGCATGTGTGACATTTTTTGAGAAATAATAGGCAGCAGCGTGGTATATCACAGGCACCGTTTAATCCCAACAGCTCTGGATGTATGTCCTGAGTTAGCAGCACTCGGTGTTTCTCGTCATCTGCTGTACTAGGCTCTAAGATTATTAACTAATCCTCTTGTTTCAGCATATTTCTGAATTCAGGCAGCTTCTGTTTTCCTAAGATCTCTTGTGCCAATACACCATAATTAAAGCTCCATCAGTTTGTATAATTTTCCTCTCATGACAGCTTCAGTAAACCAGAAGTAAAATCTAGGCTCGGCTTGAGAGGTGAATAGGACTCTGAAAGTCTGGCAGTCATATTTGAGTTCTTCTTCCCTCCTTTGAGAAATGCTCCACTCTAAACTGAAGAACGCCTAAAAGACTTTCTTCTACTTTATAATTTAGTGCTATCTAAGCATGTGCTCTTTGATTAATCAGCCTTACTATTTGTGCTGCTGAGAGGCTTTTCCTCCAAGCCGCTTGGGAGGAGGTGGGAGCCACACCAGAAAGCTACTGTTCCCCTCACCCCGCCAAGGATGATCACATGAAAGAACCTTTATTTCCCACATACCAAACAATATCGGCACTACTGGTGCTCCAGGGCACGTCACAATTTATTTTAATGACGGAATGTCTGATAGTGTTCTGTCTACACGATAAATTTGTTCATGTCAGAAAACCCCTACACTGCCTCGACACAGAAGGCGCATGGGCCCAGTGTGACAGGCTGCAGGGCACTGCGGGAGCCGGGCACGCCGGCTGCCACACTGCTGGTGTGGGGCAACCGGTCCTGGGGACGGCCCTCGGTCTCTGCCCTGTCACGCTCCTGAGGCAACGCAGACCTGGCTGGAGACAGCAAACGTGTCTGCATGTATATCCTGCCTCCCCTGAGCCTTACGTGTCAAAATGAGACGCACTCTGTAAATGGAGGTCCCCACCTAGCCTGGGCCGTAAAACGGCTTCATTGGTTGTGTGTTTAACCCTACTGGGTGCTGTGTATGAGAGAGCAATTCCTCATAAAATTTCAAGCACTTCCTTGATGATAGACACATGAGGGGAAGTTTCTTCGCAGAAAATAAACCTTTGCAGTGGTGGTGCAGTCCCTTGAACTGCCCAGCCCCAGGACATTTTGCTGAGATCTAGCCCAGGCTAGCTCCTCCCCAGGGGCAGGCAGCTCCCTCCAGGAAGAGGTGTTTGCTAACACCCTCCCCCAGGTGGTTCTCCATGGGTTTTGTCTTGAGGTCCCTCTCTTGCAATCAGCTCTCTTACCACAGCTGTCGTGCCTGGGCAGCTCTGCCAAAGGGCATGCTCTTGTGCGTGCTTACTGCTTGTGGTACTGCTCGTGGTACATGCCTTTCTCCAGCCAGGCAGAATGAATGTGTTTCTCACTATTATGACTATGCCATAAGCATTCCTACTGTTTTGGAATTAAGCTGCTATTAAATTATAGTATTTGACTTATTCAATCATAATGTTTACTTTACCAAAGAGATTTTTAGAGCTTACCTCTTTCATAGCATCATCTATCTGTTTTAATTCCTCATAGTGGTCTCTGGATTCCCAAAGGGGCTGGAGCATCACCTCCTCCACTTCTGGGAACAGCTAGGTGAAAACAAGAGTGAGAATATCAACATTTACTTTTGTATGCATGAACTTGTACATGCTAGAAATGGGGTGAAAGAAGGGTGTGAACTGTACATCTCCATTTTGCTGGCTAACAAAACACCTGACAGAGCAAACACCAAAGCTCTGCACGCCCCCACTTCTGCTTCTGGCCTTGGGCCACTTACCTTTGTTACTGTTTCGAACATGGGGATGAGAACAAACTTCAGGAAGCCAATCTGTGCTGTCGGCTTGGTCACTTTGTCGCGGTCCATGAACGGTGCCACTGGAAGCCCCTCAGATTTTTCTCGGTCGCTCTGGAACAAATCCAGAGTTAACAAATATTAATCTCAACTAGAAGTCTGTGAGGAGAGTAATGTACCAAACAGATCACTAGCTAAAGAGCAGTAGCCTTCAGATACAGATGCAGTGGTGTCTGAAGGTATAGCACAGAATGGCAATACACTTCCCTCGGGCCAATGTATCCTGGTTTGTTGAGAGCAAGCATCTGAATAACAAGAACTCTCTTCAGTTAGTCCTGCACAGCACCTGCATGAAAGTGTTCACCTCCAGGCTTACTGGGCAATGAGGCCACCTGATTCCCTTTGCAAACCCATGGGACTAGTGAGGTAAAATATTTCAGAGCATTCAGAAAGGTGGTAATGGCTCTTGCCACTCTGGAAGAGAAGGAAGAGGTCTTTGATTTCCTCATCATTCTTCAGAGAGTGATTATTTTTGGGTATTCAACCAGAAATTACATCACCTTTTCTTCACTAATGATTAAAGCTAGTTCTGGCTAGCTAGGTCAGTGGAGAATAGTTCCATTGAGTGCAAAGAGTTTACTGAGCTACCTACTTGACCACATAACTCACTGTTTCTATGTGGGTTCACACGCAAGGAGGTCACAGACTGCATGTGCAAAAAAGATGTCCTGTAGAAGACTTTATATCTTAATTATTGGGTCTTTCAGCACATAGTGCCTTTGCTGGATGGCCAAAACCGTAAAGCACGGAGGTACTGTACTTTTGAGTAGAAAGCTGCAGATACAGTGAGCTAGGAGTGTTTCTGACACATCATCTGAGATGTCTGTCTCTTATGAGAAGCCCTCCTTGGCATGCATCCTATAATAGTATAGACAGAACACACAAGAAAGCTCTGGCATCTCCTCCTCAGAGTGCTCCAGTTGTGTGTCACTTGAGACCCCAGTGCTGCAGCACATACACACTGCTTGGGAGCCGGTGTGACAGAGGCAGCTGAGGGCTACTATTCCAGGGATCCTTTTTTAAGCAATCAGAGACTGTGTTCAGCTGGGAATCCAGTGAGGAGCAACAGTATGTGGAGCTTAGAGGCTGAATGCGCACACCTCAGCAAGTCTTCTGCTTTCTCTTTAGGGGAGTGTTCTCATGAAGTGAAAACTGTCTGAACTAGTTCCCATGTAGTATTTGATAGAATTTATTTGACAACTGTTTCTTGCTGCTGGTCTTGCCCTTTTGGCTCAAAAATCATTTATATGTCAAACAAACTTGCAAGGCAGCTGCTTTACAGAGAACAAGCTTCAGTCTGCTAGCATTAGGATTTCTAGGTTGCTATTGTCTTTCATCTGCAAATTGCAGTCAATTGCACTCACTTGTTTTCTGAACAGCTTCTCTTGCTGACATCCTTCTCCAGCTTTGTGTAAAAGAAGCCTTTCCATCCTAGAGCTAGACTGGGGTGTCAGACAGCAGCGCACCTGCAGCTGGGGTGGGAGTCAGGGAGAGCAGCAATCTGTGCAGTTGCATCTCTCCCTCATTCTTACCTGCATAAAATACTCCTCTAGCAGGCAATCTACCCAGGGCTCTGCTACTTCCATCGGGCGGACTTCATTGGAGATATCACAGCATTTTATCAGCACCATCTTCAGCTGAAACGGGATAATACTTTAATACTGCAGTTTTAATGCCAGCCCTTTTCCCCCCGTCCAGAACCCGTGTCTTTACAATGCAGTGGGAAGCAATGTTTTCAAACAGAAAGATCAAACCAGAGGACTTCAGTGATCTGGATTCTTCCAGTCTCTCAGCTACTCTGTGTAAATCACTTAACCCCTCCCTGCCTCGGTCTCCCCGTCTGTAGCACTGGGATGTGTCACAGTGGGATGTGCACTTCTCTGCTGCCTAAAGAGGTTCAGCCACAAATGACCTTGAAGTTGTTTGTGGAGCACTCAGAGGTAGCTGAAGAAAGACTTCCATGGATGTCAAAGATGACTGGATTGGTAAGTAGGGAATACTATAATTTGTGTTCTTGTGGATACCTCTTGTTCCACAGTAGTGGACAATAAGAATTTGTGACCTGGCAGAGTAAATATAATTTTTTTCCTGATGGAACTCCAGAATTTCTAAAGCTGGAATAATCTATTTTATAGAGAGCACTTCCAAACTGTAATTCTCTTTGGTGTGGCAGAGGATGTAGGAAGGATTCTTTTTTGATAATGTATATTGAATCTTGTGTTTTAAACAAACACATGTTAGTCTACAAACTTTCACACTATGCACAGAAAAATAATAATCCACAAAATCTTCTTACACAGGTCACATGCTCTTCATTTGAATAATCAAAATTTTCCATTTTTTCCTTGAAAGAGTCCAGTATTTCTGCATGTCTCGCCATGTCTGTAGCCAGGATTAACGTAATTATCCCCTAGCAAAGAAAACATGTTCACGTATTAACTTGACATTCTTTACAAAGTCTATTATTGCAGAATAAAGTAGGGTCTTTAAGCCTTAGATGCGTTACACTGTTAATAATGAAAGGGGAAGTTTCTGACTTGAAACTGCCAAGCAAACTGGAACAGGGTTATAAAGAGTTCGTGGTATGTGAAGATCATGGCTGGATTGATCTGTAACACTGGTGTGATATCCCAGAGGCACTGAGATTTTCCCCTTCTGATTGACTAATTGTGAAAAAACAAACTGTAAAACAGGATGTTAAAAGCCACACTAGGTTTGCCAAGATTCGCTCTTGGCCCCTTGGAAAGCACTACAGGTTTTACTGCTGACTCTCAGGGGCTCTAGGAAGAGACAAAAATCAGTAGATGTGGATGTCCTCCACGCTCATCCTCCCTGGATTAAGGGCTTTCAAATACCCAGATGCAGCCAATGTGTTAGGAGCTCTGTACCCTCCCACTAAGCACAGTTTATGATGGGAAATTCAAAGGTGCAAGTTTTCATGCAGATGTCTGTTTTGGACCCATGCCTGTTTCCCATGCATTGGCAGAATCAGGAACTCCAGCCAGACCAGTATCTGAGCCCTTACATTGGTCTGCTTTTTCATTCGGTGTGTAAGCAAGGTGTAATGTAGAAACTAAGACCAAATTTTGGGGCTTAGTGCTCTGATGGGAATTGTAGTGTTGCTTACTGTCTCGGAGATAATTCTGATGACTCTCAGTCCACCAGAGCCTCTTCCAACAGTACAAGTGCTCTGCTGTCATAAATCTTTTCCCATTTTGAAGCTCTTTTTAAAATTAATACAGTGTTTTCTCAAAGCATAAACTTCTGCCATAAGAGCTTAATCCTTTCTCAGTCAGAGCTAATGGACTCTTTCAATAATGTAAATATCTACCCCCAAAATGTCATAGGCTTTAATAGTCAAGATGTACTCATTATTGCTCAGCAAGACATTCCGGGGGTGCTGCTGTGGAAATTTTCCAAGAATCCCTCTTGGATTCTTCCTGTGTGAGGGGCTTTTTCAGTCCTACCCTCTAGGGAGAATGATTCACTCGCATTGTACAGCAGGGAAGTCTGTGCGTGCTTACATCTTCAGGAACAGTTTGTACGACACAGATAAGAGCAACATTCATACCTGTCTTATCTGTTTGAATTGGTCCTGGTCGACATTGGAGAAAATGTTGTATTCTGGCTGGGAAATGATCTGGAAAGCCACAGCACAGTGGTGGTTCTCCAGTGGGGAGATGTCATTGTAGCGTACCGCAAGCTCAGTTCGTGCATTTATCTGATAGCTGATGTGAAGAAAAACATTCAGAACTCCTGCAGACACACACCAGCTGCTCTAAACCATGCTGCTTACTTTTATTTACATTCTTTTCAATACTTATTCAATTAGCTACAGTTTGTTTTTTCATTGTTAACACTAAACCAGACTTTTAGAGAAGATAGATATTACTTTAATATAATCTCAGGCACTATTCCCCTGTAGAGTTTTTTTTAATTTTACAAAGTCTCTGTAGCTTAAAATGACATAAAACAAAGACAGAAGGAACTGTCTGGGCTTCATTCAACCCCCACTAATGTCAACAGAGAAATTCTCACTGATCCCAGTCAGAACTGATTTCTGCCCTTATTTAATGAATGGCTACAAATAAATTAGATTCTCTCTCTCTCTTTTTCACACACTCATACGCGCACACAGAAGTGTCCACAGGTCAACAATTCTAATTTCATCACATGACAATAAATAGAATAATATGCACTGCATGATTTATAATTCTGAAATAATGTGTAAATTAAATCACCCTTTGCATTTTAGTGTAATTATTCCATTTCATTCAGTGGCGCTATAATCATCTATGCCCTCTCTCTCATCTGTAAAACATTTTACCTTGCTGTCTCAGGAGCGGGGGAAAGTGTTGGAATAGGAATCTGCAAAAAGCATTTTCCTTATGGAGCCAAGGACAGCTAGTGATTCCAACCCAGACCTGAGTTTTCTGCATGAAGCTCTTGCCTTGGCCCACATGTGAGTGAACAGCAGGGCCTTGGGGGAAGGTCATGGCCAGCTCAAGCTGTGAGCAGGAAAACCTGATCTACCAAAAATGCCTGCTGGTATTACCTTTCCCAAAAATTTTATGGGGAAGAGAAAGGGGGAGACTGACTTACGTGTTGTTATAGCCCGGATGGTCCAAGTCATGACATACTGCTGCAGTCATAAGAATCAAGATGTCAAGTTGGGAAAATTTCTCCTGTAAAATACAAAACATTAATGTAGTATTACAATTTCTACTTTCCCTGTCCCCATTAATGAAGTAAAAAAGCCACTGACTTTTATTTTTTAGAGAAATGCGGATCTGAGCAAAATGAAATATTTTTCCATAGATCAATTTACTTCAGTCAAGAAAGAGAATTCTGCCTTCTCTTCCAGTAAAAATGACTCAGATTTGCCTTTGTTACATTAAATAACAGCAGCTCAGAGGAGGTAATTTGCTTGAAACTTGCTATTACTGCAGAGATCATATAAAAGCACTGAGATATTAGTACAGTCTCTTACGAGTCATTTGATTATCGTGATTAGTTAAGGGAGGGCTGGAAAACAGCTTAGTTGCCATTGCATTCTGCATTAAATCAAGTTATGAAAAGAGTGAGAAAAATTAAGTGTTGTGTTCCCACAGCTTCTGAATAGGATGAACTTCCGTTAAAGCAACTTTTTCTTCATTCTCTTACTGGCAAGAAAATAGACATAGGGCAGTCACCGAGATGTTTAACTATGGAGAAGAAAGGGGGTTTTTAACCGAATTGTTTGTATGGAAATGAAATGCATATATAAACACAGGTTATCCGCTCAATGAAAATTAATGACGCCTATAGTATTGGACAAAGTACAGGTCGAATGTGGATCTTCCATACTGTACATGCAAGGCTTTATCTGCAGTAGCTCACCCAGGTGCAAGCACACATTTGGAGAAAATCTTTTGTGGGAACATTGTGTGTCACAGATGAAGACCATATCCACAGAGCGTAAGCAGGCTTTTGGATCTGACTCACAGAAGTTTCATGCTATCAAAGCGTCAGAAGAGCTTCAGTGTACAAACTGGGGATATCCACGAGGTGAAGGTGGCTTCCCAGCAGCCTCAGGATGGGGTCTGGGATGGGATGCCTGAGCTGGTAGCCAGAGGTGGAAAGGCAACACGTCTCCTCCTCTCCCCAGGGACTGAACAAGTGCAGCTACTGCAAAGCTCATCGCTTCCTAACAAGCTGGTGGCCCGTTTGGCAAGAAAAGTGGCACAGGTGTCACGGTGCTCAGTGGACGAACATGTGCCCCATGACGGAAAAGGAGTGATACTACTGAGGTGGGGGGCATACCTGGAGGTTGCAGAGCGAGATCATGCTGTACATCATCTGGGTCACGCAGAAGCAATGCCGGAAATTATGAAAAGGGTTGTTTCTGTAATTGTCATGAATACACAGCTGCAGAGAGAAGGAACGAAGCAGTCAGAGAGAGGAGAGCTCTTTCTTCACCGAAAGATTACTACATACTCTTCCCAGCCTCTCTGGAAGCACAGTGTATCCCTACAGGAATCCTGTGGAGCCCTGTATTATTTTCTGCTAGGACTGAGTGACAGCACAAGGCCCTCTGACACTATCTGCCTTCCTGGGAGAGGGTGAGAGATTACTGCCTTTCAAGAATTTGTCAGCAGGTAAAGCTCATAGCAACTTCTCTCTGATACCAGCTAGCAACGGGTAAACAACCCAGCACAGCTGCAAGTGCATCTCAGTCTTGAGGTAGGACTCTGTGCTCTCATCCTGAATTTGTATTTCAGACCATGTGGTGGTTAAATGATGACTTTGGGGTGTGTGAAGAACTCAAAGTACATAGCTGTTGCCCTCTCTCACAGAATGCACATTGCAGCTTTGAAATCTTCAAGGCTGAAACATAGCTGTTATTTCATTTGCAAATGCTCAGAGGTGGCACTTTAGGATGTGTTGCTTGGCAAATTGAAGATGTGAATGCGCATGCACTAGCGTGGCGTACCTGTGTGGATTCCTGCGCAAGGCAGTGTGGGAGAGATTTAGCCATACAGGCGAACGGGACAATTTTTTTTGTGTGTTTTAACTTTCTACAGATCCTGGCTATGTGCCCCTCATTAAAATGCAAGCTAAAGCTTGTCTTTCCATGCGTCCTTGCTGCTGTCAGCCGGGCTAGCTGAGGGAAGCTGGCACAGCTGGGTTAACACATGCCCCAGTCATTCTTCCAATGCACTGGGTAGCCTTTGGTATCCTGTCCTGCACATAACAGCCAAGCATCAGCAGCACTGCTGGACCTCTTCTGCTGAATCCTCTGCAGCCTGGACCCTAGAGACCCCTTACACACGTGCTTCAATTACTGAGCCTGAATTAATGACATGAATGGAATTCATGTCCCCTTCTCCAGCTAAATAGTGAGTTTACTTCAAAAGTCCTCGAGCCCCATCAGGATCAAACCCTTCAACCTGGGACCTGACTTCTAGGAAGCTTCGAAGCTCTCGATGAGGTCAACAGAACTATGGGTTTTCAATGCTTATTCAAAATTTGGGGGCTTCATTGCAAAAGCTGTTCAAACTGTTGTGCAGCAAGGACTTTAGAAATACATTATTTTAAAATGAACAGCTAATGGCACAATATGGTTGACAGCCAGGCTGACAGGTTGTGGGCAGTATCTCACAACCTCCACATGGACACCGTGGTCACGCCCAGGCACCGTGCGACACTGCGCAGATGTAATGTGTAGATCCAGCAGCGGAGCCCAGAGCATCCCAGGGGACTCCTGACTCAGAGCACTGAAGGGCTGGAGTGACAGTGTTGTGTTAGTCATCCTTTCCTCCCCATTCTGGAACATTTCTGTAGCCAGTGGATGTGGGAGCAAGAAAGAAAGCATATGCATGACGTGGCTTTTTCTCACCCACTGAAGTTCAAACTGGTGCCCATATTGCGCCTGAGGAAGTATCATAGTTTGAAGCAGTGTCCTTGGGGCATTTTTTAATCATCTTTCTTTCTGTGAAGCTAGCGTTTAAGAAAGGACATCTCACCCTGTCTTACCTTTGTAGAAAATACATAATAAACTCCCCTCATTGTTCGGAACAAGGCTGTTTAAAATGTTAGTGGTAACAAATTACTTGGAGATACAAGCTAACAGGAAGCTGCCTGCAGCAATGCGTGTGGGTGGCATGTTGACGTGTGTTGACATATCACCTTGTTTCCCATGTTTTCGGGCTGTGAGACAGGAGGAGGAAATTTTCTGTTTTATCTGCTCCGAGCTAGCCTTGATTGTATTGGGTTTCATCCCACCCCTTCTGTTCAGCTGTTTTCTAAGGTCAACAATACTGAGCTTTTCATCTGCCTTCTTTGGAGAGAGATTTCCTAGGTTTCAATCATTATTTATATCTCCTTTAATGTAGCCATTCCGTTTTTCTAAAAAGATTAACCAATGCTAGGTGTAAATTCCAGGTAAGCCTTATGCACTCTACGGAGACATGGTAACATCAGTCCATTTTATCCCTTATTCCATTCTCTGATCAGCCTAATGCCGTGTTAGTGTCATCCTGCAGCAGCTCATCAAGCAGTGACGGTCACTGCCCTGCGGACGCTGGCGCCCAGGTGCTTGCTGTACTTTGTGAAATGATGAATCCAGTGTTTTGCTTTGTGTTTTCTAGCCACCTTCTGAATTTGCGGAATTTGTTCAGGCCTTTCTGCGAGTCTACATCAATCGTATAAAACAGTTCCCTCTATTATGTTCATAATCTTCTGGTAATTAGAAGAGATTAGCGAGATATAATTCTTTGCTACAGGTATCATATGAAACATCTGTATAATGAACTTCGCCTGATGATATTTTTAATTATCGTTTCAATCAATTTGTCAGGTAGAGATGTAAGTTTTACTAGTATAGTTCTTCAGGGTATCCCTAGATCTTTTTTAAATAATGGGTAAAATATTTACTGTTCTACAGTCCTCTAGGAACATGATGGGTTTTTCTGAGAAAGCTGATGTATTCTTCAGATTTTTAGCAAATTCTTTCTCATGCTTTGCCTTGGACCTGATAACTTATTGATTTTTAAGTACTCCAGTGTTTCTTCTTTAGACATCTGAGTTTTGGTATGAACTCATCTTTATCATGTCTTGCATCTCTGCAACACTCCCAGAATTAAAGACCAAGACAAAGCAAGTTATTTAACTTCTCAGCATTTCGTCTTCCTTCCTGCCTTGCTTTTTTACTTGCTATGATTTAGGACTTCTAATGATTATTGCATATACTGGCTTTTTTTTGCCATATCTGAAGACACTCATCCTGTCTCCATTTACAACAGGCACCAAGAGCATTCACCAGAAATGAACTGCTTCCAGTAATACAAAGCTCAGCAAATAAATGTAAAACAAATTTTAAAATGTCATGTCACCACAAGAATGCAAATATTTGCTGAAGTACTTACATTTTAAGAATTTGTATAGATTGACTGCTTTCAGTGGGATTACTCATGCGAATCAAGTTAATTCCATGACTAAATATTTTGTTTATTGATTTTTGAATTTGAGAAGTTGCAAATATCAGTAATTTGAAATACTTACCAACCACCTCTTTAACGTGATAGGATTGATGTTGAAGTCTTTTACCAACCCAAGATCATGGTACATATGTTCCAAACAACTCAGCATCTGCAGCCAGGAACAGACAGATTATTGGCTTGGTAAATATCACATTACTTTATGGTACATTGCAGAGTGAATTTCCTCCTTGCAAGCATCAAATAATTGCAGAGCCCTCTTGTTAAGATCAAAGAAAGATGTTCAAAGATTGTGTGATTAAAGAAGTGCAAGAGGGGAGACAGAGAGGTTCTGAAAGCTTTTTGAAGTAGGTAGATTGCTGTTGACTTCATAGGTTTTGTACAGGGCTTTGAATCACACCAGCTCTCTTTAGTAGTTATGATTCATGTGTATCATAGCAGTTCCCTCTCACAAAAAAAAAGTATTGCCATTTTTCTAATTCAGCTGGGATTAGTTCTAACTGTCAACGAAATCAGTGGGAGTTTTTCCGCTGACTCCAAAGGCCCTAGCTGTACAGAAATGGACCAGGCCCTAACTGTACAGAAAATCACAGCAGAAAATAAGAGATTCTTAAAGAAACATTTATTCTAGATACGTGTCAACATCTTCTTTCTTTATGATTTCTTGTGAATTCCTGAATCCACTATCTTAACTGAAATTTCTCGATTAACAAAAAACCTCCAGTTATAGCAGTACAAAATTGCAGCAGGTTTGTGACCATCCACTCCCGTAACCTGTAACTACGAATCCCAGTAGCTGAAACACAAAGGCAGGCTGCTCTTTTGAGACATCATCTGCTCTGTGGTAGGAAGGGGCATGCGGGTAGTTTAGCGCTACCACTCCTGGATAATCTTCTGGGTTTGAAAATATCGCAAAAGAAAGGTATTTACTATCTGAGGTGTCTGGGCACCTAACAGCTGCCACCAGTGAGAAGTGGACAGAATTCCAGGAGTTCAGGAGTTTATGTATCTGCATTCCCATTTCTGAAACCAAAATCTGCAGGGGATGAAATGCAGCCGTGATCTTAGCAGATGCAGTTCTTTGACTGTAGGCTGATCCAGGAGTTTTAACGTGATGAGTTTAATGTCACAAATATGGCCTTGGAGACATTTTTAGTTAGGTTTCTGTTATTTAGGCTCTTCAAAACTCTCCAGAAAAAATGATTTCATCTAATGAAACTTCATACTTATCCAGGGAGTACACATAGTTCACACAGTAACAAGGGGGCTGGTTTTGAGTCATCCGAACAGGAAGAAAGAGACTTTCCTGCAAGACTGGAGGGACAATGTTACGACCGGAATTGTGCTCAGATCACAAGGCCAGCATTTTGCTGTAGAACACCTTGTCTTGTTCCTCGTCCCCGAGGTAGAATATGTTTTGTAACAGTTTCAGAAAAGACTTCTCAAGACAATGAACTTTAACTAGAAGGGCTGAATTACCATCAGAAATACCTTCATCCCTGCAGCTGTTCCCAAGAGAGCTTTGGGTGAGTGGCAGGGTGACCCTGAGTCCCAAAGCTCCTGCACCTGGACACATGCGAATCTCAGTTTTCATTTCTAGCTTTCTTGGTCAACAGCAAAAGCTTGAATATTATGACTCTTCTAAGGCTTGAAAGTGCACGGGCATTTGAGAAAGAGAACGCTAGCTCGCTGCATAGCTCTGTTGACTGAGATGCTGCAGGGAACAACTTTGTTAATTTGCTTACAGAAGACTCTGGTTTATAACCTGCCTGCCTGCCCCACATTGAGCACATGGGCAAATGCTTATTGCTAAACAAGCATTGACAGGTTTGAAATATTCTCTGTAAACATAAACCAGAGATAAAAATGTGAGATAAACCCATACGGTGCTCAGCTCACCAGAGTTTGTGCAGTATCTTATTTCTGAGCAGCACTCCTCCTTGCAGGGCATGCCTAATCTCCACACCCTCTTGTTAGCCTCATTCATGCCACCATATAGTGTTTCCCAGTGCTCTGAATGAGTTACTGTGCTAAAATACTGTGCCTCAGCACACAAGAATCCATGGATAATGGGTTTTGTCTCTCCCTATTCTTTCTTAACAGTCGGAGCAACAATGAGCCAACAGCGTTATGGTCCACCTGGCAGGTCGTAATTCTCTCTTGCCGTAAAGACCTGATAGGCATTCAAAATCTGGGGGCGAGCCATTTTGCTTGAGCAGTTGTATGGCCGGTGTACAGAAAAGAGGGGCTGGAGGGGGAGCAGTAACTGCTGAGCACCAGCCTCAGCTTGGCATGCCCTGCACAAGGGAAGCTCTGCCACCCTGTGTGAGTGGGAGACGGACCTCAAGCCACCAGAGTCCTTCTGTTACTCTACCAGCCAGATCCAATATCTTGAAGGAAATACGCTGTTACCGTGGGTGGGGTATGGGGTATTTTTCCTTGTCATGCTGATCTACAGGTGCTGAGCCAGAACGACTCTTGTATGCACAACACCTGACTGAGAAGACAATTAAGGTGATTGCTGCTGGAGATGCTGCTAGAACCACCCAATCGTTCCCTTGGGAAAAATCCAACACTAAAATCCTGGTTTAGTCCTGTTCTTCCTTATGTTTTTCCTAGGTGAGATTTGCTTGTATTTGCTAGTTTTACATTATGTTGTAAGCTGGCCATTACAGATACATCCCTCTCTGTCATGTTTCTACAGAGGTTTACACATGGGCCTTCCAGAACCTTCTGCAACACCAGTGATGCACAATGGATAATACTAATAGAAATAAGAAAAATAAGAAAATGAAGCAAGTAGAAAATACTAATAGGCTGTGCACGCAGCTATGCAACCTCTTCAGAATACACCACAGAAAAGCCCTTGTCTAAAAGGCTGTGAATCAATGCATGCTCTTCTGCCTGGCTTCACACAGCAGCATGCTGCTTTATTGATTTCCACAGAGTTATTGATGATGTGCTTAAGCATACACTTTGCTAGGGATCGATTTGTTCAGATAAAATGGCGTGAGAGAACTCATGTGGCAGTAATGATGGTGTACCAGTTGTTGTGGGACATTACTCGGAAGAGATTAAAGAAAAAATAGAGGATTCAGGATATGATAATCAGCCTAATCTATCTGGAATCTGTTAGGAAAAAGTACCATATTCTGGTGTGATATGAAAATGAAAAAAGTGTAGAGAGTGAGAGGTAGAAAAGAGGAAAAACCCTGCAGACCACCTCAAAGAGCGCTTCTGGCCTTGTTGGCTCTCAGAAAGAGTGCTAACCCAGCTAACATGGCACCCTTACCTCATTGGGCTCCCACAGCCAGACGTCAAAGGTTGGTTTCCGAAGTGCTTCAATGGTCTCCTGGGACAGCATGTACTGCGGGCGAAAAGGCAGTCAGCAGAAGTAAGGGTCCCCTACCCTGGCGCAGGATCTGCTACTGGCATGTTGTTGGGACTCCTGGGGTTCCATTCACACAGGGTTTAGCTATTTTTCCCAAGGAGAGAGCAACTGATCTCTCCCTCTGCCTGCCAAACCCTCCTCACAGGCTGCTCGTAGCCACACAAGGATGCCCGCGCCTGGCAGGCAGCAAGCCCCCCGCCAGCTCGCTGCCTGCTGCAGCACCAGCGGGCAGGCTGCTGATCGGTGGAGATCCTTGCAGAACAGGGAGGTGGAGGGTTTGGGAGAAGAGAGAGGAGAGCAGAGGTGTTACAGGTGGGGTTGTGGGTAAATCCAGCACGGGGATACAAAGGGCACAGATCTGTCCCCAGCTGTGCTGGTTCTGCTGCCTGCAGAGGATCAGTGACATTCAGTGCAGCCAGTCACGGCTGGCTGGTGTGAGGTGTCTATGCTTACAGTATTAAATTAGCTGGTGGGTATGATATATTTACTTTTAGGTGATTTATGCTCTCATTTTGAGTATTTTTTCAAGAACGCCCACATTCTCAAATTGGTTCTCAGCCTGCAAGATTCAAGTGATTTCTAATCATTATTCTCAGAGGGCTCATCAGCCAGTTACAATTTGTACACAAAATGAAAAAAAGGAATGTGGAGGGTTAAAAGACTAGGGGAGATCTGGACTCTACTGATTCATCTTTTCAAGACTCTATTGATCAGAGTCTTCTCTGGGACACAAAAACCTTGTAGCTTCAGTTGGCCCATTTACCATGGCTGTCTCTAATTAGTTTGGGCTTACTGTACTGAGCAGGTGAATGAAATTTTCTGAGCCATCTAATTGTTGATACTTAATCCAGGGAAGAATAACACTGAAGATTAATTTTCCTTCTTGAGAAGGCAATGATTTTTGCATTTTGATATATAATGTACATTTGATATGACTTTCCGCAAGAAAACTGTGAATTAGCAGTACAGATTTGTTATTTCATACCAGCACAGTAATGATATCTTCTTTCAGTGAACTCATCACTTCCTAGCCTCACTGACATTGGACAAATCTAGCACCTGACAACTGATAACAAATTTTGCAAATCCATCAAACAGAACCCAAACTCCTAAAACCAAAACTTGTATGAGCTTTGGTCTAGGCATAATACAGAAATACAGACTACCAGTTTTCTCTGCAGTCAGTCAGTACAACTCTTCATACTGCTTGTTGTTAATTCAAGATCCCAATATCATAACAGTACATCAAAGTTTGATCTGACATATATACTTATCAAGGGAAAAAAATCTGGTATAGAACTGATAAGCCTTGCAAAAACATGTGTTAGTGTCAGGAGCACAAGGCTCCTGGGCAAAAGTTAGTTAAAAGAAATGTAACCCTCACGATGTCTGCTTCAGAGACCTAGAGTACACTTTTGCTAGGCGCAGCAGAATAAACAGCAGAACTTATAATTCGTTGCTCTGGGCTCTGAAGACAAATATGCAAGGATGCGTGTTCATATCATACACCTGCATCACACGGGACCACGTGAACTTCGGGGTGGCTGAGCCAGCTTTGATGTGTGCAAGAAAATGCCCTCTGTTAAACTATGATTTGCACATGTGTGAGCTGGTGTTTTGCCAAGGTGTGAGCTGGGCACTGAGCAGACGTAACCTGGTAGCTTTGAATAATTCCTGTGGGCAAAGACTGCCAGTGCTAGGACCAAAAATCCTGTGTGCTTCATGGTTTCAGCCTCATTCATCACTGTGGATTTGTACTTGTACTTGGCCAGTAGACATTTTTCTTCAAGCATTACTGTTATCTCTAGCAAATGCACTCATTTTCACAGGGATGATAAATCATTCTGAAGAGAATCCAATGTCACATTTTCTCTCTGTTTCCCTAAGTGAAACATCCCCATAAATTACTTTTTAAATTAAAAAATAATCTATTAGGAGAAAACAGGCAGCAGCACTATTTTCAATTAGAGTACAGCATTATAGGCTATTTTTCGATTGTTTGCTACGAGCATGGAGAATAAACAAATAGAACTAGATAAAAGAGCATTAATGTTCACGAACGCAAAATGTTCATTAACATTTCAAACACTAATGAGCTTTCAAGTATTAAAGACTACTGAGGATCCAACTCTAAGTCACCACAGGCAATGACAGCTTTTTCCGTTGGCTTTCAGGGATTTTGGATCAGGTCCTGCACTGAGAGTAAGTAGGAGGGAGATGGCTAGGGAGCCATGCATTGTAAACCAGCACTTGTCAGGATGGCAAGCATGTAGCAGAACTCTGGGAAGAGCAAATATTGTGTGATACCTTTGGGTAGGATGGTACGTCCCGCCGGGGAGTCGGCCTCTTGTTTTCATCCAAAAAGCTGTACTTGCAGGGACAGTTAGTCCTGAAATGAAATACTGAGCTCTTAATGTTGTGGGAACGGAACCACAGTGCCTCAAAAAATGCTGGAAGTACCCTGGTCTGTCAGTAGGCACGGCTCAGAGAATTACCCCGCTTCCCAGCCTCTCACTTTCCAATGTTGTGCTGCACAAATGCTTTAAAAGTGTGAGTGCCTTTAGGATTTTCTCCCCTTGTGCAACACCGCTGTCGCCCCTTTTCTGTCTATTAGAATGCAAGCAAGCAGTGTCCGTCTTCAGGCATGTATCCATGGGTACCCAATCACTTCCGTTTAAACCAAGTAACTTTCTTTTCAGCGAGCAGCTTGCAGTCCGTGGCAGGCATAGCTGTCCACTATGCGTCCACGCCTGTGCTTATTTATAGCGTAGGCGCCCACTGAGCCCATGGCTTACTGCAGCCCAGCTCCAGGCTTCATAAAAGCTTGGGTAAGACCATCCGTTTTGACAGCGAGACCAGCTTGCTCGCTGCCCTTCAGGCGGGACAACAGCAGTGAGGCACAGACTCGGCAGACACAGTCCGCTTGGCTCCTCGGTCCCGGAGGAAGGGAGTCACTGCCAGCAACTACAGCAATTGCCTGGTTAGTAACACCAGCACCCACTGCCAGTTATCTGCTCTTCCTTCCTCTGCATGCAGCAGAGCCAAGCTGATGCTATCCCGCCCGAGCAGAGGACCATGATGGTGGGAGGTGCACACCAGCCTTACGGCCCTTGCAGAACGTCGAGGTTGCTGCATTGCAGTGCGAGAGCAGTTTCTTGCCTTGCACCCGCGGGGGGCACAATGAAGCCAAGAGCTCTGTGGTATCACCCTTGGCAATAGTGGTATCTTAACTCAACCCGCGTTTCCCAAGTAGTTGGTCACGTGGACCACAGCTCTCATGTGAGGTTGATCTGCTTGCATTTTGCATTTATCCCTGTAGTCCTACAATTTGGATTATCCTTTCTCATTTTTCAGGCCTTCTGCCAAATGAAGCTAAAAGAAACCCCCAAAAGAAGCCAACCAAAGTATTCCATTAGCTTTATTTGTCCCTTTTAAAATTCTTTCACGTATTATGTATTGCAGCTCTTTCTAGTGCTTCTCTTCTCTGTTGGGAATTGGTCTGGGTCTCTTTTGTTTCCTCCTCTTAACATTGATGTTTGCTATCATTTCTGATGGTGTTGTCAGAATCCTGCAAAAAGTTATGTCATCTCACGGTTCATGGTGGTCAGCTGGCTTCAACCAGCTGCCTTTTCCTACCCTGTTTAAGCAGATCCTCAGTTGGTGAAAAGCTGTATAAATAGTTTCTAAAGCTGTTTCCTCAAAACTCCACTGTGAGGGGTATTAGTAGGATAAAAATAGTGTGATTGGGGCATTCCTTGTCCTAATTGGAGCTGGCTGCCAGGGTTAGCTGAGAGTCAGCCAACTATGTCTAATTCCCAGCTGCAGTAAGACATCGAAGCCTGCATCCTGCCACATTGGAGAACACACCAGAGCCAGGACGCATCAGACCTTTGCAAATGTAAAACTGTATCTGCAAACGATCATGATTTTAAATGACACTATAATGTTATTAGCATCTGCCAGTGGTGAGTGCAAAAAGCACACTAGCAACAAAAGCAATCTGAGGGGGTGCAAGCAGGGCTGCTTCGCTCTTCTGAAGTGGAGAGCTGCACAATTCACTGTGCGTGATTACTTCCATAAACTGAGTGCTTCGTCCTTACTCTGTTGTTTGGTAATGTAACAGCAAGTGATAGAATATGTAAACATACAAGAATACAGCTGTGTACACTGTGGTGTTATTGAAGGAATATATGCATTCACACATGCTTATGTACATTAATTGAATTTAGACGTGATCCCTAATTGCAACTGTAACTCATTATCTAGCAAATGACATTGCACAAGGGATGACAAGTTTAAATAGGAGCAAAACCATTTCCACTTGCCCTGGATGCCTCTGTTCCCCTCACAGCATGCACATGCCTCATGCCAATGGGACAGAGCTTGCTCAGCTGCTCTGGGGTGAAGCATCCCTAGGCTGGGGTCAGTGCGGGCTAGTGGCATGTCTCCTGCCGAGTCATGGTCACTCGGCAGTAGGGAACCACAGCTCCCTCCTCAGCAGCTCCCGATGGGGACCTTCTTAATGGATGGCCACCAAGGAGCATCCTCTCCTCACTCTTATAGCAAAAAGAGGTGACTTGTAGCCACCCCTGGTTATCACTGAACCTAGCCACATCTAGCTGCTGCTTTGAGACCCAAGCCATTAGGATACAGATAATCATGCGCAGAATTCTGGGCAAGAAGGAGGGGCTTTTGTGCAGCTGGGATGAGGAAGACCCAGCTCAAGGCAACCAAGAAGAGCTGTGACAGGTAGCTGTCACATCAATATGACACCGTCTGATGCTGAGCAGAGCAGCTTAGGCTCCTGCTTCAGCGAAAGCAGCTATGCAGCGTGATCTCAGAGCAAGATAGCTTGGGCATCTGTGCCCAGCACTCCCTGCTGCTGAGCACTGCACCGGTTTTTACCACAGCTTTCCAGCATCACGCTCCATTCTGGTCTCTGGCTTTTGGCAGCTGTCCTATCTCACTACAAGCCTTCAGTGAAGATTGCACCTCAGCTGGAGCTGGCTGCACTGGGCAGACATAGCACTCGTCATTCCTGTTTTTCTTGTTAACAGATTGCTGTTTATACTACAAAGTATAGATTGTAAAGCGACAAGATCTGGGACAGGAATGAGTCATGGCTGCTGCTGGGACAGTCTTGTACTTCCTGATGTGTGTGGTGGCAACTGGGTGAGTGTGAAGTTGCCATAACTTCTTTTTTTTTGTTTTAATTCCCTATCTGCCTATGTTCGTAAATGCAGCTCTCCCAGTTCCTTACAACAGTTGAGGAAAATTAAAGACACATGCATGGACACACATATTATTCACATCATACCCAGCACAAATCAGCGTACGTGTTTCTGCATTTGCTGTCAACCTGAGCTCCGATTTTTCTAATGAGATTTCCTCACACACCTGAACAAGAAATGGTGCAAGCTGCAGGGCAAACTGCAATCCATCCTAGTGGTATAAATCTGGAGCAGATCTGAGGTTAATAACATTACTTTTCTTCTGTGCTGGCATGACAGCTGAATTTGGCCTTAGACTTAATAGGAATGTATTAGCACTGTGCCTTCTGACATATCTGGACAGAAAAAATTATAAAAGCTAGTGATTATAAAGCCTAATTCTTTTAGCAAATCTCCCATTGCCCTCAATAGGAAATAGCTTTGATTAAGGGTCAGAGAAGTTGACCCCAAATGAAGAAAAGAAAGAGAGAGGCTGTCAAGATAACGTAGTTACATTTGCTGAGAAAAATACCTTTTCACCCACACTTTGAGCAGCGTGGTATATCCCTCTTCAGCAGCATTCCCAGAAGCATCCATAATCTCATAGTGATGATTTGTTTGTCCTGACGGGGTATTTCAGTGACACAGGGGGCATACTTTCCAGCTGAGACTATGTATCGTACAAAATGCAATTTTTTCTGCTGTTTTAATTACAGCGAAACCAAGCTTCACAATCACAGTAAAACCTTGAATTAGAAAGCAAATCCCCAATTTCTTGTTGAATTTGAAATGGATGTTTTATAATAGCATGAGATCATAATCAGAAGAGCTGCTACATATTTATTTGATATTTTCCCAGAATATATTTGAGCTGATTTGAGCATTAGCTGGTTCCAAACCAAACGCTGCACTATGCAGGAGTTCTTTTCCCATTCCCTCTCTCCCAGTAAATCTGGATGAAGAATTCCCATTCTGTATGGTGAAAATAACTCTCTGCTTCAAGACCTTTTTCTCTATTCCCATGGCCCGAGCTATTTTAACTGATGAATGGCTACAGTTCTTCAAATGCTAAATTAAAGCCACTGTCCTTAATGGTTATTGGTTTCCTTGCTCCTATACTTCTAAGCCCAGAAGGTAACTCAGTTCTGCGGAAATGTTGCATTAGGGTTTGAAACCAGATGCTTATTTCTTTGGTTAGTTCCAAAGCAGAACTTACCTGCTGCTTCTTGCTGCCATTTCCTCCCTCATCTTTTTAATGTCGCTCTTGCATTTCTCAATCTCCACCACTTTCAGGCCTTCCACTGTCAACAAAGGAAAACAACAGGGGTGTTACCATGGCGAAAGTCGAAGGATCTTGTTTCACAATTGTGCAAAATTTCAAAGGGCTTCAACAGTGGGGTTATCCAGTGAGCCAGCAAACTCTCTGAGTCTGCCCCGGTTCTCACATATGCAGGTGCTGCCAAAGCGATATATCTTGAAAACCCACAGGAATTCTCTGCTGCCAATTTTAGATAATAGCTACAGTATTTTAATTCACAGAATGGCTACAGCGTCTCAGCTTTTCCATGACTGTTAGCAGCAGTCAGCTGCTCTGGTGCCTTCACTTCTGTGCTGTAGAACACGAATCAAAGGAAATCCTGAGCAAAAAAAAGCTCCCATGATGCGATGATAAGCACAGCTAGGCAAACACATCCCAGTAGGATTAGAATTCCCATTAAGATAAAAGGTTTTAATTTGAAAGTTCATGCAGAGCATTAAGGAGCTCCGAGAGGCATTGCGAGATACAGAGAAACCAAAGTGAGAATGCAGGACAGAGAGAGGAATGTTGAAAAGTTTTGCTCTAATGATCGATTTCAGGGTTTTTTAGGTATTGGAGATCTGTCACTTCTTTTTGCCTATCAATTCTGTAATCAAAGGCTATTTCTGCATGTGGCACAAAAAATCCTATATCCCCCTTCTGTATGTAATTATGAGAGCCACAAGGCAAACAGTTTGATTGCCTGTTTATGCAGCAATGCACTTCATTCCACGTAGCCGTGAGAACCTAACACAGTGCAAGTATGAGAATATTCTCCCTTTTCTTTCCCTTTCATTGAACTATCAGCATGCTCAAGGACATAATACAGGCCCATTTATTAAGCACATGTCATTCACGTGGGATCATTTCACAGCTCATTTGTTTACTGAGCTCATTGTTTGCACGGACAATCTGTGGTTCAGGGAACTCCAGGCAATGTGCAATCGCACAATCAGTATTCAGTCACTTTCTTAGAAAATAATAGCCAAAATCACACTTATCTGGAGGGTAGCGTGTAAGTGATGAAAAACTGCCTTGGAAGGGCACAACTCTATAGATAAGAAGAGATCTGAATTTTGTTTTCTTTATGCTAGTAACAACAAAGAATGCTACTGGAACAGGGAAAGGGGAAAAATAGACAGGTATATGAACTGAGTCCAAAGTACTGCATATTAGGGGACGAAAGGAAAAGGGTTTTGATTTATGCTAGATCACAGGGATACCCTCCACTTCAAAATCCTATTTGCAGATTTTTTTTTGCCTTTTTTTTTTTTTTTTTTTTTTTTTTTTTTTTTTTTTTTTTT
>Ga0065711_1029381_pt1 | contig 36464 bp, 19 predicted proteins | sample Hoacrofraction12_FD_59098 | JGI IMG/M metagenome (GOLD analysis project Ga0065711, IMG submission 59098) | Hoatzin crop microbial communities from Cojedes, Venezuela - Epithelial fraction 12 v2 (version 2) | ecosystem: Host-associated > Birds > Digestive system > Esophagus > Crop | place... | reverse complement strand
GGGGGGGGGGCAGGGGAAGACAAGAGAGAGGGAAAAACCCCACAAAACATCCTCTGCCATTCACTTTCAGAAATGTTGTCTGGGAAATTAATTGCTCAAATGCCACATATGTTCATTGCTTGGTATTTAGGTGTGGCCTGAGCTATTTCTTATAAAAAGAACAGTGGCATAGTCTACTCTCAGTTAAGTTCATGCATATTCCTTAATGGGAGGAAATATGAGCTTGATTTTCTCTTGGTTTATATTGAGAAACACCAAGCTATAGAAGCAGGAAATTACACATAAGGGCACTATGTTTCTGTTTCCACATCCTGCTAAAGACTGAAAAGTCAAACTTTGTCTGAGTTTCTGGAGCTTGGTTTACTACCCCTGGAAATGATGACATTATTATCTTTCTACACCATAAAATGGACAAAGTTTGAGATGTCCAAGTGGAGAATGCTGGAGAACTGAGAAGTTATTTTATGAAATTCTGGAGGTAGTTTACCTCTGTAAAAATAAAAAGACCTCAAAAGTTCCAAACTGAAAGTTGTCTACCATTCTGTCTTATTTTTAATTTACTCTCCTTTATCTACATTTCAAACATTTTCAAAGATTTTCTCAAGTAATCTATTTTCCCTCCATGATCCAAAAGTGGCAGTTTTCTGCATGAGCTAAAAACACCTTATTTATGTGGCTAGAAACATATCCCTCAGAGTTGGTTATTGAACAGGTACAGAACAGCGATACTGACATTTTATCTGCAAAACTGTAGCTGCATTATCGTCTCACATGCAAATGCTTGTGTTTGTGGTATTTTCCCCATGGTTCTACTCACCCAGCTGTGGAAGTAGCAAAGTTTGCCAGTTTGGATGTTGGTTTGCCCTGGCACGAAGAGCAGAGCCTGCAACTCATCTAACTAATTTTAAACCCACAAGGTCCATAGAGATTCTACTATTGATTCTTAGGTGTTAAAATAGAGTAGGATTAGAAGACCTTTGCTTTTGCGGGAATCTGAAAAATAAAAGTTTGAAATCGTTTCCATGTTGAATTCTCAATATCTACATCTATTTTCTCTTGTTTCATTTAACACTATTTATTTCCACCACATCTATGAAAAAAAAAATGCTCTCCTAGGCATTCTTATGTGCTTATTCATGACTGAGGGATGACTTTATTCAGAATTTTTAGAATATTTTGCATTGTTCTATCCAATCTCCTACTGAGATCAGTTGGGGTTTTACACCACATCCTTAAAAAGAAGCACAGAAATAATCCCAGTTTAAAATGTCTGATAACTCATTACTGTGGTTGTCCATGCTTATAACTTCAGGGAAAGAAATAATGATTGGTCATGGGCATAGAGGCCACATTTCTTTTCAAGAGGCTTTCAGTGACTGAAACTTGCAACTCCTGCTGTAAATATAGCACACTAATTTAAGCAGTATGTAAGCTCTCCTATTGACCCTTACTCTGAGATAGCCTATTAATACCTTTTCCGGAGTTCCGTCAGGTCTTTGCAATGCGGTGGGTGGACAGCAGGTGGGCAGGGGTCCGGCATGCAGGAATGCAGCCTCCTTCCCCACAGCCCACATCAGCCCAGCCCAGCCCAGCCTGGCCCACTGGGGCAAAGCAAAGCAGGAGCAACCCAGGTGGCACCAGGCAGCAGCACAGAGATGCTGGGGTCCCCTTCCCTCGCTGCTGCTACAGCTGCCCTCGCTGCTCCTAGGAAGCAGAGCTCATTTCTCTGGGTGTATCCAGGATGCTTTGGTACTAATTTAGTGAGACCACAGGAGCCAAGAAGCCATAGATTAATATTTCAATATAGGCTGAAAAGTTTACTTCCTTAAATTTCCCTCTTCCTTCTTCAGTTTCAGGGAAAGGTGATTGTATGGATCAAAGCCTAGCTGGGTTTTGTGTGGTTATGGAGGCTCCTTACCCAAGCTGAATAGCAGAATCAGAATGTACCTCTGAAAACCTAAGGAACTGACTGCCCTTAAGGCTTGGGTGCTGAACAGGACAGTACAGCAGAATGTTCATCGTTCAGTCTAAAGACGTCTTTCTGGGTCTCTAAGAAGGGATTTCTAACAATAATGAGGAACAGCGAGACAGTGTCATTTTGGTTGTTACTCTAGCCAGCTTACCAAGCTTTTATACTTAAAAGTAATATTTTCACAATACCTTGAGTTAGTGTGTTACCATGCCAAAGCAGATGAGTTCAGAGTGGCTGACAGAATTTCTGCTTCCAGCTCTCACTTTGGCTCAGGATAACTGTGAAGATGAAATCTCACTTTTCCAGAGAGCTGTAGCCCATTACAGCACATTGGGAATGCCTGCCACTCGCTACCCTTGGCTAGGGACGTGTGTTACAGTTGTTCTTCTATGTGACTTACAGTAGGGGTGTAGGGTAGAGGGTCACTGAAGACGCTCTCTGTTGAGTTCTTCTTTTGTTGGTATTGCCTTTATTTACAGTGTTTTCACTAACCAGGGAGGGAGAAGGATGAGGTGGTGCTGATCTGACGTCTGGAGCCTTGCTTTATACTCCTACCCAATAAAGAGGGTATATGCTTTAGACAGCAGAACCAATTCTTTACAAGAGTCAAACAAAAGATGCCGGAGAGAGGGAGGAGAGAGGGCAAAATTTTAATATAAACAAATGCTATCAAATATTTCTCCATATTTATGCAATCACTGTATCATTACTGTGAATTAATAATGTTCAAGCTGTCTTTCCTGAGGCCTCTGCTGATTGTTTTACGCAGGTACGAAAACTAGCTGATACAAACAATGAAATTTTCTCCTTGACTACTTCTGTTTGTAAGAATCATAGCTATGAATATATTTCAACCCAATGGCTTGCACCAGAGATGTTAGAGGATTCATAGGCTCTATAGACTAGCAGGGAGAGTCTCAGCTGGTCGGCCGAGCTCCCAGCTGGCCAGCTGTGTGGTCCTGGGAAAGGCACTTCATGTCTGTTTTCTTCCCTCATTTCCTCTGCTTATCTATGCACTAGCCTCACTGTATGTAAGAGACCGAAATTCAGCTTCCTCTCTCCATCCCCTTGCTTTCATTTTTATCTTTATTGTCACATTTGGGAAAATGTGCCCCCCTGATCCCCAAGGGTTCGTGTTTCTGGCTGGGCACCCATGAGATGCCCGTTGGTGGACAGGGTAAAGAAGAACGGTAGGTCTCCTAAACACGTGTAAACCTGGTACAGACTTTGGCACCCCAGAATGCAGTTCTACCTGGAAGGTCCAGGTGGCATGTGGCACCACCACCAGTGGTGGACCTGCTGGAGCCCTGTACCGTGTGGCTTGTGCAAAGGCTCAGGCACAAAGGGGTTCCCTGTGAAGCTGCTGCCGACCTCTCACATCTGTCGTTTCACTGCCTGCAAGCCCAGAGGGATGCACCCTAACCTCAATACTCTGAATCCAGTGAGTTTCATCCTCTTATCCCTATCTACTTGAGCCTGAGAACTTGAGTAAGATGAAAGCATTTCACAGGAACAAGACAGACTAAGGTTTTCATTAATGCCTTGTATCCTTGCAATAACAAGGGATCCATTAGGGAGCCTGTAGCAAATACATATGCCAGTCCTCTCTCTGCAACATTTCCCACAGGCTGCACAATTTCTTTCAGAAGCTGGATTAATGCGTCCCTGTTTTACAACAGTATTTAAACTAATGGTGAATTCACCATCTTCATGTGAAGCAACAGCATGTTCTGATCTTTAATTACTTTCTCTGTTAAGAAATTGCTTCTTATTTCAAGACTGAATTTGTTTAACTTCAGCTTCCAATCCCTGGAAAGCTTCTGACTTACAAAAGCAACAGCTTCCAGACACTGGCTGAAAGTTGAGGTTAGATAAATATACATTTGTCAGTAAGGCTGAAATGCCCTTGCCTAATTATTTTCAGTTTCCAAACATAAGTACATTTACACTGTGATCAAGTTACTTTTCATCTTTCTCTTCATCTAGCCGAACAGGTTGAGTTTATTTACCCCCTTATTTTCCAGCCTCAAATTTATTTTCCCGTCTGCTGCCAAATTCATTATAGTCTTTCCAGTGAACATCATATTTCAGTACTGATGTGATGCAGTAGCTATAACTCGAAGTGTAATGGACCTACGTAAACAAAACGATGCAATATTGCAACTGCTGATACCTAGACAACACCAGCTTTTGGGTACATGATTATCTTGTAAATGTTTGCAAATACCTCAATGTTTTAAAATATACTCCCTATGCCTTATCTCCTGCTTCCCTGTTCTCTCAACAAGAGACAGGACTGAGTTCAGAGGAAGACTTTTAGTTCTTGAAAGTCTTCTACCAAGCCTTGAGAGTCTTCTGTTAAGGGGTGACTGTTATTTTAGTTTCTGTTAAAGAAATGTTTTTAACGCTATATACTGCTTGGATAGAGACTGATTTTATGAAGAGTCTTGTTACTGAAGTGAATGTGTGCCACGTCATAGTTTGGAAAATAAAATGGCATTTTCATGGCTGTTGGAATCATGCATCCAAATGTAACTTTGATAAACTGCTGAAAATTGTTCCTTTATGTGGTACACTGTTACTCAACTTCAATTTCTTGTTCTTCTTTTTCTTTGGAACAGATGATTAAGTCAATTACAGGTAGGCATCATCAGAAGATTCCTAGAAGTGACATTAGCTACACAGTGAGTTTGTGTACCAGCTTTTGATTTCTAAAGTATTTGGTTTTTTTCTAATTTACAGTAGAAATGCTGTAAATGGCAAATTTTACCAGTTAAATTATTAATACTGGTACCATCAATTCATTAGAGGTGAAAGTAAATGCAGACATTAAAGGAAAAGTGGAAATACAATCCCAAGCGCATTATAAACTCTAAAAATTGGGCATAAGAGATTAATTTGGCAAAGCTCAGTGAATACTTTCAATGAACACTGATTTACTCTCTTTCTACACCTTCTTCTAAATAGTAGAGAACAGTTCTGCTAAAACAGTATAAGAGAAACAAAACCAGTTACTCTATAGGAAAAAAATATCCAGGTGGCCTTTGTTACCTAATTCCACATTTTTGCTGCATCTCACACCATGGAATATTTAGTTATATGATCCCACCCCTGGAAGATTTCAAAACCTTTAGGTGCATTGGACTAAAAGTAGAACTGGACCCTAGTTCAGAACTCCACCTATTGAATTGGGCTACGTTTCTTATCTCCTAAGTAATTTACTATTTATTAGTAGCATAACTTTTTCATGAGCTAAAGGCCCTGTTGTGCTTAGCACAGACTACACTGAGTGGAAATTAGCAGCAGACTCATTTTATGTGGTTTTCTTTTTTTTTCTGTGGATTCTCTCTGCCTTCTTTTCCAGTGTGTAATTTCTCCTCTTTTAAACAAGAAACAGCCTTTTGGGTTGAATTCACTACACTTTTCTTTAGCTGTCTAAAAACTAGTCCCCTAGTCTAAGATTGATCTCTAAACTTCTTAGAACATTATTATTAGACTATTAAAATTAGTTTTCAGCTAAGTGAGTAAACATCCACACTTCAAAGCCACCAGCAGAATCATTTGGAATTGAGGAGTATCTTCACAGAGTCACTGAAGCATAGAATGTTTGGGTTGGAAGGGACCTTTAGAAGTCATCTAGTCCAACTCCCCTGCTGGGGGGGTCTTTTGTCTTCTCTTGCTTACCGAGATGGATCCCTGCAGAAAAAATCCAATTACTTGAGGATTGGAAACACCAAAATCTATTATCAATAAAAAAAATCTTTATCTATTTCACCAAATCTATATCTATACCACCAAACACTATATCTAAAGGAAAAATACAGTAGCAGGGAAGCAAACTTGTAATTTAAATGCTTAACTGATCGGAACAGCATAAAATATCAAGTTACTGATATAATGTGAGAACGTCTATAAACAGCCAACTCTCCAGCATGTGCTCTGTAGACTATTCGTAGTAGTATTTGCTCTGTGAAATGAAGATGAATCACGGCAGTTAGTGAATTTATGTATGTTTTTTTTTAAAGGATAGGGCACCTTGAATGTGTTGCTACTTACAAAGTTAGTCTATCAAGTAGTTAAATCATTTTCTTCCCCTTATTTAGTGCCTCTTACACACAGGAGAGCTCTTGCTCCTTCACCTTATCCCCATACAGAACTTGTTATGTGCACATAGGCCCCTCATTCACTCCATATGCTCCATAGTGCTTTCCAAGAGAATTATAATAATGTGGTTCCAACTATCATGCCAGCATAATTAACCCCTGGTCTTTTTACTGTATTTTGATACACTTGAAATATTACCTACACTTTAAAACCTCTGCACATTAAACAGGCCCTTCCTACAAGCATTTTTCCTTTCACTTTCTCTAGTTCATTTCAAAATAATCACCAACTTATCAATATGCTCAATTTGCAGAGTTAATGGAATCTCCAAGGACTCTTGAGGATCATCCCTTTCATTATTTTTCATCAAATAAATAAATCAGGGAAAGACGTCAGAACGTCCTAGCACCTGCCCAGTGTGCCCATGCTGGGGAAGAGGGAGGGAATAAGCTCCTCCTAACACAGCTCTGCAGTTCAAGAGGCTCCTCACTGGGTTTCTGGACACCACTGCTCATAAATCTCCTGAAGCTGAACTTCCCGCTGCTGCTTGCAGTCTGCTCTTTCCTCGGATAATGCAATTCCAGAGTGCCACGCTCCCTGCCCCCTTCCCACGCAGATTTGGGGGTCTTTCCCACCTTCCACCAGCCAGGACTTTAGCCATGCAAAAGGTGAATGCTGGTTTATCTTGCTCTGCTCAGCTTTTTCTTCCATGTTCACCTCATTCAGTCCCATACTTTGGCAAATTGCGCATCTGCTGGAAGGGGAGTCAATGGTGCGTGCTGTTGGCATCTCTCCAAGACGCAGTTTGATGCCCACCGCCAAGCAGTGGTAAGAAAAACGATGGCTCTTTTAATTGCACTGAATAAAAGAGCTCTGCTAAGTGCGGATTTGTTCTGTTGGGACCTCATTTTTTGTCACCGCTTTTTCAGCTAGGCTTCTGCACTCATAAAATTGTGTCATGTAAAACAAGGGTTCCCATATAGTCACTGTGATTAGTAAAAGTAAAAAAAAATAAAATAAAAATAAAAAAAGAGATCAGTGTATTTCACCAGAGAAAAAAAGGTGAAAAATAAGGAAAATCCAGTTAAATAACTGCATTCAGTAATCAAAGTTATAAATATTTCCTTTTTTTAAGTAAACAAAAATTATGCCAGAGTTCTTTATTCCAGTCACGACAGCGTTTAAAAGCACCAGTGAAAATAGGGGTTTTAATAAACTGATGTACAAGTAACACACTTCCCGCCCTCAATTTCTCCTTTTAATTTGAAGCATTACACAGCGGGTGTATGTGACAAACAGTGAGAGGGACAGGGGAAAGAGGAAATACATGCAACTTATTGAATGAGTTATGACTTGATGGCTCTATGCCATTAAATAATTTTCACCGGAATAAATGGCATTGATTATTGACTTACAGTAATTCTGAGTAATTATGAAATATAGATATAAAAGAAAGCAAGCGTTTTGCTGTTGCTTTTCTAAGATTGGCTCTTGGATGCTATCTCATTGCTTTTAGATGCCATCAAGGAAAATTAAAGCATCCTTGTCCTTAGAGCTGTGGAAGAAGGATGAAGTTGACCTTTTGGTCTGACGACACTCTTCAAGAAGGAGATAAAGGATTCCCCAATATCATCCATTATTTTATTTTGTAAGGCTGCTATGCTGGCTTCTTTATAACACATTGAAAACAATCTTTTGAATATCGAATTCTTTCTGTGAAAAGTTTAAATGTTTTATTTTTATTTTTATTTTAGGCAAAACTCTAAAACAAAACATTTTGCTTTTGAAGGCTTTCATTTTTATGTCACCTGCTTTTCTTCTTTTGTGGTGTACCACTCTTCTACCCTTTATTTTTGAGGCCAGATGGAAAAGATGAAAAAGCAGAGAAAGAATTAATTAGGAAAAATGTTTCAAATGGGAAATTTGGAAAGGCAAACACGTAAACAGAAGCATTTTTACAGTTGCTAGGTGGAAGGTCTTTCCATTCTTGCTCCCTGTACTGCGTGTTGGTGCCCCGGAGGAAGAGGATCTCCATGGCAGATGTTTCCCTGCAGCCCATGGAGGACCATGTTGGAGCAGATATCCACACTACAGACCACAGAGGACCTCATGCCACAACAGGTGGATGTGCCCCAAAGAAAGCTGCAGCCCATGGAGAGCCCATGCAGGAGCAGGCTTTTCCTGAAGGACTGCAGCCCACAGGGAATACCTGCACAGGAGTAGGGGAAAGGTGGGAGAGGGAAGAAGCAGCAGAGAGGAGGCGCTCCTCTGTACTGACTGTAACCCCCTCCACACACCCTGTACCCTCCAAGAAGGGAGAAGAGTCCGGACTTGAACCTGAGAAAGGGGGGAGGAAAGGTGTTGGTTTAATGCTTGTCTTCGTTTCTCACTACCTGAATCTATTTTGACTGGCAACACATTAAGTTATTTTTCCCTGGCTGAGACTTTTTTGCCCATGATGGCAATTGTTAAGTGATTGTTAAGTGAGTTAAGAACTCTTAAGTCTTTATCTCGACTGAAGGGCTTTCTCATCCTGTTTTCTCCTCCTATCCTGTTGAGGAGGGGGAGTGAGGGAGTGGCTGGATGGGTGTCTGGCCCTTGGCCAAGGTTAATCTACCACACTCCTTTTTTTCATACAGATTTGTTACTGACTTTATATGTAAAACCATCGTGTGTGACAGGGAGGTGCCTGGTGCATCAGTATGGACACCCATTTTTACAGCTCCCTTTTCATCTAGTCCTTTAATCTGCTCTAAGACTTCCCTGGCCCTGTTTGTTTGGTATTTAGAGATAAATCCACAAAAGGGCATAGATATCTCAGGGCTCAGAACTGCCACTAGATCCTCGGTCCTAAGTAAGATGCTGGGTTTCTTACAATACAAGGAAAAACTTAGCTACTGGTAAACAGGTGTCACCGCAATGACGTGATGAATGGGGAAACACCTAACCTAGATAACAAATCATGCCAAGAAGGATATGTCTTAAAATCTCAGACACAGTGGAATTGACCTGCCCAGACTTTAACTAAACACACAGTTAACATCTGCTTTGAGAAAGCTGTTTATTCTGTGCCTAAAGGAGGGCAATAGGCATCTGTCAATGACAATTCATACCACATACTCCAATCATGTTTTACTATGTCCTCTAGCTCTTGATAAAGCCCAGATGACAAGCTTAGATTTGATGCCTTTTAGACTGCAAAAATAAGGTGGGAAGAATCCCAGCCCCACAGCTGTGAATATGTAGTATGCTTAAATATGCTATAGGTGCTTAGGCAAGACAGAGCGTCTCTGAAGATATGTCCAAAATCAGAAATATTGTCACAGGGGTGGGGACCGCTAAGTGTGAGGTACCCAGAAACTACTGACACAGATGGGAAAAGAAAGTAACCCGAGGGTATCTCGGATTCCTAAGGGCTGATGGTCGGGACATAGTGACAGTCAAATGTGAAGCTGTCTTTACACCTATGCCTAGCCTAGAAAGATAAAGAGTTATATTTCAAAGTTGTCTTTTGTCTCACAGACATGTCTAAGTTCCATCATTCACAGTGTAGTTTATTGAACTCTACATCTGATGGAGACCCAAACTTCAGCTGCCACAAAATGCAGCTGCGTCCCCATGCAGGGGAGTCCCTTTATGATACGGCTTTCTGCTCTTCTGGTCAACCTGTAGGTGCAGTTAAAAATGCTGGCTTTTGATTTTCAAATCCTTATAAAGTTTGAGACCTGACTTTTTGTCCCTTCAGCACTAGAACTGAAAGCAAGTACGGGACCATTGCCAAAATACAGTGATGCAATTGGATCCAGCTTTTAGGAAACGAGCTAATGGCCTCAAGTTTAGGCTTGTTTTTGGAACCTGCCTATGGTTCCTCTGAACAACAATTCATACTAAGTTCTTACTATATGGTAGTGTAAACAGGCCTTTAGAAACATCAGGCCAACTCCTCAGCTGGCGACATCAGCAAAGCATGGTTGAGCTCTCCTTTCAATGCAGACAAGATCCTCTACTAACATCTCTCAAATTAAATTTTTTTTTTCCTCCCTTGAAACTTCTGTCATGACTCCAACAGCAACACGTTCAGTGAAACTTACAGCTCTCCAGCATCTGATACCAGCTGTCAGGCTGTATTTCATCAGACTGAACTCTTTGTCCAAGTGCTACCAGCTGGCATTGCTTCAGCCATCTGGGATTGCAGTACTCTAACCTACAGACTAACGCAGCTCCAGCAGTGTCAGGGGTCCTTATCCTTTCCACAAACAGAATTTATTGGGAAAGTGAAGCGAAGCAAAAGCTGCTGTCCGCAATCAAAGCTTGAATCTTTCTAGTGCTTAGAACCTCCGAATGTCCACTCTTGATAGAGGGAATTCAGTGCCTTGCAGCTCTCAGACATTGGCTGCTAACTGTTGTCATCATTTTGATTCCCAGACTCTGTTGTTCAGAAACGCACTGTACAATGCACTCTGAGGACAGTGCAGCAAGGTTTCCTCTTCAGCCTTCTTGTTTGTGGCTTCTTATGTAATTGAGTGTTATCCATCACTTCCCAATCTGCACACTTCCACCCCGCAAACTTTCATAATCTTTCTTCTCCTTCCTCCCACTTCTCCCTCACTTCCATTAATTATATGTCACACTCCTTCTCAAGCTTTATTTTATGCAACCACCAGTTTCACTAAAATTACGTTAGAAGGCTCTGAAAGTAGAAACTTTGAAAAGCTGTATTTGAAATTACCATGGGAAAAAAAACCACACTCCTTTGAGTCAATATGCTGTGGACATCTGGCAACACAACAACCTTCCCTTCCCCACCAAATTTTGATTCTTTATTTGATCTCATTAGTTAAATTCCTCTTGGTAATCTTATTATTGTTATTGACTGCCAGTAGTATAATTGGCACTGTAAAAGAGCCTGGGAATTGCCATACTGGATCAAACCAGTGATTCGTCTCTCCTCGAACCGTATCTCCAAGAGTGGTCAGTACCAGCTGCTTCAGACAAAGAAACACTACAGCTGGCAGTTTGGAGATAATCTGCCTGCAAGTTAAGTTTCCCGTGCTTAGCATTACAGGCTGGCTCATGCCCTGGAGCTTGGAGATTTATCTTCCTCCCAGAATACTTGCTTATAAAGTCAGGTACTCTCCTTGCCTCATAAACTTGCGGATTGGGATAAAACCCGAAAAGGCAAGAAAGGAATACAAACGCTTAGGTTAACGAGGCAGCAGCTCAATAACAATTTATCCCCCATGCTGCAAACTTTCCCAAGGCTACACAGTGGGCTGCTAGTGGGGGCTGGAATAAACTCGGGAACTCCTGGCTCCTCGCCCTGAGCTTGTCTTCATAAGATGATGTTACGTCTCAAAGCATTTAAGATGTGGTAAATGTTAATTTTGTAGGGCTGACCACTTACCCAATCTTTTTTTTTTTCTTTCCAGAGTATTTTGCAGAGGTCAGTACATTCCTGAATAAGTACCTATGCTTTCATCCAAGAACAGTAAATTTCAAAAAAATGATAGAAGATCTTAATTTTGGTAGTAATAAATACAAACTGTAGGATTTCTCAGTTAAAATTTATGTTAACTGTGGGCTAGGACAGTATGGGAGACCAGCTCTCCCAGTAGAAATTGCTTTGGATATATAAAGAAGCTCGTGACACGACTATCATAAGGCTATACATTATAGACCTCCTATACGTCCTGTACAATATGAGAAAAGATTTCTGTTACATGCTTTTTATCTAAAAAATCAAACATGATTTTTCTTTTTTATTATAATTTTTGGCTGAAAAAAATCTATTAGAACAGAGATAGCAAAATTACCTTTCTTCTGCTAGTGCAATGAAAATACATGTATTAGAACTTCTATAGAACAGTTTGAAAACTAGTGAACTTATCATCAAAACAATTTCCAGTGTCATTAGTGTCTGATCATGGAACAACAGGGCCTTATTCACTGTACATTTACAGCACATTCCTCTTCAATACCACCCCCCATATTAGATTCCATTTATTTTTCAGAATTAAATGCTACTGCGTTTATGCTTCTGTTACATACAATGGTATATACATTGCCTTTTGGTACATAACATACATTAAATAACCATTCATTTCCAATATATAGAAGACCTCATCATCATTATGCTATATAAATGCAGAATGCATTTGTTGCCTTTCTCAGCCTTTTCTTTTCTGTACCAGCATGTCCTGTAAATTAAGGGCACGTTCAATTAAAAACATTTTCTAGCTTTCATGAGGTGGAAGATGTAGAAATCAATTCAGTAGCAAGCTGGCTGATTCAGCAAGAAATCAGCCAGCCTGCAGGAATCCCTTTTTAAATGTTTTCCTTTCTAACAAGGTAAGAAGCCAGAGAGAGGTACAAACGGACAGGGAGGTAGGAAGAGCCTCTGCAGATTAGCTGCTCCGCTCCTGTAGGCTGCAACCCTTGATTTGACGCAATTTTTATCCTGCATCCATGGTTGCCCAGTTAATTTGTCGTTAACATATTCTATGTGCTCAGTATTATTCATACATTGCAGCAAGGCCTTTAAATTTTCTGTGTTCCACAATGGAAAGTGCATTCAGTTTTATTCAGTTCTTTGCAGCTTACAGTTCCATTTGTGTGAGGCTTCATTCTCTACAGCTCACTCACCACTTTCAAAAATAGGCACTGCTAATTTTTAAGAACTGATATAAAAAAAATGTGGATACGAAAATACAGAAAAATTATTTCTAGAGATCTTACTAACAGCTGAAGAACCAGTGCATTTCATCTGGTTTCCTCTTTTCATCCTCCATGCACATTATGTCCAGGAAAGAAGAATTACTACGAACAATAAAAATTATGTAATATTAAAATGCTTAGACAGAAAGAGAATAAACATGGGACTATATCACTGAACTCATGACAACGGGAGCGTTTTATTTAGTATAATCTTGTTTATATCAATATGCTTTACTAATTCAAAGGCATTATTTTTTCCTTTTTTGCAACATTTGTTTCCTTATTCAGTAAGGTGAGTTTCCAGCATCCATCTTGTTAGTCAGCTTTTCAGTAGAGTCTTCTCTTGTTTTTTAATATAAAAATCCTACAAGAGTAAAACATATAAGATAAAATTAAGGCGTTTTTGTGTTTTCCTTTTGATTTAGTGAAGCAGGGTGTCTGTAGTGCATCTAGCACTGCCATTAAAATTTAACAGAGCTTCAAATGAAAGAGATCCATTTTCTGGCTTTTGATTCATTTCTCATTTGCCTAAAAAGTTACAAGCCTTTGTAGAAGCTGTAAATCTGGCTAGAAGTGGTACTACATTTTTTCCTCTTTGAGTCCGTGCAATAGCTATGTCTCCTTTCACCTAAGTGTGTGCTTCAGCCATTGTGTTTTTCCGAATTTGGAGCCATTTGGTACAGTGCTAATTTATTTTACTGACTGAGCACATGAATCCCAGCTTCTGAGGAGCACGGATGGTGCTTTGGCTCAGAGGAAAGCTTGCATAGCAAGTAGAAAAGGGGTATCACTCTGAATGATTAATTGCACTCCTCAGAAGGGTCTCAGAACATGATCATTCTTTATAGAAAATTGGATTAAAATTTGACACTTCTACAATTTTTTTTCTTTGTAGTGAAATTTTCATTTTTCATCTGTTGGCCAAATAATTCCATGTGCAGTCATCCCTAAATTAATCTTGAATTAATTTTTAAATCCACTGTCCTCTAATATATAATTCACCATAAGAAAACTCAGAGCAGTCAATCTTTCATTAGACATGGGGTGAGAAAGGGTCAGCAGACACTCCTGCGGTACTAAAAATAAAGGCACCACATCTGGTATGGAATGATGTCTGGAATTGTAATGCATATGCATCCACTTACTTGTTCTGCTGAAAACACAAACTACAGAGTGGCTGCATGTTGAAACATGAACCAGTGTAATAGGAGCTTAAACCCTGGAACAGACTGTTTGTATATGTAGTCAGTTTATTAGCAAATGTGCAGGCCTGTAGAGTACAAGAACCATCGTTTCAAGCCGATCTGTCACACATTTAACAAGCTGTTTGTAATACAGTCCATTTCATGTATAAGAGAAAAAGCTTTCCCACAGGTATAAGCAATATATGATACTTTTAGCATATGGTGAGCTCTGTTTTTGCAGGTATCCTACAGCAGAAGCGGCTGTAACATGTTGAGTTAATTTTTTGTTTGTTTCCAAAAATCCTCCTTTCCTCTGTTCAACGTACTATAATAAAGCATGTTATAGCGGACGCTAAAAATGAGATTCCGCACAAGATGTGTTTCTAATGTCAGGCACAACCGTGCTCACCAAGAATAAATCTAGCCCTGGTGCAAACGGCTCACGCTAAGCCTACTTTATATACCACAGTAGGGCTGAATGGGTAGAAATCAATAGCAGAGGGGCCTCTGCTGCAGACGGAGTTACTACTCGAGCACAGCTGTGCCTCTGTGCCTTTTCATCAAGGAGCAGCAAGATGCTGGGGTACCTCCCTGAAATGGTACCCGCTGACAGCAGCCTGCGGGGCTGTGGTGGGGAATAAACACCCTGCAGTGCCTGTGCTGTGCCTCAGCTTCTGGCAGGATTTGCAAATGCTGCTTGGGATTCAGGGATTTCGCTTGGAGAAAGCTGCCAATGCACCAGTGCTTCCTGATCTCGCCTCCCCGCCGGAGGGTCCAGCCGGGCTCTGCCATGGCCCTGGGGCCGGGGGCCGCAGCCGCTTGCCCCACAGGTTGCTGCCACAGCCTGCCAGCACCCGACCTGCCGCAGAGAGGAAAAGCACAGAGTCTCAACGGCGAGGAGGAGGAGGGGAGGCTGCTTCCCCCCGCCTTCCTCCCGCGGGGAGGACTTCATGTGCTGCCCTGCAGAAGGCAGGGTGGGGAGGATGCGTCCCCCAGACAAGACTCCAGCTGACCGCTGCCTCGCCGCGGGGTCTTTCAGGACGCTGTCCTTACCCCAGCATTTTCCCGGGCAGCTGCTGGGCTCGCCTCAGTGCAGCGACTTTATTTCAGCCTTTCTAGCTGTCATGGACAAATGACTAGCAAAGAGAACTGTAGTTTGCAGGCTGTGCCCAAGCTGGGTTCTAATTCAAACCAGATTCTGTAATTGCGTTGCATTTCACCTCCAGGTCAGAAATTAAATCTAGAGCATGTCAGGTGCTAGCGATTACGGGCTGGCTTCTCCAGTCGGTGCCAGCCGCTCCGCAGGGTGCGAGGGGACCACAGCTGCTGCGCATCACCTGGGGGACTTTGCTCACCCAGGAGCCAAGGGAAACTCCTCACCCAACCCGGCAGGGCCCACAGCCGCTTCCAGCACCAGCTGTACCCTGATCCCTGCCTCGCTCCCCAGTGAAATCACTGAAACGATTTCGGCTTTAACCGCAGATCCCACAGTGACTACCGGCCCTTGTCAACAGTCTTAGAGGAGTAGCCAAAGGCTGCTCAGCACGACTGCATTAGTGGGAATATTTCCATGTATTTGAATGGGTATTGTCTCAGACCAGGAATGAACAAGACTGTTCTGCTCCACATCCATCCGTACACGAACGGCAGGGCAGCACTGGAAAGCTCCCGTTCCTCACACCACAGAGCGAGCAGCTCTTCTCCGGAGCCATTCAGCTTCTTGGCAGATGTCCTCCTCCAGGTCCAGCCATGCGAGGGAAAGAGATTTCGTCTCCCCAGAACCTCCCAGTTACTATTCTCTTTCAGCCTACCAGAATTATTGCCCCCATAGTTTTTCTGGCAGAGCATTTGGGTTTAGTGTTCCTTAATATGTTTCAGACAAAATCAAAGAGTTTAGCTCCCACAGCTTCCATGGGTGATCTGAGCGAGCCCAGCTGATCTTACCTCACACAAAGGGTAATCTCTACCACTTGTGTGGCTGGATCCAGATGAGGATATTTGCTCCCGCTGCAGACTCCAGATGATGCAAGTTTTCTCCCTTTGCTACACTAATTCCAACCAGGTGAAAATAGGCAGGTCCCCCAGTGAAAATTGCCAAGCGGTGGAAATATTTAGAAAAACATATTTGCACGATATCACACTGAGTAATATCAACACAGATCACATGAATTGACCCAGTAATCTGTTGTCGTCCGCATGTCACAGAACTTGAAGGCTTCATACAGCTTTGATTACAAAAATGTGCATTTTCTCTCATCATGGTGATTGAATGCAGAGGGAATGGTTTTGTCTTTAGGTTTGTTTATTTTTCTTTTTCAGTCATAATGGACTTTTGAACAGTAAAATTGCTTTCTGTCTTTTCAGAGCTGTTTGGCTATTTGAGAGGAAAAAAGACACACAAGACAGTGCGGCACTGCTAAAGGGAGAGATATAAACACAGTAAAAATCAAGTTTAATGATCACGTTTTAATATTTAAGGAAAAATGTGTTTTCACTTAAGCTACCTGAAAGTTCACAATGAATCCATTCAAGTTAGTTGCACTATTTATCACATGTTGAAGGTGGAGAACCTACACTTGAGACGTCATTCTAACTTCATACTTTAAGTAAATAACGGTATTGTCCTGTGCCTTACTTCAGTATATCTTTCACTGCTTGAAGATGTCCAATTATGAAAACTATACTTTTCCTTAATACTGAAATTACACAATAATTGAGATGGATTTGAGACACCCTCAGAGCAATTTTTGCTGTTGATAATTTTTTTTCCATTTTTTTTATATTTGCTTTGGGTACACAACCTCAACAGAATGAATTGAAGCAGTCATGAAAGGCGAGCAACTAAGGCAGAGGAGTTGATAACTAAAGCTCTTTTTTTAGAAAGTTTGCCAAGGCATGGGGAGGAGTCTGTATTCTTCAATTTGTTTATTTATATTAGTAGTCACAATTTGACACTTTGGAATTTTGCTGTGCAAGTTGGCAACTATGACAACAATGGACTATCACTCATGGTGGGGTCTTACCGATGGCAAAGTAAAACCATCCATAAGTTTCTGAGACCCAAATACAGAAAAGGAAAAAAGTACTGATGCTAGCAATTGAAACGGGCAGCTCATTGGAGGTCCTAATCTTGCACTGAGAGCTCAGTAAACTTTGAGGGCCCATGAGAGTAGATAGGAAGACGGCTGGAGCCATAACAAAAACTAGAGTTTTTCACGGTGTCATCAGAAGGTCTCTTCTTTTTTTATTCACATAAGTAAACAATGGCTTTGTGTGTTTTTGTTGGTTTTTTTTTAATTGCAGAGCTGTTTGGGGATGAAGAGGAACACTCTGACAGGGCAATTCATCTTATCTGTCTGTATGTTTAACTTGCCCACACCATCTTTCATTTCAGCTCTAAGTGTCAAGCAACCATTATGTAGAAGTCATAAAAAGGTCCTAGAAGGCATAACACTGCCTATTGCTAGTCTTGATTTCATGATCTGCACTAAAAATGCTTAGAAATACACTAGGCTCCAAAAATTCCTGTGAGTTCTGGCTCTTTAAATAATTGTGATTTCCGTGACATTACTGTTTTCGGCGAGGGTGTCACTCACTGTGTGACTTTCTCCCAAAACTGCCATGACAAAACTAAAATCCCTTTACATCACTGTCGAGTCAATCAGGGATCTAAGAGTAAGGGAAAATAAAGCAGCAGCCAAATAACACTTTACTTATTGCTTTTGCTAGTCTGACCAGAAAGCTAGAACAGGCAGCAGGGGATAAGCCTAAAGGCTCTAGGTCTGGTTGAAACAATGATCATCTTGTTTTGCTTTGCCATGGCCCCATAACTGCGTGGCAAATAAACAACAATGTAAGTACAGCCAATTCATTTGCTGTCTAGTTTTGATTTATGAAGGCAATAACTGAGTGAACAAGGGGATTCAAACCTTTTGGTTGCTTTTTAATTTTAGTTCCTTTCAGTTCTATTTTAAGTTTAATTTGAAATAGTTTGGAGGGGGAAAAGGAGGGGGGGAGCTCTTCCATCTTCATAAGGAGTGTAATACCTAGCTTTTACTTTTTGCCTTGTGTGAGGAAGTATTTTTGCTTCTCCCTATTGCTTGATTAATACATTCTCCTAAACATTATGTTAATACTCTAATTTTGATCATTACCTTTTAGATATTCAAAATACAGAAGTTGAGTGATTGACTTTTCAGACTAAGAACCCATGGCTCCAATTATAGCTCATAGGAGCTATCTGTCCTCAGTGTGTGTGTAAATCAGCCTTATGACTGATCTGTGAAGCTAATTGCAGCTCTGAAATTCAAAACTACTTTGCCATTTTTCAAAGGAGCTTTGGTAAACCCTGAAATCCTGAAGGAACTGCTTATGTTATTTTACTGTTAATGAAGGGGCTTACCAAAAAAAAGAAAGAAAAACTATTAATGTTGTCCAGTCAAACTAATATCTGTGAACATAGCAGGCGTTCACTGAAAGAGTACAGACTGGTTTTGCCATTGCCCTCAGCCTTGTGTGCTCATTTATATTACTGTAGAATTTTAAATGCTATTGAAAGATAAATAGGACCATTCCTAATCCACCTTGCACTGGTGTAAGCAAGCACACAAGATGTAAAGCAGCAGAAAACCTGGCTCCGTATGTGTACATGCAGTGCTCTGAATAATGTGGTATGACGCTGATCTCAGCAAGAAGCAGGCTACTGAAGAGCTCAGAGGAACTGAGGGAGGTATAGCTGCCCCCCCGAAAATGTGCAGTGTATGTGGTTGGTACAAGGCTCTAGTAACTCCCCGAATAGCTGAAAATTCCAGTTTTATGTCACTGAGCTATTGCAGCTCTATATCTGCTGCCTCGCCAAGAATCCTCCAGTCAGCTGAGCAGCCTTCATCTATGGGGGAAACAACCAGGGGGACTCAGTTCACTCCCAGTTCAGTGGTTAGAGCTAAATGGGGACCAGGTGACCCTGCCACTGGGGCACTGCCCCCCAGTACAAGGAGCTCTCAGAGCTCCTGCTGGTTCGGGAGCTCTGACTTTTATAGAAGCAAAACGCAACTAGCCAGCCGTGTGTTTCAGTTCTCAGAAGGCATGTGTAGGGTAGGCCTGCTCCTAAGAACTAGAGAAACCAGGAAGCAACTGCGGTGGGCTGATAGCGTGTCTGCCTTGTCAAAAAACATGCTCCAAAAAAGGGGTTTGATTTTGGGCCCTTCACTACAAGAAAGACATTGAGGTGCTGGAGCATGTCCAGAGAAAAGCAGCAAGGCTGGTGAACGGTCTGGAGAACAAGTCTTATGAGGAGCGGCTGAGGGAACTGGGGTTGTCTATCCTGAAGAAAAGGAGGCTGAGGGGAGACAATATCACTCTCCTCAGCTACCTGTAGCAAGGCAGGTGTCGGTCTCTTCTCCCAGGTAACAAATCACAGGATGAGAGGAAATGGCCTCAAGTTGTGCCAGGGGAGGTTTAGATTGGATATGGGGAAAAATGTCTTCACCGAAAGGGTTGCAAAGGATTGGAACACAAAGGATTGCCTAGGGAAGTGGTTGAGGCACCATCCCTGGATGTATTTAAAAGACATGTAGATGCAGAGCTTAGGGACATGGTTTAGTGGTGGACTTGGCAGTGTAAGATAAAAGTCATTTCCAACCTAAATGACTCTATGATTCTATGTCTTTTTGTGCTCTATCATGGTCGTGGATCCTGTTGTACTAGCTACATCAGGCAATTTGCAAACAAGCACATTGTAAATAATTGCTGGATTATTTAAATAGTTTTAAAATTGTTTTTCTCAAATTGCAACTATGGAATAGGGAAAAATGCACATGAGAAAGATCTGTTCTTTTGTTGCAGAGGAAAATACGCCAAACTGCAAGGACTGTGCAACAGTAAGTGAACCTGAAATCAACAGGGTTAAATAAAGGTGGAATGTGATAAATCATTGCATACCAAATCCATTTCCACAGAGGCAACTGATACAAACTTCATTCTATAAGAAAGGATGTAAACCAGCTCTGTGTGGAGAGCTCTTTGTGGACTCCTAGCTCTTATGTGAAATTGAATGTACAGTTCAAACTCTGTATATAGATATTGTAGGTACAAATAAAAAAATCAAAATACTAAAATATGTACACATCCAGTAGTTTTTTTACTCATAACATTATGTATCAATGTTGTAATTTCAAACATTCAAAAATTATTAATTGGGTCTCCAAAATTTCTGAAACTGTTTTAAAGCGTTTTTCTTTTCTTTTAAGTTTTATCACCTTGTAGCATTTGACCACCTAGACCACGCTTTTCCCAGCTTTTCTCTTTGACTTTGATAAAAACATCTTCTTATTTTCTAAATATGCAGTGTGCTGTTCTTATGTAGATCCCAAGTGGAAGTCCCACCTCCAAACATCATAAGACTTAGAATAAAGTAAAGAAATGTAGCAATATTATTTTATGTACAAGATAGAGATACACAAATGTACTTAAGGTGTACTCATTTATGGCTGTGGACAGTATAATACAATCAATCAGTTTTGTGCATGACCACAGGAGACAGATTTTCATGAGGTCCCTGCTGACTCCCCATCAAGTCAGCCTGCACGGATGATTTCTGAAAAGTGTCTGATTTAGGCCAGCCTGTGACTTAGCACAGGCTCCCTCCTAATCCGTTTCAGGGGCTCTGTTCCTTGCTCAACATTAATTTACAATCTAGTCTATCACTGCTATTAAAGTCAATATCTATCAACAGTTATTACTTGTATCACCCCATCTCAGTAACAGTTATTTTCTGTTCTCAGCTGAATGAAATATCAGGAGACTCAAAATACCTCAGTGTGAATGATTAAATGGAAACTGCTGTATCAATCAGTGATTTCAAGTTTCATGAATATGAGACTCAAACTAAGATCTGGATCAAAAAATAATCTAAAGAGCCATGGCACTCAGCTGACAAATAGCAACCCCAACGGCAATATCTGCAATCCTGTGTGAAAGCCTTGGCTTCTAGGCAACACCTGAGGAAAATCAGGCACCTCAAAGCCAAAATATAAGCATAGATGAGCTGAACTTAAGTTTGGCTTCATAAAGACATAACATAAACACTAGAATTTGGCGTATTCCCCCAGCTTTCAGTAGAAAATATACCTTTCCTCTCAGAGTTCATTCCACCTACAGTACAGCTGACCATTTATTTCAAATAAAATGTGAGGCTCACATTTTTCTTTCAGAGAGGGATCTAGTGTCTGTACCTGTACAGTACTGAGCACAATCTCCAGACATAGGAAACCTCTATTCAGTTCTGCCCTCTGCCTGAGGAGTGTTGAACCTCTCCCTTCTGAGTTAGGGCCAAACCCATCAAAATCTGGGATCTTCTACTGAAGACAAAAGCTCTGCTCCTTACACTGAAGCTGTCTATTTTGAATGTTAGATTTAAAGACTAATACTGTCACAGAAAACGTGCACACAAGGGAAAGCATGAGTATCTCTAACCACAAAAGCCATAGAAGCAGAGAAAGTGTGGGTCCCAGCCCATGCTCATGAAACAATTCATGTATTTCAACTGATGATTAAGAAGCTCGACCTGATGGAGCCCCTGAGTGAGTTAGGAAAAAGGGCACCTAGTTGCTGGATCCAGAGGTGGCTTAGGCTTGGCAGAGGTGTAGGTGTGAAACCAGTCAGCCCTGTCAAAAATGAGTAGGTTTCAAGGATACTCAGAAAACGAGATGTCCTTGGAATTTTACTGTGAACAGCACAAAGGCCACTTCCAGACTGATTCCCCTGGCTGCTCCCGAAGACCACCTCGGCCGTACCCAAGGCGTGCGCTGAATGGGGCTTCTGTGGCAACAACAGGGAGCCTGCAAGGCCCTGCCTGTACCCTTCACCTGTCCTGTGACCTGCCACCACAATGCCTTTCAGCATCCACCTTGCGTTTTCTGCATCATTTCTGCCAAATTGTGAAATTAGTGGCCTGGCAAAGGCTAGACAGCAATAGCTGACTCCACTGGTACCAACTGGTATCATCACCAGCCACTTCTGAGAACAAAAACGGGTTCCCACAGACCATCTCCATTCGTCCTAGAACTACTCCGTTTTGGCATATACTACAAATCACCATTGGTGAACTCAAACTGTCCTCAGTGGCGGGTCACTTGTTTTTTAGCATGACAAAAGATAACACTGTGACAGACTCAGGCATTGTTTCTCATGGGCAGCATACACGTCTTCAAAGGTGACTTGAGCTTTCCTCCTGGCAATACTGACATTGGTGGTACAAGAGTGCATGTACACTGTCTGTGATGTCTCTACTACTGCTGCCACAACATCTGTGGCCTCATGCGACCATGATGGCCTCCACAAAGAGTTCAGCCACATCCTCAGCTACTCCTCAGTGCCTGCCAGGAGTGTGTGTGGGAACTTCAGGGACCATCATTGGTGTCAGTAAGATCAGCTCAAGACTACATGAGAAATGTCATCCAGAGCACTTGTTGTGCGTCTTATTGCTGATGAGGGGAGAAGCAGCAGCCTGCCCCATCCCTTTGGCCAAGAACTCTGAGGGAACAGCTCCTACAAGGAGCAGGCTATGCCCAACGCTGACTGAGAAAAGCAGTCATCTCTAAATATCAGGGACATTTTGGCTTCCCAGTTTTCTTCGCCATTTTCTTTTTGCAGTCTTTGAACTCCCGTTATGCTTCTTTCCCTTATCCATCAGAAATATTTTCCTATTGGAGAAAATAAAAACCCTACGTCATTAGGAAACCGGAGGCTGGCCTCTCCTGCTGCACATTCTGCCTTACTTCCACATTAGTTTTAGCTGTCTTATCTAAATATGGTAATTATTTGAGTATTTTTATGTAAGTCATGAGAGATATTTCTTATACTGCAGCAGCTAAACATAAGGAGCTAGTACTAATCTAGCAGAGCTCATTATCTGCAACATCATATTAATAAAGTTTAAGACAGATCTGAAAGCTGAAGATCATTTTTTAATTTGCAGTTACAGCTACCATAGAACTAAAAGTATCAAATTACAAATGCCAGGGCTTCATTTTTCAAAGTGGGAAACTGTGTTCAGAATAACCAAATCATGTTGTAAGATCATATTTTAAACTTTAGAAATAATTTTCAATACTATTTACAGTGAGCCTATTGTTCAAGGTTAAATGTGACTCTAAAACCATATATTTAGTCAGGCTGCCTAAAACAGGCCCCTGGCTTACACCTCAGGTTCAGGTGTTGAGTCAAGCAGTCCTTCTTAGATGTCTACTTTAGTGTCTTGTATTTTCAGTAGAAAGAGGTGGAGGCCCTGCAAGACCTCTGGAAAAATAAAATTTTTTTAAAAAATCATATTTGTTTAACTTTGCTTAAACTTTGGCAGATTAGAAATCTTCAGACATGCAACAAGCCTCACTAACTACGTAAGAATACTGGGCATTAATTTCAAAGGATTACTTTACACAATCACTGAATCACAGAACGGTAGGTGTTGGAAGGGACCTCTGGGGATCATCTGGTCCAACCCCCCTGCCAAAGCAGGGCCACCTACAGCAGGCTGCACAGGACCTCCAGAGAAGGAGACTCCACAACACCTCAGGGTAGCCTGTTCTAGTGCTCCGTCACCTTCAGAGTGAAGAAGTTCTTCCTCGTGTTCAGATGGAACATCCCGTGCTTCAGTTTGTGTCCATTGCCCCTTATCCTGTCACTGGGCACCACTGAGAAGAGTTTGGCCCCATCCTCTTGACAACCACCCTTAAGATATAAGCTTATAAGCATTTATAAGGTCCCCTCTCAGCCTTCTCTTCTTCAGGCTGAACAAGCCCAGCTCCCTCAGACTTTCTTCGTAGGAGAGATGCTCCAGTCCCCTGATCATCCTTGTAGCCCTTCAGTGGACTCTCTCCAGTAGTTCCTTGTGTTTCTTGAACTGGGGAGCCCAGAACTGGACGGGCCTCACTAGGGCAGAGTAGAGGGGAAGGAGGACCTCCCTCGACCTGCTGGCCACACTCAGTGCACCCGAGGATCCCATTGGCCTTCTTGGCAACCTGGGCACACTGCTGGCTCGCGCTGGCTCATCTTAATAAATGCTTAGTTTTGCGTGCCAGTTAGGTGTCTCCAAGCTTACAGTATAAAGAAAGGGCCCCTTTCCTTGGTTACATACTATAAGATCATTCATGTTATAGCTGGGCCTGGGCTATCACCACTTCTGATGAAGCTACATGACAGAAGAACTAGCTGTTCTTTTGTTTAGTGACAGCTGAAATAATGCAAAACTACTTTCCAAGGAAAAAATGCAGGCAAGAACAGGCTATGCTATCCAAGTGATCTAACACTGAATGGACAAATGGTGGGACTGAGTCAAATCCAGCTATGTAGCTGTGTAGCAGAATGACCAGAGGAAGTCAAAGAAAACCAGAGAGCATCTAGGAGGTGCCTGTGACATGATGCTGAAGAGTAGCTATGTTGGGATATTGGCCAACTGCCAGTTAGAGAGGTTTAGTAATTTGATTACAGAAAATGTATTCTGCTGTTTGTTTCTTGCCATGTCTGAGGGAAAAGAGTAATTCTCAACATTATTTATAAATAAAAATGAGGCCTATTAAAAAAAAGAAATGAGGACTCATTCAACTCCATCACCAGCTTCTGATCTTGATTGATACAAGTAGATAAAAATGGAATATCATTGTGAAAATTACACATTTTCATTAAAAGAAGAAATAGAAATGTTTCAAGGTGACCCCATCTTTCAGATTGCTTAGTTTTTCATAAATAAATCATATTTTTCTTCTCCTTATAGAAATTTCTTCCATGTAGCCATATGTAGAATGTGGTTAGTTTTCATTTAACTTACTCCTTTCTCTGACAAAATCCATGTATTGCGAAACCACTCGAAATCATGACCTACTGAATTACTTTCTGGCATTCCTTTTCCCTTCTCTGTTTGCTCCAAATCTTCTGAACATCTTTCATTCACAGTTATATACATAAGCTATTATAAAAAGTATAAAGAGAACCAGACAGAGAACATTCTCTTTTTTCCATGTTCATGGTAATCTGTTCTTATTGCCAGTCTGATTACTGGGCTTGTAGTGCTAGTCTACTTATAGAGACAGGCTGAGCAGATAAGGGAAAGAAAGATACATTAACATGAGCCTGGTATATAAATATTATAATAGAAATAATAATGTATTACACTTCTACTGTGTTTTTCTTTCAATGATCAATTGTGAAAAACAGAGAGAACCTGGCTAGTGTACTTTGCCTACGAAGACCCAATTTCTACGTCACAGATTCAGGTAGTGCTTGCTAAATAACATAAACTAATGCAGAATTGCACCATATTCTGCGCTGTTTCTGCTCCAGCCCTGGATCTGTCTGAGGGTCACCAACCTTCTGTGCTGTGTAAATAATTGATTTTTCACCACGGCTGCTGAATGAAAAAAAGAAAATCAGATCAAACCAATTGTTGTTTTCTTAACTTCCCCTTCCCCCTAAAACCGCATTCAATACAAATGTTCCAGACTACCTAAAACAGAAAGGTTCAATTTTGCATCAGCAAAGAGAAAGAAACAGTCTAAATCATAAAACTAAACAGAAAACTGAAAACAGAGAGTGCTTCCCTGTGTTAACTTCAGGACGAAAGATTCAGGCTAAACTTTTCCATTGGCTCCTAGAGAAATTTGAATATCCATCTCTCGCCACTGCGACTGTGCTCTGTTCCCTGGGCTAGCAGGGGCTGGGCAGCAGCAGGGTGTCCTCGGCCTCCTGCCCTGGTGCCGTTACGCTTAGTGTGAGTTCACGAATGCATGGACTGGCACTCGAGCAGCCCAAGTGGAGGTGACAGCCTTTCTTTTCTTATGGTTCATCCATTCTCATGGTATTTTTAATTTGCTTCAGAGACCCTTTCAGTAAGAAGCAGGAAAGTTCCAGGGCAAGAAATTACTGCTGTAGCATGTGGTAGTTTATAAGATGCTCCAAACCATAGCCAGGGAAGGAGATGACCCAAGCTCCTATCTCTTCCATGCGCTGACACTTCCACATCTCCTGTGAGTCGGCTGGCTGGGCTTTGGCCAGCTGGAGCCATGGTAAGAGCTGGACTCACATTCATAGGGGACAATCAATTTTTGGCGGAATTTCTATTTTGTAAAAATGTTACACAGTTCTATTAATATGCCAAAACCATACATGTTTTGTTCACCACACAGACCAGCTCTTGCTTCATGCTCCGCTGTGAGAAGTCTGGCTGCTACAGGCTGAAAGCCATGTGGTTAAGGAGCCTCAGTGGGAGAATTGTGTCGTGGCAAAACTTTGAAAGAGTCCAGCAGACTATTCTTAATGTCGGTACTAAACCCATAAGAGCTCAGCTTATTAACACTGACTTTGGGGGGCAGGGGGGGAAAGTATGACAATTCTCCCCATTTTCTAAATCTTTATTCGGTTTTGAAATGCACACAATAACTTTCATTTATTGAAAACAATTAAACTAAATTAACTGCTAGCATAACTCTACTAGAACGATAGTTCTATTGTTTTTACCCAACAGATTAATTTAGTTCACTAAGAACAGACATTGGCTGACCCATAAGCTTCATCTAAGAATCGTATTTAACAATATATATCTTCACAGCTGCTTTGTCAATATTGAGAAAAACTTAAATATGATGGATATTCCACTGAATCCTGAATGAATTGCATTGAATTTCATCAGCTTGGACCCATTTGCATGTAGCCTGGATCTGATTCCTTGATACCTATAATGCAGTGACGTTCAGAACGTGTGGATACAATCCACTGTATTATAAAAAACAGTTATGAAGAAAGAGGAGAAACAACCTGGTCACAGTTCCAAGAAAAGTCAGCACAAGAAAAAAAACCCCTCAAGAATTAGCAACTCCTGATGCTGTACTCAGATAACTGAACCATGTCTTGGTTCAATTTCTCAGCAGGAAATCAGAGATTTTCTAAATTACTCTGTAGATGAATGTGAAAAAAAATCTTGTTAATGATATTCCCTTCTTTAATACTGAAATTATTCTTCCTGTTAGATATGCTGTGCTGTTATGAGTTGATATCTAAAAATAAAACGGAGAGGAAAAATATGGGTAAAATTGCATTTGCTCGCTATGAAGACAAATTATTGCATACAGTTTTTGTAAACAGAGTAAGATGTGTGCAAGGCTTTCTGTATGTGTTGTGCATTAGCCTGGAGCCCTTAACCCTGCAGCCATTACCCTGGCAAAGCTCCCTTCATCTATAACAGAAGTTCTACCTTTCCACATGTGTGCTTAGTGTTTGCACATCTGTATCCAGTGTGAATGATTCAATGTGCTTTGGGATTCATGCTGCAGGTAGTAAATTAGATTGAAATAAGAAGCTACCCAAAAAAGAATTCAATGTAAGCATGTATATTCACACTATGCAACAGCAGCTTTTCTTTTCAGTGCTAGGCTTATCTTCTATCTGCTACTAGTTACATTAAGGCATGAACATTCATTCACATGAGATGTCTGACGCCATAAATCTCAAATTCTCTCCTTGCTTCCACTCCTGCCTCCATTGTGCTGGCTGTGCTAATGAAAAGCAGGTTTTCGGTTTCACATGTACGTGCACGTGCGCAAAACCAGGGAGGGTTTTGTCATATAGGCACTCGCACTGCTCAGCTCAAAGACAGAAGCCCACTGAGTAGAAAAATATAATATATGCAATGAATCCGGAGAAAATCACCAGCACGTAGATGATTTTTCTGGCCTCATAACTATTTTTATAAACACATAGAAACTTACATATCGCTGAAAATGAAGCAGTGTATTGTGTTGTATATCATGGTGTTCACAGAGAACAGCAAGCTTTTTAACCATTTGGCAAGTATTTTAGAAAAAAAAAAAGATTTGAAAAAGCAAGGACAAGCATTAGAAAAAGAGGAGGAGGGGAAGATGAGGAATTCTCATTTGCACATGTAAAAATGCAAATTTGATCCATGTCTTTCTTATCTAGTGGTAACAGACTTGGCTCATGGAGCACAATAGCACCTACAGTTCTATGGCCAAAAATAATGAAGTTTGAAAAGAATCAATTGGCTTACAGAAACACTTCTATAAAGCCATGTTTTCACGAGCAGTTGTCCACCACCTACCTCAGAACCGATGGCATGAAAAGCCTGAAAGTAGGATGTAACCCCCCGATTCTGTGACACAGACACATTTAAGGGCAATAAGACTCCTGGCTGTGTTACTGCTAGCTAACACAGAAAAGCATGGGGACTTTTACAGCAGCTACCAATTTCCTGCTTCTCCTCCTATTATAACATAGGCCCGCAGTCTCCGTTAAAGCAAAGCTCTTTCCTTTGTCTTGTGCCAGATTAGTTTACCTCTGTGATAGCCGGGACCTAAATAATGTTGACATAGCTGCAGAGCTGGACCTGGTAGATTCATTTTCCCTGAATGTCCATAAAATACAAGCATGGTATTAACAAATCACATCAGGTTCTTCTGAATTATCTGAAGCGGTTTCATCTCCAAATTAGGAGGGAGTTTGCCTTGAGTAAGGACTTTACGAATTAAGACTATTGCAACTGAGGGCTGCTGGATTAGAGGTGATGGTATGTGGTCTCTCCGGTATGGATTCACGTGTCAAAACTTTTTCATTGCACAAAAATCAGTGTAGCTTTTACAAAACTAGGAAAATGTGTTTGCCTTTCCTGTCTCACAAGCAAGTGTGCTGAGGAAAGCGAGGGCTGGAAGTGAGTATAAATTCAGAGTTGGGGGTGGAGATGACAGTGAGGAATACAGACAGCTGTAGTTTTCTATTAAAAAAAAAAAAAAGCAAGCTCTCTGCTTTTGCAAGGATAAATCTTCCACTGAGTAACAGAGCGGGGCAAAAAAAAAGCATTCACAGAGTCTACAAGCCACTTGCAAGTAATTTGCTATCCCTTTACCCTTCTGTCGGAGCTGAAATCAGATACAAACCAATTACCGCAAAGGCAAACACGAGCGAGCGCAGCCGCCGCAGCAGCAAGCTGCCAGGCGCAGCCTCGGGCTTTGCCAGATGGGCACAGTGTGACTTCGTACCTCAAAGAGGGGCTGGGCTGGGGGAGGCAATTTGTAAAGAGCACAGCATATGTCACCTCATCTTCCGAGGGGTACGTATCTGTTGCAGTTTACCTGTCATTTTTGTCAGTCTTTCTGCCACGTGGCCCAGCAACTCCATGCTGCGGGGATTCAGCAGCAGATCGGCTGCCGCAAAACTCTCTGCATCATATGCTTCCACATAATTATCTTCCCATGTGCTCTTTTTCATTCTCATTCAAGGAAACCACTCGTTAGGAAAACACAGCCTGCTCCTCTGCCGGTGGCCAGCCCGCTCCACCAAGAAAGCTGTGACCACGACTCCAGCTCTTCCCCCCACCTACCCGGGTGCTCCCCGAAGCTGCAGCCTCTGCACGCTTATCTCTGCACGCTCGCCAGCGGAGGGGTTCCCACTACATTTTGACCTCGTGCAGAAGTGGGGATTCTTGCGCTTGCTGTGCACTGAATCATGATGAAAGATATTTTTGACCTTACAACTGCAGAAAGCTCAAGACCAGGGTCAGCTCGTGGGTCTGTGGATGAGATCAAAATTCCCCTTGATGTCAGCAGAATTTCTCTTTGGGGATCACATCACAACTAGGTAATGGGGCCCACTATACAGTTAACAATTAGGCAACAGGAGATTATTTTTTTCTGTAATTATAGTTAGCCTTTTAAAACTTGAATAAGCGACACAGCTTTTAATGAATAATTTTTTTTTCCTTTTTTTCTTCTTTGGCCATTTTGGACTAAAACATATACATTGCTAATCCCGTCTTTTAAAAGGAGCTTGCCTTGTGCCCCCAACCAAACACTCTTCAACAAATCAAGTCTCCTACATACTTGAAGATGTCTGAGGTATTCCAGTGCCATGTTCACTTCTGAGTTTGTAGAACCGGACTGAAAGCTTAGTGTAATGGAAAAGACTGCTGAAAATTTTGCTAAACAGATGATCACATTCCTGAGTTTGTTTTACTTAGTTAGCATTTTTGCCTGCTGTGAGGTGTTTTCCTTGGATGGTTACCTACAAATACAGCACTGACCTCAGTGTGCATGAAGCAGGCCAGCACAGACAAACAGAGCCAATTGGATATGCTCTATAAATCATCACCCACATCCTTCCAGCAGCAAAAATAAAAAAGAAAGGAGGAGGGGGTAAAACAACTGGTGAGTGTTCCACATGAGGAAATGCAGGCTATTTGGTGTCACCAGCTGGAAATACTCAGAGTACTGAAGAGAAAGGTACCAGCATAAGCTAGCTCTGCGCTGGATAAAGCACTAGCATTATAAATAAATGCTATCATCTTACAGACGTCTTGTATGAGCAAAATAATAGGCCTAAAAATGGTGTCTTCTTTAAAAGGCACCCACCTCAAAAGACAAGCACAGAAATGCGATATTATGACTTATGAAACAAGACTTAAGTCCAACATAAAAGGCACTGTTTTGGCATAATTCATTCTAGTTCATCTACAAATGTGTCTGAGGTGATTTCTACTCCTATGCAGGGCCAAACCCCAGGCAAGCACCTAAGTTATCTCCTCCTTTCCCCATTCTCTACAGAGCAAAACTCATCGTGGAATGAAGCATGTGAAGGAGTCCTGCTGCCCTTCTACCCCATCTTCACTCTGGATGAGTCGCAGAGCAGGAGCTTAGCACATTCCACTGCACTATCAGTTTGCATTTAGGCTGAGATGCTTTTCATTATCTGATTTAGATAGGATAGATTATATTCTCAGAAAAAAAAAGCTTGAGGAAACCCAAGATGATTCCAGTGTGACAGTACTCTTGACCCTTTGCATCAGTGCGTTTGAGGAGGGGATGAAATTTAACTTTCCTGTGTACCTAGTGATTTTTATAACTGCCAAATTACAGCAGCAAAGTTGTTCTGACTCTAGTTCAGTCCAAACTTCTGCGTTCTGTATAAGTGAGTATTAACTAAGGACTGAGAGACTAACGTGAATTCTTAATCTTCTTCCTGGTTCATCTACTATTTTGAGTCAATTTGTTGTTTGAAATTATTCAGCCTGACCCTTTGTAAGAAAAGGACTATCCTAAGGGGCCTATCTCAGCAAGAGGGATCATAGCTGAAAATCCCGTCTGAAAGCACACATCTAATTACTTCTGGAGATCTGGCCCAAGTCTTACTCTGCTCCTTAGCATTTCCTGCTCTATAGCTCTAGGAGTTCTTTGATCATTCTCTTTACTAACACTCCTTTTGCTTTGAAGAGAGGGCCTTACTGTTTTTCACGTGGTGACAGAGCACATATAACCAAGGGTTGCAACACTTAAGTCCTTTTGGCTACATCTGCCTTATCAAATACAATTGGTCAATGACTGTTCTCCAGCCCTGAGGCCAGCTGGCATGTCATTGCTCACATTCATACAGTTATATTGTCTTGCCTGTTCCCCACCACCACCTTCATCCAAAACAGGGAGACTGTGTTCAGATTGCCCACTGGCTTGTGCTAACCCCTGAGCTGTGCCCAGTCACTGGCTGGGACTGCTGGCTGGCCATGGCTGAAACTCTGGCAGGGACAATGCTAAAAGGTAAACTGTACGGAGAACTGGGTGCCAGGGCGTAGACCCATGTCCTGGTTCTTTTTAGTTCACTAAAGATGCGTCTGTATGTGTATGTATGGTCTTCGTGGATTTAGCCTTCACAAACGATCTTGATAAGTTAGATTCAGCTTCCCTGACCTTAGGGTCCCTTAAGTTAAAAGTATAATTATGCTAGGCTCCCTGTGCAGTCAATGGAAAGACGTTTGCAGAGGAGAATTCAGATGTCCTTATACACACAACACACCCATTCATACCCACCAAGACAAACAAGCAAACAAAACCCAGCTAAACAAAAAATGGGTGATGTAATGATGGGAAGGGGCAGTAAAAATATCAAGAGACATGTAGAACCTGCCACACAAAGACAGCGTTTCTGCTTCAAAATAATGAAGGATACTCATGATATGCTTGTTTTTTTCCGGGCTGAAATGCCTTCAGTGGGTAATCATTTCTGATTCTGTTCTGGGCAGATCACCACATCGTAGTTGCCAGGTGGCTCTAACCTAGAGGAAAGATTACAGACTTGTTTTCTTCATAAATCACTAGGTATAACATTCCAATGCACTCACCTCATCAGCTAGTACAAGCTGAACACAAAGCTGTCCACAGAATTTTGGTGAAGGTCATTGGCAAACTCCTCCTAGATATACATATGAGTTGACTGGGGAGAACCTGTAAACACTGAAAACAATCCTTGTCCATCAGCAAAACGGCTAATGTCCAGAAAGCCTCCCTTAGAGCCATTTGTGCCTGTGCCTGGTTTGCCAGTGACTGTCTTTGGTTTCGCAAATCCATGGCTACTGTCAAACTAGAGTAATTTACAGAGCGAGTGCCCTAGCTACCATACGCCTGCTGGCAGGGTTGCCGGGAAGAGCACTCACCAGAAGTCTCTAAGTTGGTATTCTGCTAGGTTCAGCATAACAAGAAGTATGCTAGAGGGGAAACTGCTTTGGCCAACAACGATACAGTAATTTATTTCATAAGCAAAATTATGTCTTAAATCAAAATGTTTGGAAAGATTTAATTTCCAGCTTTGGAAGAAATGAGATTGGTTTGCACTTTCAGTTTTTTCTTCCGAGAGAAGAAGTAACAAGCAGGGAAAAAAACCTATAAAAAGTCTGTGAGCAAAATACATATTTGCTGCTTTCATTCTTTCTTTTTCTTACCCAAATTGTAAGTATAATTTTCTACACAGTACTAGTTTAGGCATTTTCAGAGTAACATACTAAAATCAGTTCCATTCATTATTTTGCTATTGCAGCTCCAAAATCAAAACCTTGCCTTGAAACCTGACACTGGCTATTTCAAAATCTAGCTTTTCTGCATGAATATCTCAGACTCACTTCTGGTTTTGTCTTTCTTGAATCATCATCTGTATACTGTTTGCACATCATGCTTGCATCAAATATTGGTTCTGTGTATTCTGTTAATAATGGTAAAGATTTTCCCACATAACTCCCAAAATGAAGAAAGCAGTAGTTGGTTTCACTAACCTAGCCAGCAATGAATAGTTAAAACTGTTAAATGTATTGTTACTTTTACAACAAAAGCCTTGTCAACTGGAAATATTATCATGTTTATATAAGTTTGTATGCATATTTTATATATATAACTCACATATAAGTACAGGTAAAATTGATGCATGGTTTCAAAACCGATTAGGCATTAAACAAAAATGACAAATTATTTCAAATAAAGAGGAACCTAAGAAGTCAAGCATAACTATTTTATGTAAAGGATAACAAGCATATGGAATAAGTTAGCAGGAAAGGCAATCACAGAAAGCAGTTGAAGAGACACCTCTGCAGCTACTTTCCTCTCTTTTCTCCTTTCTCGTTTTTATTTTCATCGAGGAGGAAAGGATTAAGAAGCATAGTGAAAAAGCGGGGAAGCAGGCTTAAAATATACTAAAAAAAAAAAGCATGCATGTGAGGCCAGATGGTTTTTTCCTGTTCCTTAAAACATCTTATGTTCCTGACATGGGCTTCTTTTTTAAATTGAACTAGATAACAACAAAAACGATTTTTACCAGGGAAATCATGCATGTCCCACTTGTAGACACGATGCCTTGTTCAGCTGAATCCCTGTCGTCAGGCAGGGCAGCCCCAGCAGGCAGCCTGACTCATGCTCCTCTTTCCCTTCCCCAGCACTTCCACTGGGCTCCTCGCACGGCTCACAACCCGCGCCCGAAATACGGAGCTAGGCTGCATGGCAAAGTGCCTCGGAATGCTCACTGCGTGGGTGCTGTGCTGATTCCCGCAACTCCCACACTCCACTGCTCATTTATATCTCCTCTCTGTGTGGGGATTTATCAGCTCGTTCACAGATACTCCCTGAGATGGTCCTGCTTGTGGCACCTCCTTCCCCAACAGGGTTGATGTGGGGGACTTTCCCATTTTGGTGCATCACTCAGTAAAGTTATTTATTGGATTCAGCACTGTGTGAAGCTGACGGTTTCTGAAATGCACGAATAAAGTATCTCCTTTCCCACAGGACTCTTCATACTTCTTTTATCGGTTAAAAATCATGTGGCACATCTCGAAACCGTGTAGCCAGGGCGGGTTTGCATTGCTCAGAGGGACAGGTTCTGCTGGCTAAGCAGAGGAACCGGCCATTGTTTAACACAGTCTTTTATGCTTGCTTACTTGGGTATTCCTTTAGAGACATATAAATGAAACAGTGTTACTAACTGGTCTGGTGCTATTTCACTAGCTAACGTGCTATGCATGTTCCAGCTGTCGACCATGGGCTCAGCAATCTCTGTGGCAAGAGATGTTCACCACACACATTGGATTCCCAGCTATGAACAAGTATGTTTGGTTAAATCACATAAAGAAGTTGCAGTCTGAGTCACATTTTTTAAATAGCTGAAAGATTTTATCTTTACCACAAGAGAATTTTTACTTCTGTTAAGCTATGAATAATGATATTAAAATACATATTGGTGTAATCCTCATCCCAGATAAGAAGATCTTGCCCATCACACGGCTGCTTCATTCAAGTCAATCTTCATTCCTCAGGAAATCTTAATATAGACAACATTGAAAGTCTTTTAAAAATATCTAAGTGATTACAGACATCTCCAAACAGATTTAAATCAAAGGGGCCAAATTTTCAGCTGAGGTAAGCTAAGGTATTTAACATATACGGCAATTGAAAAGTGTATTTTAGGGACTACATATGGTCCAGAAGGAGTGGGACACACTTTACTTTGTGTAAAATAGTTTCCATCCCAAATAACCTTTGAAATTCATATTTAGAGAGTCCCACTCAGAGTAACAGTCACAAAGTAACGGATAAAATGTCCTGTTTATCTGTGCTAGGTAAGGTAAAGATTTACAACTATAAAATTTATAAGCATAAGCAACAATGATGTCAATACTGATTTTCTTTCATTGAGAAATTATAAGTAATTTTAGACAGAAACACATTCTGAGTGAAAAGTCTCTTATTTCAGAAAGGTAGTGGTAGCACTTCAGTCCTTGCAAGAGCAAATCAAAAAACGTTGATCCCATAGCCACATATTAAATTCCCAGCATCACTTAGCCAGTGGCTATGAGAAAACTAAAAATGAAAACTATAGTAGTGCCAAGCAATTGTAAACCCACTCTGAAGAATTAAATTAGCACTTATTCTGCTGAAAACAAAGCAGAGAAAAAAAAATACTGATCTCCAGTTCTCCATAACATTTACTAGGCTATCCTTCCTTTCCCTGATGACTGTCACTCTTTTTGTCTTAAAAAGTGTAAGAAAAAACATTCACAGTCAGATTAACAAATAACAGTTTCCAACCTGTTCTTGAAGTTTGACACGTCTTTTTCAGATCTAAAGAAGAGCTTCTGTGTCTCAAAGTTTCTCTGGTTTTCCAAGCATACATCGAACTAAAAATTATAAATTACTTCTCCCTACAAACCTTGTCTCAGGTGAAATTGTTTAATCCAGGGTGCAATATGATTCCTACTGAAGTGAACAGAAAGCTTGCCATTGCCTTCATTATAGCAGGACCTGGCCATTAAATTGGAAAGAGAACTGTTCCTAGTGAACAAGATTATTGATTGCTGAACAGTTGCATTTCTGAGTTGGGAATTAGGAAGTTGATAAAAAAACTTAAATGAAAAAATACTTGTGCATTCAAACCAGATTACTTTTAAGATTAATGGTGACACTAAGAGCAAACACACCGCCTTAGAAAGTAAACAGATGACCACATAGAAGTAAAATGAGCTAAAATATTATTTACATTTTGATGCAATTGCTAAGTGCAATTCTGGCAGATGAAGTCATCCCATAAGAGGGGGAAGGCGAAGGTTTCCCTCCCTTCTCCCAGGACAGAACACAGGAACCAGGCCTTGCATTTGTATATGACACCAGTGTGTTCTCATACAGAGACTAAAGACAAAGAAAAGGTAAAAAAAAAGACCCACGAGTAAAACCCCTAAAATCAAGGCAAGGCTACCTGTAGCCCTCCTGAGAATTCAGTAGGTCTGCAGAGTGCTTCTTGAAGCTTTATTTCTCTCCTGGGCCTTATAACTATAAACTGTGGGATGGGGTGAGTAGGTATTCATTAACTGCCATATTTCTAAAGGCCTTACCTCCTTGCCATGAGGTGAATGCTGCAGGATGGAGGTGCCCGAATTGATCTGCCAAATCAGCCTGATATCGACTGATCCTCGCACACAAGCAAGGAATCATATAATCATAGAATCATAGAAAGTTTTGGGTCAGAATGGACCCCTAGAGGTCATTTAGTCCAACCCCCCTGCAGCGGGCAGGGACACCACTAACTAGATCAGGTTGCTCAGAGCCCTGTCCAACCTGGTCTTGAATGTTTCCAGGGATGGGGCCTCCACTACCTCTCTGGGCAACCCGTTCCAGTGTTTCACAACCCTC
>Ga0065711_1002778_pt1:0-32500 | contig 36464 bp, 40 predicted proteins | sample Hoacrofraction12_FD_59098 | JGI IMG/M metagenome (GOLD analysis project Ga0065711, IMG submission 59098) | Hoatzin crop microbial communities from Cojedes, Venezuela - Epithelial fraction 12 v2 (version 2) | ecosystem: Host-associated > Birds > Digestive system > Esophagus > Crop... | reverse complement strand
AAAGTCTGTACCTTTCCAAGGCAAGTCTTGCAAAGACTGCCCCTTTCAAAATTTGAATCTGTTTTTTTTCCAGTAGTACTGTGTCCACCATGGGCAGCCTGCTGTCATCGAATATACACCACCATTTTCATTCATTATCTTCTCTCTGAAACCTCTCTGACAGAAACTGGGAACAGGAACTTTAAATAGTGATGTTCAAAATGTATTTCCAATATTATCTTTACTGATATTTTAAATTTGTCAAAGAAAGGCAATGGACCAGATAAATTAATAATAAGGAAAAGCAAAAGCCACTGTCTCTTCAAATTGCTTTTTAGAGCCCACCACATAATTAGAGAATAAACAAGCAAACATAGCCAGATCTTTGGTTGATATAAATCCAGGTAACTTCACTGAAGTCAAAAGAGCAACAAGCCTGCAGCCATTGACGGTTTCCTCGACACTCTACCATTCCAATGATCAGGAAATTCTCGAACATCCTGCAACTACCTACCAGAATAAAACTCCATATGGAAAGATAGCTGTGCAGGTAAGATTCCACACGTAAACATAAAGACCTGACATATAAACGCTCTAAAGAATTAGAGGTGCTTATAAAAATTTATTTAATCTCCCCTCTTCATATACCTGGTGCTCCTGACCTAGATCCAAATTATTTTTTCTAGAGGATCCTTGCTTCGCTCCGTGCACGCTACAGTGGTCTTTCAATCAGCAGCTCTTCAATAGTCTTCTGAGTTTTAGCTGCATAACAGGTGGCCTCAGGCCTCTCTGCCTGCACAGCATTCAAGCCCTGCACTGACTATAAAAACATTTCCAGTGAGGTGGCTTTGTTTGCAGAGCTAAACAAAAGCAAAACACCTAAACAAAGCTGGAAACAATTTTTTACATTACAGCCAAAACAACTCAGTAAATTTGACATGACTCGATGCGCTTTGGGAAATATAAGATTTCCCCAGCTTTAACTGGAAGCCTTGTAGCCAGGGTAAAAATTATGCTTCTAATGATGGTTCCCCAAAGCAGTTCCTACTCTCAGGACTCTCATGTCAACCCATCTCCAGTCTCAGGTGAGGAGGAGACGTGGGCACCCAGGGCTATGACCCGGTCCTGCAAACTCTTCAGTCTGGATGAGCAAAATGGAAGCTGTAAGACCTGCCAAGGATTTACCCACCTTGCTGTACAGACGCTCAGCCTTTCCCTGCTCATCTCCTTGTATGATCTGTTCTGCATTCCACTTCTATCTCTGCCCATTGTGGCAGAAAGCCCTTACCCCCATGCAATCAGCGCATGTGTGATTGCCTTCCTATTATGTGAGCCAGCAGGAGAAACACGTATGGTATAGGAAATCCAAGCTGCATTCTCATTATTCCAGCAGCAAATCACAGAACAGGCTACTAACCTGCACTGGGAAGGAGGAAACCCTGCTTCCTTTCTGAAGCCCCTGGTTGCACAAACTCCAGACAACCTTCAGGGCAAACCTTCTCTTTGACTGATGCTGACAGCAGATCTGCAGAGTCATCTAACTTGGCCAAAACCAGAGAAGGGGAATCTGAAGGAGAAAAGCCCAGATCTGTCACAAAGCCAAATTTCAAGCCCCTGCAAAAATAAAAAAGTACGACAGTGCCAGACCTTCTCAACAATGTGGTCGTCAGGTTTTTTCCCCTTAAATAATTACAAAACAATGCTTTTTCCCTGTATCACACTCTTGTATCTGGTTAAACTATATTTTGCAGCTGCTTTCTCACACACACATACATATCTATATACACAAAGACCAGGCAGAGCCAACGGCCTGCAACTGAAAATTTCGGCCTGAACAGTTACTTGTTGGCAAGGATCTTGCATTGGAAAACAGAATCTTGTAATGGGAAATGTCTGGCAACCTTAATTATAGGCACCACTGCCAGCTCCACCAATAATTATAGCTTAGTTTCAGAATCATCCATGTGCTAACAAATATATTTAATGACAAGAGTATTTGCCAGTGATATTCACCAGGAAAGACTTCTAAACGACTAGAAGACAGAGCCATGAGTTGCAGACATGACCTTACAGTTGCCTGTTTGCCTCCAGGTATGGATCTTCTGCCTAAGCCAGAGGCGAGCCATGCCACAGAGCATTTTAGATGAGCCTCAGGGCTGCTGTGGTTTCCTTCCATCTCTAGCCTCCCCCAGGCAGAGGGAGAACTATATCTTAGTTTTACATATAAGACTATACCTTAGTCTTACACTGGCTGCCAGACAGTGAGTCTCTTGCATCTTTACACAGTCTGGTCCACAGTTTCCCAGAGGAGCCAGCCAGCTTTACAACAGGGGTGCTTCAGTGCCTTCACAAAGCTTCAGATGCAAAAATTAGTCCACGGATAGACACAAATTTCAACAGCCCCCACCAGAACTTTGCTACTATCTGCAGGTGACAACCACTCTCCCTCTGAAAGGCTCTGGCAGAGAGCTCTACCCAGCGCTGAAATGTCTAGCTCTTCACAGTTTTTTCAGCTGTCGGGTGTCTCCAGATTCATGTGCAAAGTGTGGAGCACCAAACATTGGAAGTTAACTCCATTGAGTTCACTGGCTCTGGTCCAGGCTTTAACCGAGCCCCTGCTAGCCATGCCACTCAGCGACCTGCAGCCCAGACCACCCACAGCACGCAGCAGTGTAAAGCAATGCAGACATGCCCGAGCTTTAACCACCTATAAGAACCTCAAAGAGGAAAACGTTGAGTGACAAATATCTCCAAAGCTTAAAATCCTCCCAGCTCTCTGGTCCCTGTCCCAGCACCTTCACTCTCTTCTCATTAGTCCTGGGCTCCAGCCCCACATCCACCTTGTGGGGCCTCTGCTGGACTCTAACACTCTCCAAGTGTTAAAAAAATAAGGGGAACAAAGTCTTTGATAACTTCAGAAACATTCACAGTTAACTCACATTCAGAAAATAATAAGAGGCAGGAAAACTGGTGTTTTAAATGGCGGTAACTTAAGAGAAAAAAAGTGGTGTCTCTATGCCTTCCACATCTATGGTTTAGAAACCAGCCAGGCAAGGATGAAGTTTAAGAATGGTTAGCAATTCACTACTCAAAATAGAGAATTTGTTCCTTTGAAAGTCTCTCATCCTCACTTGGATCTGGGGGAAAATATTTTTACCAAACTTTCAGTGAGTCATTTTCTTCATCTTTTCTTTCTTCCACCTCTTCCCCACCCTCCAGACCTCCAGCCTCAGCTTAGTGCCATGACACCAGCCCAGGAAGACGGCCCTACAGATAGCAATTTCAGTGAAAAAATGAGATATAAGTTTTGGCAAAAAACCTTTTCTCATAATATTCTGTTGGTTCCAGAGTTTTAACCAGCTCCAAAACCATTCACCCAGGACCATTGTGGAGGAAAGAAATGGCAATATCAAACCAAATGTGTCAGGCAGGTTAGTGAAATCCACACTTGTCAAGAGGGCAATATCTTCCCAACCCCTAAAATTAAGAACCTGGTCTTTCCCTTGAAGCACAAGGATTCATACTCTTGCCAAAAGTTAGGTATGTTGGTTTTTAATGCTGTCTCTTACAGTTTCAGTGGTTCTTATACTAATGGACAATCTCTGACTGATTGACACCCCCTACTGTGTTGGCTGCGGCAGACAGCGGGCATGGGATTTCAGACAAGAGGCAACAGGTTATGTATTCCCAAGCAGTCGCTCCAGTACTGGGGAGATGGGGCAAAACACATTTTGCAAGTCTGGTCACACAAGGTTGAGAACAAGTTACAAGCCGATCTGCCGTGACAGCCTACATTGCACGCACACCTCCCCGCCCACCCTGCTCTGGGACGGCCCCAGCGCAAGAGATGGGGTGATGAGATGCCTGAAATCATGTTAGTATCTCATCCGTGAATTGAAACCTTCTCAGATACAATGTTTCACAGATAAACCTTATTTCTAAATTTCAGCTAATATTCTAATACTATTTAAAACTCAAATGTTCTTATTCTCCCTTTTCTTGAAGATATTAGCAGCTCTTTTGTCCTTAATTCCACTTTAATAACATCCTTGTTTCAGAATTTCCATGGGTTTTAAACACCGTCTTTAGCATTTTAAGCCAGTCTGCAGTTTCTGGCAAAGTTTTGAGTTCCTGTCAAACCCAAGGCAGTGCTGGCAGGCTGGCGTAGGAGTCTTGTGGTAGATCGCAGAAACCGGGGTGAGATTCCCACTCCCTCGCTCTTCCCCATCCATCGCAGCTGGAAATGGGTGTCCCATCGCTCAGCCCAGGGAAGACTCTGGCAGGCAGTTCTAATGCTGCTTACAGCGCTCTGTCTGCTCAGTGCAGAAATTGGTGTGTTTGGGGCACAAGCTGACAAAGCAGAACTGCAACAACCTATTCCAGATGTTTGGCACCTGGATGCCACTGGAATTTCTTTCTGGTTTCCCACCTCAGCAGCTGGCAAAGAAGACTCAGCAAGGGGATAAAGGGGATGCAAGCAGGGCTTGCCTGCCCTTTGAGAGATGCAAAAGGCTTAAGGGAGGAATTCTCACTGTGACTCACCCACCCTTTCTTAATCTGTAACAGCAGCTGGGGCCTCAAAGTCTCCAAACCAGCTCCCGCTGTCCTGGTACCTGGTGATGTATCAGAGATCTCACGGCAGGATAAAAAAAAAAAAATTTCTGAAGCATCCTCAGGGAGAAGACTGTAAGCCAGGCTCCTTGTCATCCTATTCCCAGTTTGCATGATGCTGTGATATGTAAATCAAACAAAAAATGGCCCTGGTTTCCAGGCACACTTGAAATTTAGTATCTCAGAAGCACTGCATTTAGGCTTAATAAAAGTTATGATGCATTGATTAAATACCAGCTGAGGGCTGAAAGAGTGCTTCCTGAGCTTTATAGGGCTGCAGGTGATAAACTGTGTTGCCACATAATTATTCTGTTTGACTGGGATCGCCAAAACAGAACACAATGCGTATTTGTCATGATGCTGGGGGAGCAGGACCCTGGCCTTGATGAACTTCATCATAGCTCTGTTTGCAGTGAGGCAGATCCCAATCCCACTGCTGCCCATGCCACAAAGCACAGACCTACCTCTGACTGGTCTGCCAGGGCCTCATGATACGCACTGCAGAGCCACGATGTCCTCTATCTAACTTCCCTGGGAGAGTCATGTAGTCCTTGAATTTCCCACCCTGAGCCACAAAGATCCCCCAGCAGGACAAATCTTTGCCCAGTGTGTGATGGAGCCCAGCGAGATGTCTGTACCATCCCACCAGCTTCCTGAAAGGGGGGTAATAATCATCCTCTACCGCAAGGCCAAGGAGATCTAGAAGCACAATCTCTCTCCTCTCTAATTTATATGGATCATTATATCACTTGTCACTTTCCTCTTAGCCCAAAGCAAGAGTAGGTTGGCTTGAACTTGGAAGGCTTGAGGAGCCCAGCATGACCACTCACTCTCAGTGGACTCAAGACAGCTCTCAACTCACGCCCAGGGGCCAGCAGCTCTTTTCTGGATGAACTACATGTGTGCGCAGCAGGTCTCACTCTGCAGAGGACAGGTGGAGCATCCTCTCGCAAAGCCCTAACTCAGAGATGGGTAGGGGTGAGCATCCTCGCACACTGACATTACACTCTTTACTCAGCCATGGGCTCTCTTGGGAACAAGGAAGCTGCATAAGAGGAAAAGCCACCCTGGTACTATTCCCATAAACAATCATGGTTACCAAAATAGCTTTCTGTATTCACAGCCCATCTGCTTCAGACCCCAGGGAGAACATTTCATTGTGAGAAGGACCATGTTCAGCCGGACAAGAGAAACCCCTTAAGGAACATGCTTAGAATAAAACTTGAAGACGCTGGAGGACAGGTCCCACGTCCAACTCATACTCACTCTGTGACCTTGGGCTAGTTACTTAATTCTTCTGTGTCCACACTTCCCACCAAGGAACCTGTTGCTATCTTGAAATATATTCCTCGGGTACATAAGAGTTGTTGGAGTCTTTCTCTGCATGTGTACAGCCCCTAGAACAACGCTGACTCATTCTGTTACTCCTGTCATCTGAAAAACAATTTATCCTGGTCATGCAAGATGATAGAAAGAGCTCTTTAAAAGGGGATACAAAGGGCTGATTCATCCTGAATTAACCAATCTTTTCTTTATTTTAATGCATATGTAATCCACTCATTGTTCCATGTAAGAAATCTGCTGCACACTGGTGAGTGCCAGCCTCAGCTCTCAAAGTACATTACGATTTTTGCCTGTCCATGGCTAATACATCTCCAGGCACATACATCCAGCTTCGTTGCTGATCAGTACAGAGCAGCCCATCAAAGCCCAGCAAGAGAGGACTCTCAACATCCTGCTTGGGAAACTTTCAGGATGGGGCCATGAACAACAATCAGACAGCAAAAATGAGTGTTCTTCCCATCTTATTTAGTCAAAGCTGGGAGCAGTGAGAAGGAAGAAGAGAATTGGTTTGGATTTTTAGCACCCTGTAAGAGCTTCCACATTCCACATATAATTTCCAGATTCAAGCAGGTAGAAGTCTTTATCATTCAATCCCCAAAACGCCAAATTAAAACAATGACACAAAATGCCATCATACAAACACACATAAAACTATCCTGAATGGTTAAGTGCACTCTAGCAAGGGTGAAAAGTGTAAAATGATCCAGAGCTGGGTGTCAAGCTCTGCCACAACAGAATTCAAAATAATTGTGCTGTTGTTTGACAGGTAGTAAAATTCATGGTGGTCTATTAAATCAATGGCAATATAATGTGGAACACTGCAGATTAAAAAAAAAAAAAGCCAGAGAGTTCACAAAGGGAGGTCATTGGCAAGAATCCCTTTGGAGCTCCTAATAGGTTTGATTTGTGGCAAGAAAGGCAGGTATGTGTAAGACAAAATAGATAGAGGGGAAGACAAAAAAGGAAGAGAGAAGCAGGAAGAGGAAAAGCAAAATAAACATAAAAGAGGAGACAAGTGAGGGGAAAATGGGAATGAAAGAATTGTAAAGAAAGTACTAACAAATTGTTATCATGTCTGGATGCCTCGGTCTTACCGCCTGTCTTGTGTTGTTGCACTGGTGCTTATTTTGTCACAGCCGAGAGATTCTTGCACCAGCTTGTGGACACACAGTCTGCTCTGGCTGCCAGGAAGAGACCTATTCATTAAGTTCAGAAAGTGAAACCTGCTTTTATTATATTACATAAGATTCATCCCAAATGCAGGAAACCCCCCTCAATTTTATAAAAAGAACTTAAAACACTTGTCTCAAAGCCACGAGTCAGGCTGAGGCACGAGTATAAAACCAGCATTGGAAGACTATAACTTCCTGTGGCTGGATGTATTATCTTCTCCTGGCTAGAAGACCAAGTTTTACATCCAGATAAGAAACCCAGGTTCTTGGCATTCACACTGTCAGGGCCAGTCATGGATTACAGCCCACTTGTGTCGTATACTTTTTTAAAAGAAATAGGGGCATCTTTCACCCAGCAATTCTGGTGGGACTGGGATCCAGTAAATAATTTTGCATTAATCAGTGTCTTCATGAGATTATCCTTACCAGTTTCAGGGAAGCAGCTGTGCCAGAGTTGTTTGTGAAGAGGAGCACAGGTTTGTGTCTGAATACATTACACCGAAATGAGTGGAAGCTGAGCCTGGAGAAGGCTGCGCTGGCCATGAGGGTCATGGAGATTCACCTCCCAGGTAGAGCAATAGAAGGAGTTCCACCTTCGTAAGACACCCAGAGCCTGTTCCACGGCAGTGGCTGAACTTGCACAAACCATTCAGAAAGCCATTTAGTTGTGAATTAAGAGGCAAGCAGTCATGACGAACTCACTTCTCTTCATGAGAGGCTGTTCCAGCAGTTAATTGCTCTCACTGTCAGCATCTTATTTTCCTCTGGAATTTATCACACTTAAGTCCACTCAAGTACTCGTCTTATGAGTGCTTTAAGAGTTTGGTGACAGGTGATGGGTCTATTAGAGCAAAGATCCCTTTAGTACCAGATGCAGGTGTTGACATTGAGATACCACAGTCAAATCACCCTCTAAAGCTTTCTTTCAGTAGCCTGAATACGGTGATTACTAAGTCTCTGTGTGTAGGTGTTTGCTGAACTCCCAGCTTTTTGACACACTTGTGCCCCCCCCCTCCCCGGGAGTGTGAAGACCAAAACTGAATGCTGCCTTTCAATACTGATCTTCCCAGCTCCATTAGTGGAGGCAGTAATATTTATTTGCTCCAGATCAGTAAGCCAGGTGTCACAAAACCCTTCATGCCTCAGGATGACAAAAGGAAGGACACATTCAGGTGCTTATTTACAGTAATACAAAAATCTCTTCAAATTCACTGCTTCCCAGGATACAGCTAGATTATAACCTCCTATAGCCCATTAGTGCTTCCTACATCTTTTGTTTCTCAATATTTGACCTTGAATTCGGTGGCATTGAAACATATGGTTGATTCGTGTCAGCATACAAGATCTGGATACAGACAGCTGTGCCAGTGATCCCTCTGCATCTCTGCTTCTCATACCATCAATCCTGATTGTCTACAAACTCTATTTTTTTTCCATGCTATGAAAAAAAACAATAAAAATCAAAGACCACGATCCAAACTTACTGCACTGATGCAATACCTAGCCACTGGTTATAGCACATTACTACTTACCATTTTGAAAATATCAATGCATTTTTTTCAGTTCCTATGACTTAGATTGGTCTTATAAAACTATTTTTTTCTCGAATTTGAATGGTCTGCGGTAGTAATTGACCAGGTCTCAGCATTTAAAATTCAAATATTTTTCTTCTTAACTGAAAGTTATGACTGCACTAAACAGCTTTCAGAGGGGACTTTTTTTCCACAGTAATGTTTTTTGTTAAAACAACATTTATTTTTTGTTAAAAATTCTTAGTATTCTACAGGAAAAGCTTTGCAGTAGAATTTTTATTAGACTGAGATGATTGTACAAGCAAAAGATCCCACTTTCTCCTACCAGCCTGACTACTGCAAGTGTAAGAACACTCTGTGTCATACCTTTATTGCTAGCAACAAGTTTATCTTTGTCTTGTCAAATAAAACTTATATCCTTCTAGCTCCATTCAAGCTCTGTTGAAAGCTGAAAAATTTCTTTCAGTAAAGGTCTTAATGTTCCAAAATTTGTTCTAATTCTGCCTCAGAAGAAGCTCCATCCTTTCTCAAAATTTTTTTCCTGGTATTTTAAAAATAATTGATGTTTCATTATATCCTTAGACCCTGATATTCTGCTCTGTTTTCAAGTGATTTCATTGAAAATTACTGATACAGTTACAGAAAGCTTGTGGGTTTTCCTTCTCGGTTTAGTGCGTAGCTCCAGACCAGCCCACTCAATCATACCTGTTTATCAAAGACTCTTTGCTTCAAGGGTCATCACACGTTTTAGTCTCAGTTCATCCACTTGACATGAATTGGGCCAGCTCTCACATTTCTCTTGTCAGAAAGAATCCAGCAACTGTGGTTGTAAAAAGAGTCGTTTTCCCAAAGGAATAAACCCCACCGCATGTTAATCACACCATCACTTAGTAATTTGTGGATTACACCATACCATGCCAGGCTTCATGACAGGACAAGTCGCCACTGCTGATGGGCACTAGGAGATGTGAGGGAGGTTCTCAGGGACAGCTGCAGGGGTAGAAGAGATGGAGAGAGGCATTTTAGAGACAACACTGTCTTCTTTTTGATACCAAAACCCATCAGGTGAAAAAGTGACCCCGTGTAAGCTAAAAGCCAAAAGTCAAATGAAAGGCCCTCGTGCCTCGTAGGACTCTGGTCTTTCCCTTAAGGCACTCATGAGGCACAGGGCAGCTTGACTGCAGCTGGGCAAAGGTTAATCACAAGCAGTGTCACTTGTTGGCTGATCATTGCCCACATTTTTGTAAAGGAGTAGCCCAGCAATGGTGCATTCCATGCCTGGCCTGCTATTCTGCCTCATCCCCGGTCTAGGCCATGAACTCCATGGGCAAGGCTGCCATTTACTTCACGTGCTCCCTGTGACAGCAGAGTTGAGCCCAACCATGGCCTTCGGGTCATGTCCACGGTATAAAATTAGCAACAATAATAAATCCTATCCAGTCTTAATAATCCCAATGAAATGCAAATCCCCTCTTCCCTCAGAGCCAATGTAATCATTGTGTGGGCTGGTATGCGGCCAGTCTCAGCAGAAACAAAGAAAACCAGCAGGACACAACTGTCCACCTTTGCAGAGTACACTTCCCCACTGTGTCTGGTTGATGGTGGTGGGACCTGCTGCAGGACTTTCTCACCATGGTGGGACACAAGGAGCCTGCAACAATCACAGGTCACCAGCAGACATCTTGCCCCACAGGCAAGAGAAGGCAGCAGCCAGCCCACAGCTGAGGGGAGGACCATGGTGCCCACAAGACCCAGGCCAACCTGACGCCATGGAGGAGACCATTTCTGCCTAGCTACTATGGAGGCAGCTCTGGGAACAACCACCCTTTCTCCAGTGGAGGAGAAAGTGTGGAAGCCATCCAACACTTTTTGTTTTCTGTCCTTAAATGCATATCGCTTGAGTTAGCAGAGAGGCTGGTGTCAGGCATGGTCCTTCTGGCCCAAAGCCAGAAGACTGGGAGAACCAAAAGGTTGTCCCCTTTTCTGGGACAACCACAGAACAGGCAATAAAGAGGGAGATTTCTGTGGACATCATTGAAGAGCCAAAGTCAGAGGCTGAAGGAGCATGGCACCATCTGGACATAAATCATGGAGCTGCATGAGTGTGAGCAAACACACTTATTTGAACATGTGTAAGCGTATGATCATTGCCAGTCTTGAAATAAAACTGGATGATGAATCATTTAGCTTGTCCCAGGCACATGCCCTCAGCACAGGATCTCCAAAGAGACAAAGTTGAACTGTGAGTACTACATACTGCGATTTCTGAGAAAAAGTGGTCCACAAGACTTTCTCTTAGATTTCTGCTGAAAGCAACTACCATGCTCCAAATTTGTATGGCCATTTTTTTCTGAATTCCCTACAGATGACCCTTAAGCCCTTTAAAAATCATAACTAGCTTACTTGTGGGGATACCTCCAAGCATGTCTCAACTGAGAAGATGCTTTGTCCTTCCACAAGCCTCCCACTTATGTGTTTGAAACATCAAAACACTGTCAAATCCACATTCCACTTCTGCCCAAGGGCTGTCAGGGTTTGATGGCTCGCATAACTCTCAGTTCACTTCTTCACCTCCCACTTCTTTTCAATCTGATGTACAAATCTCAAAGTCCTTCAGCTGAGGTTCCTTGCTTTCCTCATTTTACAGGTTTGCAATGCTCCCTATATTAAAAGTTATTTAAGACTCAACATTACTACTAAATTGAGAGATTTGTAATAAATACACCTGCAATGCATTATCTGGCTTTCTAAAAAATACCCTTCTGCTCCAATTTCCTTTGGCAACCAAGGGAAACAGAAATCTGGGGTTTCTAACTTGTCAAAAAGAAAGTTTAGGAGCATTTAAAAAAAAAAAAAAAAGAACTTTTCTCCTGTGTTTGTTCAGTCAGGACATCACAAATTAGAAAACATACACGGATAGAAAAAGGATGTAAAATATTTTTAGGACTAATAAGTGGATGTAGAATAAGGATTTGCCTGGCATTATATAGTCTTTAAAATCAGTGGAACAGCCCACCTGGCAAAGCAGGAGACAAACAAAAGCATACGTGGAGCAAGGCATTAAAGATAACTAGATATGAACCAAATAGCTGTCCTAATTGAGTGAGTCATCCCGTGTGAAGAGTCACTTGGGGATTACTTATTAAGAGTGTGCTGTGCCACCCCTGAACTAAAGCAGAAATATAACTATTCAGGGAATTTTGAAGAGACTTAGCACTCTGGATTATAAAGCACTTCTACTTTTGTCTCTTTTTTTAAACACATTTTCAGGCATGCTTAATTATATCATGTTTAAAAGTGAGCCAAGTCTTAAAGTTACATTCTACGACAAAAAATTTAGGAGTTTAACGAATGAATGTGCGTTCTTGTCCTTTGGATCCCACTGCAAAGAATTGCTTTGGTTTAAACACTGCTGTTGTCAGCTGAGAATCTGTCACTTGCTAGTGGTGTCCTTCAGCCACCTATAAAACACAATTCATACAATAAACCCAGGTATTGCAGTGGTAATTAAAATCCAAAAGCAATTAGCCTTTTGTTTATTTCACTTGGGAATGTGACTAAAACCTAAATGAGAAAACAAAAAAAAAAAGAGAGAAAAATCTTCAGCTTAGGCATAGGCCCAGCTGTCTGAATGACATCCTAATTAAGCTGTACTACAGCATCACAACATAAGCTGGCTCACATATATATGTATATGTGTACTTGTGTGCACTTTGTTATATGCTGTACAGTCCTGGCAGCCTCAGTAATTCATTTCCAAGATCTGAGCAGGTGGCGATTAAGGACTGAAGAACTGGGGGAGAAGCAGAAAAAAACGTAACCTGCCTAAAGCCTTCCTAGAGCAACCTGGGAACAAGTGCCTACATCTGTGAGGGTGCGAAAGGTCTGGAAGCTAGCTTAAATGGAGATCCTTGTAAGATTGTTGCATAGGGGTGTTTAGGCTAGAGGCAGGCAGCTGGGTTCAGCAGGAGGTGAAGATGTGTCTGAGGCTGGGTGGAGAGTTGCACACAACCTTCACCGCTCTCAAGTCAAACCTGAATCTGCCAGAGAACCTCTCGGCTGCTGAGATTTGTCTCTTCTGACCCACACAGAAAGAGTCTGGGCATCATTTCTCCAGACTCTCAGAGGTGACCCCATCAGCAAAGTTTCCATCTACTCCAATATTTTTTTAGTCTACTCTAACAGAAAGTTGATTTCACCCTTCCATAGCTTTTTAAAGGTGGGGCAAACCAGGTTTGTGGCAGGAGTCAGAGCCATCCAGGATTAGGTTCTGGGCCCAGGTGGAGTGCCCAAATGGGAGTGAGACAGGAGAAGAGCTGTTTCCCAAGAGCCCAACTGTAGGTGTGGAGAAGTACAGGTCTGGGAGCAGAAAAAAGGGAAATGAATTATTTCTGAAGGACGCCAGGCCCAGAAAACCCCTCTGGAAATGCTGTACTCAACTTCATACACTAGCTAAATAATACCTTGATGATATCAGCTGCTTGACTATAGCCTAGTAGTCCATAAAATCACTTACAGTACTCAGGAATATTTTTATGCATAAAAAGAACAACTGTGTGAAGCACCTTCAGCCAGCCTCTTCCTTTTGCATTATTAATATCAATCCCCCAGATCTGCATAGCTGCATAGTCTACATGTGTGTATCCACAAATTTCCCTGAAAATGTCTGTAAGAAAATGGAAGGATCACTGTTTGCAGTCGGTTATCATTTCGCACATCTGAGATATGAGTGTGGAGCAAGGAGTAGCACCTGATTCTAGCAGTGCAAAAAGGGCATAAAACTGAGGATTGCTAACCCTAATAGCAGTGTTCAGCATTGATATTTGGTTTTTTAGGGCACAATTCAAATATAGTTAAATTGCATTTAATAAACCACATTTCTCAGCAAAGAGAACACACTCAGCTTTACCTCAGTATTTCAGGACTTACGCACATGCTGAGCAAGGAAGGCACCAGTGACAAACCAGTTCTCACATGGGAGAGGTGGACTCTCCACCCTTGTCCCTGTTATAGCTGAAATGCAAAGGGCGAAGATGAACTATTAGATGCGGTTAGCTGGAAGGAGTTGAACATAGCTGGTTAAAACACACCCACATCCTAACTAGTCACTAACAGCCCGTTTTAAAGGAGCTGCCTTACTTGGATGCTGGATATGGCTGAAAACCTGGAAGCATATAACCCAAGCCCAGTGCCACGTGTGGCTTTTCTAAGAGTGGTTTAACCTTTTCAGTTGCTTTCCAGGAAGTCTTCAGCAGAGCACATAAGCTCATTTTCCTGATCTTTCTAGATGTGTTCCAGTTACAGTTCCCACTTTCAGTCCTTTTCCCCTCTCTGAGGGTATTGAAGGAGCCTTCTAGATTCTCATAACTTGTGTTGAAACCAACCAGTTCTTTGTCCTGTTTGCAATTATCCTTCTTGACATGACTACTTTCACATCTTTTTTTCACTGTCTTCTTCCAGAGTTGCCCTTGTGCAGAGAGGTTTTAGATGCAGAAGCCTGCCAAGCTGCGAGTAGAAGATCCATGTAGAGACCTGTAGAAGCCTCTTCCAAGCTGAATTATTTCATGACTGGTATAAAATATGTCTCTAAATCACCATGGTGCATCATCCAAGGAGAAAAAATAAAGGCTACCCCCCTGCAAGGTCAGATGTTTTGTGTTTTCCCTGCCTCTTCTAGATGATTAATTCCACTTTTCTAATGCTGGGAGTATTTCAAGGCACAGGGGAAGCAACCAGCTATAAGGAAAACGTGCTTGGTGACGATTCCCCACTGCCCAGCTAGCTGTGAGCCTGTACAGCGGCTAAGCCCTATCCCGGGGTTTATGCGGAGCCTTCGTGCTGCATATAGCTGGTATTGAACCTCCAGCAGGATGCCTTCAGAGGGCAAATGCGCTGCAAGTTTCGTGCTTCAAAGTACACACAGCCTAGTCTCGGAGATCTCGCAGCACTACCTGCAGGCTCTTCATCCAGTGCTTTACTTTCACACCCTGTAATACGTCAACAAATTAGCATGAATTTTCACTGTCCACTAAAGAGTTAATCAAGACCACCAGAATATAGCATGCAAGCAAAGAAAGCAGTCAAACTCAGGGAAGATCCTGGACTGTTATTGCAGTTTTTCCCTCTTCTGTTTCCTCCATCTTCCTCCACCTCCAAAACAGTCATTTCACTCTACTCTTTGATGGAAGAACTAGCTCAAGCAGAGAAAGGGATAAAATAAACCCAAATAAAAAAAATAAAGAAAATAAAAATAAATCCATAACAACCCCCTTTCAAATACTCACCCTTCAAAGGGATAAAATGATTTCAATTTCAGTCTGTCTCATTCACTTCCCTCCCCCCTCCCTCCCTAGGTGTGTATACATATCTGTATATTTAGAGAGGGGGGTTTTAGTATTATTATTTAGTTAATATGAATTACAGGCCTCAAGCTGCCTCCCCTCTAAACCCAAAACGAAGCTGCTCTCTTTTTTCTTTTTTTTTTCCCCTCTTCTTTCCCCCTCACCAACACGATTTACATTCTCAATGTAATGTATTAAAAAGTTGACAGGGCCGAAAGGATTCACATGATGTCGGCTAAGAAACCCAATTTCCATGATGAATTGCCCGGAGCCCCTGAATCACAAACCATTTTTTCCGCTGCTCAGAAGTTGATTTTTTTTTTTTTAAATCTTCTTAAAGCTTCTCTCCTAATCTTCGGCTAGAAGAGATGGGTGAAAGGATTTTTTTTTCTAAACTAAGGAAAGTATTAGCATCTTGGTTGTTGTGCATCAAATTTGAAAATGCAAGGTTAGTAATATTTCAAATCGGCTACGGTCCAAGCCACTTGATAAGTATGCTTGCTGTCTCGCGCTGTCTCTTCCCCCCCCCCTCCAAGTTTCTGTCGGCAGAAGCACTGTGCCACTGCAGTGACTGCGTGTGCAAGCACCCGTGTGTGTGCGCAGGTAGGGTGGTGGGAAGGGAGTTTCAGCCCCCCTACTTCAGCTCTTCCTTCCTTCTTACTTCCCATAGCGCATGATTTCCAGCAGAAGAGACCCATCCATCCCTGTTCAGCGCTCGCGTGATCTGAGACAAGGCAAATGAAGCAACAGCCAAATCCAAAGCCAAATACCTACTCGGTTTCCCTTGCAGAAACGACCACTGAGCTCTTCCCTGGGTGCTGGCATAGAGGCCCCATGCTGAAACAGTGTGGCCTGCAGGCACGCTGGCATGTATATTTGTTTCTAAATGAACTCCTTCCCTCCATGGAGTTCCTGGAAAAAAAAAACCTTCAGAAAGGAAACGAGTCATTTTGCCCACTCTAATGAGACAACCAGCCATTCCCAACAGCAAGGTCATTAATGAGATTTCCCTCCTTGCTCCCCTCCTTCCCCAGCACATGAAAAACAGGAGGAGATTGGGGGGCTGCCTCTGTGGGTGAAAGGAAGGACAGCTTCTTCCCCCAGTGCTGCTGCTTCCAAACTGTAGTGTGTTCCTGTATCTGTCATTTGTAGAGTGCCTCCACCGCTTGCCCATGAAGGAGGAATATGCTGGCCGCCAGTGGATGGAAACATGCTGCAAGCGGCTACACAAATGCTTGAGGCTTTCAGGAAATGGCTCACACCATAAGAACCAGATGCAAACCCCAGGAAGATGAAACAGCACAAACATTAAGGACACCCAGCAGCAAGTTCTGCATACAGAGAGCAGGATCAGACTAACCCTTAGCATAGCAAGGCATTTCCAGGGAATGCATTGCATGTTTCCCCTTTATGTTCCAAATCAAAAGGTATTTACAGCTCTGGGACATTCAGAATACTACTGGGACCTAGTAGGGACCATCCACTCGTGCCATGCCTGCTTAGCATTTGGGTCAAACAGGACAGTAGCTTACAAAGGTAGCCCAGGAATTTTTCCAGAAGACACAGCACACCCACTGGATCATCATCCAGCACTAACAAAGCCAGCGGCTTAAATATACACTGTGCAAAGAAACACATCCTTCTGTCCATTGTGAATGTTTCCTTCCTGAAGTCATCTGATGTCCCTCATAGAGAACACAGATTTTACCTCTGGGAATACAAAGTTGTAAATCTGCTTCTGCAGTGGTATGTCTCACCTTGGCCGACCACAGCTCTCCATGCTCACTGCCTTCTGTGTTCTCCATCTCTTTCAGCTATTACCCTAGACTCCTAAAGGCAGGGAGTCAATTGTATCCTTCTCCTTGCATATAAATTTCTCCCACTGCAGAAAAAACCTCCCCTCTGCCAGAACAAAGTTGCCAAAAATGCCAGGTTTTTCTTACTGGAAGTGGTTCTGTTATGGTATATTGCCAGAGAGATGCTGGAAGGAGTCTCTCATGACGTTGGCAAAGCTACCGCATGAGCCTCCACTACCTCTCTGTCGTATTCAGTCTCCCAGCACAGATTCCAAGCCGCTTCTTTTATTTTTATTCATAAAATCCCTCCCTGGTCACCTCCAAGTCAGGATCAGCTTTGGGAGCAAAGCCAGAATTTCAGGAGGTCACCATCGGTGCACAGAGACCTGAGGACACCGTCTGTTTGCTACAGGTATTGGAAACAAGTGTGGACCTATGGGACATGAGAGAGGCCATGGTGGACTAAATACCTCTGAGATCCATCTGCAGCTGTGTGGCAGGGACTGGAATCAATGACCTTGGAGACCTCCATCCATTCACTGGGACGTACTAGTAGAGCAGCTGAAGAGCCACCATCCCTAGCTGTAACCTGTGCCAAGAGCGTGGCCTCAGACCCTCAGGTTTCTTACTAGCTGTTCTCCCATTTGCCCTGTGGATTTACACTCCAAAGCATCTTTCTTTCTTCAAATACTATCCCTCTCAATTTAAAGAAAAATACCACCAAACCTCCTTTTCTCCCAAATTCAGCTTCTACATTGCAGCATCACAGCATCCATTTCCACCCTTACCTTCAGTACCCAAAAGCCTGCTTTTTTGAGATGGATTCCTAAAGCTTGTTGACAAACTCTGGACTGAGGCATCCTAGTACAATAAGCAAAGCCCGATTAACTTTGCTAGAGCCGTGTCTGCTGGTCTCACCTCAGGCAGAGCTGCAAGATCTGTGCCCGACAGTTGACTCCACCTCTTTCCCTGGTGCTAACACTACTTTCATTGAGGGACATGATCCTGAGAATTAGGGCCCAAAAGATAAGCCTCATACTACTTTCTTCCAGGCACAGCAGCTGATTTTAACGCACAGCTGCCCAGGTGTTAGGCAGGTCTAAAACTCAGGAGTGTCTTGAGCAGCGCCAGCCCTTATAGGCTTAGAAAAAACACAGAAATTCAGCAGCTGGGCTTAGGAGCTGACCAAGCTGAGCTCCATTCCTGCAGTCACGTCACCAGACTTCGCTTCCCTGGATTTAGCACCAGGACCATGAATATGAAAGCTGCAGCAGGAGAGGGCTGACCCAGTAAGTATTGCTAGGAACTAATCCAGTCTACTCAGTCTGATGAAGGCCCCCTCCTGTGCCCTGAGCTCTCAATCCCTGCACTGTTCTGCGTCACAGAGGGGCTGGGAGACACCCCAAATCCCACTACCCCCCTCCTGCTTCCCTGCTGCTCACTGCCACTAAGCATACACCTGGCAACCAGACACCCACCACACCAGGTGCTGACAAGGTGATGGGGCACACCTGAAGGAGGTGAGTACAAACCTGACCAAGATGATGTAGAGAGGCTGAGATCCAGAGGACTATCAGAACACTTAGGAGAAGGTGAGAAACACCTGCAATTGCTGAAAGCTTGGCAGACTTCATACGCTGAAGGCATTTTGCTGCAAGACATGAGACCTGTGTCATTTAAGGAATTTTCCCATGTATTTCAAGGACTTGACCAAATTATAACAGGCAAAAAAGCCTGCTCTGCCGTCACCATATCTGTGGAAATCTGAAAACCAGCACATCATTCCCTTCTTACTTCTTCAGACAATAGCATGCAACTCCAATGCCTTGGGTTTCTAATAGGCACCACCTCTTCCTGATTACAGTGGAGTGACTGTTAGTCATGGAACAAGTCTCAGCATACCTTTGGTCACTGTCAAATTTTTAGGAAAACACCTTAGAATGTGTTTTGACCTCTCACAGACAGAGCAGGTTTAAGGCAGGATGCTAGCAGGATCAGAAGCATCAGCTTTTGCATGATGCATGCATAAAAAGAAGACGGAATACGGAAGCATGAGCAAAGACATGTCCACAGGACAAATCGGGTCTCTCCATGTCAGATGTCCAGCTTGGAGTTTGCTTCACACCCAGTCTTTAAACCTAGTAGTTTTCAGAGTGTGCCCTACCTAGGTTATCTTCCTCACCCACTAACTTCAAAGCAGCAAGAGCTTCTTAGGTTGAAGGAAAACTAGGTTCCACAGCAGCAAGCTGCATACAGCAGGGTAGCTTCAATCAGGCTGTATCTTGTACTACGCAGCAGGTAGCAGCACTGCTATGCAAGGTGGGACAAGCTGGGAGCCAAGGGTGACTCCAGCACAGGCAGCAACCTTACCGACCAAGGCAGAGTCCCTCAGCGCTACAGAGCCAAGTGCTAGTGACAGGGTCCATCGACTGTCCCTGCATGACCATGTCCAAGGTCCATCCATAAAGTCCCCCCAGAAGATGGGGCAGAAACAAGCTAAACACAACACACATTCAAGACCTACCCAGGAAAGAGGCAAGACTGGAGCAAGCACACCTACAGCATGGTCTAAACTAGGAGTAAATACCTGGGTCTGGGTTTAAATGGAGGTACTGATCCTCTGGGCAGCAGGGTGTGTGGGCTAGGGTCCCAGGTGAGCCTACTCCAGGTGATTAAGGTGTGTTAGCACTTCCAGGGCTCTGGCATTATATCAGGGATGTCTATAACACCAGCCCTGTGACCTTTATTTTAAAAGTTTCTAAATCTAAGAAAATATACAGACAGTATTGAGAAGTCTGTATTGCTTCTAAAGACACACCTGGGCACTTGATAAGTTAGAAGACCATGCTGCTTCTTCAAAGCAAGCTGCAGAGACCCGTCTCCCACCCTAGGACCCCTCCCCAGCCTGTCGCCTGCCTTCCTGCCAAGGGAAGGAGGACAAGGGAGGATGCTTCCCGGGACCCGCAGTGTCCCGAGTCCACGCCGCGCTTGCTGGGCAGAGCTGCTGATGGGTGCTCGGGGACTGCAGGCAGCTGCCCGTGACTGCAAAGACAGCAGCAGCCTCCAGCGGCCAGCTGGCAGACAACACCAGCATGGATGTCAGTCGGGCGTCCCACGGCAAAGGCCAGCGTGGCCTCGTGTGCAACGTCCCACGGCAAACACAAGTGCGGCCTCATGTCCAGTATCCCACGGCAAACACCGATGTGGTTTCACGTTCGATGTCCCATGGTGAACTCCAGCTTGACCTCACATCCAATATCCCATGGCAAACAACAACATGGCCTCACATCCAGCGTCCAGTGGTGAACACCAGGGTGGTCTCACATCTGACATCCCACGGCCAACACCAAGATGGCCTCACATCCAATGTCCCACCACAAACACAACCATGGCTCTGCATCCAGTGTCCTCATGTGCACGTCACCATCATCCCCTCCGTCAGATCTAAGCCCGAGGGGATTCAGTTGCCCCAAAGCCAGAAGGACATAAATGATACTCTTTTTACCAAAAAGGCAGCTTTTCAACAGCAGCATCACCCTTGCTCTGGCATGGGGGGGGGATCAAGACTTTTTCCTTTCTGTTCAGAAAAGGTATAGATGCATGGGGCAAGCCCTCTCCCTTGCTGCATGGACTAGTGATGTTGCGACATCATCCCAGCAGCAAGGCGGTGTGAAGGGATGCAGGTCTTTCACTGCCCTTCACCCTGGTGCAGTTACACAACGGCACCGTCCTTGGCCAAGTGTGGCTGTACATATGGCTGCAGGATCCTGATGCCTCCTTCGTGGCTATTTCCCAAGCTCCCCCAAAAAGGACGGCCTTCAGTCCTCAGCAAGGCCCATCAAGGCCTGAAGTGCTCTTCATGACAGAGCTTTGCCTGCCCCGGATCCCCAGGTCCTCACCCTTCTCCAGCATCTCTTCACATGCATCGGCTGGTTGTCTTCCCTGAGCTGCTGCGCAGAGAACATCTTGCGGAGGAGGAGCCCACCCAGGTGCCTGGAGAAACTGCAAAACAGGAGTGGATGAGCTTGTTTTCGTGTTGTCTGCTTTTTTTTAGTCCTTTGAAATAATCACAAACATAGCAATTATTGCAAAGATAAAATAGCAAGGATTATGAAATCCTCACAGGCAAAGCTCTCCATCAATTAACTAAATCAATCCTTGCTTTAAAATATAATCCTCAGCAAGAAGCCACAGCAAGAGACAATTAGAAAAAAAAAGTACAACAAATAAATATTTCTGTGGAAGAAAAGGGTGGGAAGGAGAGAAGAGAGATTTTTATCAGAGAGCAGAATAATTTCGGGTGGTTGCATGCAACCTACAGGCACCAAAAATATCTCAGCAAGGATCACGCTGAGACATACTGCTGAGGTTTTAAAAGGCAGCTGAGGAACTTAAGGGGTGTCCTGGATTTGGAGGTACACACACAAAAAAAATGCCTGGATTTTTTGAAGTAGTGCGTAAAATTGTGTTCCTCAGTCCATGTTTAAGGACATATAACTGGAAAAACCTCTGGGACTGTGAAGCCTGTTCCCCCACAGCACAGACAATGCTAGCAGTTAATCTTCTTCGTCGCTCACCAATCTCAGCGTAAAACGAGCTCCTCTCCAGGAAGGGTTCAGTCTGGGGGATGCTGTGCTTGGTGCGCGGGTGGAGGGGCTCCTCCACAGCCTCCTGGAAACTGGTTACTGAGAGTCAGCTTAAGTTTCTCCCAGTTCAGCCCCATTTCTTCCAGTATCAACATCCTCAGGTAACTGAACTAGCTGCCATCTACTCCAGACTGCCCGTTTGGTGAGTAAAGTAGGCAGCCTGCTTCTCAGCAGCCCCAAGCCTCCTGCAGCAACTGCAGATGAGGATGAGCACTTGACTGATTGATTATTTACTATTTTAAGTAAAGTTTTGCCCAGGGATCAAACCTCAACATCAAGGGGAGATGCCAAAGTGAAGTCAAAGGCCGGACATGTGTCCTTCTGGGGCACCTCAAAACCAACATAAATATGAAGTACAGGGGAGTGGTGGGCATTGGTGTCCACCATACAAACCCCCAAAACTTTGCAGAGATGTCCACCAAAAGCTGCACACTCCCTTGACACTCGAGTTTGCCCCTGTAAAATGGAAGCAAACTGGTGTCGAAGTGCCGTACAGCCTTAGCCCCGGGCTGGCGCCTTGAGTAAGGATAACCAGCCTATGTTTGACCAGGCAGACCTGGGTTTGTGACTCAGATGAGCCCCTCTTCACCGCTTCTCTGTCCTTCGCCAGGCGCTGCACCGCACAAGTCTTCTCCCTGTGCCCACGTACAGCACCAAGCACCAAAACCCTGCCGTGCTGGGAGAGTCGCGAGAGCCCTGGGCTTGCTAGGCAGACGGAGCTGCCTTTCAAACCTCTGCCTCGCGTGTGCTTTGTCTTGCGTTCGAAACTCAGAGCTCTTCTGCTGCGGTGGAGAGGAACCATAAGGGACAATCAAAAAGGCTAATAAAAAGTTGAAAACGTTCTTAAATGACAGCTTGTGCTTGAAATGTGAATCTTCTGTTTGTTTTTCTTTGTCGCTCGACTTGAATATCCCTGCTAATTTTCTGAATATTGCTGTGGTGTACAGAAGAACTGCTGATGACACATTTTCCCAACACACGCATTACACAAAAGGAGATTATATTTTAGCCTCTTTTAGAGACTATAAAATCAGATTCATCCTAATGAAACAGCAAATAAAAAGGGTTTTCCCTTTTCTTTCTCAATCTCTTGGCATTTTTCCTCCTGTGGTTTTATTCTTCTCCTCCCCCCTCCTCTTTCTTACGTTATCTGTGTTTCCTGCTCATTTCAACTTGATGACATGTTGCTGGGACAACTAAGTCTCGTAACCTTCTTAACTTTGCCATTGTTACTGCCTGGAGTGTATTTAGGAGGAGTGTTTTAATTTCTTTTCGAATGCACAGCGCCTGCCCCATAGAAAGATATTAGAAATGGAAGGGGGGGGAAGGCTTTTCTTCTACAAATGTATGCTATTCAAATCATCTCTTTTTTTATTTCCTTTAAACCCATCATTTGTATGCTGTAGGTCGCTACTTTAAAACCCAGCTCGCTGTTGCTGAAAGGATCACCCGTATAATGATGTCATCCATATTCAGCTGAAATCTCGGCTCCGCTGGGGCCCGGCGCTTCCCTCCCCTCCCCCTGGCAGCCCAGTTGCAGGCTCTCGACTGGTCCACGCTCACCCAAAATTTCCCCGTGGGAATGAGCAGGCTCAGCCGGGGATGGCAGAGGACAGGGTCCTGGCAGGAGGTGCATCGGGCTCATGGAAAGGCACTGCGATGCGTAGCTTATATAGGAGCAAGCAGTAAAAACAGCTGTTTTGGAGTCATCTCTTTTCTGATGTTGATGGAAGGTCCTTCCTTGGGGTCATCCCACAGAAGAGAAACTCTTGGCTCCCACTGACACCAAAGGGCTGGGTCTGACCTGGCTGTCCCAGCCCTTACAGCCCCCGGGAGAGACAGGTTTCCCGTCACAGTGCAGTATCCGAACCCACGGCTGAACGCAGCCAGGTGCCTCTGTGTCCACTCCAGTTGGACTACATTAAAAACCTAATTGTACACGTGTTGTGCACACGATCTCCCAGTCTCTCCAATGTCAGCTTGATGTCTCCCTGACACACTTATTGTACCTGGATCAATGCTCTTTTAACAACTAATTGATCTTTTATTAACATATAATAACTTACTTATTAAATCTAAATTAAAGACTTAATTGAGACACTTAATCTAGAGTGGCTTGGTATATCACCCTCATAAGCATAATGTATAATTTAATTAATTGACAGAGCTGATAATAGCATGTCATCTGTCACTATTTCTCCTGACCTGGGAGCTGGTTGCAGCCCGAGGATTTTGCCATGGATGCAAACACAGGGCTCTCCCCGGAGTGCTGCTACGGGGTTTGGGTTGCGCTGCTCAACACGCCGGGCACACACACCTGCAAGCTGATCCCCACCCCTACCAAAACGCACGCAAACAAATTGTCCGCTGCCTAGGATCACAAATCGATATTAAAATTTCATCTGCTTAGAAGGAGAAGGCGGTGACGGTGAAGGACCAGCTCAGCCCAGCACTGGCCCAGGGCTGCAGGAGGAGGACAGCAAGGGCATCGCTGCGCTGCCTCTCCCCTTCCTCCAAGCAGAGATTTCAGCTTCTCTCCCGCCTGGCAGCTGCCCCAAAAGCGGGGTGCAGGCAGCACGTCCCGAGTGGGGAGGTGGCAGGCGGCCCCACCCTCCTGGGGACACACGGGGCTGACCAGACAGGGCTTTATTTCCCCACCAGTCACTGTTCCTTCTGCTCCAGCTGAAATTTGGACCCATGCACCATTTTTCACAGCCAGGCAATTACATTCCCCCTCCCCGCCAGTATCTCCCAGCAATAAAGAATTTCATTTTAAAAACTGAAAGATTTAATTTAAAAATACAAAATGGCAAAGGGAGGGTTTTTAAATAAAAAAATAAAGGTAAAGAGATGATGGTTGGAACAAAATGTTCCAGAAGAAAGCTGTTCCCTTGGGGTTTCTTTTCTTTAAGCTTTGCATATTACAATTTGAAATTTTTGTAAAGAGATCCCCATTTTATATTCACACTGGTAGCCTGAATTTAAATATCTCTCTCACCTGAGATTAATACAGGCTTCACCCTGAATTACTTCCCAGCTCTGAAGTACAGCTCTGGAGAGCTCAACTCTCCACAAATTCACTTCTCTTTTAGAGGCATAAAAGCTTATGAAATATATGAAATATTAAAATAGCCCGTGTGCTGGGGCAGAGAGGGGGGAAGGGAAGGCTGGGTCAGTGAGGGGGGGCTCCTTTGATATGAAAACACACTTTTCCTCAAATGAAACCACGGATCTGTTAGCACAGGACAGGAGACCCGTTACACTCTAAAGGCGAAGATCTCAGCCCAAAAGATGACGCTCTTTTTTTTTTTCTTACATTGTTAAGCCCTGCAAAGGGAGCAGAATGCAATCCACGTAGTGTGCAACGGAAATCATTCTTTCCATCAGCAATAGAAAATATCAAGTTTCTCTGGAGCAAAACAAAGTATTCCCTGCAAATGAGGTTATAAACAAAGTTGTAAACACCGGCTCCTTATTATGCTAACTCAATATTAACCAAATCCACCCGATGGGGAAAAAGTACTTTGTTTTACATGCTGAGGACCCATTAGCTAATTGCCATAGAAATCCGGTATTTTATGTAAGGATTTAACCCTTGCAGAGCTGTCACACTGGTGGAAGAGAGCAGTGGATTTTTTGACCAGGGGATTTCGGTGCTGTGAAAACCAGCCCCTGCTCACCCTCCGTTTGCTTTCATTCTCTGCATCTACAAAGAAAACAACTCCATCAAATTTAAGCTTTTCTCTTCAGCAGGTGATGCACAAAGACCTGCTGGTCCCTGGTAGCCCCTCGCTCTCTGCCCTGCTGCTCCCACATCTCCTTCTCCTCCTGTCCCCACCTCTCTTTTCCCCTCCCTGGAGTTTTCCAGTGTCCTTTCCCCGCTGCCTGCCATCACCAGCTTGCACACCCCAAAGCAGAGCTCCTGTGTGCGGAGGAGAGGAAGCTCTCAGCCAGGACAGGTGGGACATTGCAAGGTGGGACCTCCTGGAGACCCAGCAGCGCTCGAATAAGTAGTCAGGAGCTGGCAGTGCTGCAAAACCCTGTTTGCCCATGAGCTATGAGCAGAAGATGCTAAGACGGGAATTGCTGGAGTCTAACAGGGATGGCAGAGACAGCCCAGAAGAGGCCAAAGAGTGACTTTATATCACAGCTCCGCTCGCAAGCGCTAGCTAGAGCACTGTGCCTCGGACCGTCAGCGGGAGGAGGCTGTGGTGGGCACTGCCTGCATGTGTCTCACCCTGCGATACTCCACAGCCCATCAGATGGTTTGGGGCTGTCCTTGCGGCCACCACAGCGACCTGCCAGGCTTGTGAACCGCTGGCAGAGACAACCTTCCTTCAAATGTATAGCTCCATCAGAAACCTTTCTCGAGGGATCATCAACATATAAAGCCCCATCGATTTCCTCCTTCTTGGCCTTCGTAGTCTCCAGAACTTGCAGAACACCCAACACCGTTGTAGCCCCAGAAGACACCCCAGCTGACAAGCACATCTGGGCCAAACCAGTGGCGCTCACAGCGAGTAGCTGCTGCTAACGCCGCGCATCTGCCACCAGCATCAAGCCCAGGAAACGGGTGGCCCACCTCCAGCTTGGGACGTGCCAGCGGGGTCCTGCTGCTGGATGTCCCCGAGGCAAGAAGCAGGGCTGCCAGAGCCAACCGGGCAGGCACACTTTGGGATATGCCGTGGTGTCAGTGCAAGGCTTGGTCACGGCGCTTTCTCTTCGCAGCAGCATTTTCCATGCAGACCGGGTACGCGTGTGCGCATGCCGTTTTCTCGGAAAAGCACTCACTGCTGCGACAGAGGGGCTTCTGTGCAGCTGCTCCCTTCTGCCAGCTGCAGTAAATTTCTGTGCTAGCGCTGCTCATCTGAATCAAATATAGTTTATTTCATTTTAAGAAGTCTTCTTTTTTTTTTTTCATTTCGGAAAAATGAATGTTAGAGCCAGATAAGAAACTATAGTCTGCTTTCAAGAAGGTTACAAGAAAACTGCATCTTGCATTACTAATCCTTTATCTTTCATGTTAACAAAAAGATTACTGACATATTTTTGAATGAAAGAAAATAAAATAGCAAATGCATCTAAAGAACTGTGTAACTTTCATGCAACACACAAATCGGTTGTTAAACGTGGAAAAAAAAAGGAGGGGAATGAAGGGAAAATTCATAATACATTTCCCTTTGTAAAGTGAGCAAACCAACTTTCTATAAGAGAAACTAGTGGAGGACTAGAAGATGCTCCTTTCACAAACAGAAAACGATGTTATTTTTACTGGAGGCTGGATTCAGATGGCAGAGGAGGAAATCTCCCTGGCCCAGGTTTTCCAGGGAGGGGATCAGGCAGTACCAGCCCCAGGGCAGCCGTCCTGGGGGCCAGGGAGCTGCATCCCCCAGCCCCTTCCACCAGCCTTGGCTTCAAACGAGGTGTCAGGCTCCCAAAAATCAGGCACAGGGTGAACACCTCCCACCACGTGGGCCATCTCCGGGAAGGACAGTTGTCACCGGGAACCTGGACGGTGCCTCCTTCCAAAGTGCATCGCTCTGCCCCCCTGCGCCAAATCCACCCGAGATGAGCTTTTCTGGTGCTTCTCTGCCCAAACCTCCCCGGAAATCCAGCCCTGATCCTCAGCCCTGCTTTTCCAGGAGAAAACATCCCCCTGCCTTGGCACAGAGTGGTTCATTAGGAAACCCATAATTGAATTCCCTGACCATTCAGTTCTAAAACCCCTTTGATCGAGAATTAGTTAATTACATTGGGCCCAGTATATTCCTTGTCACAAATTTTGCCCATGTCCCCCAGATATGCGATTGCAGGCTCTGCTCACATTGTGTCCTTTGAAATGCATTCACGAGCCTTTGAAGCTCTCCCCCCTTAATGATGCATTGTTCGTTAATAAGTTGCCTGTAACATTTCCCCATTAGGAAATAGCTGTCTGCGACTCACTTTGGCTTGAATGAGTAATAATAATCCAAATGTAATTGATAATGTTGGAGAATAAATGGGGATAGGCACTACCTGGAGAATTGGTTCACGTGGGGCGGAGGGGGAGAGCGCGGTCCCTGCCTGCCTCCCCTCCGCCAACCTTCACCGCGCTCGCCCTGCCAGAAATCCGTTTGACTTTGAGACAGGGGCTGCATCACCACTCCCGGCGGCAGATAAGAGCCGCGGAGATCGCAGGTAGCGAGTCTCGGCGCGGGACGCCGTCTCTGCCTCCGGCCGGGGGAGCGGGAGCAGCACGCTGCGTTTCTGGGGGAGGTGAGAGGAGATAAGGAGCATCTGGAAGCGTGGCAGGAGGGGAGGCAGATGGGGAGATAACGCCGAGATGGGGAGATTGCGCCTTGCTCATCTCAGCAAGGAGGGGTTTAATGAGGCAGGTCGGGGGCTCCACGGAGCAAAGGTGGTGGAGCCCCTTCGTTATTCTCCTGTAGGGCTGGAGTCTGATTGCGCCCTCTCCAACAGCAGCGTCTCAACAAAAGGCCTGTCCCAGCCTCCCCGGAAAAAACTCCATTTCCCCAAGGTTTTGCCCCCAGCCCTGCACCGCAGCAGCCGTACCTTGGCATGGGTCTCTGTCCAGATGACCTCCCCAGCTTCTTGCTGGGCTGTCTGGCCCTCCTGAGTACCCTGCATGCAGTCAGGGTGCTGCTCCCCAGCACTTACATGGATTTAGCCCTTCCTTTTGAAATAATTGCATTTTTTCCCCAAAAAATGACCAGGTCCCGGCTCTGCACCATGTGGATGTACTGCCAGGAAAAATTCCTGCGGCATCGATGGGTTGTCTTATAGGGCATCTGTAGGATCACGCTCCTGCCACGGAAAACTTTCCTTGCTAAAACATCCCTGTGTAATTCCAAGCAGTTTGGGACCAAAAAAAAGCTGAAAAACCATATGTAGGAAACCTGTAAGCGGAATGTGAATACCTGCCAAGCCAGGAGGAGTGTGCAGGGAGCAGTGACACAGCAGGACAGAGGGTCTTGCCCGAGCTGGTCCAGCAGCGGAGAGATGGAAGGGGTGCTCTGCCCACCTCTTCCCTGCTGCTTCACCCAAGCTTGCTGCAGTTTCCCCTTTGCAGGGCAGAAGGTCAGCACCCAAAGTCTCCAGCCACATGTGGCTATGGCAGAATTTGATCTCCAAGAGACCAGAGCATCCAGAAAGAAACGCTGAAACTGAGCTTGGTGCTGGGAACTCTCAGAGCCTTTCCTTCCAGGACCCTTCACTGGAGGTGTTTAGCCATGCCCGTCACACCAGCGTTTCTCACATAAGAACTGACCTAAAATCAAGCAAGTTTAAACAAAAGGCTTAAATATCTTCCCTTCCCTCTCCATCCAAACCCAAAGCTGTTACTTTTGGATTTCTGAAAGCATCGTTTTGCTTTAACTCCTACCAAAATGTCCTTGAATTGCTCTGGCTTGCTTTGACCTCCTTCTCAGATCGCACCAAACGCTGCTCCCACTGCACATCGCTCTGTCCGCACATTGCTCCCTCCTGCACACCGCTCCCGTCTGCACGTCACTTTGCTCGCAGGTCACTCCGGCTTGAAAACTGCTCCTCTTGCGCATGGTTTGCAAGGTCTTGTCTCTTCCATTTGCTTCTATTGCCCTCTGCTGGGGACCGTCAAAGGGAAGGCTGATCCCTGGGCAGTGCCTTCTCCTCTCTGTCTCCTGCCGTAATTTTCGGGGAGCGCCGGGTTGGGGTGCCAGTGCCTCCCCGCAGCACCAAGCCCCCGTCACCACTCACGTGTCCCAGAGAGGCGGCTCTCACCCGTGGCGCAGCAGACCTGCTCGTGGGCACAGCCGACCCGGCGCATGGCCAGCGCATCTGGCCAAGAGGACATGTGTGACCATGAGCAGACACTGCAGGGGTCTCCAGGGTGTGCACTTGGGTACACAGATGCGTGTGAGATACAAAGCAGCTCAGCTCTACTGTTGCACCTATTTGTGCACAGCTCAAAAGCTCTGTACACCCTGAGTTGGGACGGACTTTACCACAAGTTAAAGCCAAGACGGACTGAGCTGGTCTTGACCATCTCCTCCTGAAACTCTTTGGTCTGTGAAACCTTTGCATTTCAGCCCGTGTCAACAGGAGACGCATAGGGTAGTTCGCACATAAAACGGAAGAAGAGAGGATGCCTGGAACAGCTGCACAGGCAGAACCAAAGCATGTGCCATAATCACCAGCGACGACCTTCAGAGGCTGCTGAAGTACAGTCCAAGGAAGCTGCTGAATCTACAGGGTCTTTGGTTTCAGTAAGAACAGCTCCAAGGGAACCAGATGGCAACGAAATGTTAAACCAAAGTGACATTAACGACCTTTGCTGGTGGGCGAAAGGGGCCTGCATCAACTTGGCTGATGTCTCAAGACTGAAGGGCACCAGCAACGCCAAGAGAAGTCCCACAAAACCCTGAGGACCACTGTGGGCAGCACTGTGTCCAGTCCTGGGCTCCCTGCTTCAAGAAAGATGAGGAGCTAGTGGAGAGAGTCCAGCGGAGGGCTAAGAAGATGATGAGGGGACTGGAGCATCTCTCCCATGAGGAAAGGCTGAGGGAGCTGGGCTTGTTCAGCCTGAAGAAGAGAAGGCTGAGAGGGGACCTTATAAATGCCTATAAATATCTGCAGAGTGGGTGTCAGGAGGATGGGGCCAAACTCTCTTCAGTGGTGCCCAGTGACAGGACAAGGGGCAACGGGCACAAACTGAAGCAGAGGAAGTTCCAGCTGAAAACGACGAAGAACTTCTTCCCTCTGAGGGCGACGGAGCCCTGGAACAGGCTGCCCAGGGAGGTTGTGGAGCCTCCGTCTCTGGAGATATTCAAGACCCACCTGGACAAGGTCCTGTGCAGCCTGCTCTGGGTGACCCTGCTTCTGCAGGGGGGCTGGACTAGATGACACACAGAGGTCCCTTCCAACTCCTAACTTTCTGTGATTCTGTGAAAGCTCAAGCTGCAAGCAGCAAGCAGCAAGGAGAATTTCTGCTGCAACCTGGGAGCATCGCCACTGGAAAGCCTGGAAGAGGAGGGCGAACACGAAGCATGGGCTCCATCATGGCGAGAGCTCCGGCCAAGCCCCTGCTATGGCTGCGGTGCCAGCAAGCTCGCACCATTAGGGCCTGGGGGCAATTTTGGGGGGGGACAAAGCTGAGTGTGAGTGTCCCACTGGGGCCGTGCAGCATTCTCTCCCAGCCCAGGCAGAAACCCGAAGTGTGATGCTCTGTCTCAGAGATAACCGTGCCCCACGCTGGGCCGCCACCAGCCAGTTCATAAAAGGAACAAATTGGCAGCATTCAGAGGAATATTCTTCATTTCCAAGCATATCATTTCTGTCCTCTGGCAAAAAGCTCCCCTGCCCAGTTTTTTAGCAGCTTTTGCATTTAATTGGTTTGAATCCAAGATGGAAAAGGGGAGGGAAGAAACTGGAGACCAGTTTCCTTTTGGAACTGGAGGGATTTCTGCAGCAGAGAGGTGCTGCAAGGCCAGGATGCGGCTTTTCCGTGTGACACGGGGAACAGCATAGCTATGCACCCAGAGATGGAGGGAAGGGATGGGCCAGCAAGGTCAGCTTGGGGAGCAGGAGAAAGAGAAGCTAGCATTCTCCAGCCCTGGCAGAGGGTGTCCTGGGGCCACTGGGGATGGCCAGCTTTGAGGGGGATGCTCTTTCCTCCTCCAAAGCGGTGCCACCTCCCACCATTTCTCAGTCCTACCTGGACCTGTTTCTCCTAAGCAGCTGGAGAAAAAGTTTGGAGAGAAGTGGCACAGGGAGGAAGCGGCGCAAAAACAGCAGTGGGTCTTTGGGCACCAAGGGGATGGACATGAAGGTGGCTTCAAGATTTCAAAGCCAGCCTTCGCCCCTTGGTCACAACCAGCGCTGGACGGGCCAAGGAGAGGAGGCAGATGCCCACCCGGCTGTCTCCGCTTCCAGGAGTCCTTGCACACCCACCGGATTACAGATGATGGAGGAGAGGAATGCCATACACCAATTAATTCCCAAAGTGTAATTAACATCTGGGCCAGCTCTGTGTGATCCCCAGCTGCTAATGAAGCATGGCACCGCTTTAATTCCTGCTATGCTGCACCATCTTCTTATTAAATCCAGGAGTAGGTTCCATCACATTTCCCTTAAAGGGAAAAGGGAAAGAGAGAGAAATGGAGCAGGATTTGTCTCAATGAAATATGATAGATTAGAGTTTGCTGGATAAAGAATGTAGGAGTAGGGGGAGGGTACGAAATGTGAAATTTCGTAGGTGTGTGCGTGCGCACAGGCGTCTGTATATTCTCCCTCGCAATGACCTCCTTACGCCCCATCCATCAGCCTGGGGTTGGCTTATTCTAACTAGCAGAGTCTTTTCTCGTGTCTAACAGGCCCATCAGACACAATCTGCATGCCAATTACTGGAGCAGACCCCCTGATACTGAAAAATGGAAATTAGCTGTCAAGCGAGAAACGTCGTCGTCGGCAGGCTGGGTTTGGATTGCCTGCGCTCCCCGCTCGCTCTCGCCGCCGCTCATATCCATATGCACTCTGCGCAGCGTGCAGCCGTGACAAGGGAGCCCCCGATGGAAAAAGTAATCTAGAATAATATTAATAATAAAAAAATAATAATAAAAATCCCACCCAACTAGCACATTTTATTGTTACTCGCGTTGGTTGCCAGCGTTTGGGGCAAAATGCAAAATTCACCAGCGGCCAAGAGCCAGCCGGAGGAGGAGGGGGGAAAAGAGTTGGGATAATTGTCTTTTCGCAGTGGGTAGATCAAGTGGTGTAAGGGAAGGGCACGGGGAGGAAATGTAACCCTAAGGGCAAACCAGAACCAGGTCTGGTTCCTCCAGTGCTCCAGGGCACCCCAACTCTGCCCGCTGCAGCTCCAGCACCCATGGCAGGGAGGGATAAATCACACCGCAGGGGACGCAGGATGGGGAAGAAAGCTGCCCAGGTAGTCATTCCCCAAAATCCGGGTGCGAGATGGTTGGAAACACACTAGCCAGATTACAGAATCACAGAATCACAGAATAGTAGGGGTTGGAAGGGACCTCTGTGGGTCATCTAGTCCAACCCCCCTGCCGAAGCAGGGTCACCTACAGTAGGCTGCAC
>Ga0065711_1005512_pt1 | contig 36465 bp, 15 predicted proteins | sample Hoacrofraction12_FD_59098 | JGI IMG/M metagenome (GOLD analysis project Ga0065711, IMG submission 59098) | Hoatzin crop microbial communities from Cojedes, Venezuela - Epithelial fraction 12 v2 (version 2) | ecosystem: Host-associated > Birds > Digestive system > Esophagus > Crop | place... | reverse complement strand
CAACTGGGAGGAGTATATGGAAATTATTTCTCGGAACTAATTTTGATATGCAATGAGGATAGATGCATATGTATAGGTGTATTGGGAAATCTAATGCATATGTAATATTTGATTGTATAAATTGAAGAGACACGTTTCTGCTCGGCGCACACGACTTTGGTGGGACTACCCCCCGTGCTGCCCGGCGCCGAATAAACACACCTACTTAACAATCTTACAGATTGTGGAGTCTGCTTTCCGCATGTCAGAAGAAAAACAAACTTTGAATAAAACACAAGAAACACATACAGCAGGGAAAGCTGCCGTACTAGCAGTTATTATTTGCATATTCTATGTCTGCTGTTATTTGCCATTTTCTAAGCAAAGCAAGCATTTTACATGGCCTTACACACGGCTGGCGATGGGCTCTCCTTTTGCAGATGTGTCTGTAGGGAGTCTGGTATCGTACCGTCTTTCTTGCTCAGTGCATCTGCAGCACCAGAGCCTTCTCAGCATGAAATAATTATAATAAAAGCAGCTACTGTATAGCTCCTCCTTTTTAATGTCCGAGCTGTACAAACTTTCTGTTTGCTTTAGTTGTGGCATATTTCATCCACATAGTGTAAAGAGGTAAAAGTTTTCCCACACTGTGAAGAAATTTGCAGTAGGAACCCCATTGCCTCCTTCAGGTCTTTAACTCATGCTGAAATTTTTGGCACATCCTGAAGAAACGGTCCTAAATCATGTGTCCAAGTTTCCCAGGTAGGTAGCTGCTTGGAAAGAAACTTCAAGAAGTAGATGCTCTCTGCTTGTTCTAGCTGTCAAGAATTAGCTGTGCAGGGTCCCTCCCAGCCTTTAAATGAGACTGCTCCACTCCATCAGCTTGGTACAGAATCAGAGCTGAAGCCTTAGGATGGCTTTTTCAGAGCACCCAAAATGAGATGTCTAAGTTAAGCAGTTTAGGTCCTACCTCACATCATGAAATGTATGTGCAGTAAATAAAGTTTTTAAACATGTAGCCACAATAAAATCAGTGAGAATATTTAATAAATAAGGATTGCAGAATAAGATCCTAATGACTTGTGCTATTGTCAAGAAGATTCAGTGAAATAATGAAGTCACCTAGTTAGGTATTAGAATAATGATTTTTCTTTCCTTGAGCCCAATTCAGTAGTTACTTTCCTATATATCTCTGCTATAAGTTTTAATTCCTTACCTACAAAACACTTCACAAGCTTCCTGATTTTTGCTCTGTAGAATTCAAATTTCTTCTTCTCCAGCAGAATTTTTATCTGGACTATATTATGTACTACCCTGTCTTGTCTTTACCACCACTCTTTTATGGCATAGATGCTCATAAGAGTTTAAGATGAACCTAGATCTGTTGCATGTAATAAAGCGTAACTGGTACGTGATTTTCAACTGCAGTGGAGACAACAGCTACTGAGAAGTATACAGACATAGACTTGCTGCTCAGGACTATCGAAGCACTCAGTTTGGGCTAAGTGTGGGAGAGAAGAGATGTGTGAAGTAGGCAGTACCAGAGAATATATTTCACCTTCGTTAAACTGGGATACTCTATTTAATATATATACATAAGAAAAGAACAAAAAGGAGAATCTGGCATTTTCATCCATTTTTAATAGTAAACTATTCAGTGAAGTAGGAGATTAGAGTAGGATTCTACAACCAAGAGAAGATAAAAAAAGAGTTATTCCATAACTGAAGAAGTTTTTGTCCCTGTAATGGATAATTATGGAATAACCCTCTTTTATAAGTGTTTAAAAGGCATGAGAACGCTCTCAACTAAGCAGCTCTCAACTCTTAGATCTTCTATAAGAGCCTGTGATTTGTCATAAGAAAAAAAACAACCCTTGTATTTCATCTTCTTTTATTCAAATTTTCACACCGTATCCAGGATATCCAAATGCAGAGGGGCATCTCCTCATAGGTGCAGACTCCTACCCATTTGGATCTCACTGGCAGACAAGGACATATATGGCCTTATGGGTAACAAACCACCAGCACTCAGCGGCGCCGAAAATCAGGCTCTCCTATTCAGATATTTAAAGATGGAGTCCTGTGCCTAAAGTCAGAAAGCCACTGTGAAAATACTAGCTACTGGACTATGAAAGCATGGGTCTTCTGAAAACGTGTTCTTAATGTTCATATTTGTTCATATAGTGTGGGGTTATGTTTGTAGTGAAGTCTAGAGATTTAAAAAAAAAAGTTTTTTGGTGGTTTTTTTTTACCTTTTGAAAATACCTTTAAGCATCCCTGAGTATCAAACGTCGGATTTTGCTAGTGCAGTGCATATTTCTGACAAAGGATGGGAATGGGGAATGGATACAGTTTATTTGTAAATTAAATAAATATGTTTCCTACATGCCCTTGAGAGCTAGCTGATTTATCAGTTACACCACAGACTTGTGCTTCCAATTTATTTTAAAAAGAAATAACATCGTATTTTTGACATATATGAATACAAATGTAACACTACAGGAAACTTTGTGAGTAGCCGTATATATATATCACCAGCACTGTATGAATTACCTAACTTGCTTTTTCTCTTCTATTTATGGGATGAATTCTGCCTAAACACTTATTTCTTCAACAATTCCTAACTTATGTGAATGACCCTATAAACCTCAGTGTGACTACTGACTAGAAAGAAGAATATTTGTCTGAATGAAGAACACAGAATATACATGTAGCACAGGTGAAAATAAAAGTTAAATTAAGTATTTTAGTTTTAATTCTGCAATGAGTCTTCTCTGGTATTTACGCCTAACAGTGTAAGCTAAACTTAAAAGCAAATATATTTATTAAAAAACTGTAGCTGAATTGACTGGTTTTCATGACAGAATGCTGATACATACTTCATCTCTGCTGAATTTGAACAAACACAGTTTTTGCTAGACCGAAGTGTTCGCAAGCATCTCTCAGAAGGGGAAGGCCTATGCCATTTAGCAGATTTCTTTTTCTTTTATATTAATTTTCTTTAAGTTTTGTGGATGGCAAATCATACCATAAAAAGCAAAGAGGAGTGTTGCGAGCAGAGGTAAGCTGATGGCAGAGCCAGCACGCCACATGGCAATTCAGCCCAGCAATGGCTGCGAGAACACAGTGAGCACAGATCTCAAATCCTTTTGTGAATGTGGGGCGCATTCCCGCAGGCCTTATATGAATAACCGACTTCAGTGTGTCTGCTTGCGTCAGTAAGGAGCGGTCCCCTGAGCGGAGTGTGCCATTTCAGACCCTCATATTTTGCGTTTGATGGGAAGTTGAGCCTTTTAGCATTCCCATCCCCACCCCTCCCACCTCCTGCTCTTATCATCTTCTCCTTTTTTGGACATACACCTCTCCCCCTTTGCTCTTTAAATTCCCTCTACTGCTTCCTGTATATTAGCCTCAGCCCTACTTTGTTATTTTTGTTGCTTGCTTCGTCCTCCCTCCATCACTACTCCAGATATTCTCTCCCCTTTGCTAGTAGTCTGTTCCATTCCTTTGGGACCCTTCTCACTCCCCCACAACAGAGTAGCTTCTCATTTCCAATGGTATTTTAAAAACTCTAGGCTATATTCTCTTCTCTTGAGAGAAAATTAAAAAAAAAAAGAAAAAAAACCACAAAACAAAACCTAAAAAACCCCGTTCTCCAGGAACTCTGCTAGTTTAAACTCAGAGTCTTCCAGCCAAATTCTCTTTTCAAAGGGACAGAGGAGAATGAGACCTACGAGGATGCCAGGGCATGCCACCCAAGGCAGTTCACAGAGCCACAGGCAATTGCCCGACATCCTTGAGCGCTGCTGATCAAGCCCTTCTGTGAAGCAGGAAAATCATCTCTCCCCTGTGAGTCACACAGGCCTCCAAAAATCGATGCAGTTGGTGCAGTGCTCACTCTCTGACGTCCAACACAAGCTGGGCTCAATGGGAGTCTCTCTGTTGACTTCGGTAGATATTCAGAGGATTGGGCCTCTGGGGGAGACACAGGCAGGTGTGAGGCAGAAGCCTGAGTTTTCTCATTCATATCTGTAGAATAAGTTGTCAGGCAATCATGATACATAACACTGCTATTTCTCAGAATACATTCTCACAGTATTTTATGCTAAAGCATGCAATTTTTCAATAAAAATCAGGCCATTGTCATTTAGAGGAAGACAAACTTGTGGCGGGTGTCCCTTCTGAAAGCTGAGGAATTCTCTGCCCATCCTACTCTATATTTCTTTGAAGTACCAAGCCAGACTTTCTGCTGAAAGACTCCAGCTGAGACTACTTAAGCCATCAGTTACACCAGTGTAAATCTGGAGTTAACAGTGTTGGCAGAGGTTAGCCGAGGACAGGCCTGTCCCCCATCAATTAGTGTGCCTAGCAGTGCCTGGTGACCACCAATGCAAGAGACCACAAACCCATACTGGGTAAATACTGACATCAGGGAGAAATGCCTAAGGCAGAAGGACAATAAATAAGCAAAAAAAAGAGAAAGAAAGAGAGGAAAAAATGAGAGCAGAGAGGGGATAAAGGACAGAGTCAGCAACTGGGGAGTGATGATGGGTTTGTCATTCTGGTGCACTCCCAAGGAATGGGGTGCAGAGGGGAGAACAGGCGGCTGCTGGCAGGACAGAATGCTTTCACATTACCCCAGAAAACATTTCAACAAAATGGCTCTGTTGTGTTTAAGCCTGGAATTTAGTGAAATTATTTTCTTTGTTTTTTTAAATTCCATCTCAGAGTGTGATATTCTCTAGTGTAAGAATACCTTGTAGTATTTGATTTTTTTTTATTTTTTAGCATATGCCCGTTTTATAATCACACTAAGACACTTTGGACTAAGCAGTTGCCCTGATTAATCCACACCTCTGATGTGCTGGAAGCATGAGGTGAAATGCACCCAAGGTGTGCATTAATCAGCCCTACTATACAATCTGTCCTGTCTAGCTGCTTAATTAATTCAGAACCAAATAGTTTTGGGGAGAAGGTTAGGTGGGACCATTTTTTTTAAGTGGGTTTTACATGAGCTGTCTACAGTGCATGGAAAAAAAAACAAGATATATTTAGAACAATATTTTAATTTGGGATACTTTACTAGATTAGATGAAAAGAATGTAATGTTTAAAAAAAGGAAAATGTGATTAGGAAGCTTAAGTGCACAGTATATTACATGAAAATTCTGATCATAAAGAAAGGTAATATCTACTCAAAATTATAATTTCTGTACTTTTGAAATCATCTCAGCAAGAATTATCTACCCATATCAAATTGTAGCACTTGTCAAAATCAGCTGTAAAGCATCTCAAGTGCTCTTCTGAATCAACAAAACAGATGTATAGCGATGTGAGGTTGCACTGAAATGGAAATAAAAGTGAACTAGATACCAGTCATCGCCCTTAATCTCTTGAACTCGGCACTTAACACAGAGGATACCACAGGTCTTTGGGACACTGTTTAGAAGGGAAAGAAATCAAGACTTGAATCTTAATGACATACGCAAAAACACTCTATAAAATTATTTTCTTTCTGCTTTAGTAGAATCTGATATGCTCAAAGATCACCTTGCCTTGTTCATAAACATGAGGCGATGTTTGAAACAGCATCTATTTCAGTGTTAGGCAGAAAATCTTAAATATGCAAAACTCATAAAAAAGTGTTAAAATTTTTAAAATAGCAATTAAATATGCTTAGAGGTTCAAAAGTCACCATTACCCTTCTTTCAGTTAAAAAGTTAATTGTTGTTTGTGGGATAACACCTGCAGCAGAATTAATGTAATGAATATAGCTTTAGTTAAGATTACAATATTGCTATTTTTTATTAGGGATGTAATAGATGAAAAAAGTCCACAAGCATCGTCCATTAGAAAACAATGGCTCTAACCCCATAACCTAGGACATGTGTTTGGAAGTGAGCTCCTCTGCAAATTTTGTATCACCCTTCCTTCCTGGAAACATGATGAAAATGGCTGTTTTTTCCTTGGCTTTGTGGTGATGGTGCCTTCCGGGAGTGTGATGCACAAAGAGGGGCCGAGGGGAGCATAGACCGCAAAACGAATGATCGTTCCCTTCACCTGCCTTGTGAACTGGTTAAGCCCCTGACTTGCAGGTGGAGGGATTTTTGTAGGCTGATGAGGTTCTGTAGAATCATACCATTTATCAACATTTTACTTGCTTCCCTGTTTTCAATTACATTTAGACCTAAAAAATTTTTAGTAACCAATACAATGCTGAAAATTACTGACTTCTCTGCTACATACAATGAAGTCATCATAGCATAAGCTGTGCACAAAGTAGCCCATTTTCATCAGCAGCATTACAGGGCAGACTTGAACTGATGAATGTGGAGCCCTTCAGACCCCATACTGAGAGAAGGTCCAGATGGACAGAAACCTCTCTCCAGGATGGATGGAGGGGCCCAAGTCTCAGCCTGGATGCCTGAGGATTAGACTCCTGCACTCACAGCAACACGCTTCTGTGGCTCTGTCCAGGCAAAGCTGTCATCCTCGCAAAAAGTCCTTGATCTCATTTTGCTGCCAAGACTCAGAGGTAAACATGCTCATTCATCCAGCTGAAGATAGCAACCTGCTAAAAAATGTTTTAGTCTAACTTAAATGTATTTTGGCAAAGATAATCCAGCCCTTTCTGGATTTCATCCATCGTTGACTCCTATATAGGATCTGCCCCCTTGTCTATAGCATGGAGAAATAGCAGACTATCAGTTCTAGCTCTTAAGAAAGACACAAATAAGAGTGTTTGAGACCTTTTGAATTCAGCACGTGACAATTTGCAAAGCTGCTGCACAACTCTTCCTCTGCAGGTTATGTACTGCAGACAGGATTGTTTCGTGCAAGAGAGTAAACAAAGTGGGATCTACTTTTACTTCAGTAAAAACAACTGTCACCTATTGTTTTGATACAAGGTGGTTAACAAAAAGTCCAAGTCCTAAGGAAGAACAAAGGAACGGAGTATGTGGTCTCAAGTTCTAGTTTCCAAGTACGTCAGTGATTCACTGTATAATATCAAGTAAGTCAGGTAACTTCTATGTCTCGTGTTTTCTTAACGTTGTAAAGATTAAGCACACTGAGGAATTTCTCCAAATTTTCCAAATGTGGAAGTGATTTTATTAGGTGCCAGAGGTCAACAGGCTATTACAAAATCAAGAGCAGAGAAAGGAAGAAAAAAGGAGGAAAAATAAGGCTTTGGACAACGTAAATATACAGAAGACTCTAATAGATATATGTTCAAGTCAGCATAAAACCCAGTCTAAAAAAAACAGGCAGGAATGGTAGCAGCTGAAAAGTTATGTTGAAACAGAAGCGGGACAAAACATTTCTTCTCGCATCAAGGTTCAAAGTGGAGCCAGTTGTGGCACCACACGCAGAGGCATGGGATACCTGAATGGTTCTCCTGTCCTGCTGCTGCTTCTCTGTCCTCCATCCGCTCACCAGCAGCACTGCAGCAGCACTAGCTAAGACAAAAAAACTGACTTTCCTTCCTCTGTTTTCCCCTATGTGAGGGTGCAAGCTTTGGGGTTTGGGGATTTTTCTGGGGTTGTTGTTGTCATTGTTCTAATTTTGTTTGGCACAAAAGTAAAAAATGGAAGGTTTTTCTGTTATTTTCTAACATTCTACGAAGGGCTGAGCACATACCAGCAAAGTGCTTCCTGCTCAGTACTCCAAGCCCCAAGAGCAACATTTCAAGAGAGCTACATTGCTTCCATAAGACAAAGACCCAAGGCGTGTCCCAGGGGCAGCTCCAGGCACTCCAGCGTGCCCAGTCCACCCAGTGCTGCTGCAGTCTGGCGTGGGCGGACGGCCGAGCCGGTGCAGACCACTTTGGAGCACAACTCAACACACCGCATGGTGCACAGAATATTTGCAACCTTTTCCACAGGAAGAGGAACTCGTGCCCTCTCACAGCAGTCCAGAGGAAGTCCCACTATGGTGGAAGTAGCTTGCCCTGAGCCGTATGTCGTGCATAGCTGCACCGCAGCATCAGTAGCTCACTCTTTTGTGCCAGGCCATGTATGTGGAGAGAAGCAAGTGTGCCTTCAGCTTTCTCTTCTCTCCTGTGGAGGGGGCAGTGGGTCCCAGTTGGCCACCAGATTACATTCAGGCTCTGGAGGAGGTGTTTAGTTGTACAGTGGACTACATTACAGAAACTTCCATAGTGAATATTAATTCCACTAACTCCACAAGCTTTTGAGTCAGTTTTCAGCACATTTTTTATTTGGGCTGATGTTCAGCATTCCTTCCCTGCACTGTATATGATGACACTTTGGTAAAAGTATTATTGTTTTCACCTGGCCACATTTCTTTTCCAAAGCAAACACATAACAGAAATAATTTCAACTTTCTAGATTATTACCTGACAAAACTGCGGTGCTTGTGAAAGGCAAATTGACATTACAGCTGCTCTCTGTTTTGGGTTTCTTCTTGGTTTATTTTTTTTTCCTTTGGTTTGGATGCTCTCTGAAATACTGAGCAAAATTGCATTTTCTGTTGCACCACAGTACATATATTGTTGTTCCCAAAGGTTTACTTATAACGTTCACAGCACCATTTATTTTTCTTCCTTTCCCCCCATTGTCATTTCTGTACAGATTTAATACAACAGAAACATGGCTTCCACTGGGAGCTACAGGTAGAGCAGTTCCAAAGTTCTCTATAATTGGTGTCTGCCATGGCTGCTCACAGTAAGTTATGTAAATCACAGCAAGGACCCGCAACCCCTAAAGGCATGAATATTTTTTTCATTCAGTGCAGAGGATATCTACAGAATCTTAGTAATAGTCCCCTCTACATCAGGGATCTCCTTACCAGGAAAAGTCAAGGTCTAGAAACTGGCCATGTCCATTCTGCAATTTAAATCCTACTGTTAAAGATGGCTTGGTAAGTATTATGGTAGGTCAAGGCATTGTAGGTAATATTAATTTTTAGGATGCGTTTTCCCTGCATAGCCTTTGCAAATCCACCTCCTTCTGTTTACATTTGCTGTAGTAATTCCAAAAACCACAGATCTGAAGATTTGTTAGTTTTTTTCTGTAGCAACTATTCAATTTCAAATGAAATGAGGGGCTGTCGGGGTTTCATTCTGAAAATAGAGGAATAATTCCACTGATTTTCTAGTGATGTATTTTAATTAAAATCGTGCCTTCAAAGTGATCAAATGTGAGGTTGCTGTTAAATCTGTTTCCTTTAAAATAGTACTGCAAGTGTGAGAATTTTTAGCCCAAAATCAATAAGTCAACTTCTGTGTTCTTATCATTTTTTATTTCTCCCACAAATCTTGCCTTTATGGGCCATATACACCAGTTTATGCACTATCAATCAGGTAACTGAATGAATCCTTAAAACATTGAAATTTTCTGCTTCTATTATCGAGAAAAGAATATTTCTTAAAATAACATCATTGTTCACATTTCCACCTTGATTAGAAAGCATCCTGAAGCACTTTGGCAAAGCACATGAAAAATAAAAAAAGAGGATAAATGTTTTTAAAAGCTAGTTAAACATGATTCTTCTGCTGCAGTTACCAGCAAGAATTCTGACAAAGAAAAGTCTCCTTTGGGCTTGACTTTGCGCATAGCCCCCCTAGACTGAATCTTAATCTAATCTAATAACTTCTTTTACTTTACCTTTACCTCTTTACATCTACTTACTCAGGAAAGCTAAGCTCAGAATCTGTATCTGGTTTTCACTGAGCACCTGCTTTTTTTTAATTTATCTTTTTATTTTATTTTTAAGAATATCAAGTAAATGCATACTATACACACACAGTCTAGTGTTACATGTACACAAAGGCAAATACACACATTCACTTTCAGGAACACTCACGAGCTCTTCAAGGAAATTAAGTGTTTCTTCACCATGTGGTGCTAGGCGAGGCTGTGTACCTTAAGCCTGTTTTCCAACGCACCTATTTTGCTTTGGGCTGTAACACCTGCACCGTGTCTCTTGCTGGTACGTACAGGGTAAGTAGGGGTACAAGGACACAGCTGAAGCATCCCGGTCTGGGGCTGCTGTCAGCTCACCCAGTTCCCCTTAAGGCTTCGAGGAAGCACAAAACACAAGAGACAAGCAGACTCCCAGGAGGACCTTAGTGAGGAAATAAAGGTGACTTAAAGCCTCTGCCTCTGAACGGCTCGGGGCCCTGCACAGCGCAGCTCCAAGTGTACGGAAGAGTACCAGCCACTGATGCAGCCCAGGCTTAGTAAATTATTTTTCCATCAATTACAAAAGGCACCTACTCGGCCCTGTTTTTCATCCCTCCACCAGCTAGACAGGTCAAAGAACAGAAAAGTTAGTGGCTGGTACGATCGGCTAGTACCAATTCAGTGGTTCAGTGGTTCAAATGTCTCTGTTCTCTATCATCTCGGAGGTAAACGTGAGCTATAATCATCCATGTGTCATGCTCAGCTAAGCTGGCTATCGGCAGAAACAGCATGCAATTGAAATTTTTCCCAGCTTTAATCAGTGGACTGTGTCCTCATGGAAGAAGAGATAGCTGCTTCTGTCAGAGACAGGCAACTGCAGAAATCTCCTTCTTCTATGACATGTTATAAAACTTTAAGATTACAACTGTTACATAAAAACATGCAAATAAACCATATTTTCACTTGAAAAACATTTTCTGGAAAGGCCAGCAAAATATATTCAGGCCATAATGGATGTGCACAGCTCCTAACCTTCTTAGATTTTAGGTATTGTAAAAGTTTACATTTAATTTGTTTATTATTGATAAAACTTGTTTAACGCTTCTGTAATCTCTCAAATGGCTTCAAAAATATAAAAACTATGATTATTTTACTTCAGTTAGCCAAAACCAAATTGCTGTGGTACAATGCCTACTCTCCCCTGAGGCCACTGAACTCCGAATATACAGGGTCTGGAATACTCACTCCCTGCTGTAACGTGAACCCCAAGGTAGAGCAAAGAGTACCTATTTTTCCAAGTCATTCAAGACTCCTAATTGCAGGTTAAGTTTTGGCTAGTTAGGACAAAGTCCAAAAGCTTTCTGCAGGCTGAAGTAATTTTTGTCTGGAAAAAATTATTGGGGATTGGGCAAAAAAAAACGAAGTAAGCATTATAAATATGTTGCATCACTCTAGGTTATGTCATATGAATTATGATAAGGAACACTATGTCTGACATGAAGAATCACATTAAGTTAAAAATAAAATAAAAACTAAAAGGGGTTTGGTTGTGGGTTGGGTTTTCCCCCCTAAACTCTGGTATGCTTAGTTTCAGTTACTGGAATAGTGCTTTCTACCTTCTTTTTATGACCTTTTTTATAAAAGGTAGCTGATACTCACAAAAAAATTTGGGACCATTCAAAACTTTTCACAGTTAATTAGTAATGCATGTAGTAAAACACCCGCCCTAGCTCTGGGCCTTGGGGGTTGCCCTGGTTCACTTGTAACTGATTTATTTTGTAAGGTTGTCTGGCACATCTCCACCCCAGCTGCTTCCAAGAAATTTCAGCCCAGCTTCAGCTGGGAAAGATCAACTTCACATGCTGACATACAGAGGCGGCCTTAGGAATACTGGGGCCTCCACTGGGAGGTGTCAGTGGGAATCTTTGCTCTGTTTGCTGATCCAGGGATACAGTATCTGCCACCATACAGGAATTTTTTTTTAGTGTTTTCCTTGAAAGAACACTCACCTGTTGCTACACTATGTTTTTCCTCAGTCAGAAACAGAAGTGTTATATTTACCAGATTTGTGGCTCACTATATAGAGCTGAATGGTGGATGGCTTTTGCAGGCACCCAAAACCATTGGTAATGACTTATGAGACACCAAAAAAGCCATGTTATTTTATAGACTGCTTAAATTTTACAGAATTAAAAAGAGGCTAGAGAATGATTCTGATATCTTTCCTTCTGTCTGAGTAACGGCTCACTCTGCAAGTGTACTGCTGAAACTGATGGCTACAATTCCTAACCCTTTTCCTAGGGATACATCACTTCGGGTTTTTTTTGTGATCATTTTTATTCAGAAATTCCCTGAATAAAATTGTCTACCATGTTCCCTCTTTCATTTTCTTCCTCTTAGGTTGCAAATTAATTTTGTGAGTAGCCTTCTTCCCTACGCTTCCATCTGGTGCCCTTCTATCCATTTCCAAGGACGGCTGAACAAAAAGCATCTTATCACCTACGCAAAATAATGTTTTTAAAAAATAGTAATATCTAATTGAGTCCATTAGTAAAGGAAGAAAGCGTCTCCAACTTTAGCATACAACACCTGATTCTATTTAAATTCAGACACAGTACACAAAGCCACTCACTGTAAGATATAGGCTGGCAGTGAATTCTACCTCTGGGTTTACCTTTCCAAATTTGTGCAGGGAGCTGAATGTTTGAAAGATTTTCATCCATTGGTCAGGGGTTTTTGATTTGATCCAAAGTTGAGCAGATCCAACAGGAAATTCCATAGTTCTTTCTTTTTTTTCCAAACTTCAATAACCTTTTTCTTCACATGCATTATTTTGCAACAGCAATACGGAACTTAATTATTTTCAGAAGTGGAGGCAATCATAAAAAAACCAGAACAGCAACTTTAACATGACAAAGAAAACAGGGAGTTAACAGAACATTAGACCTTTGATTAAAACAATATTCTTAGAATTTTTCTCCAGCAAGAGAAGCTGAACAAGATCCCCACAGTTTAGCTATGCAACATTACTCAGTTTAACTGTTACTTTATGTTCACCTGTGTTCAGATGCTTATAGAGAAAGAACATTCGCAACCTGCACAGAGACAGAGACTGTATTTTGTTAGGATAGTAGACTTGTTATGTTCCATTCAGCTCAGCACCATTAAGCTTCTGGGTCTAGGGTTTGCTGTCTGCCGCCAGGATTAATATCTTAGCATTTTCTCCCTAGTCTATGGTTACATTTCAAGAATTAAATAATCATTCAGAAAGTTGGCTTCAGTTTATGAGCTGTTAAACCTAAGAGAGATACAAAACAAAATGTTAACTTCATCCTTAGAGTCTTTATCACTTGGCACATAATGTGAACCCATTTCTGTTACAATAATTTTCCTTGTATCTAAAAAGATTATTTTCTATGGAGGACCCAGAAGATACCTTTGTATTGTTTTGTAGTTTTTGAGAAGGTGGACTGAGAACTTTGGAGACAGAAATCTTGCATTTACACCCCCAGGATGTCTGGCAGTGACAGATGAAGTGAAATTATCCCCACACTACCCCACTAGCAGACCCCAGGCTGAATTTGGAGGCTGAGTGACAGCTCAGCTGTCGTGCCCTTTCAATTTTTTCCCCCTGTTGTTAAAGACCATCAAGGAATGAGACAGTAGGATCAAATGGAATGCTGGTTGGGCCACACAGACACCCATTCTTTGGGATCCTGGCATCCTGGCAGGGACCTCTACCTCCCTCCACACTCCAAAAGAAGCATGTGATGAAGGCAGAAATTTCCAGGCAGCTTCAGGCTAAATCTGACTATCTGGGCAGATTGGAAAGCTCTTTTCCACACATGACTTTTTCTTTGTAAAAATAATTCCTTACCCAGGAATCCTATATAGGATTTTCATTTGCCATAACAAGTTTTTTCTGTGCATTTTCAGAAAAGCTCAAAGCTATGTTTAGTCTCCCTATATTTAAAAAAAGCTAATAACTGTCTAATACTAATGCTAACAAGTGTCATTACCAGCATTACCTATTATTGTGCTGTGACTCCCCTTCTCTTTATATTACCTGTAAATTTTTTTTTTTCTATCATTTTAATTTTTATTCACCTAGTATTTGGCATACAGGTCCAAAGTTCAGGCAAATATAACAATCAGTTGAGAAATACTCACCAGACAAGTATTCATGCACTCCTGTATCACCTGACATATGGTGAACAAGCTGATGAATGACTCAGGATTTAAATGGTAATTACCTCTATCATTATAATAGACTTGCTAATTCATAAATTCTTGGTAAGCCAATTTTCTATAAAAAGGTTAATAATAAGAGTGGAAAAGAAAGAAAAAATAACCCTAGTGTGATAAAAAATGTAAAAGCTAGAATATCTTCCCTGCACATATCCCTTCTAATGATTGAGTAGTTTTGCACCAAAGTGCTTATTGACGCAATACCACTTGCTGTACTGGGGTTCTGATGGAAACAAGGGTACAGACAAATCCAGGACCTAACTGCTCAAGGATGAGGCTGAGGTATGTCAGACGAAGACAAAGGAACTAACACAGTCACACATGACAAAGGCAGACCAGATTTCCCTCACTCATTTCCTAGTTTTAGAGTACTTGGTGACAAAGTCATGTTCTCAGAACTGCCCACAACATACAGGCTAGGGAAAATTGTATGAGAATGTTCCTGGGACTCTTAAGTGGTGCTGTGAGAAAGGCACTGAGCCAACCATCATATCTGATCTGAAGTCATCTTACCACCAATAGCCTCTCTGACTGTTTTATTGGTTTCTCTGAGCAAAAGAAACATTAAGTTGTCTCTGCTTTGGTTAACATAATAAAAAAGAAAAAAAGACAAGAGAAAGAAAAAATATTTTCTCATTCTATGATCTTTATCTGGAAGAGCACTGTGAAGGTAATTTACAAACCCTCTGGAAAACAGCAGTGTAAACTAGAAAGAACACATACAGGCAACAATGAAATTCCGTATATCCAGTGCTCAATACTTGTTCCCCCGTTAGATAATGTACATAAATGCACACAAATGCAAATACTCGTTCCACCTGTAATCCTCATGTAGCCACATCATTTTATCATAAGAGGCCAACATGGGAAAGAGTTTATTGCCCCATCAAGGCATGTAGTCCACCTACGTCCTCTTACTCCTTGCCTGAATACCACAGATGTAGAAGCTACCCTAAATTACATAGTGAATGTACTTTTTACTTCAGATACATAAGACTAAGGGGACCAGGGATGGGGAAAAGATGCATCTGTTTGCAAGGGACTGAGGGACAAGAGGAGCAGAAAATAATAGAAGAGATGCACGGATACTCACTGCCCTTTCCCTTCACCCCCCCATTATGTTGTGGTCGTGCAGGGGAAACCAAAGAGTTATCCACATTCAAGAGATTGAAGTAGTCAAGTTTAAATTGAAGTTTTGAGCATTTTACCTGCACTTGGAACCATGCAAGGAATCTTGCTCTTTCATTCTGTTGCACATTAGTTAACAGGGTGATTGGACAGATATTGAGTATTCAGGAATACAGGATTTGGAAATGAAAAAAAAATCAACCCAAATCTGTTGTGGACTACGTAACACCATACTGGGATTATGAATAACACTAAAATTTACTACAATGTACTGTATGTTCAGATAAGTTTATAACCTGGGTAATCTTACTGACTGCTTTCCTGCAAAACAAATGCTTCTAGCAACAGAATACAAAATACCTGCCAAGCCAGACTCTCTTTTGCACGCATTTCTCCTTCTCTCTTTCTTCATCTCTCTTGCACATGCACATTTTAAAATTTAAGAACTGACATAAATTTAAAAATGGATGTTAAATGCTGACCTGGACCTCAAATGCAGGGAACTTTTTTTAAACCAACAAAAGTTTAAAGACATGTTTAGATCTTGGTCCAGATCCTTAGTTGTGGAAACAGGGATGTAAAGCATTAAAATGTGTTCTGAACGAGGACTGGTTTTCAGAGTGTGTTTGTATTTGGAACTTTGGATAATTTTCAAAAACTTATTTCAGTTGCACTGGTTATAACAATTAGGCAGTGCGGAGATAATAAAGGACATAGTAAGAAGTTATCTATGCCCTTTTTCTTCTTATTTGCTTGACAGTGTTTAACAGTAAATGTGTATAAAGCAAAACTTAAAGCATACGATATAACTCCAAAACAAAAGAGAAAATAGAACTCAAATAGGTAAGTAGAGCAATTAAAGCATCATTCTAAAGAGCATACGTTCAGGTCTAATGTTAAGATGCAACTACATTTCAAGCTACGCTGTCAAGCTAAATGCAAAGTCCCAGAATATAGTGCATGTTTATTACAGAAGTGATCAAATTAATTCACAGTGGCAATAAAATAATTTTCACATTGGCTTTCAAAATGAGAATGTATCAAGCCGTTATATATTTGCATGACCTTTGTTCTAGTTTTTGTGTATGGTGTATGCTAAGCCAAAAGCTTAAAACATGTAGAATGAAATGCCGTGATGAACAAGTATCACTGCATTTTTTGTTTTCCTGAGGATACAAAGCATAAAAAAAGGTCAGCTTTTGGGTCAGCTGCAACAGGGACTTAAATTAGAATACAATGAATTAAAGTGCTTTTGCTCAGCCAACTACATAATCAAAGGTTAAAGATTCCACTAAGCGATTTAGTATCCAACATCCCCAACTAACCTTTTTGTCATAAATCAAAACATTTTATTTTACAGTTAAAAGTTAGTCTTAGAATTGGGAAAAAAAGTGAAAGGAAAAGAACAGCACGTGTAGCCATGAGTTATACATACTAATAAGGTCACACATCCAGAGACTCATGTGACATCACAGTAAGCACAACAGTAAAGCTCTGGTGGATTATGAAGTCACTGGGATGACACAAAGGTATCTTTGGATTCAGCTTTATGCTTCTTGTACCTGGTTATTATACATAAATTACTCTTTATGATTACATGGAAGAATACATCCCCTTGCTGATCTGTATTTTGATATCTTGGAAAGCTCAGTTTATTGAAGATTTTCTATTACTGAATAAGAGCATTATAGGGTTTTAGGCTTACATCACAGTTTCAGGGCTGAGCTGCTATTGCTGTACAGTGGGATATAGGAACGATGAATTAACATTAGTACGTAGGCCCACATGGTTGCCATTAGATGCTTGAAAACCTGCTTTGAAGTGACTCATTCACTAACTTTACTGTTTTCAGGGTTAAATTTTAAAAGTAGCCAATTTTTTGCAGAGACTGAACACTTGCAACTCTCATGAATTTACTGCTACACATCAGTTTTTGAAGTTGATGGAAGATGAATGTAAATGTTTGGCCTCAAAGTCTGTGTTGGTCTTATGGAAATTTTGAGAAATTAACGTGAAGTTGTGTGATCTTAGGAACATTTGAGGTTTTATATCACAGCTTTTCCTATGCCCTCACTGTAGAATTGTATATTGCTTTTGATGGCTGCTTTTTTTAACAGATGCATATTCTTCTCTGTAATAAGGTTTTCTACTTGTTGATATTTTGGAAGAAGAGATTAGCATACATATTTCTATCTGGAAAAATAGTTCTTATTTGCTCCACACTGGGCAAATCAATGTTTTGCCCTTTTTCACAACCTTCAGAAAATATTCTCTTTATGCCACTGTACTAATCTGTAGTTACTTCATCTACTATGTGTGCAGCCCTGCCCCATGAAGGCTAAGACAGAATCACAGAATCACAGAATCACGGAATCACAGAATGTTCGGGGTTGGAAGGGACCTCTGTGGGTCATCTAGTCCAACCCCCCTGCCGAAGCAGGGTCACCTGCAGCAGGATGCACAGGACCTTGTCCAGGCAGGTCTTGAATATCTCTAGAAGAAGAAAATTTACACACAAGGCAATGATGGTGACTGCAGGTGTGGAAGAATTTAATGTAAGGGAGATGGGCCAGAGTAGGAAAAGAGAGACTGCAGAGGAAGGGAGTACTCCATGTCATAAATGGCATGGGGAAAGGGAATACAGAACAATTAATGACCATGATTTATATCATAAGTCAAAATATCAAGCAGAGATGTAAAAGACCAAATGAAATTCTCTTTTATTTAATCCAAAATTAAATCAGGGAACTCATTGCCACAGGATATTGTGAAGGCCAAAACTCTAACAAACCCATAGGAAAGTCTAATAGATTCTTGAAATTAAAAACCATGGGGTCTATTAACCATAGTGATGTACCTATTGCCTCCTGCTCAAGAAATCCCTCAACCAAGAGTTGCACGACAAGGAAAAGGTTCTAAAACCATCATCATTCTGTCCATTCCCTGCTCTTTGATGTTTTTTTGTAAGTCCCTAACTAGTTATTTTCAGAGGAGAATTCCTGGATTACATGTCTATTTAACCTGATGCATAGCCAATTATATGTTCTTGTTCTCTCATAAGTAGAAATTTTTTGATAGAAAAATAGAAAACTTTTCTGTCAAGATAGGGTGTAGCACTTTGTACTCAATATCTCACAGGTAGCCAAAGAAACCCTCCAGAGCCTCAGTATACTCCTACTGCGGTAGCGATCAGTAAAGAAATCCTGGAATATTTGCCTTTTTTGCCTCATATGATACTTTCTTTAACCTAATTCTGACCAGTACTTGCAGAGCTGGTGGACTACTACATGATTAGAATGAATTTTCCTCACAGCAGGTATTATCTAGAAATCAGTGTTCTTAACATTCTGTCCGAACAGTCATTCCATATGTATACATATCTATGTATACACACAGACACACAGATATGTTTCTGTTGAACCATACAAGTCACTGCCCCAAGAAAACATGGTGGGAGCTGAAACCAAAATATTCACTCAAGCTTTAGAGTTTTCCTTGCCTAATGTATAGCCTAGAGGTCATTTGTCCAAAACTCCCATATATGCTCTGACTGTTCCTTTAAACAAGCCAAACTTTAAAGTTTGTCGAAAAACATCCCTTCTGCTGTGTATCTAGTATGACATAGTCTATCGCATCACACTCATGCTTGTGAGCTAAGCAGAGCTGCAGCATAGGTCAGAGTACTGGACCATTACCGTCCAGGCTGCTCACACACTCTGTGGCCCACCATCACCCTCAGACAACGCACAGGTTCAGAAGGTTGTCTTTCAGGTGCAGCCTGTGCCATGTGCCACATGGACACCTTGGTTTTGGAGCAAGAAGATTTGGACACATGGACATGAAATCCTCTTTGCCTTCAGGGACCAAGAAAGGCCTAGTATACTTAGGTGTTCACACATAGCCTCTCACTACTGTAGAAAGGTGTCATTTCAGGTGCTAATTAATTGAAAAACATATCTGTGTGTACATTTCTTGGAGAACTGCGATGAAGTGTTTTCCAAAAACCGCCATCCCCACACCTTGCACAATCCACTGTGAAAGAAAGTACTTTTGGCTTGGAGATTTTTGGGTTAAGCGTGAATGTTCTTGCATTTTAAAAAGGAACCTAGGGTAGATCCAAACTGTCTCTGGCTGCAAATAAGTAACCATTTGCAGGCACACCTTGATGCTTTCTGAGACGCAAGTCTTCCTGTAGGGTTTTCTTCTTGCTCAAGGTCAGATAACTTTCACAATACTCAAACCATTTACAAGATTTACTATCAGTTATAAAAATAGCTGTGAAATATAGGTTTATTCTTGATGTCTGGAAGTGGGCTTGGTGTTGTAACTGGTCTATAAATAATAAAAGTAAATATCCATGCATGAATACTTTGAGGCATAATGCATGTACTAAACACACAGTATATATACCATCAAGTATTTCAGAAATATCTAATATACTCTGAAATACGTATTCTGATTTTTTCCCTCACCTCATAAACCGAGCAAATGTCTCTGGAGCCATGTGTCTGCACTCAGGATTTAGTCATGCTACCAAATCACCTGCATGAGGAAACACAAAGGCATCCTTTGCATAAGCCACCTGCTTTGTAGATCTATATCCGCAGACAACAGCATGTGTGGCTGGTTTACCATTACCTTCTCATCCCTTTTCTTTCCTTACATGCAGATTTGTGAGGGACTAACACAGGCTCCTCCAGATTATTTAACATGTCAACCAGGGAAGTTGAGCTGGTATGGAAAAGGAAGAGCGAACAAACCACACTGATTGAAAGGTTGGCCAAGTTTAGTTTTCCCATGGATTAAGGAAGGAGCAGCCAAGCTAATCAAAGCTGTCAACGCAGTTCATGATGACAAAGGGTGTAGATGAAGGGAATGAAGCCTCCTTTTGTCTTTCAGCACCAGAGTTTAGAGAAATTCTAGATGTGCATGAAGATTTCAGGACAGAAGACATTTTAGAGACATGCTTATCTTGGAAGACTGTGGATGTCATGTTGGTTAGAAAATTACACAGCAATGAATTCACTTTAATGCAGAAATATTCTTATTGCATTTTTTCTTTTTTCTGTGGTGATCTCAAGTACACAATGGTTATTCCCTTGTGATGTAAATCTGTAATGTATATTACCTGGGTTTGGCTGACAAAAATATTTCAGCAAATATTTCATCGTGTTCCTGCACTGTTTGTCTTGGTTTTGAGCACTGAGTTGAATGCCCAGCCTTGTGCTTAATTCATCCACGGGTAAAGAGAAGTTTCAATGCAGAATTTAAGCAGAGAAGCAGTTCTTTGTGGAGCAGCTACACATTTCTGCATATGCTTGCAGGAAGGTCCCTTTTCAACGAAAAAAGAACAGATATCTAATGTTATCTGGTTGCATATTCACACAGATCTCAGGGGTCTATGTCTAGAGTCATGTTCTGCAAAGGCACCATCATAGTTTGGGGCCTTCAGCCTCATTCTCAAGAGTGCTGATTGTGCTTAGTGCCCATTCCTGAAAAGTAAAATTGCTATGTTCTCCCCCTGAAAAAAGTCACCCCATTATGCTCGTAGTACCATGGTGAACCTGAGGGAAGGAGGACCTTTGAACTGTGCATAGAAGATACACTGCGTAAAAATTTATTTATACTTTCCTCAGTGAACCAATTTAAGTCAAATTCTCTGTCACTTCTTCAAGTGATTCATTGTGTTTGACTCTTATGATATCTAGTGAGTCAAAACTCCTATTCAGTCCAACTAATTTAGTTCCACTCTGTCTCGTGAAGCTTGAGTGCTTCTGATGACCCATAGAGGTCCCTTCCAACCCCTACTATTCTGTGATTCTGTGATTCTTTGTCTTGGAATGTAAGGAATTGTACCCAGTACTATAGGATGCTTTGTTTCTGAAAGCCTGCCCAAAAAGTCGTTTCAACACAGGAAGTACTTGATAACGCAGAATCTGAAAATCAAACTGAATACAGTTTTAATTCAAAATAACTGGTAATCACAGCAGCCGATAGTTGTTAATTACGAGCCATGGCTCCAATGAGGACTAAGCTCTGAGGGAAGTGTGTGTGATTGTCTATGTTAGTGTAGATGCTGCTGCAGTTATGTTACAGTTCCAGGGATGCTCTCTTTTTTTTTTTTCAGAACTGCAAGTCTTCCCACAAAAAGTTGCATGGGACCACTGACAACACAGTTAAATCTTCACTAGCAGAAGTATTGAAAACAAAAAATAAAGTTTCATAAATTCTGGAAAAGTAAACATAATCTAATAATATTTCTCAGTTTTCTTCAACCTTGGTCGCAAAGATCTCCAAACACTTTGCAGACATGATTTCAGTGTCACCATACCCCCAGTTCATCATCTGATGGAAGCTGGGTGAGTATGTCATCTTCTCTGAAGCGCAGAGCACCTGTAAGACAAAGAAATGAGAGCTCTAAAAGTTCAGTGCCTTTGAAGATAAGCCTGTTCTTAGATGATATGACTAATGTGATCAAGGCCAGTTAAGTACATAAGCATGTGTTTAAATTTAAACTCTGAATAGCTGTAATAGCCCAGATTTTCAAGGTACTATGGTGCCTAAATCCTGATGGAGGCAAGGTAGCTCAGCTTCTGGGAACCTGCTGTTGTCTGGAATATGACAAAGCCCAGTGCTCAAGATAAGAACAGCCTCAGGCATCTCCTTTCTCATTAATAGCTGGACCAAGCTGTTTACTAGCTAAGACAGTAGATGGCTGTCTCATTTACAGTAGGCCACACCTTATGTGATCCAAGGCCAGATAACACTGTTTTGTAAAGGTCTCAGAGTTAGTCACATGGTAGTCAGCAACTAGGAACAGCAGCTGCAAGATCACACAATAGTTCTTCCCTTAGACCTTTGTGGTCATCTGATCCAAATCCATCAACAGACAACAAGGAGCATGTATGGAAGGACAGGCAAAGGAAGACAAGTTTCTTTACAAATCTCCTCTTCCGCTTCTGAGAGCAGTAAACTGAGCCAGCTCGTGGAGATTATTACAACTAAGGAAAACTTCTGGATCTGCTCAACATAAATTATACAGAAAACACCAGAAGTCTGCCATGTTATTTCAGAGACTGGAAATAATCTTCCTGTGATGGTGCAGGTATAGGAATAAAATGTTCTGTGTATATTTTATATTGCTGTATATTTTGAGAGAGATTTGAGGTCACCCTCAAAGGGGGAATTTCTCTTATGAGTTAGGCCTGAATGATTTTTTTTAAAATTAATAAATAAGAAAAGAAAGAGGAGCTTGTTTCTCCAAAGTCCAAGTTGTAAAATATATTTGTTTAGGGTTTTTTTTATTTTGTTTATTTATCTTTTGGTGTTTTATGTTATTAGATGACTACAAGAATTTAAACACAATTTCTAGCTTTGGTTCATTAAGATTTTAAAGAAGAGCTTTAGCAGATGCAGTGCCAATTCAAACTAAGTTCCTTCTAAAGAGCAAATACAAGGAATGCTTAACTTTTCTGGTTTAAATTCTTCATTAAAAAGTAAAAGTTTAAATTGGCAGGAAAACTGCTGCTTAAACTGTTAGTACACCAACATCAGAGAAAGCTGAGTTTTAGCCCCTGGTACTCTGCCAGGTAATGTACTGCATATAACCAAGACAAAGAGGGAAACAAAGATAGGACAAAAAGATACGGGATGAGATAAGTTTTATTTAGCCTTTGTTGCCCTAATGAAGTCATTGTAAATAAATAAACATTTGAGAAGTATCTCTTGAGGCCATAACCAATGGACTTTCAAAGTCAGTCGATTTTCACTAGGTAGCAAGTCCAAAAAATGTTGACATATAACTGCAAAGCACAATTTTGTTTGGTCAAATGATTGGAAAGAGTTTCTGAAGAAATACCCCTTGTAACTAACTTAAAGCTCTGCTTATGAGTAATAGGTCTATTTGCTCATGAGTGAAATAATTATGTACAGTATTACACCACTTAGCTCTCTTAAAAGTTATAGCATCAGGGTCCTGATGTTGTACTTTGGCATTTCAACTGCAAGAATTGAGTTTTCATGTTTAATATCTCAGCCACTCTGGATCCTATCCACCTAAAACTTGGCAGACAGGTTTGTCTGCCCAGATGATATTTTTAATAGTTTATAATTAGTTAGGCCTTTTCTAGCTGTAGAATAGCCAAGAATTAGCTTGGAGCTAGTTATAGATTTTTTTTTTAACTTGCTATAATTGTAAAATGATTCTGTCAAAAAATAGGACAATCTGCTACTTGTCACCAATTTTTGTAGGCTGCTGCACTTTGGATTTTGCAGAAAAAAGCGGTGATTTAAAACACCCCGAAGACAAACCATGAAAATCAAATGTTGGTCCCTGGGGCAAGTGAACTCTCCAGCAGACATTACCAGTTCCACTTTACTTAGGGAACCAGAGTGTTTAGACCAGAACAGTTAACAAGATTTTTAAAATAACCTCCTACTCTTGCACCACAGCGTGTCAGTCTTGCTTTTTGCTGTGCCTACATAGATGGCATCTATGGGAGAGACAACCGCTACCAAACTGGTGTGGTCAGTGAGCCACTATCAACCATCAAAACTTCTCATGAGTCACTGTTCACTCTCATCGTAAGTTTTTTGCATAAAGACCCTGTATAAAGCATCTGACTCTGGGGACTTAATACGCCAGCTTCATGTGCCAGGACTGTGCTTCAAACCAGAGCCCAGGAGACAAGAACAGCAAGTTTTGCCGTGGGCCTCAGGATGGTCATACAAAAAATTGTATCTTATGTCAGCTGTTCCTGTGCCTGAAGAGTCAGAACAGGGCAACCTGAAATATTTCAGATGAACACTAACCCCTAGAGTGTCTGAACATTTGCCAGTAGAAATAAAAAAAAAAGAAAAAGGTCTTCTGCTTTGTTATTCAGCAGGTAAATCATGCAGATTTAGAACATAGGCATTTTTAATAGACCAGATTAAGGAGAAGATCCTAATCCAACTGGAGCTTATAATAGCACTTCTAGTCGAAGATGTGCACACCACTGATTCTTTAATTCACTGTCCGAACTGAAAAATTGAGAGAAAATGTGTTACTCTGATCCAAAACTTAAACAGTATAAATTTCAATGGCTTCTGCAGTTTTAAGAAAAAGTACAAAATTCAGTGTAAACCATAAAATATTCAATTTTGTTTAGACAATTTTTGAAGTTGTTTTGCTAAATAGAAATATACTTGAATTTGAAATGTCATTTCAAAATTAACAAGTTAAAACACTGCCATTAGAACATGTCTAAGCAAATGTTTTCACTGGAAAACAGACTTTTTTCGCCCCTTGAAACAAACAGTAAAAATCCAACATTATTCCAAAAGGTCTTTTCATTAACGCATATCTACTTTATTTTATGATTTAAAAAATACTAAAAAAAAACCCCAGTATTCCTGCTTTCATGGATTTCCAGGCTTTCCAAGGATTTCATGGTTAGGCCTTAGCAAAAAGCATTGTTTTAATCAGTCCGTTACACTGCTAATTCATTGTTCCAAGTACACAACAATACTCTCTTCTTACACATGTTCATACTGTCTAAAAACATAGACCCATTTTTTCTTTCTTTCTTCTACTGTATTTTACTCTGAGGTGCTTATGTTAAAAAACATTTGACTGTTTGAACGATCTGTCCATCAGTCTGTCATCAAGGCTTCTTACTAAAAGGTCATATTTCTTATTAGCTAAAATCATATATTTATCTTCAGGCAGAGGTAGTCCTCTGGACTGTCACCATGGTGTTACCATGTTGCTGTTGTAGCTTTCCATAGGAACAGAATTAAAGCCAATAGTGAAGTCTTACACCCAAGACAGCATTACTACAGTAATATCAATGTCATCATCTCCTCTAAGCAATGTGTTTAGTAACACCATTGTAGACGGCAGTGTTGGAGTCCCTCTTATTTTCCTATCTTGGATTTAAATCCTTCTATTAGGAAAAGAAGATCCCAACTGGAATGAGATTATAATGCAATCATCCGGTTCAGAACATTATGCCATGTTTTTAGCAGCATGCTAGAAACTCCCTCTGCTCCTGGGCTTAATGAAATTTGAACTTATTATATGGTTCAGCACAGTTTTTGGAAGACAACCAATAAATATGGGAGGTTTGAGTTGAGACAAGGGGCTTGTTTGCCAGGGTTTGACTCTCTCGAGGAAATCTAGCTGCAGGGCCAGGTCTTTTCTTTTCATTGGATATAAAACAGCTATGCTCATAGCAGTATTTACTGGTGATGGCAGGCTGTGATAGAGCCATACCTTTCCAGCAATACTTGAACCAGAGAATATCCAGTAATGACTGCAGATGTATACCCACTCAACAGTGCTTTGCCACTATACAGTACAGTATTCAAGAAGGGGTACTTGACTGCAGCAGTGCATTTAAATGGGGAAATCCACCTATTGAGTAAAAATCGCACACTACACCTTTCTAGGTGTTACTTTATGTAAAATTATAATACGAAGATATCGTGGAATGAAAAAAGCGAAGATGTGTACCTGCACACAACTGCTTGTTCTACTTTTCAGGCTAACAGCTTAGCTGTAACATTTGTGCATTAGCTAAATAACATCTCAAGGGGAGCTGGAGATAGGACCTTGATGTCTCCTGATTGTACTTGTGTGAGTTTGTGCTCTCAAAGGATGGTCCTTAAAAAACTCCCTGCTGGAAGCTATTGTGCATATTGTAAAAGGACTGTTGCTAAGTGCCAATTGAGCTAGTACTGTATACTTGCCATTTTAAAAGAAGATTTCATACCACTTGATTATGTTAAATAGAAATGTTTGAAATTTAAACTGAATTACATCAAAATGGCACAGTAGTTATATGTCTAAAGAGCTGCTGCTACTATCTCTCATAACTAATGTCAATCCCTTCTGCCAGACGATTTTATGTGAAACTGTGGCTGAGTATATTATAGGTGAAATTTAGAGAGCCTTGATATAAAGAAGTCTTAAATAGATACTATCGTAAACCAGACCTGTATTTGTATTAACAAACAAGAACACCTTTACAGCTGAGTACTGTCCTTAGCCAAAAAGAGATACTATTTTTTAAGGTCAGAACTTCATCTTTAGCTTTTAGGTTGTGCTAAGGTGTTAGAGGTTTTTCTGTGCAGACGATGACTATTTAGGGGAACTCAGTAAACTCCAGTACTACAGACTAGAGAATACATTTAGTAGAATTAATGCAGACATTACCTCAAAATCGATTTACCAAGAACAAAAATAACAATAACAATAGCTAGTCAGCATCAGAGTCCAAATGGAACCAGAGATCCAAGATCATTATCAGGTAGATGGGAGAGAAGAAGTGAATGATACAACAACTGGAAAATTTATTTAAATTAAAAAAAAAGGGAAAAGAGATGGGTGCCTACTCTACATGTACAAATCTGGTATTTTTGTCATCAGCAGCTGATGACATTACATGCAGAGATGGACAAAAATAAATTTTAAAAAGCTACTTCAGGATTTATGAATTTGAGAGAAATTTGATAAAGAGTTCTGGGAGAGAAAACAAAGGAAAAACTCAGATACATTTAAGATAATTTTACTATTTACAGAACAGATTCCTCTATGTTTTCATTTTGAATTTTTGTTTCTGTTTTTTTCTAAAGGAGACAAAATTCAGGTAAATTAAATACTTAAAAAAAACCAATCAGTAAATTCCAGACAAACCTGAGGGCAAGGGTTTATCTGTTGGTTTTTTTTCCAAGGGCTTTCTATTTCATGTCATTTAGAAATTCTAAATTGCAATTTTTCATTTAGGGACTGAAGAGAAAAAAAGACATTTAAACAACTCAATTAACACTCCAGGGGCACCACATACATCGTTATCCATTCTAGAATATTATATTATCTTACACAGTGATGAAATGTTCAGCTGGCTACTCCCCTACCCACCAATGCCATAGTCAGTCTGATTTTTTTACCCTTGGAAGGCAACAACAAAATTCCCTAATGAAGAAGCAACGGCACTTTCATGCATTTTCACTCCGTCCCCTGTGATGTCACCAGAACGAGAAAATTAATGGGTTGTGCTGGAAATGATAACCTGCGGAAGGCCCTCATGCATGTACCAAGCTGCGCACCATGGTCAACAAAATGTTGCACCCCACACGCTTATCTTCTGCTACCTTTATTCAGCTTCCTAGAGGCTGGGCTTTGACATTTTGACACGTCTTTTCATCTGATGTTTATACTCCTGATCTCAAGCTTGGTTTCCAGTTATGGTACATGACCTGCTGAAGTCTTCTAAGATAGGATCAAGAACTCAAGCTGCATATTCTGTTATAAACACAGCTGAAGATTAGCTCCTTTTAGAATGTGTTGCAATGGTATTCTTCATTTTTATTTATTATCTATAGACTCAATACCCTCAAGATTTCACTGGTGGGACCCTGCTGCAGCTTTAGTCTGAAAAAAAACTTGAAATTTATCTCTTACTTGGCTCTTGTTCAAGAACAGAAACATTTTTTAAGTTAAATGTTACTTTTGACTGGAGCGTGGTGTGGTTGGCTCACCCATGGAGTGAAGTAAGAAGCTTGCTAAGTTTCTGTGATGATAGCGCTGGAGCTAGTATTGCAGTGCTGACGCAGCAGGCCCAGTTACAGTAACTCACTCCCCTAAGTAGTTACTCCTGGTATCCTGTTTTGCAGCAGGAACCTTCTTATTCAAGCTGCCACTGCAATTAGCACACAAGCGCTCACATGACCTCTTGCAGGAACAACAAATGCCAGGTGAAAGCGCAAAGGGATCCTCTGAGGCACTAATTCTGGTCAATGACACCCAGCACAAGAGATCACATCCCTGAATCAGACCAATGCCCACCGTCTTCTTCTGGTTTTGTGTTTAATAGAAGAAATCTTGCCATACCAGAAGCAAATACAAATACACCGAGTCTAGCTTTTTATAGTTCTACTCCTGGTTTCTGCTGTTTTACCAAGTATTCAAGAAACTATTGCTGTCTTCGACATTCTCTGGGTGATTTTTTGGCTGTTAATTTTGTTTCTTCTTTTCTGCAGCTTACTTATTTAGCTCATTTCTATTTCCTACTCAATTGACAATGTTGTCGATTTAATAAGTAAGCAAATTTTTCTTTCTCTAGCAGTTCAAGTCCTTAATTTTTAAATTCCTTCAATGCTTTTTATTCTCCAGTTTTCAAACCTTGCTCTTTCGAATGCCTGACTGTTTGAATTTGTTTTAAACTTAACAAAATAATAGCTTCCTGCAGTTTTCGTTCTCACTTTACTATGAGTTGAAAAAAGAGTGGTCATTATGATTATAAACATGTCCAGGAAAAATCAGCTGCGATTTATTTACTAGTCATATTAGAAAAGCACTGTTATGCAATTAAGACTGCAAAAAAGGCTTTTCCAGGGAAGGAGCTACATATACCTCCAAAACTAACACCCTTGACTAAAAGGATATGTAAAGCACGAAGTCTTGACTTCCTCTGCCACAACCTCCTTTGCACGTATATTAATGTTTACAGTGCAAACGCTGTATCTGTTATAGTAAAGTATATAGTGTATAAGTACGGACTGATGAATCACCATGTAAGTGAATGAGAGAGTGCTGGCAACTGAGGAGTACATAGCACATGTGATGTACCTTCCATTACAACATGAATTTGTTCACTGAAATATTTTAAAGTGTGTAGATTTAAAATAATAAAGAAAATCTTTTTTTTACATTTTGCTTTGAATTTTTATGCTGAATTTTATTGAAACATACTTTTTTAAATCAGTCATTTTAGTATCCATTTTTATCAAATTATAATCTTTTACCACTTAATAATAGAGAAGCAGAAGCTTTTTAAGCACATAACAACTGTGACAATTTGATGGAATTCAGTTTGAGTAATAATTTTATCAAATAATATATTTCTTTTTAAAAATACCATTTATTAAAACATTATCCACAATTTAGGCAGAATGGTAAAGCAAATGTCATTTTTAAACACACGACCCACCTTTGCTGAAAGCGTAGCACAATCACAACATGTTATAAGAAGCGTTGGCATGCTTTGAAACACAGGATGACTCTATCAATAGATTATTAAACCTACAGAAGAGAGCCCAACATTTCTGAGCTAAATATTACTTACTCACTTCTACCTGTGCATCTCCATTGATTTTTGTGAGTTTTCACGGATTTAACTAAAGACAAAGAGAACTCAGCACCTGGTGCATGAAGACACACTTGTCTAACATAGACTAAAGCACTTGTAGTCTCCCAAAACACAAATTTTGCTCTCTCTTTGAACATCTTCAGGTCTGGTGCCCCAGGGAAAGTGAAGTCCTGGGGACAGGATACGGCACTAACATAAAAGCAACCTCAGGATACATACTTTTAGGAAAGATCAGGGCAAATAAGCAGAGTCATTCCTTTGGCAATTGCAGATCTTCAGGTGAAGGATGGAAATAAAATTCCTTAAAGTGAAGCTGTTCTGTGGAAATGAGACCCAGGCAGAAGACAGAAAACATACTGAAATACAGTAAACTATCAAGTATAATAAGTAGCGGGGACTGAAAGCAAAGATAAATGTCTATGTACATAATTTCAGAAATGGAAACTGCCACTCTCAGTGAGAGAGTCAGAAATATTTCCTCTCGTACTTTAGCTCACCCACAAAACTCCCAAGAAGAGTTTCTTCCAAGACACCTGGACTGTCTTGGTCAAGCATCAAGCTTATGACATTTCTTCTTTTGCAGCTGTTTTTCTCTATGTACAATATATCAAATTTTGTTTGAGGATTAAGACATTTACCTGGGTGGAAGATGGGCTGCATCATCCATCTGCAGAAGCTGAGAAAAGTCAGTGGTTCAGATTGTAGACTCAGCGACGCAGGCAACAATCTACACCTGCTGATGGTCTAGCTACCCCTCAGACAGGTTGTATGGCGTGAACGGGACTGGCCTGGAGCAGGGACAAATGACATCGTGGTAGTGGCCAGGAGACCGATTTAATTTAGAACAGAGTACTATGCACACAAAGTGGAACTTCTTCAAAGAGCCTGAGCATTCTCCAGCCCCTGTGCCTCAAAGACTGCAGGCAAGGGTACGTAGAGGAACGACAGGTGTAGTGGCTTCAGAGTCCCCCAGACAGAGGTCAGAGCTGATGCAGGGGTTATCTGCAGTTTCCTTTGCCTGTTCTATGTGTGAAAACATCTGAAACAAAATGAAAGTTTGGAGTTACATTAAAAAATTTCTTTTTTCTTTTCCATTTTGGTGAGAGAAGAGTTTTAAATGACAAATATTATTTGAGGCCATTAAATATTTTTCTTCAGTCTTTCACTTCAGAAATCAATTTTCATAAAGATTTTTAGAAAGAAACTCATATTCTGACAATCTGGTCTGTCTTCTCCCAACACACACAACCAACACATCAATAAGTACTTTTGTTATGAAATTTGACTCTTCACACCTGAAAAAAACCATCAATTTTGAAAAGAGCTCCAGTCTGGGAATGTAGTCCCATAAGATGCGGAGAGATGAGTTAATGTTTGTGCATTGCCAGAAGGCAAAGCTCCTGCCATCTACCAACAACTGCAAAGTTTTGGTCTTTACAAAATTCTGCTGGCTCTGGAGCCTGCAAGACTTCATCATAGGCAACATTAATTGCTTAAAAATGTAGAACCAAAGCCATTAGAACAGTTGAATGATTTTCTGATGTGTTAATGAGAAAGAAAAAATAAAAAACAATGCAGCATCAGAGCTGCTGCAAGACAAGGACAGCTGTATTGCCAGAAAGAGTCAGGGAAAGAAGGAAAAGTAGGAAGACAGGTGAGGGAGGAGAGAGAGTGCTCCCTTCCTTTCAGCAGCAGCGTGATAGCATGTAAGCTACCGTCTGACTCTGGTTTTAGAGGTCTCAACACTACCTTACCTCCATTTTTAAGATGTTTATTAATGGAAGAACTCATAAAAGGCCATTTTCATTTCTTCAGGGAATACTGTGAACACAGGAAGTCTCACACTTCAGTCCTCCAAACCAACCAGCTTACCAAGTACCTGCTTGGGTTAGCATATCTGCCGTTAGAACAACTCCAGTTCTTGCTAGGGCAAGATTAGGTCTTTTTATATATGTCAGTGCTGACTTGTCAGAAAGCACTGAAAATAATCTTCTCAAACATTTATTATTTTACCATCAAGGAATTCTGCAGTTTAGTCTTAAAGGAAGGGAAACATAGAAGTGTAAAATATTTCACATTTTTCACTATCCCTAAATGTAAACCTTAGGACAGGCTTTCAGGAGGTAAATTCCTTCTTCAGAAAATTCCTTGCAAAGTTTTGTATAAGCCTTTTGCATTCAATGTTTTACCTGACCAGCATGGATACTCCTGCATGTAAGAGAAACATACAGATTATCAGGTTACCTTGGAGAATTCCAGCTTCTCTAAGACTTGAGATGAATTCCTGTATTTTGTTTATCTCTAGAAGATGTGTTCCGTGATGGTGTCATCACTATTCAGTATACCTTTCCTGAAGCATTTTCCTACAAGAATTTAGTTTTGGATTCCCTTAATATTTCACATGAAATACTGATGTCTCTTTAGAATTTACCATGTTCGTTTCCTGCCTGTAACTGCTGACAGAATATAATTCTTTTAGTGGTCTTTATGAATATTCAAAAGTGACAAGCACTCTGGGTTCTAAAATATCAGTTCCGGAGGTTTTGCAATTATTAGATTAGGGCTTCTCGCAGTTGTACCCTGGGATTAAAATGTCTTTATTTCAGTGCAATAACAGAGGAAGAACACAAGATTACAATAGATTTTAACGAGAAAGAGATAACTTTGCATTATTTTTCATTCTTCTTTCAGTCTCCATCACAAGGATGGAGTCATGCTGTGACATTCTTCTCTGGGTATTGGAACATGAGAATGATGTACTCGACTTTGAATGTCTCAAGTTTTGTAATGTATAATAGTTGAGTTTTACTGCTTTCACCCCAGTATTCTGCATTTTGATAAGCAAGTGCCACTTCATGGCTAAGGCCCTTCTGCTGACCTTTAACACAGCAGGTAGCTTTAGCAGGGCAATTATCAGGAAGGGTTGTGGTGTCCTGGAGGAAGTCAGCGTGTGCACGTGTATAAACTGGGATATCAAGCATGTAAAGAGTAGAGGAGCATGTACCAGGCAAGTGAAGTCATTTGATCATGACAACCCAGTCAAACCAAAGTCAGAGTGACGGTTATGTCGGGAATTCTTGCTCAGTCTCCTTCATGCATTTGAGTGAAAACATGAGAGAGTACAGACTAATGTGACCTCATTTTACTCTCTTAAACTACCAGTTTCCAAATCAGAAAGTTCTGCCTACTAGCTGAGGAACAGGAAATGAACGTACAGGAATCTGATTTACCCACTTGATGTATACTGTTATAAGTTTGATCCCTGGTTTCCAGTTTCACCACTGCCACTAGTCCTTACAGAGTTCAAAGGTCGTTGTTTCCAAATGTGGGTGCCTAAAGCGTAAGTATACATATATAAACTGCATGTTCATCCTTAATATATAGAACTACCTTGTATGAGGAGCAAACCCAGGATTCGGCCTGCAAGAACAAGAGGACATTGATAATACAAGTCTCAGTGGGCTATCACTATAACGTGTTCATCAAAGAACAATCCATGTACACTACTATAAGTAGACATAAAAGCCCACCCATGAAAAATAAGGAAAATCAGATGTAAATGTTCCACCTACTGTAGCTTTTGCTACACTGGTGCTGAAGAACTGCTCTCATTTTTGCTGGTACTGAAAATTTTTGTGACAGAAGCTTTTGTGCTATGTGTTAATTTTGCCCTTATAAATACAATTAAATATGTTTGGAGGGGTTTTCTTTTCTTTTGCTGAGTAACACCCCTTAGAAGCACACTTGATACACCCTCTTTGCTCTTGCTTTCCTTACCGCCACTGTTTCTCTTTCCTTCACTTGGCGGATTTTGTTGTCACAGTTTGTCTTCCCAGGCTCCAGACCCCTCCATCTTCTTCCTATTCTCCCTCCAAACAAAACAAAACAAAACAAAACAAAGCTCTGTTCATTATTTTTGCTTCCCGAGACAAGTTCATGTTTTTTCAACATACTGCAGGAGGACAATGTATGCTGATTTTGCTGCTTAAATATTATTTTTCATCGTTTCTGTGTTTATTTTTCCAAATGTGCTAAGAGACCTCCCAATGAGATCCCTTCTTCCCTCTCCACAGTCTTCACCTTAGGAATGTGAATGTTGCTAATATCTCTTGGGTAAAATCCAGCCACTGTGTCCACATCAAGTCAAGCTGAATTTATTCCATGCCCTACAGCTGTTCCATTGTCTCCTTATTACAATACAAGTTTCTGTTTGTTTTATTTATTTATCATTTCTAAGTACCAGGCTTTCTGCAAAATGTTGCCAGCTGGAAGTTACATGGAAAATGTTTTGCACAGCTTTAACACATGCTCCAGAGTATGTGTACATGCATTTCAGTCCTGGTAAATCAGTATTTAGGGAGTATGGGGAAATAGGCTGTGAAATGCGATCAGCTTGTCCTGAGCTATGGTGCTATTTAATAAAATCTCTAGCAAATTCAAATAGCAGAAACTCATGCAAGTCTTTAGTGCATACATTCGCTCCTCTCTGAACTATCAATATCAAAACAGTCTCTCTGGCAACTATGTCAATGAAAAATGAAGATAAAGAAAAAAAGATAGTAGGTATTTCTAATGAATAATGATCATACCTGAATGTGCTAATCTCCTTATTTTGAGCATTTATTAACACTTACTTCTCTCAGTTAAACAAGAATGAAGTACTATAAATAATGTTTATGCCTCTAGGAGCTTACGTAGAGGCTCTTCTGGTTCTCTGTAGCTTTTTCCTCATTTGGAATTAACTAGTCAACTTCTCTGTTGACAAGGCATAAAATATAGAAATAAGAAAGAAAACTATTTATATCTGCATAAAGTTCCTCTGTTTTTCAGGTATGGGGAAGTACAGCATTGTCTCACAGATCCCCTCACCTTTGCTTAGTGCAACAAGAATTCCAATTTCAATGTCTGCTGCTGTGTCCTTGTGTCAGTCCAACAGAGATCTCTCCCAGCACATTGGCCAAGCTCACTAAGAGTAGGTCTGTCTTCCTGGCAAATCATCCCTCATATTTATGTTGAATTCCCACCTGTGAATCATAACAGCCCGCTCTTTGGTACTGGCCTCAACATGAATACCTTTACAGGCAACTCTACATTTCATGCATCCATCAGTAAGACTTGTAAACAAACAGGAAAAACATACATATAAACTTCTGGTAAGTATCAAGTTCTTTCCAACATGAATTTCCAGTTGATTCTTCATGTGTTTTCTGGACTGTTATATAAAACATGCTGATATTAGATAATGATAAACTATGATTTAGTTCTACTTCTAATACTTCAGTTGGAAGAGTAATCTCTAAGGCGTTTCTCAGGAACAGCACTGTCCACCAGGATCCATTTGGACTGGAACACAACTGATTGTTTGCAACAGTTTGGATCCTTACTGTTTATACAAAAGCAAAATAAAAAATTAAACATGTATCATAACATTCATCTATATATTTAATGTTAAAGTCGACTACAGTCTAAATTCAATTGTGGGTCCAAGTAAAGCAAAGAATTTAAATAAATTAAAAATATGTACCTTTCTATATATGTATGATGCTTCACTTCTAATGAATTTGTATTTACAACGATTAATTTTCCTTTTCTACTTTAAGGAAGATTATATTGGTGTAAGAGCATCATGGAACAAAACCACTTGAATATAGGAAGAAAAACCAAAACGTGGAGAGCTTCAGATGTGTATAAATCAAAAGATGACCACTCTTTGCTTGAACACACACTTTATTCTATCTAGCTATGTTTTGGTAAGCATGTAGTGAACATTCAAGCCAGTTTAAATCAATCTACAAAAGAATTTATATCGATACGCATGAGTAATCAACATAATCATTGTCTTATATATCACCCCTGACTTTGGACTCTTGGGTTCAAGCCACCAGAAAGAGTAGGTTTGTGACATTTAAACCCTGAAACATGATACAGATTGATAATGACATTAAGTTGTGACAAGAGGCCTCTACCAAGGAAAACAGCCATGTGGAAAACTGCCACTTTCTGCCTCTCACAATCCCTAGCTTCCTGTTTTGAAACAATCTGTGGATGCTGTGACACAGAGAGGACAACTCTGCAGATCCTCGTCCTGATCTTTTCCAGCGTAAGCTCATTTATGATGTTACTCTGCACCAGGAACTGGAGTAGCAGTCCTTACTGTTATATTACATTAAGCTATTAAGTGTCTTTTGAAGAGTGCTCATTCCCATACTTGCTTTTAGGTTATGTGGGACAGGTAGTACAATATTTATCTGGACCACCAGGTCTCTGAACACAAACAAGGAAGAAAATTGTGTTGGCTCCACCTCAAGACATTTGTTTTTCCTAGCTGATCTGTAGAACAAAGCTACGGACCTATAGGAAGAGTGTGGCAGGGCAAGTTAGTGAGCAGACGTGTAACTTTTTGTACCATTTCCGTGAATTTAACAGCAAGGACTGGTAGCCACGTAGCACCTGGATAATTATTACACAGATGATACCAAGACAGAAATTTTCCTTCAGAGCTAAGAACAGCCTCAAAAATGTGGTCGGTAGCCACAGAGGCCAATTTGGATTGAGTCAATAGTAAACTGCAGTGAAAGTAAATCATGAAAACAAACTTCTCAGGAAGCAAATTTCCTGTATGACAACATTTTCTTTCTGTAATAACAAGCCGTACAGGTCGATAGATCAATAGCCATTTATAATAATAATAAATCTGTTACATAGAATACAAAAAAAGCACACAGCATTTCAGTGAAGTGGTGAATAAGCCTGCAATCCACAAAGTGTGATTCTCTTAATGCCTTATCCTATGTGAGGCTGATAACGATCGCTGTCAATTAACATCACAGAGAGCTGCTTGTGCCGCGGACCTCCCAGCTGCCTGTCAACCCCACGCAGAATCAGGTAGCAGTCTCGATTGGTGTAAAACTCTAAAGCGCTGTAAGAAAAAAGTTTGAAGAAGGAAGTTCAGGTTCAAAGTGAGACGTGTGTTTCTTCTGAACTGATCCTGTGAATACTAGTTAACAGCAAGGAGCTGCACAGCCAGCCAATGTAATTAATGCCGTTTGAAACAACCTTTAAACCTTCCTAACTTTATTAGCTTTGAGTCTATTTGATAGAATGATAGCTTTATTTTTTTTTTTTACAACTCAGTATTTTTAATATTTTGCCTTAGAAATTCATTTGTCAGAAGAATAAAGGGCATGCATTTGGATCCGTATTTGAACATTTTATAAAAGTATTCCTTAAAAACAAATCCCATGGCAAGATAATCAGTCAAGTTTGGCTTGGGCGTTCGGGGGGGGGGGGGTTGTTCGGGGTTGTTTTTTTTTAAATTGCATTTATAAAACGTTT
>Ga0065711_1029380_pt1 | contig 36466 bp, 19 predicted proteins | sample Hoacrofraction12_FD_59098 | JGI IMG/M metagenome (GOLD analysis project Ga0065711, IMG submission 59098) | Hoatzin crop microbial communities from Cojedes, Venezuela - Epithelial fraction 12 v2 (version 2) | ecosystem: Host-associated > Birds > Digestive system > Esophagus > Crop | place... | reverse complement strand
CCACCCACATTACATCTTTTCTACAAATTTTTTATCGTGAAAGATAAATTCTCTATTTTTCACTCTCAGTTTCTAGAAGGAGCAGTACAGTTCTGATTATTTCTGAGTGATAATGATACTTAGACCAGTTTGCTGATACAATAGAGATAACCAGGAAAATGAAGATGGTAAATACATATATCATGTGTGGTTACCTTTCACACGTTTTTTGCCTCTATGAGCGGGTGACTTTAACATTATGGGTTTGAGCATTTCTCTGCCTCAATTGACTCGTTGCAAGGGCAGTCGTTATGTTCCCTCCAGACAGATTTGCTTCTGTATCAATTTAGCATACCCTTAATTACAACCAGGAAGCCTTTAAATTTCAGCTGTGTTGTAGGGGATTTTCTACATTTGACTCTGAATTCCACCCAGTAACATTAAATTAGTCTAATTTACATACAACTGACCTTGCCCAAACCTATACTAATATTAAAAAAAAAAAAAAAGCTCAAGAGTACAAAGTCAAGCAAGTCAAACACTTAGAAGTCCAAGGATCAAAGTCACCTACGAAACATTGAACCACCCTTTCCTAGTTCCAGATGACCTTTTCTTTGTGCAGCATACAGAGTTCGTACTGAAGAAGCAGTGGGTCAGTATTTCTTCTAGTCATTGTTCTTCTGTTATTTACTGAGTGCTACTGAAATCTTGCACCAACAAACTGAAAAAAGAGTCTCCTAGTGCTTTTGTGTGGTGCTTTCAGTGTTGCATCTTGCTGATTTGCAATTGTCAGTGAATTAATTAGCATGGCGCCCCTGCAAGGTGAGGCAGTATTTGCCCCTGTGTGAATATGAACTAATGCATAGATTAAAAGTGATTTCTAATATTGGAAATCCGGTTTGGAATGACTAGGATCTAGTTTTGCAAAGCAGTGTGTCTTCCATAGCATGTTCTGTGTTCAAACTGTTGATTTCAGTTACAGACGCAAGTGTTCAGCTTGTCTGCAAATCAAACCTCAGGTCTCTCTGCTTGTCTTTGTGACCTTATCTTCTGAATGAGGTGGAACTCTTGTCTTTAAAATTTAATGTGATCATGTACGTAGAAGTTGTATCGAAAGCTGTATATCTGAAGGAGCCAAACTAAGCTTCTATGTGTAGTTCTCACTGTGCCATTTTTATTTTTGGAAAACTTCATTTTTACAATCCTAACATTTTCTTTTGACATGGTTTTTGTAATAGAATTCTCAAAGGTATTTATATATATCTATATATATGTGTGTAAAGTATATATAAAATTTATATGTAAAACATTGTATTTATGCATACATATACACATATTTCCACTCCTCTGCATCCCAGTCCATAATGGCTTTGACTTGTTTTCCCCTGGACAAGGTGGAAACGCTAACTGTAGAGAAGAGGTGAACTGACTGCTTTCCATCCAACAGTGCGATGCTCAAGTATTTGCCTTCTCAGAGGAACACTGAGCTCTTTACTGCGTTGAGATGGCTCAGGGTTTGTTCAAGAGTGGTCAGGATTCTCTGTGGATCAGACAGATGCAAAGTCCACTCAGACAGAAGGAGCTGGGAGGGTATAAGGCATACAGCTGAGAAATTAGCTGTGAAATTCTAGTGGGTTTCTAACTGAGCAAATATTTTCAGAGGCTAAAAATGTGGCCAGATTTGAATAGTTTAACAGGATGGATGCAGGATTTTCCTTTTGTGCAATTTGTCGCTCTCCTAAAAATTCATGTCTCTGCTTCCAGGCATGAAAGTACTAGATAAGACTGTCCCAGATGCTAACATGCACAAAGCATATTTTCACCGGACCTCATTCAAAAAAAAATGGCTCAGTTGCTTTACTCAAGACAGAAAAAAAAAATCAACAAACATCCAAAATTAGATGTCCCACTTGGAAAATTTCAGTTGTTTCACTGAGAGAGATTAATTTGCAAGGAAAAACTGGACCTTGAATAGAAAATGCTAAATAGGCTTAACTACAGGCATCAGTAATTACAAAGCCAATGTAAAGGCCTTCCTCTGGGTCAGATACAAATTTTTGAGGTCATATTTGAATATTCCAATAACATGCAAAAATTGCAGATGTGCCAGATTTCCTCCTACTTTTTTCAGCAAGTAAAAGACTTCAGTTATCTGTCCTGAAAGCTTCTGAGAGATACCATTTCCTCTTGCGTTTACCTTCGATTAAAGCTTCTCAGCACAGCAGTGAATCATACCAGAAGACAGCCTGGAGTTCTTACTGGTGTGCTGGACTTCCCACACTACGTTCATAATTCTGCTTGCCTTGGGCTGGTCAGGCCACCAGTTTCAACCTGAGCTTCTCCAACTGCTTACTTACCATGGATGTGTTGAAGTGTGACCTGTTCTTCACCTTTTTCCTCTGATCTCACACAACTCTTCCCCAGCGCCCAAAATCTATTTTCTTTATATGTAGTACTTAAGGTGGTTTGCTTCATGGCATATCTACATCTCCAGAGGAAAATATAAATGAGCATTAATTAATTAATTGGTTTTACATTCTTCCCCTATCTCACTCTTCTGGGGTTTCTTCCCTTTTAATTGGCAAAGGGGTGTAAAGGGCTAATTCTGTAAAGTCTTGCAGTTCCTGATTCTGTTTTATTTCAGGGAGCGTATCGCACTTTGCAGGACCTTCACTCAGGATTCAGCCATTAGATTACTGAATATTCTTTAAAAGACAACTGTGAAAATCTCGTTACTTCCAACTCTTTTGAATGAGGCAGTAAGAAATTTACCACATGAAGCAATCGTGCGTTATTATTTAAATGGCCTAAGACAGATCCTCTTTTTCTTTAATAGCATCTTTGACCTCCCTGCTTCCTGTAGTCAAGCTACAAAAAAATTACATTTTGTAGCATACATTTGTACATGGTGCAGTCATTTGATTATTTCTTTTCCAAGTAAAAACTGCTTCCGTCCTCTCTTTTCTCCCCACCTTCTAAAAGAAAATTGAGCTTCTAGGAATTTAATGTGCAAACTTCACTGGTACATCCTGCAAAATTGAAATTGCTTAATGGAACTAGAAAATAACATTTTTTTTTTATTATGATCAAACTTAAGCAATTTTAGATCGTCATTTAGGGTCTTGTGAATGCAGGGAACTAAATCCAAAGTGATTGCCAGAAGCAACAATTACAGTTCCTTTTTTCCTAATTGAATTCTCTGATGAAAGGTTCAAATTCAGAAGCCGAAGTACTCAATCTCCAAAATTCATATACTTGGGACATTAAAATGGTGAACTTGTATAAATATAACAAGGATATTTATGATGTTCTTGCCAGCTGAATAGTGGGACATTCTATATAGTTGAATTCCTTCCTTTAGAAAAATAAGGAAAAGTAGAGCTAGGATTTTAAATTTTGTTTGTTTGTTTTTTTTTTCCAGCCTGAAATCGATGATTGGCAAACATTTCCTTTTCAGGAGAAAGAATCTCATTTTTTTTTAATTTTGGTGGATTTTTGAAGAAGTATGTGTGAATGAAAAATTTCCCACTGTGTTGGAAAGTATCTCTGTAAGCTTACCCATACTGGCTGTTTCCACCTTCACTAGGGACAAAATAATTAGTTCATAGAAAAATTAACTGGGGAAATTTCTTAAAACTAGATGATTGGTGTTTGGCACCAAACAGAACATTCAACTTCAGTAACTCGTGGAAAGCTACTGTATGCGTTGCAGAGATTAGAGGGAGTGCTGGTGTGTGTAGAGCATAACTGAATGGTGTTTTTCAGCTGATTTGTAATGGCAGACTGCAGTGTGTAAGCACCAAAGTCTGATATAAATGCACTCTGTGTTACCAGTATAAAGAACGCTTCGGCTTGATGCCAACCAACCTGCTTGCTGCTAGATGTTGGAACGTAGGGTGTCTGAAACGAAGCTGAGGAAACAGCCTAGAGAGACTGCATTTTCTTGCTAGTGTTAATTAGCCGTTCTCTCTCTGTTCTCATGCAGGGTTTTCATTCTTCAAATGCATTTTAAAAATTCATAATGTTTACTGCTTGTTCACATTGCAGGCCATTTGATTTCTTTATCATACATTTTTGTAGTCTTGGTGAAAAAAAATGACATTCTGTCTGAAATCCCTTACTGCCTTGGTCTTTCTTAGTCCATGTTGCTTGGTCATTTGTTATATGTCATAGGAGGTCACATATCCTTTGTAGCATTTTCCTTCTCTACTCCCTTTAGAACTTTATGCCTCAAAGAGTTTGCTTCTTTACTTCTTCTTGAAGAATATCAGCCTTATTTCTCTAGTAAATCACTAGGTTACTCAGTTCAGTGAGGAAGTTGTTTTCCCTGTGTTATGCCATCTCTATTTCTATACAGCCTTTGTATAAAAATGTAGCAGTTCAGATTTGTCAGTATGAAAAAATAAGGATTCGCCTGCTAGAATTCCTTTAAGGGGGAAATTGTACAACAGATCGTGACAATTCTCTTTCACATTTAAAAATCCGTCTCTATATTCTTAATGAAATCATGCTTGGATTTGTGCTTTTAGCATATATTCCCCGGAGCCAAAGGGGCTTTAATGTGGATGTAGAATTTTCTCAAATCTTTTTTTTGAGTTTCCACATTAGCTTTTGTTGCTCATCGGCTTGTACCTGACTTCAGCTCCCTAAAGGTACACTGAGAGTTAGCTAATGACAGTTAAAACTTCTTACCCGCCTTGCTTGAATTTCTGGGCAGAAGGTGTTACACCTTTGTGTGTTGTGTGTGAGCCCGCACGCGCATGATGTGGGTTTTCATAGTTCTGTTATGATCTTTGTGTCCTTGAGCACCTCTTTCCATTACATTATTTTAAGGTATGACAAACCTTTTGTGCCTTCAGTTGTGAGGAGCTGTTGCTGAAGTGCAGTAACAACTACAGACCTAGGCCTTGGCTGAGCCTGCGCTGTGCTGGATGCTGTATAAGCTTGTACCATGAGTCACTCACTGTAGGTTGCAAATTCTTTGAGATTAAAAAGTCAGATGTAGAACAGTTTGTATTCAACGGAATATTATCATGCCATTTTTATGAATGGGAGGAACTGAAGTATTCAGACAAGTGAGCGACTTGCCCAGGGTCAGGAAGGAGCTGGCGCTGCTGCCTCATCTCCCTGGCTGCAGTTTCAGTGACCTAAATGCACACTCATCCTTCCTGTGAGTTCTCAAGCGTGGTTCTTTGGCACTTCAGGTGCTTTTTCCTAAAGAAGAATTTTGTGGAATATTTTTATTTTACCCCCCCTCAGTTTGTTTTGGGGAAGTAAATAGACAGTAAAATTAAAGAAAGAAGATGAAATGAAAATGATTTGCCATAAAATGAGAGTGTGGTAGAAGCAGATGGAAATATAAAAACATTCTGGCTTTGATTTCATAATGATCTATAACTTTGTCCTGTAAGAATTTTAGAAGATTATGAAATTGAAGCACAGTAAAAAGAGTATCAAATTCTGCAGTTAGAAAGGACTGATGTTTTAGCTAATTTCAGAAGAAATACTTTATAGGGGCAGGCCCAGTTTAGCAAAAGAAGAAAATCTGAGTATATATTTTCAAAAGGGACTTCCACTTCCCAAATTTTCTTTTTTCCTAGTCATATGATACTCGTCAGAGGAGCAAAGCAAGACCTTTTCTAGTCTAACATTTCCATGCTGATGGACACGGTGAATAAGAATTTGACTGAATCAGTACCCGTGGCCCTCCAGCCTTGCCTCCTTTTCTAGCTTCTCCCCCCACCAGCTTTCTTCTTGTTATCCTCATTTTTTTACATATTATAAAAAAGAAATCTGGTAGAATTTTAAGGTTTCAGATTATAATTTGCTATTGCAGGTTATTTGGCTGAGGGATGGAGTGAATGTGTTGTACATGAGTAGCAATGCTTTTTCATTACAAATGTAAGGAATTATCCTTACAATTGAGCTATCAGTAAATTCATCACCAAATAGGCTGTTAACTAATTAACTATATTTATTTTTCCAGATTGTTTTTATTAATTTCCAGTGCACAAGCTCCTAATGGGAAGCATCAGTCCCTGCTTGTGGAAAGCCAGAGTGAGATCCATCTGGTGTGATTACACTACAGATGATGCATTCCTGTAGTTGTAGCACGTGAGACATGGGGCACTTCCCAACGAAGCTTCTTAATTGCTCCTGAAGGTTTAATACATCTGGTAGTTTTGTATGTTTGTGGGGGGGTGTCTGAAAAGGAGGTGCTAGCATTGCTAGAGCATCAAAAATGCAGAAGAGCAAATAGTGTATGTGGAGGAGATAGTGATTGTTCCTTGAGTTTTGCTGGCGGTTGGAACTGACAGGGGTAACAGTAGCCTTGCTGGTGGCCTCCTGTTCAGTTGTTCCTGGTACAGCTCTGATCCCTGAGGAAAGGGAGGTCTGCACCGATTTCCAGAAGACTTGTTGAGTCTTGAGCCAGTAAAGCACACCGTTTCTTGCATTAGATCTCGTAATCATGGGCAGAACTACAGCAGCCTGCGAGCTACTCCATGTGATCACAGCCAGGGTGGTAGGGTTCCACGGGTTGGCTACCTTGTGGTATTGAGGGGTGTGTGAGCATGTTATAGTGGTGCCCTTTTTTACCCTTTCCATGCTATAGCTTCGTTTAGGATTCCTTGATAGTAAAAGATCAGTCTATAAACTGTTCCTTTTAATGTTTTGTTTTCTTTTTTCCTCCATCCCAATTAGTTTGTAAATTGAAATCTCTTGTTACTGCTAATGTGCTCATTTAGTCTTCTTAATTTCTCTTATCATTTCTGCATATTTTGAGGGAATCAAGCAAGTTATAGTAATTCATATTAGCAACATGATCTACTTATTCACCTGAAAAATTCAGCCTTAAGATAATTTACCTCTCTAAAAGTTATTTAAAAATGTAACTGAGATAAGTGCTTGATTCTGATTCAGTCAAATTCAATAAACAGCTATTTATGTAAATTCAGTTAGCCTTACTGTTCAGACATTCAATTAATAACAAGATTGATAAGTGAAAAATTCACTTGCATGATCATTAGATTTCAAAATACCTTACAGAGAGGGCTGTAACATATTTCCTTTTAATAGATAGGAAAGAGAGGATTGCAGGACTGAGGTGATTTATGGATTAAATCAATCCACGAGAAACAGGCAGAACTGGGAGTGGGCATATTCTGAGCCTTGCCATCCCCATCTGTTGCTCTGATGCTGACAATAAGCTAACTTCAGCTGAAGTCTTACCTCGAGTAATTACATAAGTAATGCTAGGAATACTCCAGGCAATTATAGGTGATGAATATAATAGACATATAATATGTAATGTTATATATGTAATGAGTATTTAAGAGATGGAATTACTCATGCAGGTGTTACGAAATTGTATATATCGCATGGGATATAATTAAGGATATTTTCTGAAAATGGAATATGAGGACATTTATGCTTTTAATTTAATAATTTAAATAACATGCTTTTTATTTTTTTGATTCTTAAAATTATTTTTTTGATGATCAGACACATCCTTTGTAGGAAAAATACTCATAAGAATTCTTATGAAGAGAACAGGGGTTCAGAGTCAGGGGACTTTTGGCTTGCGGAGCTAGTATGGGTGTCAGAGAAACAGTGTCAAACTGTAACTTCCACTGAATTGTAGAGAAACTGTAAGTGCGGTATAAATGAAATTAGATCTGGGTGAGAAATTATGGTTTCATCATAAATCAAGTGATATTTCAGGTGAAACAAAAAATAAATGTGCAGGCAGAATATTGTAATTGAGTCACGTTCAAAAATATTAAAAAGCTTCAAAGTGAATAATTGTTTCCTCTTGTGAGTTCCTTTCCAGCATTAAGAGGACATGTGTAATATTGATGTATCGCACCAGTCATCTGAAATGCTCCTTACTGCTGGAATAAACAGAGCCACTTTAATATTTTTGAAGGTTTCTCTACATTGTAAGAAGCATCATGGGAGCTTATTAAGTTCATTAGAATACTGAAGAAATGTTAACAGCAGTTCTAAGTGCTTCTTTCCTCCAAAACAAGTTTTGTTATTTTGAGAGGAAAAATATAGGCAGCGAGCACTGGAAAGAGACTCGTCCGGGATGAATGAGGAGAAAAAAAGTAGCCAGTGTTGCTGTTTTCAGTTGTGGAATCTTTGGGAAACTTTTGAGTTTAGGGAGTCTGTGCTTTTTGACTCTTAAAGCTTTGGTTTTTTTGCATCATATGAAGGAATATCTAGCAAGAGATAAAACACTAAAACAAAGTTCTGGTAAAAAGATGCAGCTTTCAAATGTCTCAGTAGAAATATCATTGGGGTGTCCGGGACATCTGTTGATCTGACAAGTTGTATTATGTACAAACAAAATATATACCTTAAAGAAGCAGAGTGTCTCTCCTCCACTAAGAGCACTGCCTGAAGTTGATGCTTCTCGTCTTCAGACAATGGTAATGTGAAGAGTTGTAGTGGTCCAGAGCATCATCTTATTTTATTCAGCAGTTGGGATCCAAGATGAAAGCCTGATCATGTGGATGCACAAGAAAGCCTTCAGATAAGAGGAAGGGCCTCCAGGAATCAGCCTGGATGTGAGAAGACAGAGTAAGGTTTGAGTCAAAGATGATGCACGCGTGATGAGCATGTGAGGATACTGCTTGTTATCTGTGTTGGAAGTAAGGATCCTCTGGGACTGATTTGAAAACTTCTTGGCCTTTGGCTGGCTGCTTGGCATGTAGAAGATGCCAGAGAGAGGTGCCTAGGTAGACCTACCTAAGCGGAGATGTAGTTCTGTGAAAGATTATCCTGAAGGTGATTACCAAGGTTTTATTTTTGATGGCGTTATCCAAATAGATAGTGAGCTAGGAGCAAAAATGGTGACAATGGATGCAACTCTGTGGAACCACCTAGGAAGCTGGAAGAGGGATAGAAAGGCTCATTTAAAAAGTGAGGAAGCAGAAGGAGTGAAAATCAGGAGGTGACAGGGTACAGGGCAATCAAAGGAAGACAAAAATTCAAGTGAAAGGCTGGTTGCAGGACAGAGTCATTCACAAATGGATGAAGAGAGGAAGGGAAGCTGATTCAAATTTTAGAGACTGTATCAAGACTAAGTTAATGGTAGCTAAAGGCTAGATTGTACTGGGTCTAGTCTGAGACTGGAAAAGAACAACCCCAATCAGCTGTTTTAGACAAGAAGTTCAACAAACTTCGGAAGAAAAGTGATCAGCTGAGAAGCAATGGGCCAAGTAAAAACGAAACTCTCTCAGGTTTGTACTGAGGAGGGGGACGACTGCATAGTAATGTCTTGAGGAAAAGAATAAAGAAGGAAATGCAGACAGTGTGAGGGAGATCAGAAGCTCGGATGGGAAAGCAGAGGAGTTAGAAGCATAGCAGAGAAACTTAGACACCTCTGGCATGGAAAGAGGAGGGGCTTGAGCCTGGTTCTGCAAAGCGCAATACAGTGCCAGCAGAGTTGTAGGAATCCCTCCTTCTCCAATTTCCTTCTGTCTGCTAAGGGACACTTTAAAATAGGTGTATTTGATAGGGAGGCCCACAGGTGAGAAATGTTGTTAAAACAAAGGAGGATCAGTGTAATACACTGAGTGCAGAGTAATTACAGTAGTAGCATACTCCATCAGGAGCAGTAAAGGAACAGACCCCAGTCAGCGTGAGACAGAGTTGGTTGGTTCACGGAGAAGCTTATGCATCGTGGTTGCCTACAACAGCAGAGGGTAGGATTTTGACCCTCTGGTATTTTCTTTAGTTCATCCTCAGATTCTGGGCTGGTGTTGTGGCTCTTGAAGAAGCTGTGGAACCCAGAAGTGGCTGGGGCTCAGAGCCCTCCCAACCACCCATTTTGTCTTTGGGCACCCAGGATTTCCAGTCCTTGTGAGGGATTTCCAAATAGCTGATTACATTGGCTTTTTTTTTTTTTATTTTGATTTGGGTGTCTTTTTTTTTTTTTTTTGCATTGTGCCTCTTGCAAGGAGATATGAAGCAGAGTAAGATCTGTCCTGTTGTGCCTAAGTAGAAAGGAAATCTTTCTCATCCAGTAATCCTTTACCTAAGTGTTTTGAGACCGTGTCGGAATGATGTATTCCCAAATGGCACCAGTACTAATGTGGATATCGAATTCTGAATAGATTTTTATGACATGTATATCAGAGTTTCGAAGATCACTAGGGAAAGTATTTCTACTGACTGCAATTTGATGAAAAGCATACAATGCCCAAAATAGCTGCTGATTTCAGATGCTGTTGCAGTTACAGGTATTACAAAAAAACAAATAGGTAAAGCAAAATGTTTTATGCGTATGTGCTTGTTCCAAAGTGCGATTTAAATATCAGTGATTGTCCCTCAAAATAAAAAAAAAATGGTTTTCAGAATTAAAAAAATGAATAATCCTTTGGAAACCTCTAATATAACCATTGATTTTGGCTGACACTAGAAAAAATTTTTGGAGCAGTTATGACAGTAGATTTACAAGTCTGTGATACAGAGTTAAAACAAAGTGCTATTGATAGTGCAGAGGCTTTTATTTCTTTGTCTGCAAAAAGGCACAGAACAAATTGAAAGATGCCTTCACAGTAAGACATTTTGTTCTTTGATTTCAGCTTTGACTCTCTTCAAACATGCAGCATTACCACCTTCGTTTAGAGGTTCTCAGTATGAACAGAAAAGAGATTAATTCAGCAGGGTCCTATGAAAGAGGATAGTGCCTTGTAGGAGGAGGATGGTTTCGTTATTTATTCTCAGTTTGGCTTCCTGAGCATTGAAATGCTAGTGTTCTTGAAAGACAAGTTCTTCTAGTGGAAATTAGTGTGAAAATGACATAGTGTAGTAATTACTAATGGAACACAGTCTTGGGATGCATTAATGCCAGAAGTTTCTGTTTGTAAAAGGCAGTAAGTTTTCAGAGTGGACTTGTTCTGTATTGTCTCCGTGCCTCAGTTTTCTTATCTGTAAAACGGGGATCCCATACATTAACTGCTTCTTGGGATTCTTGCGTAATGTGTTATAAAAATGCAAATTTTTATCTTTTTTTTTCAGTTATGGGCTTAAAATTCCTTAAAGCAGTCATAAAGATAACCATTGTAATTTCCATTTGACTTTTAATTCAAAGCAAAATTGTCATTCAAAAGATGGTAGTATATGAGGTCAGTTACGCTTCCTTTATAGTCTGCGTAATTCATTTCCAGAATAGCTGAGTCAACCATTTATAATAGTCTTTTAAGGTTCTTAGTAATAAGCCAGAAAGCCAGTCTTCAGAAAGGTCAAGACGACCAAAAAACACGATCTTTCTCTGAACAGTAGCCGCTCTTGATAAATCTCTTTTCATTTGTAATTTATTGTTTGCACTCAGTGTGCCTCTACAATTCCAAGACTTCTCATGTTCTCAGAATAAGTTGATTTTTTCTTAAGTTTAGGCTGCCGACCCAAGTGCCAGTGTTATATTTAGGTGATAAAGGAATTGGGACAATTTGGCTTGATCGTATGAATCACATGAAAATCTGCAGAACAAGGAAACTCTCACCACTAGACCGGTCTGTAATGATAAGTAAGTGATAGACAATATCACTTACCTATGGTTACTGTGTGGGGGATACTGGGCTCGACAGATCAGCAGCCCAGCATGGCACCTGTGTGTTCCACTATCAAAGCTGGCCGACACTGTCAGTTGCCGTGCACAGATTTAAGAAAACATAGCAGAATCCATATGGTGCCGTACTACCATACTATATAGATCAGTGCCGTGAAGCTCTTGTTTATGTCATGCATTTTTATTTGATTTTATATTTACCTAACACACTGACAGCACATAACAAATAATAGCAAAATAATACCTGTGGAGATACTATTTTTTATTAGTATAAATAAATACATTCAATCAGGCGTAATAGTTTCATTTATTTGAAAGACTAAGATTTATTACTTTATGTTTTGGTCATTTAGGTAAATAAATAATATTCTATATGGCTCATAATCTTCTATGAAACACTTCTTTATTTTCTTTCATTCTAGCAATTCATAAACAAATTAAGTAAAATTTCTTATTTAAGTAACATTAAAATGGTAATACAAATTAAAGTCATAACAGCGTGAAAAAAGTACAGCCTGCCAAGACAAATTTGAATGTCCTAATTTTGATTATTTATGTTGCAATCTAAATGCTGAACATATTTTTGTATTGAAAATGTTTGTAAATTTCCAATGGGATTTAAATATTTTAAAATACAAAGTTACTAGGAAAAGAAGATATGCTATAACTATAATTTTCTTGCTTCTCTGCTGACACAAACAGCTGCACAAACTTTAAAACTATGTTATTTTATCAGAACACATTTAAGCAATGAAACACAATGGGTGGTGTTGTTATGGTGAGATAATCACCCCCCGAGGTGTACTGAGACACAGTGTGGCTGATTACCTCTAATCCTGTTGGGATGTAATTATTTCATGGTACCGATATTCTTGGAACTGCCTTATTGCTGTTATCAAATTTCTTTTAGCTTTATATCTAAACACATTAAACAATGACTTTGTCAACTTTGAGGTCTGTTGAGATTAACCTATCTTTTCATGATGTTTAATTGACAGTTGAATTATTTTTTTCAAGTCCAGTTTCCATTTCCTTGTAAGATTCCAGCAGAAGTGTAAGCAGAACAGTAGAAGATTCCGATCCATCCAAAGCTGCAAAGCACGAGAGTTCTATAAAATGCATTAAAACTAGAAAAGCAGTCTGGCTGGCTAGCAGGGATTCCAAGAATTAAGAGCAGGTCTGCACTGAAGTCACATCAGCTCTGCAAACCTCCTGTTTTCAGTACAGAGTAAGATGTACGAATGAGTCTGAACGGTGGAAGCTCACCAGGAAAGGCAGCCTGGAGGTCCTGGCAAGGCCCGGTTGATGGGTTCAAGAGAAAATGCAGCTCCATGTGGGCTAGTTTATCTTGCTCTTTGGTGGATTTTGCAGTCTATACTGAGCTTCTTGCTGCTGGAGTATCCAGGAAGGGTTTACAAGTCAGCTAGATGAAAGCTAGCTTGTGTGCTTGGCTGCAAGGTAGACATGCCATCAGCTCCTGTTTATATAAACACTTGCTAGGTGCTCAAACATACGCAGTTACCTGATCAAAGTCTGAGGTGTTCAAGCTTTTCCGTTTTCCTTCAGATCTATATCCCAGGTCAGCACGGTGACATGCAGAGAGAAAGTGCAGGACGATGGGAAAGCATTGCAGTTTGAATGCTGACATCCAGTTCTGTGGCGTTTATTTTTTCTGGCTCCGAAAGCAGTTCTGATCTCTTCAGCAAAACTGGGTACCAGAGAGAAGCTGCTCAAATAGTGGGTACTTACAGACCAGTTCCCTAACTTTTAATTGGGAGAAGTGACACATAGCAGAAATTCAGAATAAAACTTGCATTTCTCTTGCTATCGTCAGTCTTCATCTGTCATCAAATCAAGATATTACTTCAAGGAATATTTGATGTTATATCTGACTTATGTAGTCAGAATGTATGCTTAGACCACAGAGCAGACATTTCACAGTCATGTTTTCTGGCTTGAAGACTTGCAAGAGCATGCCATGGCTCTCCTCCAGCAAGTGTGCTTGACTGTCCTCCCTGGAGAAATCAAGAAACAGGCAGAGGAGAGCTCTAACCCTGATGCTGAACTGAGAAGGTGGATTGAGGAGCTGGAAGCATTCCCTGTCTTACATCTCAGCCAAAGACACTACAGCTCTGAAGTCTTTCTTGATAGTTTGGAAAACTGAAAAATGGATCTAGAAGTTAAAATTAATTGAGCTGAGTTTTGCTATTTGGTGTAAGAGAGGGAGAACAGCAAGAAATTTGTTAGTGAATAAAGGTGTATTGTTAAGTCATCACATTGTGAAACTGCAGAGCCTTTCCTGGAGATGAAGAATTATGCCACTAAATCCTCTGAGCCCCGTTAACCTGAGCAAGGATAAAGAGTGGAAGAGTCCGTTTGGGGTAGAAGAGATTATAGAACAGAACAGAAAGATCCCAAAGCAAAAATACCTAGAAACAGTTATGGGGGGAAGGCTTAGAGTAAGTTCCGTGCCTTTTTGTTGCATAAACTTGTGAAAGAAAGACTCCAGGAAAGTGAAAAAGTTGGACCACTGTTTATATACCATGTCCGAAGTGGAGCAGGATCTTTTCACAGCACGGTAACAAAAATTCAGATGGTTTCTTTTTATTTATAATTAGTGTATATGTGAATGCTGGCTTTTAGAGATGATCTTATTACAAAGAATGGAGGAAAGGACAAGCAAGATGTAATGCTTTCTGGACCTCTGCCCATTCCACAAATCACATTCTTCTCCAGGCTTCTTCAGCAGAACATCTTTGTTTTCTACTGAATGGTGTACTCAAAGATGAGTTGAATTCATTTATTTTCTAAAGTAGGGCTTGTTTGCACTCTATTTGGAATAGATTTCCGTCTTATTATACTAATGCATGTTCAGTCCTAATCTAATAATCTGATCTGGATTACTAAGTGCTAACAGAGCTGTTATATATCATGGGTGAGTTTATCCCAGTGAAGGGGATGATTTCCAAAGGGAATAAGCAAGGTTTCAGAGTATGTATGTAAATAATAAATTAAGATACAGGTAGCACATTTTAGTAATGATGAGGTAAAATGATAATGGAGTGGCTCAAAATTGCTGTGATTTAAAGTAGATTTTAATTGATAGAGGTACATGGTCATGGTGCAAGGTAACAGTGTTGAACTAAGAGGACAAAATACTTTTTAAAATTATTCTTGCGAGAGAGGATGTGTCAGCTCAAATGAATTCAACTCAAATTCCATCTGGTACAGTGACATTCTGCCTGTCTGAATTCTCTTTGGAGTTTAACTGTAATATTAGTTTTTTTAATTCTTGCATACAACTTTTACATAAAGCCATTGAATTTCTGATCTGAGTCATTGCAGATGGTTCTTAGAGCATATTCTAGCCTAGATAAAAGCAATTTTCATGATAAAATCAATTATGAATTATTCAAAGGAACATGTCTCAAGTCCAAAATCACAACTCTTGATGGTAACGATAGGACTTTTGCAGATTAAAATGTTGACCTTTTGTTGTGGAGATGGGTTTCGTTTTGTGTAAGTAAGATAGCAGGTCTCCTATGACCAAATTTAGGCGTTCAGCTTTGATCTGTGAAAGTTTGGTTTGAGATATGAGGCCTTGATCTAATATTTGAGTTTTACTTTAGTGAGTTTGCTGAGCTACTGAAGGAAGAGACTGATCAGGTTTAAATGCTTGCAACAGCAAACGTCTGAGTAAGAAATACAGTGTAGTTAATAGGAATATTCCTATTGGGAGTTTAAGTTTCAGTAAGGACATTTTTGTGTCAATGATAAGAAAGGAGAAAGAATGATCAGTTATTGTGGCCACTACGTGATATGGTGTGTTTGCTGCCTGCCTTGAAGGGAAAGACTTTGTTTGCCTGAAATGTAAGTTTGTACTGCTAATGGAGGAGGTAGCTTGTGATCCTGACAAATAGGTGGCTGTCTTTCCAAGCACCAAAGCAACTGAGGATTTCTTGGATCCACATATGTCATCCATATAAAAGCAGGTCCTATGGAAGTGGGAGGAGGAATGAAATCAAGGAGAAAAATAAATCAGCAGGGGAAAAAAGCAAATACTGCTACTAAAAACGTATCAGTTTCAGAAGCAGAAGAATCTGAAGTCTGCCTTCGTAGCTGAAAATGTCAAATTGCTCCAGGGTTTAGAAAAAAAAGGATGAGCATTCTGCAGGCAGCAGAAAGTAAGCACAGAAATTATATGCAAGGAACAAAGTGAAGGACAAACAATCGAACAGGCAACAAGGAAGAAGCACAGACTTTCGGTAGGAATTTGGCTTCTTGAACATTGCCCTTCCCCAAGCACGCTTACGGGGATTTGGGAAGCGTACAGAAGGAAACGCCTGTCTGCCCTGATCATTTTCTCAAATATCTTTTCTGTCCCTTCAGTAGGGGAGGAAGGACAGAAGACACCGCAGTGGGTGAAGGCTGCTTAACAGGGCCTGCTACCTGTTTTGGTTGTGCTTTACAGCAGATTTTGTACCAGTTTTCCTAGTTAAATTATTATCTGTGTTTTGGTGCGATGCAAGAAGCAAACAAGCTTGCTTATCAGGATGAATTGTAATAACAAATAAACATTTTGCAGGTGTGCTGCAACTCTAGTTTCAGTGTGGGAAAGTTTTAGTGGTAGGGGAGCTTCTTGCTCTCTTTTGTAATAAGTAGGGAACATCTTTGCTCTTGGAAGAACTTAGAATTCCAGCCCTCCCACTGTCTCTCTTGATTGTGAACAGCAGGGACATAGAGCTCTGGAGAATATTCACAATCTCCTTGAATTTTAAAAAGCTGAATGAAGGCTGTGCCTCTTGCAAATAAAGGGGAAAAAATGTATAAATCACCCAAACCCCCTCTCTTTTCTTCAGAAATTTTGAACACAAATGTTTACATGCACAAGATAAAGAGCTACTCTTTCCTTGGCTTCCCAGCACCAGAGTCTGGGATTTTGCTGGAGACCCTAATAATTGCTTTTTTGGCCAATGCCTCATTTGGCCTAAATGAAAAGCAGAGGCTTTTAATTTTGAACTGTTACTTATGGTGGAGAGACCCAAATGAAGCCTTGGTCTAGGCAGGCTAAAATCCTTTTATTTTTGGTCAAAAAATGCAGTTTTCCTTCTAAAATGGACAAAATCTAATGTCTGCATTATTTAATGAAGATTCTTAATACATGTTTCTTAGTACTAGATAATCCCTGAGATGTTCAGAGTGTTGTTCTTAACAAAGGAAGACAGAGTGCCTGCTTTGAGGGGTTTATTACCTTTGAGCAAGAGCGTTACTATGGTTTAAATCCTACTAAGGGCTGGAGGAATCCATGTTCAAACCCTGGCTCTGCAACCATCCTATGAAACTTGTGCCTCAGAGTTTCCTCTTAAAAATAAAAATAATCGTCAGTTTTACAAGTGAGTTGAGCAGACGCATATTTATGAAGTACACCAGTGGTACAGGTGCCCTGAAGACTGATGTGTGTTTTTCATGGGAGCAGCACCGGAGCCGTCTGGCGAGGAGATTGCGTGATACGTGCAGGAAAGTGATGGCTTGGTGGCTCCTGGGCAGCCTGGTGCATCAGTGGAGGAAGGAGGTGGGCTGGCAGGAGTTGCTGGGCTTGACATGACTTGGCTCCCCCTGAATGTAGCAGGAGAGTGAGCCTCCTTGTAGGCCAGCCAGCAGTAGAGTAATAGGTCCCTTGGAGAATTCTTGTCATCTGCTGTCTGCAACCCATTACCATTTCTTCTTTTCTCAGCTTTGGCATCCTGGTCTGTATGACTGGCATGTCGTGGCTTTCATCCTATGAAAGTTTTAGTGCTCTCAGGGAGGAGACTACTCTTATTTTGAGAGTACGAAAGGCACAATTTTACCTGAGCTTTGCATACTTTTTCCACCAAGTTATTGTAAGTATTGTTAGCCAGCCTTCGATTTTCTGATTGATACTTGTGTGTGTGCAGTACCTCACATTCAGAAAGAACCTGATCTTTGCAAGCTGGGCCTTTGAATCTATACCTTGACGAGCAGACCTCAAATCTTTAACCATCTTGTTGATGTCTAAATAGGCTACTGCTAATGGTGGATGAAAGGCATATGGACCGTGTGCCCTGCTGAAAGAGGGGGATCCTGCTGGCCTTAGCATCAGCTGCTGCAGACCCTCCAGTGTGGAGGGCAGTACACATGCTCATGTCAAAGTGGTCTGCTACATGGCTGTATACTCAAGGTAAGGGTAGTTAAGAGTTAGGTAACTGAAATATAAATCCTGAATGCCCCTTATTAATTTTACAGTGGTCTTATAAAGGACTGCAATTGAACTACAGGCTGGTCGGTTAGGTTGGTGATTGGCTTTAGTTTATTAATAAATTAGATGTGGAGTCATTATTTACATCTTCTTGCTCTTAATCTCTTTCTCTCTCTTTAAAACAAATGTCTCCCAAACCAAAAGTTGTGACCTTTAAAATGTACTGCTTTTCCAATCTCTAATGCCCTCTAATTCTTTTCAAGACAATTTTCTCTTTTCTAGCTCACCTGACTCGTCACTGTCTTTACCCTTTTGTATCTTTGTGCAATTTTCCCACTTCATTTTCTATTCTTTTGTTCCTTTTTTTTCCTTTGAACTTCTGACATCTTTTCCCTAATTCCTTGAGTAACTGTTTCTCATAAGGCTGGCGGTCAGGGTCCTTTATCAGACATGATGCACTGGGCTGGTGCTGTGTGATGTGGAGGCAGGGGGGGGTCTCGTGCAGATCAACAGACCATGCAGAGGATGCTCCTTATTCCCCCCACACCCTGTCCTCGGCTGAGTTGATATTTGAGAAACTGAATCTCACAGCCCAAAACAAATGAAATTGTTTTCACTAGCCCAGGAAGATCTCAACAGCAAGACTTGCTTTGTATCCGAGATGAACTGAGGACCAGATCCTTAGCTGGAGTAAAACAGAACGCTGCTCTGATGACTGGAAAGGAGATGCACTGATTCACGGCAGCAGCAGATGTGGACCACTACAGTCTGTGTTCGCTTGTGGCTGTTACCTTTCCAGGCACCTAGCTATGCCAGTGTTTTACTACTTAAAGACATAACACTAGCAAGGAATATAAAAAACCCTGTACCACCACCCTGGAAATTGAGTGTATAAAGCCAGTATAAGAAAAACACATAGCAGAACGAAAGTGCTGCAAAAGATACCAAAGAAAAGAGCGACTGAATCAAGAAATGAACATCTGTACCCCAAACAGTAATTGTAACAGCATTTTTGATCCCTAACATTAGTTACAGCAAATTGATACATTCCTGTAACACATACAAAAGACAAAAAGAAATTTATTTTTCTTCCTTTTTGGGCTGGGTGGAAATATAAACTGGAAAGCTAAACCTGCTTTACTTTCTTTGGAGATGGAACTGAGGACTTTTTTCTCTCGGTCACTATCCAGTTCTGTCTAAATGGAGAAAGGAAAGAAAATACCTTTTCATATATGTGCAGTGTTCTTAGCTGAATTCCTGGGGTTTTTCCCCTGTGGAAGGGTAATCTTTTTTCATCTAGTACTGCTATTTGCAAATTATTTTTTCATGAGGAATATGTGATGGAACAGTTGGTTAGGCTGTCTTTGTAGATTAGCTATCTGCAGGTAGGATTCTGGATTGGACTGACTACATTTCACTTTTTTCCTTTTTTTAATTTGAATTGCTTTCTCCTAGAGAGCTGATGGAGCGGTTGCAAAGATACTGAAGTTCTCAACAATTGGAAGCCCGAGGAAGGAAGCACCAGTTTTGAACTGGTGTTAATGGGTGTGTCAGGTGTCAGGGTGCTGGCAAGGGAGCGACAGGCACCGTTTGCATCCATGTATGTTGGTATTTTCGTGCAACTTGGTGGAGAAGCTGGAAGGGGTAGCACAGACTACGAGTCTTCAGCCCCTGGAGTTGCCATTCATTTATTTTAGAGTACTGTTGTGATAAAAACAGTGCAAAGAGTTGTCTGCCAGAAAGTCAGGGTTCATGTATGGTTTTGGATTTTCTGAAGTAAAGGAACTTGTGCCCCAGGTATCTGGGATGATTCTAAAAATGGCTTTTTTGAACAAGTGCTTTTAGGATGCAGGCTGTTGCAGGTATGTTAGCTGACAATATGTATTTTGTTGCCTTTTACAATAATGATAGCTGAAAATGTCACTGCCATTATATAGTACGTTTTATGCTGTTTGTTTAATGCCCTTAAGCATCCCGTCTTGCTAAACAAAATTGCAAATTACTGGACCTGGGTAATCTTCCCTCAGCGGTTTGATATTTGTGTTTTTAATTGTCAAACCAATTACCGGGGCTTTCTGCTAGAGATGCTAATATTGTTTTGTGCTTAGCCAGGGGAAAAAATACTAAACATTTTCTAGGAAATCATAGTTTTGAAATATATGAATCTAAAAATACATATTTAAAACTCGGGAAAAATGCAAAAATTTTGTTTTTATTTGGGAGCTCTTGTGTGGTTGAATTGTAACAGAATTAACGTTGTTCTTCGTTTCTGGAAATCTCAGCTCACGTAGGGATTTCAAGTAGGTAGTGGAATACGGTGAAAGGAACTTGTAAAAGCTTTGAAAAATGTAATTGCCTGTGTTGAAAATCGTTCCTGAGTTTCTTATAAACAGGGTCAATGCAGATTTACATGGTGTCAATGTGGTCTCGTGCTGGGCTGTGAAGTCTTTTAGCACACTTTCCCTCACACTTAAACTCTGATTCTCAAGGCCATGTGCTGTTTTAAAGAGGCACTGTAAATGTGAGCATTTACACTGATTGCAAAGAAGTGCTTCTGATCACAAATCCACCCTCTCCAGATGACTGGAAGGACAAGGGCATGGAAAGACAGGAGCCTGGGGAATGGGAGCCAGTTCTTTAAATCAGAGCTACGTGGTGGGGTTTTTTTTCCCCTTGAGGTTCAAATGACTTCAGAGGCCAGAAACTTTCTCTGGGAAATTTTACTGTATTGTTTTGTATCTGAAAAGGAAAACTACTTTCTTCCTGCATTAATGTGCTATTTTTCTGTTAAAGTATGCAGAACCATCCTTACCAATCAGTGTTTTCAATTGGTATATAGAGAGGGGGAGTAATGGGCTAGGCTCTCTTGAAATAAACCGTTTAGTGTAAATTAATTGTCTCTGTTGAATCGTGTGTATTCTGACTAAAAAGCGATGATCATAGTGAAAAGCAGCATTATAATGGAGCCTAGCAATGATTTGGACAGTTAGAGTTTTTTGGGGGTGAGCCACAATACTCCCTGGTACAGACACGTGCGCTGAGATTGTACCTACATTGTTCACCTCAACTTTTAAATAGTGTGACCTAGTCATAATAGAAATCCTTTTTAATGATTACTACTTGCACCTCCTTTGGGAACAGTCTGTGGCTGTCACTATATGAGTACCCATCTCATTTATCTTCTTATCTCAGAAATGTAGCATATATCTATATATACATATATGTTCACTGGGGAATGTATTCACCTGTACCAAACTATTTTGCAAAACCAGATTTTATCCTGCTTACTCGGCAGACATTTTTTGTTTGGACGAGTCCTTTTTCAGACAGACAAAGAAATTTCACGTAGCTTTAACAGAGTCTGTTTTGTATGTACTTGCATGTACATACACATGGGAGTGTGTCTGTATGTGTACATATAGGTATATATATGTATATATATGTGTATATATATAGGTATGTAGGCATGTGTATTTGTAAACTCAAGCAGTGTTGTTTGGAAATAGTTAGTAGATGCTATTTAAATTCTTCACTCAAGTATTTTAAATTGATAGTGTGGTTGTACGTTAACTAGTAAATCACTGTGTTTTCCTGCTGATAGCTCTCTCCTGAGCTGCTTTATTTTCAATGTCCATTATCAGCTCTTTGTCAGCTGAAGTCTTTGCAGAGGTAATGAACAAAGGTGGCACAGGCGATCCCCAGGCCGTGTGTCCCCCGGAGCCACTTGGGACTGGACCTGCTGTGGGCACCCAACGTCCCGGCACAGGCAGGCTGCTCCCAGCGCGGTTTGGCCAGAGCCGGCTGCTCCAGGTGCCTTGGCATGCCCAGCATGCTGCGGCTTGCCGGGCGAGCTGCTTCCAGCACTGCCGAAGGCACTGGAGTGCTTTGGTTAAAGCGATGGGTTATGGGAAACTCCGCTTTACCCGTGTCAAAGAGGAAATTCAGATCTCTTAGCCTGGAAAGGATGGAGATCAGCCTCGTGGTCCTGTTGCTCAGACTCTGGCGGTTTGTTCTGGGTGAGTGGTACCGGGAGAAAACTGATGCTGCGCACTGATTTACATCCTGGATCCATGTCTGGTTCTGTGCAAACTCAGCAAATGGGGGCACAAGCCCGAAGCAAGCAGTGCCATTGGTTAAAGCTGCGGATGTTTGATTTTATTATTGCTGTCTTTGTACCCTGGCTTTCCTGAGAAAGGGAGGGGTGATTGTTTCCTAATAGGAGATAAGTTGTTTTGGTGGTTTTTCTGCTTTACAACAGACAAATGTAGATTTTAATTTTTCTTATTTCTACATCTTTTCCACAAATGCCGGATTTTTCTGAAGCCACAGCTCTACTAGTTACAGTGAGATGAAAATTTTCATCCCTCGTTTGGTTCTTTTTTTAGTAAGTGTATTTTTTTTCAAGATGGTATTTTTTTTTCAATTGTAAAAATCCAAAGACAGAGTTCTGTTTTGGTTTTATTTGGATCAGTTTCATAATAACTCACCACATGGGTGAGGGGGAAGATGGATAAATTGGTAGAAAGGCTCTGGGATGACGCGTGGAGGAATGGTGCACATGCTGGCATGGAGGCCCATGCAAATGAAAATAAACGTCAGAACAGAAGAAGATTTAACACTAAGTGATCCTGAATACTGAGACAACAGAGTTTTTCCCCCTTTGCACTGTTAAAAGTAGGAAGTCACACTTTTTTACGCCCTTGTGGTGAAATGTAATTAGGGAAGGATAAAATTTAGATAGAGAATGTATGGTTGAACATTATTTTTAGTCTCACAGGAGTGTAGATGTTTAAGAACAGCTTGCAAACTGATTAGTTTCAAATCCCTTAGTGTGAATAGTTTCTGTATGAAAAAAGGAACCTATCAGGTGGAAAAGATATTGCTGGAGAAATCCACCAGGAATGGAGTGCTGCTTCTTCACAGGAGTGCTTCTGTGGTCAGACCCATGTTGAATACATTAACTGAACTGAGCAACAAGCTTCAGCCCGCCAGTGGCAACAAGAGGAAGGTTGCTTCCTTCTCCCAGCATTCCACCTGTACTATGTTCCAGGAAAGAGGGTGGTCCAGATCCATCCGTGATGGTGGTCTGCTGACACTGGCGAAGCTGCAGCAGGAACGAGTTTCCCCATCGCGCCCTGAATCCCGTCTGCCTTTGGCATAAGCAATGGGATCACGTTCTCTGCCCTCAGGACTCCAGCACCCCTTGTGCTGCAGTTATTATCCAGTTCCTTGCTCAGTCAGTGGCAAGGGTTTGGCAAAACCAGTTTACTGCCCAGTCCTGCATCCTTCCTCTGCTTTTGAATGCCAAGAGGCCAGTGCTAGGCTGCTGGGGACAACCCTGCTGGGGCTTTGCCTCCAGGGAGAGTTTTTGGTACAGCACGAGCGCGACTGAAAGAAATATCGCTGTGGCTGTTTCTGTGCTTGCCACTCTCTCTTCTGCTGGACAGGAGGGGTTAGTTTGCACGCAGGGGTGGTGTGGATAGTGTTGTTTTTCTCATCTTCATCCCCATGAATATATTTTGATCTTTTCTTATTTTCAAAACCTTAAGCAAGTTATTTAATGAGAAGCCTTTTGGCATTATTTCAGACGTAAAAGGATTTATTCAACTGAGGTCTCTAAAACTGGTGCTCTGGAATATGAGAGGACCAACAGTCAAAAGCCTTCATCTTTTCTTGTTTCTCCTTACTTTTTTCCTTCTCTCTCTCTTTTTTTTTTTTTTTTGAAATTATTCCTTTTCTGTTCTCTCTGAATCCAACTCACATGTTTTTTTCCAACTAATGTTTTGTTTCTGGTTGTGGTACACAATGTATAATGTCATCCTAGTCCCTCAGAGAATGATAACATATTTAACTGTAGATTACTGGGAAAGGTTTTTTCCTAGAATCTCTCCTGTGGAGATAACTGCCCAAGTGAAGATTATTTTAAGTGGTGAACTCTATCCTCTTATTTAATTTTTCAGATGCTCTAGAATTTATGCTTCATCTTTTAAGATCAGGACTAGTAAAACTGCAAACTTCTCAGAGACCCAAATATTTTTTCCAATTGTATTTTATTTGTTAATTTCTATGACTGTGTTCCTCTTTATGAGCAACCTTCCTCAAGACTCTTCACCCTTCCCATGTCACAGCACCTTTCAGTAAACTGTATCCCTCTTGATGTTCACTGGCCAGTGGCAATATCTACCCTTTGGTTCTTGCTCTCCAGTTTTTACTTGCATAGATCAACAAACCCTTGCTCCTCCATTCAAAGCTCCTTTTCACCTATCAGAAACGCTTTAAACTCTTTTCAATACTTTTCTCTCTATCATTTATGATAAATTATTCAAATTGTTGTGAAGTGTGAAGGTACAACTTTCAATACTAAATGCTAAAATGCAAAAACCTCAGCAAAAATATATGATTTTAAAACACCATATGACTTGAAATGTTGTACAGGAGTCAGGACAGACACCTGACCTGCAGCTATCATCATACACCATTAAGATTAAAAATCTCATGCCTTAATGTACTTATATGAAACATAAACTTGATTAAAGGCCACCATAAAAAACACGTGCATGTTCAGCTCTCATTTCTGTGAGAAATGTCTTAACGGCAAACTTGCATGACATTTATGAATGGCCACCCAAAAATACAGCAGAAATGGATTGTTTTGACTGCACAGGGAGGCTGGGGCTTACAACATAGAGCCGCTTGGCTCTGCGTAACCCAGGCTCCAGCCTCAACCCCAATCGATGGAATCGTGAAGCAGCCCAGGGACCTGTTCAGCATGTGCTAATTAGACAAAAAGCCAGTTTATTGATGCGATGAACTTTGTCTTGCCTGGGTTACCTGACTCTAGATAATCCTCTTTGCTTAAAAGTCACCACAGGAGTAATTTAGCCAGAGCCCTGTTCCCATTACTTGAGGATCTTGGTGCACGGAGAGGGAAAGGATGGTTTGGATGTGTTGCTGCCTCATGACCTCCAGCCGTGCCAAAGACAGAGTACAAATATGGAGCATGCTTGTTCGAGGGATGCAAAAATTGAGTAAGAACAAAGAGAAAAATTACATTTCTACCAGTTTGCACGTCATTGTGAACTACGTAAAATGTTATTGATAATCAAACCATACCTGCATTTAGAAATTTCATTAGAAGGCAAATATATCCACAGGCATTAATAGCTGAAAACCCAGCTTTTCTCCCACATAACGTACTTCCAATTATACTTCTGACAAAATACTAGGAGACAATAATTCACGTGTAATGTCCTGCAGTAGTTAACGATCAGATATGTCTTCCTAATTAGGAATTCAGAAGGCATTAAAAATCTTTACAGAAATAGCTGTGTGAATATGAGTGATCTTTTTTTGCCATGAATGTCATCTTGAATTTGCAAATGAATTCACTTTGAAAATACTACTGCTTCTTAGAGTTTTATGTCCTGCAAACATCTGAGCAACTGAGTTTTAGTATTATGAACGACAATAGAATATAAGCCTGAGCCTTTAAATCGGCATGGATACATTTTAGATAAGATATGACAGCTTGCATGAGGAGAGGGTTTACAAACTCCATTGCCAGGTTCTACAACAGACGTGAAAATGAGCAAGGTATGGATCTTGTCACATACGTTGCAACTTGAGCTTAAAAGCAAATGAGTACTGAGGAATAATTTCAAGCTTGTGGCTACTGGATCTCATTCAAGATCTGAGCTTCGCAGGGCATCTTTGCATACGTGCGAGTGTAATCCTTGCGTGGCGTCCCAAATACTCCTTATTCCCTGCACCAATATCGTAGTGTGTCAGAGCGGGGTTTGAGGATGCTGCTTCGCAGCAACTGGGAGCGTTAGATAACAAGTGAAAAGCTCATGAAAGTTTGTGTCACAGCATGAGGCAAGCTTGCAGTCACTTCTGCTGTTCTAGTGCTTGGCAGTCAAACTTCTGTCACTGCTTGCAGACATCTGAACGGCTCTAGGTCTGTTTTGACTTATTCTTGCTGAGGAGCCTCACCTAGTTCTCTGGTTGTGATTTGGATTAATTTGCCACCTGTCTTTGTGGTCTAAACTGCTGTTTCTCTTTGTAGAAGGCAATTTTCAGAATAAGCGAGTAGTTTCCAGTTCCAATTTTATCGTAATGATATCTTGAGTTCAGGAGATAATTATTGCACTGCCTGCCGTGTGCGAAAATACCATGAATTCCAATAAATTTATCTCATATTTTCCCTGCCAGGAGTTCAAATAATTTAAATTCGCTTATTTTAGCCAAAGGGAAAATGTGCAGGTGAGAAAGTGCATAGTGAACATGGAAAAAACCCCTAAAATTTGGTTTAAGAGGGTGATGCAGTAAAAATACAGCACTGTTCACTTCTCCATGTGAGTGACCAGAACCCGTGTTCTTGCTCTGTAATTTCACGAATCTCTCTTCTGCGTTGTCAGTGCTCCCAGTTACATGTGCTTCCATCTTTCCAGTTACAAGCTTAACCCTCTACATTTGCAGAGTATGAGATTTTTAAGGGAGGAATACTGTCCCAGAAAGATTTTATTAATATGTGGTCGCAGTAAGAGATCTCTGAGAAAACAGCATGTGTTGCATCTTCTTCCATGTTGCAGGATATTGTGATGTAGAAAAAGGATAATGTCAATAGGGAAGAAGTTTTTATCTGGATAGAAAAAGGGCATTTTACTTGCAAGGTCATATTGGAAAGCTACATGCCTGCAACTGTCAACACATTTGTTAGCTTTCAATGGAACTGTAGTAATAAAAATCGGATTTAAAGATGGACTTTGAAAGGAAAATTGAAATTATTTGGAAAAAAAACCCCTGACTGCAACTAGATAATCCCCTAGAGAAACCTTTACTGTAAATTTAGAAGAGTAATAATTTGCATAAATATAGACGGAAAATTAAACTAATGTGAGATTTCTTAAGGTGATTTGGCTCAAAGTAAAAATTTGTGGAAGAAATGGTGCAAGAAGTGACCCAGTGCCAGCAGGGATGTATTTTCTTCCCTGATGGAGTGCACCATTTTGTTCCTGATCTGGTCTTCCCTGTCCAGATGAATCAATGACTGTCTTGGGTGAATCGTTCTTCTTTACTATCGAAAAAGTATCTTCTGTTTCGACATAACTGCTCTTGTCTGGTAGGTTTTTGGCCTTCTCTGCAGAAGCTTAGAAGTTTGGTCTCAGGTTAGATAAGGTTTGTATTTATCACGAAGGATGGATGCACTGCAAGTAGATTTAATAGGTCAATGCTTACACTGAACCTGAGAACAGGCCACTGAGACCTCATGCTGGTTTTAAGATAGAGAAAGATATAAACTTCGCAGGTTATGACACCCCTTTTTGTCACTTGCTCTACAACTCTTGTCATAAGGGCTGGGAACCTGAAGCGAGCATGTGATGAACTGCTGGTGAAGGACAGGTGGAGGAAGGACCGAAATCCATCTTCCCTGCCATAACTCAGACGGGTGGTGTCATGCAGGCTCCATCTAATTGCCTGATTGTAATGATCCCTTCTGGAGAGACTGTATGATCTATATTTGAAGTGTTTCTGCAGCTCTGTTAAAGACGTGTCTGTGCCTGGTGCTTTTGTGTCTCCATAGCATTCAAACTGCAAGGTCTGTTTCCGTAAGACTTAATCAAACAAAAGCAGTAAGTCCAAGTGCATCTGAGAACCTCCAACGGCAGCAACAAACTATAGGGGTGGGAGAAGATGTGTGAAGGTTACAATAACAAGGTGGCAAGCTATTCAGGATGATTTGGCACCGATAGCTCCTTTTGTTATACGCACCACAGCCAATAAGTCATATGAACATAACCAATTACACCCTAAGTAATTCTGGGCCTGACAAAGGACAGTGGTTGTTCATTCGGTTTAAAGTTTCTAATGAGCTTTTTGTACATCTCTATTCCTGGAAAACACCCAAAGCAGTCTTGTCAAAGTGAAAATGGTATTTTATCTTTGAAATTAGGGTTAGAGAATTTCATTGCCCTGAATATTCAGCACTTTTCACATCCCAGTTCTGCTCATCGATCACGCATGTAAAACATTAGTGGCATCCTGGGTACTGAATTAAATTCAGTCTTTGCCATTTGCGATTCTACTCACTTTGGAGGTCACCGAATGTGGCAAGGCTGTCTTTTAGTTTTAAAAGCTGTGTAAACACCTCCCTAGCCTGCTGCTACCTATCAGCCCAGGGAACAGCGTTGTACTTCTGCTAGGAACGAAGTCCAGTCTGCAGCAAATGAGCTGGCTTTGAAAAAAATCATCTGTGAATCCTTTGAGCCTGATGTGTCTGTTTGATTAGCAATAGGAAACTGCGGTATAAACCATACGGCTGCCACAACGACAGAGGGAAGAGGGATAGAAGGGCTTTCAGTGTCCTGACTGTTTACTTTCCTATTTTTCTTGCTTCCAGATTTACCTCACCAATGTCTTTCTTCCCTTTTAACTCCAGTTCTTCATGCCTTTATTGCGATGAGGTTAACCAGCACAAAATGCATTTCCCAGAGATGGTAATATTTTAGACTTAGAGCATTGTACTGAACTCAATTACAATTGTTATAAATAGCAGTTGCTATTAGTGTATAGTTATATAGACATCTGAGTGTTGGGTGACATACAGAATTGCAAGGTAATAAAACACTTGGCTAAAAGCTGAGACACTGAAATCTGTGAAGTTAAATATAGGTACACGTATGCTATGCTTTGTATACTTTTGTCTAAAGACATATGCCTGCCCTGTTATTTTTGGTTATTTCTTTGCATCTTTAAGGAAGAAAGTGACAAAGGCAACCAAACCCTCCCAATGTTTCTTAAAGATTTGGTAGATGTAATTAATTGTCCATACTTTCATGTTTGTATGAAACTGCTTCCTCTGAACTGTCTCGATCTATTTTGGTGCCAACCACAAAAATCCTTTTTTCTGAGAAAAACCTTGCATTGAAACTGGAGAGGGGACCATAAAATTAATTGGAGATCTGCCTGGGAAAAAACCATGGGCCTGGCAGTCAAACAATGATCCAGACAATTCAGCCACGTAAGTACAGGAGTTTCAAATCATATCAATATTTGTCCTGTTCACACATAGGTAAAGCATAATTACAGGTAAAAAAGTCTGAAAAGCGAAAGTTCGTAGGCATATGGCAATAAGCATAGACAATACACTTTAGGTAGTACCAAATGTGCATTTAATTGACAACACATGGTAATATATGCATAACGTGACATGTTTCTTAGAGGATTTAGCTTCCTCAGAATATTTGAGAGTATCTTTATTTTGCTACTGTTAAATTTTACAGAAGTATTATTTTTCCTTCTTTGTAGACAAAATGTAAAGTTAAACTCCATGTTGCTCAAATCCCAAATCCCATGGCAGGTTAAAGACATGCTTAATTTTAATCATGCTTAAATCTTACTGAGGTCAAAGAGGGATTCTCAAGTGCTTGAAACTAAGCAGGAGTTAAGTGCTTTGCTGGAGTGAGTCAGAATGAACAGCACTTTGCTGGCTCAAGGCCTTACGGATTCATGGTGGGATTAGTTGTGTGATTACAAGTAGCTTTTTGTGTTTTAAGTGTTTATTAAGTTAGCATCCAGGGAAAAATGTTGCAGAAGCTCTCCAAAAAGATCTTTGGATAGTCTTCTCTGCAGATTTATTATTTTTTTCTTATTTTAATATTTAATACATCCCAATGATTATGCATTCTTTCCATGTACATGCTTACTGTTGCTCTTTGCCCTTTGTGTGTGTTTATTATTGCTTTTCTCCCTTTATGCATACCAGAAAGTTAAATAGTAAAACAGGATAAACAAGCAAGTATTATGTGATAATTGAACTCTTAATGTCAGTGTTATGATGCAAGTAATGCAACTCAAGGTCTCTTATCCTTCAGTAGCTAGACAGTAATTGCCTGATGATAATCATGATAACTACACTCCCTGGAGTTACTTTACTGCTGCTGAGAAATATCTTCTGGATCTCTTACACGAGCGTGATGCAAACCCCCACATTCAATTATTCTACTGAAAGTTGAATGATTATGATGCGTGTTCCCTGACACAGTGATTTACACAAATAGAAGTTTTATTCTGCAAGGAGAGATAATATTTTAAAGTAGGAATAATTACATCCAGTGTGGAAACTTCATTCATTGCTGAATGCAGGGTCTTCTCGTTTGCAGAGCAAGCGTTTTATTTCCTGTACATTACCTCCGTTACATCCCTCAGCTAGTGGGGATGTAACACTAACTGATTACATTAAGAGACTATTTTTGAAAAATACGATTGCAAGGAGTAATCAGTTCAGGTCTGGCATGAGGGCTGAATGGAGATTACACCCTGTTAATTGTTTTGGCAGGTTTGTCGTTCCTGTATGAACACTGATGCCTTGTCACCCAGTACAGCTAAGGCCAGTCTGCAGCTCACTCACACAGCCCAAGGTGGACTTCGTCTGTTCAGAACTGTTCTGCTAACAGCACAGTCGCTTAGACCACCTAAGCCAGGTACATTTACTGGTCAGTTTTGAATATTAGCTTACTGTGAAAAATAACCTTTTCACAATGTATATCACAGTGGATGGTGTGTAACGATACGGTTCCTTATGCAAGTTATGAGAAACTTTTAAATCTTGGAACTGGGCAGAAATATGCCGAGGTGTTTTTTCATTGCTTCCTTGGGAGGTGCAGAGTGTTGAAATGCAGATTTTGGAAGGTCTAGGTAATGCGGTGTTTTGCAGGAGACCGAGACTGTTTAGTGGCTCTCGCATGCCTGTTGCTGCAATATATGGGGTGAGCATTTGGGATGATGTGCTGGGTGCAGTGGTGGCAATGGCAGAATGCCTGCTGACTGCAGGGGGGCAGGATTTCACTTGTGCTCCTTTGCTAACAACATAAAACCTGCCAGACTGAAGCGGACCACTGTCTCCAGCAAGCTCCAGTAACAGATCCTCAGTAAAAGAAGCAGGAGGAGTGTAAGGTTAACATACTCTTGGCATAATCAGGGAGACCTTATTGCAGCCTTTCCATACTTAAAGGGGGCTTATAAAAAAGATGGGGAGAAACTTTTTAGCAGGGCCTGTTGCGATAGGACAAGGGGCAATTGTTTTAAACTAAAAGAGGGTAGATTTAGATTAGATATACAGAAGAAATTTTTTACAACGAGGGTGGTGAGGCCCTGGCCTGGTTGCCCAGAGAAGCTGTGGCTGCCCCCTCCCTGGCAGTGTTCAAGGCCAGGTTGGACGGGGCTCTGAGCAATCTGATCGAGTGGAAGGTGTCCTTGCCCATGGCAGGGGGGTTGGACTAGATGGTCTTTTAAAGTCCCTTCCAACCTAAACTGTTCTATGATTCTATATTTGTTAAAGAACTGCAGAAAGCAGATTAGGGCGTTACTGAGGAATGTTTACATTTGCACGGTGCCTGGCAGCCCTGATTAATCTGCCTAATACCTTATAAAATCAATTTATTCTTTTGTTTTCCACAAAACCCTTTGGCAATGATTGTCACGATTCAAATGCATTTGGTAAAAAAATACTATATGTGTTATGGTATAGTCTGTACGTTATCTCTGTTCTAAAGAAATTTTCTTATTAGCCTATAATTAAATTATATGTTTGTACAAAGAAGGCTGTCCCACGAGCTCTTCTCCCCTAATAGCCATCCTCCCTGCTTCTAATCCTCATGGTACTTCCTCTGCTGTTTTCCAAGGTGCAGGTTAGACAAAGACTTATTTTCCGAACTGCTGATCTTTGAAAAGGGTGCGAATGACTTGGGTTATGTGCCTCAGACTGTTCTATTTCCACTTGCTTTTAAAACTGGTTCTCTGCTTATGTTTTCCAGTTCCTCCTAGTCCTTTTATTTGAAAAATAATATAGAATTATTCTTCTTCTCTGTACTAGTCATATTTTTATAGTTGCTGTCTTTCCCAGTCTGATGAGTCCTTGCCTATTTAGTCCCATCTCATGTGGGAGCTGCTCCAAACCCCTGATCAGTTCAGCCATGTGTCAAATAGGAATAACAGGTTATTTGCATTACAGGTTGTTATGAAACTAAGTGACTTGATGCTTTAAATAGCTCTTTGAAATCCTTGGATGGACCTGTTTTCTGTTTATTAGCCCTCTTCTTTGTCTCTTAGATTAATGCAGAAACACAGATGTACACAAAGCAGTTGTTTGCTCAGGTTGTCAGAATTGCCTGATTTGAATTTTTGGTAGGGTTTGAGTCTTGTTTGCATCTGAACCACCTCATCCAACACTTAACAATAACCTCAGTAACTATGTTACTGAGCCATTTAATTTGATTAGACAATCCATTACTCAAGAATGCACAAATCCAGCAGAACCAGGGGAATTTTTTTACCAACTGGCAGCAGCTTTCTCCAGGTCTTCGAGCATGCATGAAGTGTTGCAAACCACTATTCCCTATTCCCTACCAACTGATCATGTGAGTTTATGAGCAATTAAACAAGGTGAACTGAATTCTTCATGCCCTTACAATAATGATGTACAGGTACATCTGGAAAGTTTCACCAATTTCAGTGGAGTTTCTCCAAGTTGCTTCAGTTGTTTTTTCTTATGCTTTTCTTAGGCTCAAAGTAATGAGAAGGGGGTATATTTGTATATATCACAAGATAAAAAATGTTTACATTCCAAAGCGTATTAAAATAGTACCTAAAAAGAACATGTTTTTCAATGATTACCTAAGTTATTCAGCTTTTTTGGGAAGCCCTCATCTTCTCTGAAGATCGTGGTGGTTCCAAAGCAGAACTGGTCAAATGTAAATCTCCTCTGAAGGGTTCACATCTTTTGTAGTCTAAGGCAGCCTCAGAGATTTGAGCCTACATCTTTCTTATTGCAAACGGAAAATGCATTTTTAAGGCATGGCAATGTAGATGTCTTACAGCTGGATTTGAAAAATAACCCCTGCAAGTCATCCCTGTTTTCTCCCTGCCTGTTTCTTTTTCGAAACCATTCATGTAGAACTATGCAAATTATTTTAAATAGACCTCAGGCTAACGCCGCTGTTTTAAACGTGTAACAACAGTGGGAAAGATGTGAGCATGCCTTTTCATTTATTTGCGAGAGTAGATCAGTGTTTCTCATATTTGCTTCCTTTTTTTTTAAAGAAAGATTTAATCCATGCGAGAGCAGCAGACCTGGAATTCTGCTTCAGGATCCATGTCCCCCTCCTGCCTGTGGAGCACTGGGAGGATGAAGAACACACTAATAATATTTTTCTGCCGTAACCACCTCCATTTTCTTCCTCAGACACTTGGTTTCCTGCACTAATATTCTAGCTCTCTCGACATAATGAATGAGCTTAGGGACTTGCAGGAGTTTCAGTACCATTTGTTTTTTATCCTAAAGGAAAATACAAGCCCCTCTGTCAGACAGGATTCTGCATAAAAATAAGTGCTTTTTGTAATACAGAAGTTGAAGGTGACCTATGGTAATAACTGATACAAACTTTTTTTTTAAACTGAAAGCATTCCTCCCTAGGTTTTATTTGTTCTAGCTAACATCTCCTCTAGTGATTTAGGTACTGCATAGTATTTAAAGCATACATGGTAAAAGATAATTGAGCATCTTAATGGACTTTCTTGTATCTGTCAAGTATTGTTTACTGATTTACTTGGTAAGAAAATGAAATTGAATGTGGATAAAAATGGGTTTCCTCATTTGAGTTTTTAAATTTGAGAAAGAAAGCAAGTATTTTGCCAATCAAAAACTGGTAAAATATTTGGTTAGGTCAAAAAAGATGTTTATGCTTCCAGCCTATTAATGAAAAGCATAATAAAGGAAATATTTAAGAAATAATTTCAAATGAGAACAGAATCAAGAAATTTTGTTTAACATGTAAGCAGCTCGCCTGTTTCTCATGTTTCTTGTGATTTTTCTTCTATTTCTTAATTCCATGTTGGCTATTACTAGTTTTTTTTCTTTCAAAGTTTGGTGGAAATTTCTTTGCTCAGCTGTACCTCTCTATGCGAAAGAACATTTATTTTAATATTACTCTTTGTTATTGATCAATACTTATGCTGTTGACCAAGCAGTTGTATAATAACCTGTTTGTTCCAATACCTAACTAAAATATTTCTTTTTGTTTCTATAAATTTCTCCTTTACATATCCTGTTTATTGAGAGAATAAGTTACTTCATTTCTTCAGTAATAGAAAACACTCCCCATAACTGAAAATATTTGAGGAGTTCACAGTAGCTGGGGCTCAGAGGAGTGACAGGGATGCTCTGAGCAAAGACAAGAAAATATGATATTATTCTCCTTCCTATCTGGAGATGTCACAGTTGGACTAGGGCCTGCCTTGTGCCTTGGATTGGAATTTTCCCTCAGCTTCCATGAAGACAGGACTGAGGCCCATAGACACACAAAGCTCTTAACAAACTGATTAATATTCACAAAAGTGAGCCAGGAATTGGAAAGATGAACTAATGAGAAATGATTAAGAGTTAAATATGCATGGCATGGCTTAACAACTATTAAAGCAAAGGACAAAGTAGTTGCCTGCAAATACAGAATGTAAATTGAAGGGGCAGAGGAATTAGTGAGGTTGGTTCTGGAACTAATGAAATAATATGCAGTAAAGTTGTTGTCTTTTTGCTTATTAAACTTTCCCTTAAGCCCTAATGCAATAGGCGATACTGGAAAGAGAAATGAGAAGGAAATTTTAAAATAATAAGATAAAATTGAAAAAAAAAATCCAGGCCCTGGCCAAAATATCAGATTTTAATGACACTTTCTGCATCTGAAGTCATTAAAAAGGAGAGAAGGGGGACCGAGGGAGTTAGAGGACTGTCAGCCTCCCCCCAGTGCCTGAGGAAATCATGGAGCAGGTCTCTGTGGATGTGGTGCTCTGTCCAGACACACGAAGGACAAGGAAGCCACGGGAACAGGCAGCACTGCTTTGCCAAGGGCACGTCGTGCTCAGCTAATGTACGTGCCATCCGACCAGAGGGCTCCCTCTGTGAGCCGGGGGACAGCCACGAGTGCTGTGCAGCTCAGTATTAGCATAGCCATTGAAGCAAACCCCACCAAATCCCAACAGCAGGGTCTAAGTGAGTGGCTTAAGGAGGAGGATGGACCTCAGCGGGAGCGTAGGCTGGGGAGATTGATCATTGGGAACCTGGCAGAGCCCAGCAAAGGCCGATCTGAAGTCCAGCACCTGGGATGGAGTGACCCTGCGCCACAGCTGAGGCTGGGGATTCACTTCTCAGGTAGCAGCTGAGAAGTACCTGAGGTGGTACTTCTGGTACCATTGCTGGTGGACAACACATTCACATGAGTCAATAGTGTGGCTTTATAGCAATACAGGGTAAATGCAGGCCGGGGTGCGTTGACAGGACTGCAGCCAGCAGGAGAAGGGATGAGGTTATTCCCTCCTGGGGGTGGCACTGGGGAGGCTGCACCCACAATACTATGTCTGGTTTCAGGAGACATACACAAAAAGGAGAATTTTTCTGTGGAGGGTTGCTAAGATGGACAGGAGCACCTCCTCACCCTTGAGGAGAGGCTGGGGTGCTGGCTTTGCCTAGCCTGGAGAAGAGAAGGCTGGGATGGGGTGGACTGAGCCTAATAGCAGTCTTCCCCAGCTCTTTTCAGAGAGGCACAGAGGAAGGACAAGAGGCAAGAATCACATGTTGCAACAAGGGAGATTCAAATTGGACATACAGAAAAAAAATTGGCACAGTTAACGTAGTTAAACACCAGAGTAGAAAACCAGAGAGGCTGTGGAGATTTTCTAAATTCAGCTGGACACATCCCTGGGCACCCTGACCACACGGGGGAGTTGGCATTGCTGTTAGCAGGAGGCTGGACTGGGGGGCCTCCAGCCTGTGTTTTTCTGTGATTTTATGCGAAGGGCTGAGTATCTGATTAGAGCTGAGCCTCTGCTGCAGGAGGGTCTTCAGAGAGGCAGGGTGAGTGGGGAAGGAGGGAATGATCCAAGGAATTAACCGTATAGAAGGAGGATTTCTGAGTAGAGTTGAGAGGAAGCTTGTGGTCAAAGATCGCGCATGTTGCAGTCCAACTCCAGCGTAGCCAAAGAGAGGTCTGGGGGACTCCATGGAAAGCTTGCAGCTACCAGGATGCCCCTGCGAGAACCCAGGGCTCTAGCTGGGCATGGGAGAGCCGTATGATCCCATCCCGCCTTGTGATCACAAGCCGTTTATGAGAGATTTTGTGTTGGCAATTGTTTTCTATACTGTTTCAACCAGATTTAAAATGCAAGTCTGTTGCAAGAGTTTTTTGATATTTATTGTTCTAATTTGCTTGACAAATTGATGCTACTATAAAGCCAATGTTCTGTTAAATCTAGTTTGCTTGAAACAAAACTTTCCAGGTGAAACACTAGAATAATTGAAGTGTGCGTGCCTATTATGGTGTTTAAAGTGATTCACCTGCCTTCACACGCATTCAGCTAGATTTGCTTTAATACCCAGAGTCGTACAATAGAACATTTCAGAACAATCTGCATATTTAAAATGTTGTAATTCTGTTTGGCAAGTCAACTAAACGAAGTATGGGCTAACAGAATGACAGTGTATGCGCTTTCAAAGCCTGGTGTCTGTAAAACACAGTTCTGGAGGCCAGTTTTAGCTGTGGATGTTATCTACCTTGACTTCAGCAAGGCTTTCGACACAGTCTCCCATGATATCCTCCTGGGGAAGCTGAGGAAGTGTGGGCTGGATGAGTGGTCGGTGAAGT
>Ga0065711_1029379_pt1 | contig 36470 bp, 28 predicted proteins | sample Hoacrofraction12_FD_59098 | JGI IMG/M metagenome (GOLD analysis project Ga0065711, IMG submission 59098) | Hoatzin crop microbial communities from Cojedes, Venezuela - Epithelial fraction 12 v2 (version 2) | ecosystem: Host-associated > Birds > Digestive system > Esophagus > Crop | place... | reverse complement strand
GGGGCCGTGGCGGGGGGCTGTCCTCATGCTGCTGCTCTCTGTACGTGCCCCTTGCTTGTCAGGGGCGAGGTGCGGGAAGCGCAGGCCTCTGTCACCTCCTGCTTGCCGGGGTGAGAACAGGGCCGTAGCTCAGCAGCGCAGAAAAGTCGGTACTGGGGCTCTGGTTGCAGGTTGAGCTGTGGTGGCCACGTATTGCAGGTGTCCGTCCACTACAGACTCGCCCCACCGGTTCAGCTTCTGGCGTGCGAGTCATTAGGGGTTGTCTGCCCTTCCGCGCCTGGCTTAAGCACGTGAAACCAGTACAAAGTGCCTGTCGTCCGCTCTGGTTTCTCAAAGCTGGGTGCCCTGGGCTTGTCTGGAGCAAGCATGCCTTGCTGGGTGGTCCACGAGCGCACGGATCTGCTTGGAACCGCAGCCCCTTACGTACAGCTGCTGGGTCTGGGTGCCGGGTGCGAGATCCCACACGCGCAGCTCTTCGTCCCACTAAGAAGTTTCACGTCACTTTGTGAACACGCTGGGGCTGTTGACGGTGCCGGATTTCAATCTAACAAAGCTGTTCGACTTTGGTTCCTTTTGCAGCCAAAGGAGGAAGATGTAATTCGGGCCCATAGCACAGTTTGGCTGTAGCCTGCCACAGGAGCGTGTTCCTCGCTAGCTACAGACCCCAGCCAAGTGAGCGACAGTGCATACTCTTTGCTATTGCAGTTTTGGGGCCAGTGCTACTCTAAGAAGTAGTGTTTCAGGTCACCTTAGTGAGAAAGCTGTTGTAAGTCTCTGTATTCTAGCGTCTGTATTCTAATTTATTTTATTTGCATTGAGAAAAGGAAAAATCCTTTTGGCATTACAACCCTTAGAAACAAGGCATCTATGCTGGAAGTACTTCTTCTAGTGGCAGTGGATGTCCAGAGTATGGTGAAGTGACTTAAAATCAAACAGGAGTTTTACATTGCGTTTCTCTGGGCAAGCAGAACTCTTCAGGTTTATGCTGCATTTTTGCTATTGTGTTTGAATGGAGAACACTAGGCAGTTTAACAGAAGTTCAGGAGTGTTACATTTGATGTGTATTAACAGCATTTACTGATATTTGTCATACAAGTATGTTAGCATACGTAAGAAGACTTTTACTTCTGATTGACTGCAGCTAAATGACTGTGTGCTTTCTATGCACCACCACAAAGTAAGAGGAGGTTTTGTGTTAGTGTCAGAATTAACATTCACACTTTCACCGCTTGGAATTGGATGTCTTAATATTCTTTTACTGTTTACAATTACTTGATTTAAACAGTGAAGTGAGATACCATATGCTGGGTGGACCTTTGAAAGCTGGAAGAGGAAGTGATCTGGTTTTGAAAATTGTTTTTTGCTTTACGTACCTGTTTATTTGGTAAAGCAAAGATCAAAACAGTGGAACTCCTCAGTTCTCTTGCTCTGTTGCTTACAAACAAAGAACATGTGGACTAATCCTTTGTGGAAGGTACACTTTAATAATTTCAAGTCCATGAGGTGAAGAAACTGGCTAAGGAATTTTTCCATGTCTTGGGTCGTAAGAATCAGGGATGACTTTCATATTAAGTGCAGATACCAAGTTAGTGGTGTTCTTTTATGCTAATATTACTTCCCAATTACAGTTTCAGTTTCGGGGCAGTCTCCAGAAAGTATAAATATTAAGAAGGGAGATATGTATATAATTTTTGTCACTATCTAATACATTGATAATGCTGCTACAGTATGCTTTGGATACGTCTTCTTGTTTATTAACACAGTTGACTGAAAATTGTTCTGCTTCTGGTTCTTGATCACTTCTGGATAAGTGTTATTTCTGTCACTGAAATATAATTGAATTTTTGTGCATGAATTTTGAATGTTAAATTGAAAGTATTTTACTTGGGAGATAACCCCTAACAAGCTTGTAGCATCAGCGTTTGAAAAGACAAGGTTCTGTAGTTTCTTTGTTTATGAAAATGTCTCACACAGTGAATGTAATAAAGGACAGTTAATTACAAATTGTTATATCTAACATTTTTAATTACTGATTTAATGATACAGTATTCTCTTGGGCTTTTTTCTGAAACTTCAATTTATATTTTAGAGGATCAGAGCCATGTATTCCAGTCTCGGAGAACTCGAGATTTTGTCGTGCTTGGAGCTTGGTAAATGCCTGTAGGAAGGACGCCCCAGCCCTGTTCAAGTGATAGTTGTAAAATATCTCAATTTGGTAGGGACCCATAAGGATCATTCTGTACAGAAACAATCAGAAGGGGAAGGTGATGGCTCACACAGCCTCATGGTGTCTGAATGGCACCGTCTGAGAAGAGTTCAGAGCTTATGCAGGTTCATGTATGTGCTGACTGCAATCCCAATCCAAGGACACAGAGAAAATTATCTTGTTAAAAAGCTGAAGTTGAGAGCAGTGTTTTTTATTTTCCTGAGGAGAGTGGTTGGTAGGCTGGACAGAGCTTCTACTCAGAGGGATCTTGATGGGATGGAGATGGACTGACAGGAACCTCGTAAGTTCCAGCAAAGGAAACAAGAAAGCCCTGCGTCTGGAATGGAGTAGCCTGATGACTGGAACAGGCTGCGGGAAGACTTGATGGAGAGCAGCCTTGCAGAAAAGGACCTCTGTGTTGTGGTGGACCACATGATGAGTATGAGTCTGAGGGTGCTGTTGCAGCGAAGGACAGCCACATTGTGGGCTGAATTAGTAAAGGGGGCTGAGGTACAGCAGGCCAAGGGAGTGACTCTTCCCCTCTGTGTGGCACCTGTGAGACTAGCAAGGTGGTTAGGAGGCTGCAGCACATGACATTCAAGGAGAAACAGAGAGGTGGGTTTGTTCAGCCTTAAGAGAAGGTGGAGGAAGGGGAGGTCGCAGTGAGGTGGGTGGGAAGGTAGAGAACCAGGCTCCTCCTGGAGGTGCGCTACAGTGAGATGAGAGGCAATGGACACAAGCTGGTTTAGTGACAAGTAAGGTTGTTTTGGTTTTGGTTTGTTTGTTTTTAACCTGGAGAATGGTCAAACACTGAAGGAGGAGTCTAGTGAGTGTATGGAGCATCTATCTGTGGAGGTGTTAGAACTTGACTGGACAAGGGCCTGTGCAACCACCTCTAATTCAGCTTGTGCTGGATGGCGTAGGAAAATCCTTCCCAACCTAAACTGTCCTGTTATTATTCTGCGATTGCTCAAAAAACAGGCATGATGGCTTTAGAAATTAATTGTTAAAGTTATGCTTAGGATGACACAAACCTGATAAAGTATGCAAGAACCTCACATTTCCTTGAAATTGCATCTGGAACGAACATACGGTCATCACAAAAACTTGTAATGTCAGTTTTATTTACCATATTGTGTAAACTTAAAAGAAAAGTAAGACCTTGCATGTTTTCTTATTGGTAATTTATGGCTTAGAATTTTTGTTACAGAAGCTACTAGACTGTTTGAAAGAATGTTAAGCAGGAGACCTGATGAGAGTGTAAGGAGTTTTTATATTTCTTTCTTCATTTTTCACACTTACTGTGCAGTGAATTTTAGGGAGCAGTGTCTTAAACAGATGCATAGACGCTGACATGAAGGCTAGTTTACTGTCTAGGAATTTTTAAGGAGAAAAAAATTACTGTCCAGAGTGCCGCATGCAACCAAATCTTTGAATTTAAACCTGTTGCTTATTCAGATCACCTACTCAAGACATAGGGCCTTTGGTTACATTAACTCTGCTTTCACAGTGGTCTGGCTTAAAAGTCATCTAAACTGTCAGTTTTGACTATTACCGATCTCTAGATGTCATTGAAGGTTAAGGACAAAATTGTGATGGATTTGGCTTAGTCTCTCCTGTATTTGTTGTAAGACAGAATGGGCTGTGGGTTTCTGTGAGTTCACCTTGGGTGATAAGTTTGAAGAATTTGTGTCATCGCTCCTTCAGGATGATTCAGTATTAAAGAAAAGCATGACATGGCTGCTAAATATCTTTAAGGAACCAACTTTTAATAAATTCTAGCTCATAAACTCGTGGATTAGCATGTAAGCTGTCAGGAAATTAAATGTATATTCAAAGAGGAGGTACTGCAGTTTGGAGTTTGATGATTTTTGTCTTTTGCTCATTGCAAAAATAATCTGGTCTAGGCTCAAAATGGAGTTCAACTGAGAGATACAAGTGTCTCTTTCAAAAGTGTTAGGGACCGTAGTGAACAAGGTGTAATGAACCAATGTGTTTTTTATCATCTGGCATTTAAGCTACTGTTTTTAGAACGGTGGAAAGAGTAAGTCAACAGAAAAGGATTAAAATTCTTTTTGCATCCAGTGAAATGTGCAACCACCCACTGCATGTTTGTTTGCAGATTTGGACAAAGGCCTATTAGTATTAAATGCATTGGGTTAGAAAGGGATTTGTAAGACTACTTGATAGTATATCTCTATGATTTGGAGCAGGGATGATTTAGCAATGACTGCAAAGTCAATTGATGAAATATGTTCCTTCTGAGGTTCTGAAAAAGGAAAAGGTGTGTCAGTGGTAACTATGCAGTGAAACCGTATAGATTGACTCCCCTAACTTGTTCTTCTGTCAGTAAATGCTCCATTTCCCACAGTTTTCAGTTTCTTTGTTGGATGGGATAGATAAAGGAGAGTCTTCTCTTAGCATTGTTTTCTTCAGAAAAACACAACATAGTTTTATTTGCAGCTGTGTTGGAAAATGTGAGTAATCTGGGACTATTTTCCTCTAGAAAACCAGCTTCCCTTCGCCAGAAGCGCTTTCAGCTTTCTCCCTGGCCTGATGGAAGATGCTTACCGCTTGGGTCCTTTGAAGGTGAGGGAGATTTGTGCATATCCACCCTGCAGCCTACAAGTGAGGGCTGTGGCTGAACTTTCAGCGGTTCAGTTGAAGACCCAGTGCCACCAACTGGTGTGTCTGCCTTTGAGTTCTCTCTGCCTGCAGGGATCGCAGGTCTCAGAGAAACCTCAGCGCTCTCCCTCCTCACTTTCACACCATAGCTGGATGTGAGAAAAATAATGTCTAATTTCACTGTTTGGCTGCATGAAAAACAGGAAGGTTTTTTTAACGTGCTGTCTTCTGCTGTGCCTCATCTGTAACAGGAGGGTTATGCTAGTTTAATTATTTTACATTAGTTTGGTTACTGGAAGAGGAAAATGAGGGAAAGCCTTCCGATGCAGTTGCTGTTGTAGTACAGGTACTTTCTTATAACCGAGTCAGCACGTGCCTTTTTACTGACACTTGTGACAAAACTTTCTCGTACTTATCTGCAATTCAGCTTTTTGTTTTTGTTAAAAAAGGAGTACACAGAATGAAAATCTCATTTAAATAATTTCTGTTTATACAGTATTAAAACTGCAAAATAGTTTTTTCTTGCCCCTCGTGTGCATTCTGCTTAATGGAATTCCTTTATATTACTGATATGTTCTGTAGATAAATGATGTTATATACAGTTCTACATATCTTTCTTTTAGAGAAGTGAAACTTCAAAGTTATGTTTTATGGGTATGCAGGGAACAGAATTCAGGCTGCTTATGTACCAGTCCTGCAAATATTTCAGCAACCTGTTTAAAACCCCTTGTTAGGCGATGCCTTAGTCGTTTTCAGTAGAGGACAAATGCAACGTGGAGTGCAAATCTTAATTCAGGAGCTCTTAATCTTCCTAGGAAATGGACTTCCAAAATTAATTTTATTTTGGTGTCTTTTCAGGACGCTTTACAATTTTTAAGATGCTTCAGAATGTAAATTGGCAAAACTTGAACTCTGATCAAGCAAAGCATCTAATTGGAAGTTTCTTTCAAAGGCTTCCATCTATCATTATGCTGCAAAGCATGTTTGCATCTGCCTTAATTATTTAGCTCATTTTTTTTCTTAGTGCTAAGTTTTATCTATGAAAATTGATCCCCAAGGCCTGAAAATAAATGGAAATAATAATTTAAATGCAAATAGAGTACCCAGATTTTAAGCAGTTAATACTGCTCAAATGTGGTTTTGGAATAGATGTGATTATTAGAAAGACTGATTTACCTTATTTTGCTTTCTTTTAAAAAGTGATTCTAGATTACTGTAGTTTTATAAGTCTGTAATTCTTTGGTTTTCAGGGATTTCTACCTTGGTGAAGGTATATTGGACAAGTGTTGACTTGAAAACTGCTTTTAGGATGTCAGAAGATGACGAAAAAGTTAAACTCCGTCGAATTGAACCTGCCATTCAGAAATTCATTAAAGTGGCAATTCCAACGGATTTGGAAAGGTTAAGAAAACACCAAATAAATATTGAGAAGGTTAGTGTTCAGTGTTTACTAACGTAGTTCTTTTTACAGTATAGAAGCAGTCACCCTGGAAGATTATGTAGAGATTTTGATGACAAGTTGGTTATGAAATGCCTTAATTCAATTTGTCTGAAAATGAAGCTTCTGTATTGTCTGGTACTTCAGTGTGTACAAAGACCTTTACCTTTGTAGTAACTAGTCAGTCTACAGAGTGAGAAACGTTACTGTTTTGTGTTAAAAACTTATTGTAAGGAGAGCAACCCAATAGTCTTCCTTTATTTTTGAGTCAGAGTGGTTTGCCGCCAACTATTCTGAATAACTTACTGTTTGTACCTATCTTGTTCTATATATATTTTTAAGCTGAGATGAGAAAAATAGAGAAATTGAATTATTTAAGTAAATAGAAAAAGAATTGTAGCAAAATTGCAGCATGTTTATATGCTTCTTGTTGACATTAGCTCACACTTGACAGTGAAATTGAATATACTTCCAAGAAAAATTAGTGCCATGTTAAATTCTTCCATATACTGTGGCAATGCCCCTACTGGTAAAATAAACATGCCTGGGACAGTTGTGTGGCATGAATTGGCCTATGTCCGTATTATTAAACCCTCATATTCTGCCAAACACAGTGGCTGCATCCACACTGCTAATTGGGAATGGCCTCTGTTCTGCGTTTATAACACCTTAACCGTTCTCAGGAATTATTTATCTGAGAAAGCCGTTTGGCGTGGCCAGAACCATGCGAGGGACAGTGCTAACAATTTGACAGCACAGATGACCAAATTTCAGACTTGAAGCATTCGCAGTCTCCTTTTATTGGTGTAGCTGTAGCCTGTGGAAACAGAAAAATTGGTTTGTTGAGGAAGGTGGTAAGAGATTTACTAAAACAGGTGATGGCACTAAAAAAAGGAAGAGAGTGAGTGACTCAGGAAATGTGCTTATAGTCGTAATACCAACATTGCAATGGAATTTTTGAAATGGCTGGTAAAAGACTTTTTTTTTCTAGATGAGATTGTACTTAAAACCACAGAAAAATCAGTGACAGTGAGTATCTGTAGTTCTGTGAAGTTCTGGACGTGTTTCTGAAAAATCATACATCATATTAATTTCACTAGGCTTGTTCACGCTATATAAAATCAAGTATATATGTCAGTCTGGATCCTGTAGGATAACTAACTACATTTTTTAACACCTTGGGAAGGAGTGAGTAAATGGGAAGAAAACATGTGAACGTGATTGTGATTTCCTGAAAGGTGGGGTCTGAAGGGTGTATATAATGTTATAAATGAAACTGGTTTGTATTTCGCTGCTGTCACTTGTTCACAACTTTACCATAACTTTGCTGTAACTTTACCAAGTGAGTAACCTTTTGGATTAAATTCTCCATGCCAGGTTTCTGCCTTAAGTGGTTTGGCAATGGGGGAGGAGGGAAAACAAATCCATGTATTTGTTTCTGAGAACATAGTCAGGAAATAATGTGTTGTTCAAGTGATAGTAATTTCTTTTAATAAAAAATATATAGTTTAAGTGATAGTGATTGACAGCTTAGTGATAATTTCTTTTCAAAGCAGTAATATATGTTAGAACAATAACTTGAGATTTTTTGTGGGGTGATCTTTGTTTGGACTGTACATTTTGCTGTGCCTCTAAAAATCTGCCATGTTTTGGCCAAGAGGTACGATTCTGAAAACAAAGTGGTTTGCAGGTGGATACCGGTTAAACTCTACCAGCTGGAGATTGCTAAAGATTAACCCAACACTGGCACGCTCCTGTGCTAGAAATTACCAGAGCTCATTCTTGGAGTTGCTAATTCGATTGGTCGTGAATCTGAGAATGAAAACGGGGATTTTTTTGGTGTTCCCGCAGCCTCACCCTCTTACTTTCCCTTAGTTGTGTGCGGGAGGAAACTCTTCCTGGCTCATGTAAACACAGGATAAAGAACAGGGAAGAAATACCTCAGACAGAAGTGCAGAAATGGTAGCTAACCATGGGACCAGGGAGAAAAACTGGGACAGCGTAAGACCTAGGGCTGCTGGGAGTAATGATGGGAGATGATTGTTTGACTCTTTTCTGGTAAGGATGTAATGAGGACACAATAAGGATATGAACTGCAATATTCACAAAATGAAAGGTGTATTAGTACAATATTTGCCTGAAGCAGTAGCTTCTGAATGAGATGACCTATTTTTTCAGTCACAGCATGTTATTTACTCTTTGCTATTTCATATTTGTATAATTCATGACATTACCTAGATGCCATCTGATTCAGCATTTTTTTGCCTTGGAATTGGCCAGTTTGCAGCAGCCCTGTACTGTAGTGGCCAGGAGCAGCTTTCTGTTTTTCAGCTTCACCCACACAGAACATCTAATTGAGTTACTTTGCACTGTAGCCAGAGTACAGAGGAGTCAGTATTAGCTTGCTCTTGGGTGAGATGATGGGGGACCAGGGAGCCCCGACTGTTGATTGCCCTGGAGAGGTGTACGGCCTCCAGGGATCAGTGCGTACGTCTCTCCATGTGCATGGCCCGTACCTAGCAGTGGCCATAGAGCTAGCTAAGGGCAGCTAGTGAAGAATAATGCAGAACAGGGCAGGTTTCGGAGGTGCCGAGAGGAAAGCATCATAATAATTGCTTTGCCATGCAAGCTGTTTCATTCAGATAGAGACAGTCTTGGTAGCTAGGTTGTTCCCTTCTTGCTCTAACCAGAAGTTGCACAACTGCTCATGGAAGCAACATTTGCCGTAATCCACCAAGAGGGATTTCTTGGTTGGAAAGGTAGAGTTTTTGGTCTGTAGTTGGCTTATGTTAAAATTGTGTTAAAAATTATATCTTCAGGGCAGCACTCCAGTTAACACCACCAGCATCAATGAGTGTGGAGCAGTGAGGCGTACCATTCTTCAGAGTCTTGAGGAAGGCGTCCAGAAATGAAGGGATGCAGTTAATAAATACCCACTAAAGGGTGGCGTAAAAGCTACAGCCTTGCTTGAGAGGAGCAAACAGGTGGTTAATGGAAAAAGGTACTCTTGATGGGAGGGGGGAGCTGACCTGCCAGTACAGAATGGGAAGCGATTAGCAGGGCATATTAGCAGTACGGAAATGGTTTTGTTGCACTTTGAAGGCAAAAATAAGCTTTTGATGTGTGTCAGGTAGTAATTAGGGAGAGACGATGGAGGGGATGGGCATAACTGTTACGCTGCTTGGTTTTTTTTTGGAAGAATATTACTTTGTACAGCTAAATAGATTCTTTGCTAAGTATTGTCCATATATGTAAAGCCCCCCTCATTTAGGGATGTGTAAACACCCTAACAAGAAGCTTCAGAAGGCATTGGGTGCTACAGTGAAAATCGGAGATGTGGTCGGTTATTGCACTGTGTAGGACTTACCAGTGTGAGAGATGATCTTGGAAATCACTGCGTTTTGCAGAACCTGGTCAGTGAGGAGGGGTGGCCAGTTACTGGTTGATCCCGCTGAAAATCTTATACATATTTAGACAAAGGATAATTATGCTATATCCAGCTAGATAGTGTTACCATGGTGTCAGGGAAGGGGTGAAATAGCTTCCACTTAGTTCAGCCACGTGTTGGTCAGCTGAAGTCTTTATTGGCCCAGCAGCTCACTTGAGTCAAGCATTCCTGTTTTGCAGGCAGAAGGGGAGATCGTTGTAAGGATAGTTTTCTGTGGCCAGAAGAAAATGCAGAAAATATTAGCACTCAGGATGAAATGAGTCGTTAGGTTCGTTTTGATTTAGCACTTTGTTCAAAGCATTGTCAGAGAAACTCGTGCATGGCCAGAGTTGAATTATAGGCAATACAAACCGCAGCGTTTCTGTGGCGGCACTCGGTGACCACATGGAAATACCAGGGTGCTTTACTGAGTTGAATTTTGTATTTTGAATGTAAAGATCTGATGCAGTCTAGAAGTATTTGGTTTGGACACTTCTTGAGATTTTCAGGTTGCTGGTAGCAATGTGAATGATCTGTTCAGTCAACATAATAAAATTTGCATATCAGAAATATTTGCATATCAGCCTTTAATTGTAAAAAGAGTTCTTTAAACTGGTAACTGTGTTTCCTCTAGAACAACACTTTTATGAAAGCAAGAAGTGGTGGCAATGTTTAGTACAGATTTGTCTTTGATTACAGAATATTTTTAATTAAAAATTTCTGCATCTCTAGAGAGTATAAGTCCTGGCAGATTCGATATTTGGATTAGTAATTAACAGAATTATTAGAAACAAGTAACTATGGATAAAACCTTCAAATAAACAATTGGTAACTACCAGAAGGTATTCAGCAGTACTGAAGGCTTCAGAACTGCTGTGTATTGACAAAAAATATAAGGTATGAGCATTTATGAGAAGTAATAACATCTGAGTAAAAAAATAGTCCCTAAATGCCAGGTTCTTTAAAAAGTCCACACTCAGTGAAGTGTTCTTAAAATTTTAAAGTTTTAGGGTTTTTTTAAAAATAATTTTCTTGCTGTAAGAACTATAAATATTCAGAAGTTTATTGATTTATGAGAAAGAATAAAAATATGACAAATCTGAATTTGAAATCTGTCACCCGAGATGGTTTTAGATTGTCAGAACACCAGCAATAGTTTAGTTCAAATACTTGCATAATAATTTACATTTTTAGATCTTTTACATACATTGTAGCCATAATGAATGTGTTACAGTACTTATGTGAGCTGTCAGCGTCAGCAGCTTAAATGGTTTTCTCTAAAATACTTTTTGTAAAATTAACTTTCAACCATGTAAGCCAAACATCCCTAGAGGTAAAAGGATAATTTTGTAGAATCTGGTCCTGTTTATTTTAGAGGCTACTTTTAAGCAAAAATCACTAATTATGTCAAATTGCTTAGAGCAGCAACATTATTTACTTATGATGAAGCCAATATCTCTCACCTCATTTCATGAATATTGATTTAAACCTTAGGTTCCAGAGATAGTCCAAACAATTAATCTACTAAATCACTGTTTGAAGAAACTATAAAATCAATATATAATGAAATTTGACCTTGAGTACACCTTTTCAGAGGAAGTGGCTACCATAAATCCATCGTCATAGCATTGCTTCTCAACTATTTGAGAGTGCAACTTTCAATATGACAGTTTCTGAAGACTTACATCTTTAAGAAATCAGTACCCTATACTTGTTGTTTTTTTTTTTTCTTTTAATGTTGTCCCTGTAGAGTTCTTGGTTTTGAAAGCACATTCTGTGGATTGGATGGCCTTTCACTCCAAAAGAGGGAATAAAATGCATGCTGTTAGCCTCTGTTAGATGAAAGCAATTGTCATGGTACTAAAGGAAGGTAGAGGTTTTGGCATGCTGCCCTAAACTTTGTTGGTGATAAGCAACAATCCTTTAAAAACAAAAAAAAAGTGCTGTAAGACATGGCATCCTTGCCTTTGTTGCTTTCAGTTTTAATTTTGTTTCCCATAACTGTGCCAAAGTTAAAGGATGTTGTGTGAAACACTTTTTACCTTTGGCTGGGGACCATTGTTGTGGTGGGAAGATACATAAAGGTGACACAAAAGGAGAAGTTAAGGTGTCTGAGTCTTACTGCAGTCTTCATCAGAGCACAGACATTTGTATAAGGTTTCATTCTAAAGAGAGTTCCCAAATCAGAAAGGGACAAAGAGGATAAAAGATTGTCTAAGAGCAAACTTATGTTTTGTATTTCCGATGTGGAATATAAATTATTTGGCAATAGCACAATTATTTTTAAAGATCATAGAACGATACAGTGGTTTGGGTTGGAAGGGGCTTTTAAGACCATCTGGTCCAACCCCCCTGCCATGGGCAGGGACACCTTCCTCTAGCCCAGGTTGCTCAAAGCCCCATCCAGCCTGGCCTTGAACACTGCCAGGGAGGGGGCAGCCACAGCTTCTCTGGGCAACCTGTGCCAGTGTCTTGCCACCTTCATAGTAAAAAATTTCTTTCCTATGTCCAGTTTAAACTTACCCTCTTTCAATTTAAAAGCATTGCCCCTTGTCCTGTCACTACAAGCCTTAGTAAAAAGTCTGTCTTATATAAGCCTATATGTTCTATATAGCCTTATATGTTCTAGGAAGCCCCTTTTACATAGTGTAAGGCTGCAGTGAGGTCTCCCTGGAGCCTGTTCTTCTCCAGGCTGAACTCTCTCAGCCTTTCCTCATAGGAGAGGTGTTTCCAGCCCTCTGACCATTTGAGTGGCCCTTGTCTGGACTTGCTCTAACAGGTTAGGGTTCCACAGGTATTTTTACTACATGGCTGTCCCTTAGTTTTGCATGCATTTATTAATGGTAAATAATGTCAATACTGTCTCTCAAGGTTTGCTGTCCTTGAGTCCCATAGAGTGAACGTTGCCCAGGAGTATGGCCTATTTTGTGTTTGGTGACAAAGAGAAGTCAACAAGGAAGAATTCTCTGACCACATGAATGTCATTGCTCTGGGTGTATTCAGTCATTGGATTCTTTGAAGTCATCACTAGCATACTAGGAATTTGAAGCAAAGTAATAAAACTTTGAAATATGTAAAGCTGATTAATGTGCTGAGCATTTCTAGTAGAAATTTTAAAGAGCAATAAAGGTTTCCTGAGGAATTCTTCTCGTTGTACTTAGCTGCAAAACAGGATTTTTTGTTATTTGGTACGCGGACATTGTGTTACAGTCAGCTGAAACTGAAAAGGTGATTTTTCCTCAAGCCTCTTCTGTTCTACCCTCAGAAATTCCTGTTTCAGTACTCTTTCAGAGGTGACTGAATTGGAAGATCTACTGTTGATACAGACTTTTTTGTTCGTTTTATTTTAAAGAACAATGGCAGTAATTTTAATGGCATAATAATTTATGCAGAAGTTGCTAGTTTCCTAGAAAAATCACTTTTACCTGACTTAATTGAACGCAAAACCTTTTCTCTTCCATAGCACTACAAAATCCTAACATGAAATAACTCTTTTTTTTCTGAAAATGAGAAGTAACTTCAGATTTCTTGTTGTATTTTAGGAAGCTGAGTAACTTACGATCTTTATTGCGGTGGCCTCTAAGATTATGAAAAGAATTAAGGAAATGTGTAGGCTGTTGATAAAGTTTTTTATTGGTTACAAAGCATATTAAGAAATTAAGGAATTAAACTTTACATAAAAATACCTCAGAAGTCATGGTGTATATATTTTGTCTTGTTATTTAAACATTAAAAAGAATGTTCTAATATTGTCTGGTATTGTAAATGAATTCTTTGATGGCTTCAGCCCATGTTCCAGGAATTGCAGCTTCTACTTCTATTGTTTTACTACTCTTTTTCCTATTAATGTCTCTATATTCTTTATGTCAACTGGCAATAGCAGAGATTGATTTATTTTAATGATGAAAAGGTTTACATCTGATGATATGCAGTGGTTTTGCAAAACTTCCTCTCTGCTAATGGAAGAATTACTCTGGTCTCTGTCCCGTGGCAAGTGCTGTCTGGATAGTTTCCTGTTGAAGTTGGTGGAGCCTCATGCAGGTGCCAAATCTGCCCTGATGGTTCTCCTAACTGTGTTTGTAACTGTATGGAAATGGTAAGCGTAAATGTAGACAGTGGCGTTATGTAATGAATACAATTTTCTTTGTAAATAATACCAGATACCTTGTTGTCCTATACAACCGGTACTGCTTATCCCCTATTCCTTTTTCCTCCTCCTGCCCTTTGTTTTGCTGACCACCAAGTGATTTATGCCACAGAAGTATCGGGAGGCTGCAGTATTTCTTTGTTGTTAAAACTGATGCTGAAACCCTGGTTATCTGCAGTTCAGTAAAATACATTGTACAAAATACATTGCCTTTTACCTCTCTAATTTTGCACTGGAAATGCCTATGACTCAGCTTCTTTACTGTCAATTTCGGAAAACTGAAGTGGTTATTTACTGAAGATTCATGTTTTATGTACAGCCAGTTGGTAAAAAGTATTTTTCCTCTATTTTAGTATCAAAGGTGCAGGCTCTGGGACAGATTGCATGAAGAGCACATTAATGCAGGACGAACAGTTCAGGTAAGGATATTAAAATGACTGTGATATTAATGGAATTAAATTACATATGTAGTACTGGTTACCTCAGGGATGGATCTTCACAGAGACGTATATTTGACAGGTGGATTCGACAAATACATGGTATTGCTTTACTTCATTTAAAAGGTAGGGATTTCCTAATTGTGTCCTATGAGGCAAATACAGTCAGAAATGTTTCAGGATTCTTGAACAAATGGGTTTGGAGACTCTAGCCTTTTGCAAACTGTCCTCTTACATTGCTAAATTAGAAGCCATGAATTGCAACAAGGGATACTGTTAATTTTAAAGCATGGTTTCAGACCAAACACAGAGCATCTGGACTACTAGTTTGGTGTGCACGTGTCTTGTTAGATGCATCATATCATCAAAGGAGGAAATACCAGACGCGTTTGTTAGCATGGCATCATGTCAGTGACCTCATGCGTAGTCACCCATAACTCAGCACATGGGGAATCTCACGTCTATTCACAAAAAAATGCATGTCTTGATGAAAATGATGCAAAAGCTAATGCCAAACATCAGCCTTCACACTGCGAAACAGCACACAGCCAGAGAAGATGATCAATAAACACAAAGACCAGATCTGCACTGCAGAGTCTGCTGACACAAGCGTAGCAGCTAGTGGTTATAACCTGCTGTACTGGCAAAATTCTGGGGGCAGACATATCATTGCCAGCGGGAGAGGCATCTTGTGTTGGTTTCACAGATGTTGTTCAGAGGAGGGACGTGACTTTGTTACTAGAACGAACCTTTTGTGAGCTACGCTGAATCTAGACAAGCAGGCTTTGCCAGCAGGGGTAGCACAGTGCTAAACTACTGTATTTCATAATTCTAATACTGTAAGTTCCCGTGTTTGTTGCAATGCCTTACTGACTCCTGTGGGAAATTAGACCAGGCTAAAAATGAAAAAAAAAAAAACTCAGAAAGAAGAACTTAATCCTAATTGAACAAGAATATTAGACAGTAGGCAGAGCTGGAGTTACGTATCTTTTTGAGGAGTGGAAGGTGTTAATGGGCTTTTTTAGTGTGGATGATAAGGTATGTATGAAATCCACCTGATTTTTCTGTTATTTGGAGTTTTGAATGTGTATTTTGATTTTTCACCAAGTGTTTTTGAAATTGGAATAGAAGTTTATTCTTAATATTGAAAGAGTCTTCCAAAGGTGGTAGTCCTATTAAAACAATGGCATCCTAACAGATGTGGTGTAGTAAGCATGTGTTTGCTTATGTTTGTGCTCTAATCTATTTTCACATCTGAGGAGTAGGAAAGGCTTCTCTTGGAACTCCTTTATTATCAGTACAATTTGTTTAGTAAGACAAAATCTATCAATAATTGGAGAAAAAGTAATCATGTTGAAGATGTTTTTAAATATGTTAAGTGTTTTAGTAATAAAACCTCCTATTTGTCTCTAGAAACATTTATATTTGTCTGGAACCTGAAGCCTGCCATCTTCACTTTCAGCCAAAATAAATTTCTTATATTTTATTTCATGCTTACTGCTTTTAGATCTGGACACAAGTTATGCATTAAAGTGGTACACATTTGGATATTCAGAGAGCAGAATAAGTATCTGGGTCCACGCAAGAAAAGTAGACTAGCTCTTTGTTTTAATTAAATAGTTAGGAGTCTGGAGTACTGGATAATAAATTATATGACATGTAGAATGTGTTTGCTGTAAGCTGTTTAAATGTTTACCAACGGACTTGTGATCTGTTTGTTTGCGAAGAAATCAGATTAATTATTGTGATACCAAATGTTCTCTTCAGCACACACTTTGCTCTCAAAATTAGATGTTGTAAAAATACATTAGGAATCCCTAAGTCAATATTGACCCAAGGCATCCGCCACAGGTTTTAGACAATTATATGCACAGCCACTCTGCATTTAATCCATGTGCACATAATTAGCCATTTTTCTGAATTTTCAGTTTACCCAGAATAATTACTTCTGTTGTACTTTTGATGATGGTCAAAATTAGAATAGAAGTATAGATGAGCATAACATATACCTCTTCTTTCTGGTGACTGGATACCACATAAAAAATCTTCTAAAAAGGAAAGTGAAGAAACTGGGGAAATCTTCGTACAGGGCATTCAAAAATACTGAGAAAAAAGCTCTTGTATGCTGTGTATTAGTTTTCATGAATGTGCTCTTGTAGGTTTTAATTTTTAGGTATGATCTGTGGACTAAAGTATGAGGGCCTGAATAAATATGTGGTTTTGCTAGGCTTTACTCACATATATGCTGACTGTACCACACAGTTAATTATCGCAAGATTTAAGTTACTGTCAATGGAATGGCAGTATTTTGTTGTAACACCTAAGGACTGCCTTGATCATAACGAGAGGCAGAAAAATGCTGCAGTTACTAGAGAGGATATAAAGCATTGAACAAAAAAAGAAAAAATACTGTTGATGAATTATCTGGCTTTAGTCTATATTCAGCCCACAAAAAGAGATTTTGTTCTGCAAAACATACCTAGGCAGACGTAGTCTCTCCACTGTGTTGCTCTAATATGGAAAGCTACTTGAAAGATGTTAATCTATTTTTTTTTCTTCTTCATTTTTATGATTTCCATTTCAACTGGAAATGGTTTACAAGTAAAAGATGGTTTTCAGTCAGCTCTCTTTTGCATAAATCTCCAAAGCTTAGTTGTATGGCTCATGTCTTCTGTACCATCTTTAAAATTATGCAGTCTTCAGATTAAATGTCTTTCTGGAGTACTACACTATGTGCTAGGAGAGCATGAGAAGCAGGGTAGATGAGTGTCTGTATTGCTGCAGGAGATTGTTTGTGGTATCCGTGCAGGGTCATGTAAAACCAGCTGACTATTGCAGCCCGTGGCATCTGTAGGGTAAATATATCCTTAAACTCTGATTTTCTTTGACCTATGCCAAGAAATTTGTCACATATATCCTTTATTACATTGTTTTGAACAAAGTCCAGAGAAGACAGGTGAGGTTAAGATTACATTTGCACAGCTAAGCTACTGCAATATTTTCTTAAAAATCATATTTATGTTCGAGAGAGTTTAAGGTGGTGGGTTTGTTTGGAGGCACTGTTTACTTCTTAAATTAAAACAACAACATGCAGAATGAAGGGAGAGTTGACGGTCATTAATGCACAGAAGACAGGAGATAAAGAGAAAAAGGGACTGATGCGCTGGACAAGACAGATCCTGTGTCAGCCATGTACTATTTCAACATAAAGAGTCTGAAGTGTAAACTATCAGAAAATGTATGTGACATTACATTTAATGATAATACAACCAAGAAGACGAGAAAGAGAATGATGGTGGCAGAGATTAAGTATAATAATGGCATGACCACCATGATTCAGTTAGCTGGTGTAGGCTGATGGGGACAGAGTAAGTGACGTGCGGGAGTTCCTGAGCGCTCAGGGAACATCGGCCTTGCCAAGGCTGCGGGGCTGAAGCGGATGCTTACACTGCGATTTTCAGGTAGCTGTTTCTGGGGGCCTTAGACAGAACTTCAGGTTATTTCTGTAGCTGGTAGAGATATGTTAGATGGAAATAATGCTACAGCTCAAGTCACTGCTGCCTTTTCAAGGGTTTTGGTGCCATCTCAGCCCATTGACATTCGTACAAGGTGGAGCCATGCGGACCTGGTGTTTATCCTGGTGCCCAGGGGCCTCACGCTGAGTCAGCACTGAAGCACTGAGGTGTCCTTACGCTCTTGTTACTACCTCTTTTCCTTCTGCTGTTACGTGTCCCTAATCAACAGCGTGCCATGGCAGGGTAGCCCAGGTCCCTGCCATGGGCACGGTACTGGGGGTTGCTGCATGCGTTTGCCTGCTGTTGAACAGGAAGTTCATTATTTCCTTCCTTGTTGTCATCCACTGCTTTTTCTCAATTGTAATGAAGTTGGTTGCACAGAAGAGGCAGGTTTTGCTGGTATAACACTGGTGGTGGTGTTCCCGAGTGTTAAGTATTTGAGCGTGGAGTGATGATGATATTTTAAGGCGGCCTACAGTAAGCCCATGGAAATACAGCATGTGTTTTTCATCAGGTTTGAAAATTCAGCTGTCACCATTAGTGATGAAAAATTACTGCTCTGAAAAACAAATACTGAAAAAAAATGAAGAATTTTTACTCTTTTCTGTAAATAAGGTTTATTGGTTTTCTGAAAATTCCTGTTAAGACTTCTGAATTCCTTAGGGAGTATATCGCTTTTCTCATGTCCAAGACATCTGTAGAGGAACTCCTGTTCGTAAACCACTTAGGGGGAGCAGAACATGGGAAGATACTTTGTGGTTTTAAAGATAATTCTAAAACTCGAATACCTATGATAATTCCTTCACTTATTGAAAATTGTGTGCTGGGTAATAAGGTAAGCTTAGTGGGCAGATGCGTACAGTCATTTTCAGCAACAGTGATTTAAAAAAGACAACTTTCACTGAAACCCTCCTTTGGCTCATTTGTCTCTTTTTGTATTTTACTTTCTCATATAAATTTGTAATTTATTCTTTTTTTTTATTGAATGTGTTTGTAAAGATTTTGAACAGAATGGAAAAACAGTGCAACTTCATTATGTATGACTTCTCTGTTTCTTCCCATTTTGGATGTGTTGATAGAGTCAATAGATTTTTCACAGTACTTGTGAAAACCATGCCACTTCTCATTTACTTTTCTGAAAAAAATCCATTATATTTGTTCATATAATATAGTGAATCCACCATCTTGTTGGATCTCCCAGACCTACCTCCAAATTTGTGGATGCTTTAGAAAAATTAGGCTCAGACTTTGTGTCCCTACCTCCGTTCTGCATCCATTCAAGAAGAACAGTGAACCTTACTCAGATAAAGTCCTTTGAGACCTAGGGATGAAACCACTATATAATAGCTATGTAACATTTGGAAAAGAGGAAACGGCCTCAAGTTGCGTCAGGGGAGGTTTAGATTGGATATTAGGAAAGATTTCGTTACTGAGAGAGTGGTCAGGCATTGGAACAGGCTGCCCAGGGAAGCGGTGGAGTCCCCATCCCTGGAGGTGTTCAAAACACTTGTAGATGTGGCACTTCAGGATGTGGTTTAGCAGACATGGTGGCGTTGAGGTGACGGCTGGACTTGATGATCTTGGAGGTCTTTTCCAACCTTAATGGTTCTATGATTCTCTGATTCTGTAATTATTTTCATTATATAGAAAAAATATGCAAACAGCATAAAGCTGAGAGAGACTAAGGGATTCTGGTGGAGAGGATAGGATTAGAATTCATAATGTTGAGAAAAGACCTGAAAAATGAGTGTGTTTTTGGATGGAGACAATTGTTGGTTGTATAGATCCAGCATGGGAAGCTATTGGGGCAGGCCTTCTGCAGAAGAGGACTTGAGGGACACAGAGTAGAAGTGAGCCAGTACTGTGGCAGTGACACAGAAAAGCCAAATAATGTAGGGGGGGATGTAAACAGGAGAGCAGTCAGTGTGGTCTTTCATAAAGTCGCTTTGGTCAGGGTGCCAGGTAGAATAATTAGTGCAGCTTGGGCACCACACTTTTAGGGAAGCTACAGACTGATTAGGGAGTATTCAGGGAGAGCAGTAAAAATGGTCAGAAATTGAGCAAACGAGACTTATTTGGAAAGACTGACAAATTAGTTATTTTGCGCAAACAACACCTGACAGTGACGTGCTGACTGTTTGCAAACATGGAGAAGATGGCTGCAAAGAGGACGGGGCTTGTCTTTGTCTTTCTCTGTTTTGAACAGAGCGGGTTAGAAACACCTGGTTTAAACCAGGGCAAGAGAAATTTCTGTTAGACATGAGGAAAATACTGTAGCAATTAGGATAATGAATTCTTGCAATATAATATCAAGGAGGTTGTAGCTCTTCGTAAGAAGTCCTTTTAAGACTGGATTAGATAGACAACGGTCAGAGATAAAACAGCGACCACAGATCATGCTCAGAAGGGATGACTGCCCAAGGTTTTTGCCAGCTTTACTTTCCTACAGTTTTTGTGAGAAAGCTGTTTGAAACCAAGACTGTTAATTGTTTTTGGAAGTTAACAGGCCAAAGTTTCAAATATTAGGAAGAAAAATTCTGTGTCTTTTGGGCTGAATTTGGTGAGTTTTAAACCAGGAGTTCCTGTAAATGAAAGCAGGATTTTGTATTACTTTCCTCATTGAGTGAGCTTGGTTTTAAAAGTGGAAACAGTTGGAAAGAAGGTGATACACTTTTATGCTCGACCCAGAAATTGAACTCTATCCAATTAAAATGATTATGAAAAGAAGTCACAGTCATTTGCATATCCATAACATTTATCATGTCGCAGCCTGGTGAGCTCCTAAGACGTGTCTCCTCGCAGCGGGGCTGAGCTTTCTTGCTAGACTGAATCCATTCAGCTTCTGTTTAACTGACGATAAATGGAACCAGAGTCCTCTGCAAGACCACAGAGGAAGAGGTGCTAAAATTAAATTTCGCCAAACAGGCAAATATCAGCGTCCGATTCCTCCATCTTCTTTCTCACAAGTATTTTTCTTTGATCAGCAAGTGAATAATGAATAGTGAAGGCGAGGATCCGATTTAGCCGTTACTTAGGGTGGGTAGTTCGCACCTCTTCAAGCTTCTCCTCAGGATTTTTGAGGAGAACAGCAGCAGGTTGGTGGCTGTGTTGGTCACTGCAGAATAACCGTCTTCATTATAGCCAGGCACTGCCTGCACTGGTAATTTGCCCCAGCTGCAGCTGCAGTGGTGCAGATCCCCAGCAGAGCTATGTTTTAACTCAATTTCAGCTGGGAAATTTTCCCTTTTTTTTTTTTTTTTTACAGAAACTGCTTTGGAAGCATTGTTAGCTCATCCCAGACTCTACTATTGTCACTGTGTCACAACATGTTCTTGTGTGGCGTATCATTTTTTGTCTCCATTGTGGCCAAAGATGGGATAATGATAATTTTGTTTCCTGAAACAAAACAGCAGGATCAACTTTGCTCAGTCCCCTGCATATAATTCTCACAAAATAGATAATTAAATGTTGTGTCTAGATAGTCCCATTTTGTCTTTTAAATGAAATTCCAAGGTTTTATAAACTGATAATTTTGGCACGTGGTGGACTATGACAGTGATGGCATTCTCCTTTTCATACTTACGGGCAGACCGTGGGAGGAAGATAACAGGAAGAGCAAGGTGGTTTGAGATGAGAAATGTATGAGGAAAATTATTGAGTAGCTGTCTCTAATTCAACTCAGTATCTCACAAAATTATTTTTTGTCTCCCTTTTTTTAAATTGTTATTCAGTGTTTTTACTTGGGGTTAGCCTTAAATAATGCAGCCTAAATTGACGAGTCGTCCTTTTATTTTAAGCATACAACAGAACATACGCTTAGTAATTTGACAAATTATTTTTACGAAATAATAGTTCTTTCTTTGCTTGCCTAATATGGCAAGTGCAGTGTTACTTCAGTTTTTTATTGAATTAATGTCCTTCTTCTCTAATTATATTTCTACTATTTTTTCATATATTTTAAATTAGTTCTACTAGCGTATATAAATAAAATAAGTTTCATCTAGTTCCTGCTTTTCCAGGTGAGCAATATTGCCTTTCTAAGGCATTACCTATACCTGGTTTGTATTACTGAAGAAAACCCGTATTTTTCTAACCACTAGCCGGTGTTAATCCATTCTCTTGTTTTTCTGTGAGAAGAATATTCGAAAGAACTGGTAAATAGTGCAATAGATAATATAATTTATTATATCACCTAATTACATAATGCAATTAATGTTATTTTTATTACAGTCTTACTTTTTTATAGTTAGATAAAAAGTCTGTCCTAAAACAATGAGTGGTATAATTTAAACTACAAATTTTCTCTTTTCATTTGTAGAAAAAGAACAGTTGGGTGCATTTTCAGATTTTAAAAGCCTAGGCAATAAGAAAACCCCTCTATTTTTGCTGTAGACAGAAGTTTATCTCACAGGAGATGGCTGCACACAGACTCTTCTTGCTAGTTGTGAATAGTTTATATCTTCTCAAAACTTTTGTAACTAAAGAAATATTTCTATATTTATTATATATGATATTCCAATCAAACAAATGCTTTTTTCAGAAGAAAGGCAAATATATATATAAATACTGAAAAAAAGAGAGTAATCCTTCTCCTTTGTTCCTGAATTTATCTTTACAAAGTGAAAATGGTAGTTTTGGGGTAGTTGGGGGTTGTGAATGATTGTATCCTGAAGTGCTATAATCGCCACAATCAGTTATTAGAAAAAAAAATAAAAACACCACCAAACTTTGAGAAGCAATCAATTACTTTATTTGGCTATTATTTTAATTTGTTGCAACCTGTGTAAATATTTTGGCAAAGGCCTAAACTGATCACAGACACCAAAATAACTTGAGTAATTACATAGCGAATTGATTAGTTAAATACCTTAATTGAAACCCAAAATAAAACAAACTGACTTCTTTACTTGAAAAAGTGGAGAAAGTATGAAATTGACAGCAAGAAAAAAAATATTGAGGGGGATGGCTTCAAAAATATTTCTCCCTTGTTTCGCGGTTGGCTGGTACTATGGATAAATTAGTCCTCCGGAGAAGGTAATAGGTACCATCTCTTCCTCGATTTGTGGTTCTCACGCTCCTAGGGCAGAGAGCTTAGTTTCCCGCAGGGAAAGCAGGCCATGTCCAGAAAGACTCAGCAGCGTGTCCCGCTGATGCCTCGCTGCACTGTTGTGCTGGCAGCTACAGCCCCTGATTAATTTTTTTATAGATAGGGAACGGAGTGAACTCAACAAACACAAGCAAATATTAAAACTGCAGCAGGCTCAGCGAGCTGGGTCTGCTGCAGCGGCAGCTCTGAGTGAGAAGCGCTCGGAGGCACCAGAGCCTTCCTCTGTGGGCAGCTGGGTATCGCTGCCCGCTGCGGGACTGGCATCATCCCCCCAAGGAGGAGCAGGAGATGGGTCACTGACTCTGAAGAGTTCATCTCGAGGTTGAGCTACTTTCAGTGAGGACTGGGCCCTTCTCTGCAGAGCGCTGTGTTTTTTATCATAGAATCATAGAATGCTTTGGGTCAGAAGGGACCTTTAGAGGTCACCTAGCCCAACCCCCTGCAGTGAGCATGGACATCTTCAATCAGACTAGGTTGCTCAGAGCCCTGTCCAACCTGGCCTTGAATGTTTCCAGGAATGGGGCATCTACCACCTCTCTGGGCAACCTGTGCCAGTGTTTCACCACCCTCATAGTAAAAAATTCCTTCCTTGTATCTACTCTAAATCTACCCTCCCTTAGTTTAAAGCCATTGCTCCTTGTCCTATCACAACAAGCCCTGCTGAAAATATGTTCCCCATCTTTCCTATAGCCCCACTTCAGGTATTGAAAGGCTGCAATCAGGTCTCCCTGGAGCCTTCTCTTTTCCAGGCTGAACAGCCCCAACTCTCTCAGCCTGGCCTCATAAGAGAGGAGTTCCATCCCTCTGATCATTTTTGTGGCCCTCCTCTGGACCTCCTCCTGGAGGATGCAGGACTCCAGGTGGGATCTCACCAGAGCAGAGCAGAGGGGCAGAATCACCTCCCTTGACCTGCTGGCCACGCTTCTTTTGATGCAGCCCAGGGTACAGTTGGCCTTCTGGGCTGCGAGCGCACATTGTTGGCTCATGTCGAGCTTTTCATCTACCAGCACCCCCAAGTCCTTCTCCTCAGGGCTGCTTCCAATCCCTTCATCCCCCAGCCTGTATTGACAGCGGGGGTTGCTCCGACCCAGGTGCAGGACCTTGCACTTGGCCTTGTTGAACCTCATGAGGTTCACACAGGCACACTTCTCAAGCTTGTCCAGGTCCCTCTGGAAGTGGGGTGACTCTTCTACAGGAACAGTGCAAAAAGACCAGGCAATAGCACTGGGTCACAAAATAGCCCCCCAGGGTGGGTTCAAGGGGAGGATTCACCGGCTTTTACAGCAGTTTCGGGTGCCTCTGATGGGCGAACCAGCTGTGGTCAAATGGTGCAATCCGGAAACGAAAGTGTATGTAGTGGAGAGGTGATCTAGAACATAGGGATTGCTTGAACGCTGGGACTTCTGAGGGTTTTTCTTGTCATGGGTTATTAAAACTTAGAAATGGCACTTTTAATGATTATTTAAAGATAATCAGGATGAAAATTGCTTCCCAAACAAAAAAAGTGTCTGGTGCTCTTATGTAGTAAGCTACAAAATAACTCTTAAAACTGTTACAGCAACTCCGAGCCAATATGAGGGAGATGGAGAAACTCTGCTTGCGAGTCCGACAGGAAGACATCCCAGTTCTGCAGAGAATGATAAATCCAGTTAAAGAGGAAGCTTCATTTGCCATAAAAGACTTCCTGCAGCTCCATTCTGAATCTGCAGAAGAGCTTAAAAAGCAGCTCGAAGGACAGGAGGATGCCTCTTTAACCAGATCTGCAACTGTAGGAGGAGGTAGCAGAATTTCATTTCTATATCTCTGATATCTGTATTGTTGTATGCAGTCCGCATTTTCTGACCAGAGTAACAAGTAAACAAATGAGATTTCAGTTGAAGAATATTTGTTAATCAAGAAGTGGAGTTTCTTTCCCTACACCACACTTTTCTCATGACCCGTGACTGAGTTTTCAGAAGTGGAGAATGCTCTAGTTGAAGTATCTTAAGAGATGAGATGGTTGTGGCCTTCCATGAAAGAGATCCTGTAGCCTTGGATCTTGAAACAGAAGACTCTTCATACAAGAAGAACGCTTACATTCATGTTTTGCAGTAGCTTGACTTCTTTCGCTTGCCCCTGCAAATCACTTGATTGTGTGCGAGTAATAATTTAGGCCCTTTTCATTGAATTAGCACTTGCAACATCAAGAAGAAAACAGTTCTTATATGACAGACAGTATAATGTGCCACGGCTGAAATACCCGGAAAAGAGGAGTGAGTCTCTATATAAAGGAGAATATCTCTTCCTGTAGCATTTTGTCTCGGTAACTGACAAGAAAGCAGAAAACAGTATAAATCCATTTAAATAAAAGATTTTGAAAACACACTGTAATGTGCTATGAGTCAGACATGTTTGCTGTTTATCCCTCCTTTCTCTGGAAAATGTCTTGCATTCCTAACGTTCTGTGTTCAGGAGAAGCCCTCATTATGCCCTGGTACCAGCTAGTGTTCTCTTCTAATGATCTGTGAGAAAGTTGGTTGCATCAGGATTAAATTCTTCCACATAATAGTAATTAGTTTGATTGCTGCAGTAGCAGTATTGTTTAAAATTGTTTTGAAATTTCATGTGTCTAAAATCGAAAGAGTATTCTCAGTTAATGGCATTGTAGAAGGACCTGCCATCAAATGTGATTTCATGATCCTTCTTGTTGCTATATAGAGAACTACAAGAATTCTTTCAAGTGTGATTAACAAGCCAGCAAGTCTAATGGTCAAACAGGGAGAAAAGAGAAGTAAATTTAGAAGACTGGGCTTGCTTTTGGGAATGTAATTTGCAGTAGTATCAGAAAGCCTTATGAATGTCAAGATATATTGAATATAGAACCACAGAATGGTTTGGGTTGGAAGGGACCTTTGAAGACCATCTAGTCCAACCCCCCTGCCATGGGCTTGGACACCTTCCACTAGACCAGGCTGCTCAAAGCCCCATCCATCCTGGCCTTGAACACTTCCAGGGAGGGGGCATCCACAACTTCTTTGGGCAACTTGTTCCAGTGTCTCACCACGCTCATCATAAAAAATTCTGTCTTCTTACCAGGCCAATAAAAAAGACTGAATTGGCTTCTGATGTACGCGTCTTGACTTTCTGAACACCTTCAGCATCTTGTAGTTGATTGTTCAGTAGTTTGTCCTAATACTCTTTGTGGGTTTCACAGTCTGGTTATTTGCTTCATTGTCCTTCCCCTCCAAAAAAATAAGATAATAACTAAGTCTGTTCTCTTGCAGTCCTCTGGGACCCTCTGGCTCAGCTGTTATTTTCTTTCTTTACCTGGCAATGCGCTTGTACTTATTTTGTCCTCCCCTAACTTGAAAAGCATTCACAGAAACTTTCTTGCTACCATTTGTGCCCCTTGGTAGTTGCAATTTATTTGTGTCCTAGTCCTTATGATAGCAACTTTCCAGGCTTGTATTATTGCTTGTACTCATTTTAATTGTGTGTTAAATTCTTGATATCCAGGGCATTGAAGAGCTCTTGCTGAATCAATAAACATTTTGCTCTGCATCAGGAAAATTTTCTTTCATCTTCAGTATAGCCTGTTTTATTAGTGTAATATAGTATAGACTATTTTAGTGTGTATATATATATTATATAGTATATATTTCATATATATTAGTATATATGTATATACACTATAGTATAGTATAGACAGTTTTATTAGTGTCTGCCAGCTCTTCTGCAGTTCTTCATCTTTTAGGAACTTCTTCCCCATAGTTTCTATTAATCTGCCAAATGTGTTAATAACTCTTTTGGGCAGAGCTCATTGTCTTCAGTCTTTGAGTTTTAGAATAGTGAACTCTGGTATTCAGTGATCCCCCCCTCAACCATATTAGCCATTACTTACAGGCTCTTTGTGAGCTCTTCTCTGTTACGATCACAATTAAATTTAAAATATCTCTTCTTTTGCTAACTTTCTGCAGTTGTCTTCAATACATTCTGGTATTTCATTGGAACAGCCTTGTCTTGGCTTATTGCTTTTCTAAGAGTTACATGGGTATTAAATGGGAACTAGAGTTTCATTTCAAAGAACAGGACTGCTTTTTTAATCTGAAATACCTTTTAAGTATGGAGGACATTGAGCATAAATGCTCTTCAGAAAGAGAAGAAATTGATCAGAAAGATTGGGATGAGAAGAACAGAAAAATATTGCAGGAATGATACGCTCCTGCAAGGCTGCTCAAGAATACAGGAAATAATTCACCACATGTAAAGTGAAACATACTGACAGGCAGACAACTAAATACAATTAAACAGTTTTTTTTTTCAAGTTTGCCTGACAGTGAAAGCAGCTCTGTTGAATTGCTAACACAGTTGCAATATATTGCCTATTCTTTTGTTCATAGAGGCTGCAGTCCTGAAAGCAAATCTTGGCTGCTGATTTTAATCACAGGAGCTTCAGTCTGCCCATTCTTTGTAGCATGTTGCTTCCCATCTGGTAGAGAAGGAAGGAGTTTACAAATTCAAATTGCGCGTTTAGAAGGCATGTCAGTGAAATGATGTGGTCCCTTCCCCCCTTCGCTATCCTTGCCTCAGGTCCAATAGAAATCGAATTTAATTGCATTTTGAACAAATATTAACAAAAGGTGAGACTGCTCTTAAAATTACTAGTATCTTCTAACCAATGTACTGAATCTTCTGGAGCACTGGATTTTTATCTTGAGTGTAATGAGGTGCAAAGCTGCTCTATGAAATCTGCAGAGATGTTTTGTGTTGCTGCATTTCTGTGGAGATGCTGTAAGTGAACCGGTGGAGCCACTTCCATTCTCAGTTCTATTAAAAATGGTTAGACTTGATAAAACATGAACTAGTGAATATGAATTTTTACTCATACTTTCATGCCAAATGTGACTTCACCTTCTCTTACCCTTCTTATTCTTTAGTGTTTTGAAGTGAGTAAAGAATTTTCTTGAGGGATTTTTTGCACCGATTTTTAGTTATTAGAATATGAAAGCAGTGTAAGCCTACTTTTAAGTTGTCTTGAATGTGTGTCGTGCAAAACTTCAGTATCATTCATGTATGTTGTCTACAGTAGGTCAGCATAGATTGTTAAGGACAGACCAGAACAGGGAACATAATTTGTGAGGAGGCAGTTTTGCTTAGTTAGCTTTTTTTTTTGCTTTCGAATTATGAATATTTTAATTTCAACCAACTTAGCATGCATGTGGCTGATGAGGGAAGAGCACACTTTTCTTGGCAGAGTAAACTTGATTTTGAAATAAGATTGTGAAGGACTGAAATGCAATAAAATACTCAAACCCAATGTTAAATGTCAGAATATGTAGCAGAATTGGTTTACTCAAAAATGGACACATTTGGATACATGATTAATTATACTGAAAAGGGAAAAGGCATATTTCAGCACTGAGTATGTAACATTAAATAATCTGATGCTATAGATCAAAAATATGTTCTGGAAGAAAAGATGATGATTGTAGAAGGTGAAGTGCCTTCCATGTCTGGATTCTTAAAGGAAAAGGGGCAGAAAGAAGGAAAACCAAGCCCAAAATAAAACCCCAAATCCCTTACTGCATCCCTGTTACTCTGCTACTCTGCTTACTTAGTAATTACAGCTGAGTATCGGCTTCGCTGTGTTAGACTTCTGTTGATCTGAGAGCAGGAAGATTAGGTCCTTAATGTATTTTGAGATACTGGGATAAAAATGTTGAGAAATGGACAAATGTTACAAAAATGTATCAGTTTTATTTTATCTTAAATTAATTCCATGAGTACACATGCACTGACTTTTTACTGAATATGATTAATTTTATTTGTTTTCCATTGTTTGTTGTAGTAACAGTTATATAATATTATTATAGTACCTTGGTACATTCATTGTTTCTAAAGAAGATTTTAATGCAGTATTTACACTTTAATAGTATGAGACATAGCTAGCCAGTATTCCCCGTGTTAAGCTTTCTCTTGATACTGCCCTCCCAGGGAAGGAAACGTCAGTGTCCTACTAAAGTAGCCATCTTCCTTCAGAAATGGAAGTTGTCTAATTTAACGTGATCTTTGCAGTCTGTTCACATACATACACCCTCCAGTCTGCCTTTCGTACTCTCAAGCTATTCCTTAATCCTTGCTATGACAAGCCAAACTTCTTCTTATTCTTTATTACCAGATAATTCCTTGTCCATAATTACGCACGTGTCCATTCTATCTGTAGCGGCTCAAGACTGGGCTCTTCTGCTCTCCCCCATGCCACCTAGCTTCTCTTATTCCCCATTTTTTCCACCGTACTTTGTCCTAATGCTTTCTGCGTTCAGTCCAGGTGATTTGGAAAGGAAGATACTTGAGAATGTCTCCTTTACACTACTGAGCTGCAAACATTTGCTGTCCTTATGGTCCCGTTGCCCAGCCGCGTCTAGCACTGAGCGCTGGGCAGGATGCTACTAGGTTTTCACTGCTTTTGTTTGGAAAGCTTTTCCCTCTGGCTTCTTTTAGCCCTCAGTGGCTGAACATCAAGCCGGCAGCATGATAATCAATCATAAAATGAATAACTGTTTGGTTTTGGAAGAGCGCTGTTGTTAGGTGTTGCACGTAAATGAAAAGGTTTTGTCCCAGGCTCAGTTTTCTTAGCTCGGTTGATACAAAATTAATTAACTGACTTTGAATTCAGGAGCATAATCTAATATAATTCTCAGAACTGATTGTGAAAGGGTGCTGATAGAAATTAATCCATTTCTTTGGTAATAACTTCCTTTTAAGAAACTGTCTAGTGCTGTAAGACTTTTCCCTATACGATCCTTTCGGGGCTGTTGCTTGGCTTGAGTTAGGTTAAATATCAGCTTATCCTCGAGAAACATTAAGAGTGAGAAACTTTGCACATGACCTGTGTTCTGATCCAGTGCATTTATTTATAAACGTCACGTTTCTCATTCAGAAACTTTACACAACACGGAAGTGAAGGACGGCTCCCAGAGCTTAATCCAGATCTACTCCTGCCTTCCCCAGATACCTCAGGAGGAAAACGCAGCTGAGTCCTGGGAAACCTTAGAAGAGGTATGTTGAAACTCCCTTACTGCCACATTGGTGCTCTTGTTTTTGGCAACTGTTACAAAATAACATTGTTTTTTATTGCAGGACTTGATTCAGCTTAGCCAGTTGGTGACTGATTTCTCTCTCTTAGTGAGTGTAAGTATGAACTCTGCACTCTGTCCTAGGTAGAGGTTTGTACAAAGAGAGGGCGAAGGGGTAGCTCCTAGCTGGGGGGAGGAAAGACGAGCAATACTGCTGCCTGTGGTCTGAACTCAGGCTGAGCTACTATCACTGAATCAAAGTGACAGAATAGCAGAATAATATTACCTGAATTTATTCAGTCCAACATTCAGGACTACAAAATCCTAGTCGCTGTTAGGAACTTCAGGAAGACGCCAGCACAGGCAGAGCAGTTTCCTCACAGTGAGCTGAGATGCCTGCACGGAGGTGCTGCCTTTGCTACTGGGACCTACGGTAAATACACCTAGAGTTTCAGGGCCTGTACGCTAGATCCTTTCCAAAGTCATAGGTGATGCATATAATGATTACATCAGATTGTCTAGCAGTGAGGTGAAAGGTTTTCTTTTGATTTTCAAGTCGCAGCAGGGAGGAATGTTCAAAAGCATCAGCTTAACTCCTCAGCTGCCCCGCCTGGTTAGAGAACTAACAGCTCTTCGCTCCCCGCATCAGTGACTCATTGCTCCCAGTATCTTTGTGGCTCTCCAGCTGATTCAGGCTCTGTCAAGAGAGCCTGTTGAGGAGCTCACAGTTTGCTATTTCAGCACTGGTGCTGGTAATTGCTCCGAAGTTCTTGTCTCCCGGGCAACTACTGCTGTTCATAGAATCACAGAATGGTTTGGGTTAGAAGGGACCTTAAAGATTGCCTACTCCCAGCCCGGCTGCCGGTGCTCTTGGCCACAAGCTGGACCTCAGCAGAAGCTCTGCAGTGTTGACCACAGATTTCTACCCCAGTCCCACTGATGTTTACAATTTCTAATCATAATGGTGACGATAGCCTTCACTGCACAGGGTGGGTGTTTCTCAGGGACTTTCTTCTCGCTTAATCAGGAGTACTAGAAAAATCTGAGGTTTCCCTCGCCTTTGTCATGCCTTTTCTCTGCTCTCACAAATGTGGCTGCCAAAAGGTTGTGTGTCTTCATCGTCCACACTTAGTTAGTTCCCAATGTTCAGTTCTTCCTGCGCCACAGGGAATTTAAGCCCACAATACTCATCTCCTAGTAGAGTTCTTCAATCTCCTTGTTGTTGGGTTAGCTGGGGTAGATAAAAGAGCTTTTATCCTTTCTGCTGAATATGTGCTGCTTCACACACACACAAAAAGACTAAGATACATTAGGCTGGAAAGGGACTGCAAAAATTTTTATTCAGTAGCCTAAATGTTAGCAGCTTTAGCTAAAAAGAGGAGTTCCTGTTCCCGGAACTTGCTGGATTTTACACATAATCATCATTAGATATAACAGCAAGCAGCTAAAGTGCGTGGATTGGATAGCAGATAAAGATACCAGAGCTGGTGGATTCGGCAGTTTCTCGATGAGAAAGAGGAATGCCTTTTATTTTAAGCTGCCATCTCATTATTTTGTGACATGAAACAGCCTGGGTACCGCTGAGATTAAAATAAGAACAAACCAACCCACAAACCCCTTTATCTCCTGCTCCAGTGCGTTCTCCGAGAGAGACTGCAGGGGAATCTGACTGCATTTGGAGAGAGGACGGAACGTTTTTGTAAAATTAAACAGTAAAATAACAGAGCAACAGCAAGTATATTTTCAGTACTGTCACTACTCTATTTGTAAAGTTAAGTCAGTGTTTTATAATGTCATAATTAAACACTTCTATTTAGATGTCTTGGTGCAGCTTTGTATTTTGGAGTTGGTACTGATATAAATGCTCTTTACAGAATTTTTTTTCTGAACGTGCAACTCAGCAGGAAACAAAAAGGCTAGTTTGGATTGTTTTTCCCTCTGGAGTGCGAGTTCATCTGTTCACAGGAAAGATTTAGAAATCACATGTTTTGGGTTGTTTTCTCCAACTGCAGCAGCACATTGTATGATACCCACACCATATTATTACTTAATAGTTAAGATTTTTTTAAAGTAAGTTTGTAGTTTCATCACAGTTTATCAGATGCTATTAATGAACCACCAATAAGGCTGCACAGCTGCAGTGTGGAGCAGATGAAAGCGGCTGTGGGACCCTGATTACAGGCATTAAAATGGTGTGTATTGGCTCACTGCTGCTTCCCAGCGGGTTACCTCACTCATAATTCCTTTGCATCTAGTCCCAGCAGGAGAAGATTGACAGGATTGAAGACCATGTCAACAGTGCTGCTGCGAATGTTGAAGAGGGAACCAAAAACTTGGGGAAGGTAGGGATCTGCTCCCGCTGGCGAATCAATGGTACTCTGCCTCCCAGCAGCCCTCTGTATTAACCCCATTGATCTGCCGTCTTTAATGCTGAGGGAGCCAGCAATTAAGGAAATAAGGAAGAAATGACCCACAGGTAGCAGGGAAAAAAAAAATCAATCTCTCTTGTAATTTTCTATCACATCCAGGCTACTAGGAAATACGAATTTTGCCTCTTTTTATGCTGTTCCGCTGCTACTTTGGTTTACCTGCAAAGATGAGCACATTCAGTGATTGGCTCACAAGAATCAAGGCAGCGTACAACAGCAGGCTGATGATAAGATGCAGCTGCAGTCCTGTTCTGTGGAGGTGCCAGTGGTAGTTGCTAATAACCCACAAACCTAGATTCAGGCGTGTTACTGAAAAGTCTGAGCATTTTCTCAGTTTCTCATTTGATTTAATGATGAAGACCAGGTAATAAATAGCATCAGGCAGAACCATGGAAAAGGACCTGGTTCACAACTGCGTACGTGAGAGAGCTCAATTTTGAGTTGTTTTTGGTACATTCTGTCATACATATGTGGGATAGTAATTCATCTTTTTTTAAATACCCATTTGTAAAGTTCATTTATCACTGAGCATTCAAGTCATTGCCAAGAGCAATGAGGGGGAAATGCACATCGCCACAGGCAAGTATTCTAACTATTTTTTTTTTTCCCCCCTTTACAGGCTGCAAAATACAAGCTGGCAGCTCTGCCCGTGGCAGGTGCAGTCATTGGTGGAGTGGTGGGGGGTCCCATTGGTCTCCTTGCAGGCTTCAAAGTGGCAGGAATTGCAGCTGCACTTGGTGGTGGGATTTTGGGTTTCACAGGTGGAAAATTGATACAAAGAAGAAAACAAAAACTGATGGGGCAGGTCTCTTCCAGCTGTCCAGAGCTTTCTCGACAAAGTGCCAAAAAATCCAGCTGAAGTATAGATTCATTATGACTTGGAACAAAAGCGTAGTAGCCGTGCTAATGACAGACTTGCAGCCTTATGCTTTAAATACAAGGCTGAGGGCATGTGAATTTTGACATTACTGTTAATTGGGAGGGACGAAACAGTAATGTCAGAATTTCTCTTTTCAGATGTGGTGACATCAGTTCTTTGAAAATTATATGGATAACTTTTAATTATAAAATTCTTAGGTGCGCTACGTGCACAGCTGTAATGATGGGCGACAGATGCTTCATGCCAAATTTGCACAAAGTCTCTTGCAGACAGTAGAGAGAGGGACATTTGGGAAACCCTTGTGCTTTCCCATGAACGCCACCCAGAAGCTGGGGCTTTCATTATAGAGCACCAAAGAAAAGGAAGTAAGCTCCATCTATCTTTCATAATACTTTACATTTACTTTCGTTTATCTGGACTCCTCCTGTGTATACCCCTGAGACATGCCTGACTACGCCTGTTCAGTAACGCACAGGGAAGCACTGGTTGCCATAGGAAAAAGTTTAAAATGTTGGCTGAGCAAGGCGGGAAAAAACCAGTTGGGTCCATCGCACATCTGCCTCCATCAGCCAGATCAGCTCAGCAGCATAAGCAGCTTTTTACCCTTTTTCTGGTACTTTGTTTTTTTAATTTGTAAACTCCTCATCTTGTTCAAAGTGTAGTTAAGAATGAAACAGTCAAAGCAGCAACCCTGCAGGACTGCTGCCAGAGAGCAGTAATTTTCCGTGGCTGCACGGAACCTGCCTTGTCCCGAGCCCACCACGCCGGCTGCGGTGCCAAGCTCCGGCATTCTGCGCCCAACGCCTCGGCTTCCGCGAGACGCTGCTCTTGCAGCTCTGTCTCTGCTGGGAGGGCTCAGGAGCTTCCCTGGAAGGCGGTGTGGCAGCAATCTGTGGCGTCAGGCACCAGGCCAAAGGATGGCGAGGCCAGCGTGTCGCCCCTGAAAGGGTGCCCGCGTCAGCCGGCATCCCCAGATGAGGGGACTGTTTTGCAGAAGCCACCCTGATGCTGTTTACAGCGAGCCGTGCTTGTGTGGGCCGGCTGCACCGCTCCTGCACGCTGTGCAGGTCTGACACCGCCGCTCCCACCCGCACCCCAGGGTGGCTTCTCAGCCTTTGCAAGATTTTGGGATGTGCTGTGGGGTGAGATGCTGTCAGTGCTTTTGCGAGCTTTTTATAGTCCATGCCTGTTATTCTTACCCTCCTTATTTTGCTGCTTAAGAAGCCTTTTGCTTCTGAAACTGCCATTGTTAAATAGGAGAGTGTTAACGTGTTTTTATTGTTGCATAATCATACTGTTGTCACATGATCTATCATTCAGCACATGGTCCTACCTCCATCCTTCCAGGACAGTTCCCACACTATTGCTGCTACTGTTCGGGGTGGGGGACGGACAGAAATTGAGGTTGGGAAGCCGCTTTTTAAGGTTTTTAAATTGTTCAGTTCATCCTGAGCTCTTCTTGAGTTTCGTTAGGTGACCGCTGCAGTCAGTGTTTAGGGGTCAGGCTCCCTAGCAGGGAGCGCTGCAGGAGGAAGCAGGCTGGAGAGAGAGCTCTCTTTTCTTAACCGGTACTTTGATATCATCATTGGAAATAACTGTCTGCTAATGACAGATGATAGGTTTTTGTGCCTAGAGACACTGTAAGCAACTGTTAGCTACAGCACAAACACTTTTATCTGAAGAGTTCTTCCTTACTACTTTTAAAATATGATTGAAATTGCTATTAGTGAAACTGTGTCCATTTTAAGTGGGTCTGAGGCTCAGGGAAGCAACGTGTGCAAGAATAGTTTTCACAAGGAATCACAAACATCATCAAGACTGCATGTGTTAAAGCCACAGTGCCTACATCTAAAATCAGCTGGAGTAGAAAACATAAGTAATTCAGCTCATTTGCTCCTGTCAGGCAAAAAACACTTCTCTCGAGATGCACCTACTTTGGATGTAAACACATTTAATGAGCTTGCAGCAACTTCAGGCTAAGGCTATTCATTCCTTTAATAGGTAATTTCTACATTTAAATGAAGAAGCTAAGGAAAAAAAAAAAAGTATTTTTAACCAGAAACTGTGGTTGATTCTTTGTATGATTTTAAAAAGCCGTGTCTGCTTTCCTCCTGTATGCTTTGAAACCTTGTGCATTTAAATGACAGCAGCCACATCGGAGACACTGCGGCCTCCACCCTCTCCCCCCGGGCGGGGCTATGCCAGGACAATCTAAATTCATAAAACCGAATTCTTGCCACAGCTTACACAAACTCAGTGTGGTATGTGCTCATTTTATTAAATGTCTAGCACAAAAACTATTCTTCTTCCTTGCATCTTTGAGGAAGCAATTTCAAAACATTGTGTACACAACTAGACTTGGGAGACTATTATTTAATGTATGATTTTTTAAAAATAGATGGGTTGTTTACATATGTGAAGAAACACAGGCATCTCAGTAACCAAACTAGCATTTAAAGCGCTAGGCACGTTACTCGGAAGAAATGTAAAAATATACACAATTCTTTCACACCAAATAAAAATTTTTGCCTGTCAGCCTGGTTGTAGCATTTATTGAGAACATTGGGGTTTATCTCCTTTTAGCATCTAAAAGATTAATCCCTCACATTTTCTATATTAAAATAATTGTATTACCAAGATGTAAGAATCCTGTATTGAGTTACCAAACACATGCTTCAGCTACTGAAATATTTACATTGACCGAAATTAACACAGCTTCCTAAGATGTTGCATGCACGTACTAATTCACACGCATACGCTAGCTCGGAAAGGGACTCCTGAGGTTCAGTTAAGAGAGTTTGGAATGGTTTTGCTCCATAGGGGCCTGACACTAACAGCGTTTGACAACTTCCCATGAAAGCCCGAGAAATGTTGACGGGACTGGTTAAAACCACTGATGTACACGATCAGAACTGAAGGGCTCTTTGAAACACTTCTCGCGTTTTGTCCAACACTTGCTTTCTCTAGGCTAATTCCCCGTTTCATCAGGTACTTCAAAAGTTCAAGCAATGCTCAACATCATGTTAGGCAGACCTAGACTTTAGCTGTTCAACCCCCAATGGCTGAATTGGACACACAGAATCACAGAATGGTAGGGGTTGGAAGGGACCTCTGTGGGTCATCTAGTCCAACCCCCCTGCTGAAGCAGGGTCACCTACAGCAGGCTGCACAGGACCTTGTCCAGGTGGGTCTTGAATATCTCCA